>VFSW01006239.1_pt1 | contig 17552 bp, 20 predicted proteins | sample 5358111 | NCBI WGS metagenome assembly VFSW01 (sample SAMN11554181, study PRJNA540505) | mine drainage metagenome | isolation source: sediment from site ElyBrook_90M | place: USA: Ely Copper Mine, Vershire, VT | collected 2017
GGAGAGAGTGGTCTACTCTCTCGAGAGGGGGCGGGCGGCTCTCGTAGTTCAGAGGCCGGGGCATCCCGCTCCTCTTTCACCTTCACCGGAACCGGCGGCGCTACCGCCTTCGCTGCTGGAACGAGCGCGCGGCGCGCGGGAGCAGGTGATGGTGGACTACTGCGCCGCTGTGGCTTACTACTCATCGAATGACGTCTTCTTCCTCTTTTTCGGTTTCTTCTTCTTCTGCCTGTGCCTGCGCTTCCGTTTGAGTATCCCCATCTCGGCGAGTCTGCGCAGGTAGGCCAGCTCCTCGGTGAGCGACCAGCCCAACTCGTGAGCATGATCTTCCAGGAAAGCCAGTTCTGCCGCGCACATCTCCCAGAAGTCGGCGAAGACCCGTTTACGTGCGTGCGTGAGATGGATGGTATGGGTATGAAAGCGCTGCTCGCTGACCAGGAGAGAGCCATCATCCTCACGGTAGAGATGCAGAACCATCAGTGGTTCCGGCTCCTGCTCCTCTTCACTCATCTTCTCTCTCTTCATCCAGGTCGAACAACCGTTCGTACTCATCCATCCAGACAGGACGCACGCCCATCCGCACGGCATCACCCCGCCTATTGGGGGAGCGGTACCACCAGTCACAGCCACCCTCCTCTCCCAGTCGGGAGCAGGAGACCTCGATAGCGTTGCCACAGGGCGGATAGCAGACCATCACGCCTCTATCAGACGGGTATCCGGGACACTCCGGCTCCCATAGGATCGGCGCGCCGCACTCCGGGCAGGTATAGGCAGGGTTCTCTTCAGGATACTTTCTCATCATGCCTACTCATAGAGCGAAGAGGAAGAAAAGAAGCTATTCCCTTCACATGAACATCGGACATAAGATGTATTATCCTATAAAAGAGGCGAGAGTGGAGGCCAATAGCCACTTCCTGCATCGGCATCCCTCACACCAGAGCGCATCTTACCCTGTACTTCCCGGCTCTGGCGCTGCTTGAGTACGGAGTCCTGGCGCTTGCGCGCTTGCGCGGTGGCCGCCGTTGGTTTGGGTTCTTTGGGCGGGCGTTTCGGCAAAGGTTTGGCGGCCCCCTGCGGCTGACCGCTCACGGGGTTCATTGCGCCGGGGCTGTTCTGACCCATACTCCCGCCCGGTTCGCGCGTCGTGGACGACTGGCCCGGCTTCATGGGGGTGTCACCCGGACCCAGACCCATGTTGGCACCGGTGCCAGGACCATTGGGCGCGCCCATGGCGGCGTTCATATCATTGGCCGCTCCCAGGGGCATCGCGTTGGCACCCTGGTTCTGCATCCCCGGACCTGGCAGAGGTGCCTGTTTGGGCGCAGGCGGCTCTTTAGGTGGCACGTTGATGTGGATCTGCGCGTGGATGCGGTGTGTCGGCTCGGAGACCGAGGTGGTCGAGGGCGATGCGCCGTCGGTGCCGTCCGACAACGAGGTCGGCTCTGCCGGGTCGTCGGGGCTGCCGGAGCCGCTATTCTGGCGCGGCTTCTGGAGGCCCTGGTTGGCCGGTTTGGGGCTGGTTGGCGTCCCACTCCCGCTGCCCGGAATCTTCGGACTCGGCTTCGACAGACGACTCCCTGTGGAGGAGGGGGAGGAGGAAGTCGCTGGGGGTTTCGACGGTGACGACTTTGGGTTCGAGATGGCCGTACCTGGCCGGGTTGGTTTTATACCACTCACCGAGTTTGGCTTGCTCATACCAGTCCGTGACTTCGGGGTTGTCCTCTTGCCGGAAGGCACGGGCGGCTTCTGGAAAGGACTGGCCTTCTTCGGAGAAGGGGAGGGAGAAGCCCTTCTGGGGGGCGCTGAAGATGCCACTTTGGGAGCCGGGGCCTTGGGACTCATGCCCGGTTTGGGCGAGGGGGTCGCCTTGGGCAGCGACGGCCTGGCCGGAAGTTTCTTCATCTCCGGCGCGGAGGGCGGGACGGTTTTTGCCATGGTGGAGAATATCCTTTATGGAAACAGGAGTGATCTGGTCAACCGGAAGAGTGAGGTCGAGATCGAAATCATTGCTGTAGAAAAAGAGTTTGGCGCAACACTCACCTGTCTTCGCATCGATGACGATCTCGACACGCTTGAGTCGCTTGATCTGCTCGCCCGTCTCAGCATCGACGACTTCGATGTTCTGCGGACCCGGTGGGTAGCCGATACCCATAGTGTGGATGCGAATGCCCTTTACTGCCATATGCGTTCCTCACGTAGGAGTGAGGGGTCAAAGGTGGTGATCGGTGGCTGTTTCTCCTTCTCCTGCTCACCAGATGGAGGCGATAAGGAAGATGCACCCTTTTCCTCATCGCTCTCATCCTCTTCCACCGGTTCAATCGTCACGCGCACCTTCTTCCCAAAGGAGCGCACCAGCATCACGGCTTCCTCTGGAGAACAATCGGAGAGTTCTATCGAACTATAGGGCGGTGTCTCTTGCGTCACGGGACTCACCAGGCGGAAGAACTGAGTGGCACCGCTTGAGCGCTGGCGGTAGGCAAAGGGATCGCTCCGCTCCTGTCCCTCGTAATAGGCCACTTTGAAAATACGTTCCACCTTCCTACTTCTCCTCTTCTCTCATATGTTTCACGCTCTTCGGTGTGAGGCTCACCTCGAAGGTATCGCCCAGGTGTTCCTGAAAGTAGGCGATCTCCGCCGGGTCGGTGGGGGAGACCTTGAAATACCCGAGGTGGCCTTCCGTATACCCACTCGAGAGGAGTGGCTGGAAGACGAACTCGTGTCGGGGTTCCGCGTGCGCAAAGTGGCTGCGGTTTGTTTCCTGCAACTGCACCCAAAACGTTTTGACCATCATTTCCTCATTTCGTTCTTCTCGTCTCGTTTCAAAAGGTTACGCGGCCCTGCCAATTCCGCATGGAACGCAGCACCTGCCCGCGCGTGACGGCCTCCCACTCGAAGAGGCACTCAGGTTTCTGACACTGCACGGACGTAACGCTCCCCAACCCTTCCGGTAGTTCGCCGCGTTCGCCCGATGGCGACTCGGCTCCCAATAGGCCCGTCTGCTGATGGCAGCGAGGGCATTCCAGCCGGCGCGTGCTTCTCTGCTGGAGTGGCAGGGCGCTTGCGGGTATCTCGGAAGGCATCGTCGCTGAGTCGTCCATAGCGGGCCTCGTAGTCTTTGCGGTAATAGCGGGCAAACGGCAGAAAGCCTGCCAGCCGTTCAGTCAGGTTGCCCTGCACGCTGCCGAAGGGCGCGCGGCACAAGAGTTCGTAGAAGAGGGTCTGGACCAGTCCGGCAGGCAGCAGCTTGCCAACCTCGTCGCCTGAAAGTGAGAGACTCTCCACCCCGGCGTCGGAGTAGAGAGCAATGCCGATGGCTTCCAGGTGGTCGGAGAGCATCCCCGCCAGCTTCATACGTTCCTGGCCGGAGTAGCCCAGGTCCAGCAGAAGGGCCTGCTGCTCCACCTGCATCAGGCGGTACAGACGGTAGAGGGAAAGCACCCACTCGGAGGCGCGCTCTTCCAGGAAGGCCCACAGTGGCAGGACGTAAGGCTGCTCTCGCTCTTCTTGCTGTTTCTGTTGTTCCGTCTCACTCATGAGAGATGCGGCCCCGGCAGTTGCCAGGCAGTAGGTGCGGCCTGTGGTATGGTATTCCCAATAACACCACTACCTGTTGGAGCCATGACGTTACGCACGACTGGCACGCTCACGGTGGGTTTCTGGTCCACAGCGATCTCCTGCAAGAAGCTCTCGGCGTCCTTTAAGAGGGGCGCGACCACGCCCTGCTGGGGGGCGGGCAGCATCTCTCCGATGTTGGTGAGAATACTGGCGATGGTGGAGGCAGATAAGCCCAGCATGGTCAAGAGGGTGGCGAGCAGGTTGGCGTCGGCGGACCAGTGCAGGCCCGTGGAGACGGCCCCCACGGTGAGGCCGCCGCCCAGGTACTTGAGGACATCTCCCTTGAGGATATCGGCCAGGCGCGGCCAGGCGAAACTCCCGCCCTTGACGGCGGCGGAGACCCCCGTCACCAGGTCCAGCAGCATCAAGCCCAGCGGCCCGGCCAGCACGGCGTGCAGCAAGCCTGACTGCCAGGCAGCACTATTTAAAAAGGCAAAGAAGGAAAACATGGGCGAAGCCCCCTTTCCTGTATATGGAAGAACTGCCTGCCAGTCTAGCGGTACGGGAGCAAGACAGGCCACTTTTCTTCCTTCCCATCTCGTCCCAATGGTCCGACCAGCATAGGGTAGTCGGACCATATGAGAGGGGACGAGAGAGAGAAGAGACCTAGTAGGCGGAGGCGCGTACCAACTGCATACCGAAGCGATACTGTTCGGCAGAGGTGCCGCCCGTGGCGGTGATAGCGGTGATGGCCTGACCTGCCACGCCCAGAGAGACCGAGCCGGAGGCCAGCGTGCCTGAGCCAGTCGGCACACCCGATGTGGTGCTGTAGGTCGTGGTGGCCGCTGACCCGGCAGCGTTGGTGTAGGTCACAGTGATGGTCGCACCACCTATCGCGTTTGTCGCGTTCACCTTGTAGATGGAGATGGTCGCTACTCCCCCACCGTTGGCGGCTGTGGAAACAGAGGTACCGACGGCGTTGGTGCTGAAGGTGGTGGCACCGGAGAAGGTGATGTCCCACAGGTCATCGGTGATGGCGTAGGGGAAGTAGTTGGCGGTGGCGATGGCCGTCGGGAGGTTGGCAGAGGTGCGGTAGTTCAGGTTGGCAGCATTGGTCACGTAGTAGTTGAAGGCTGCGGCGGCCCAGGCGTTGACCTGGATCGAGTTGGTAGTCAGGAAGGCGTTGAGGCCGCCCTGCACCGTGTCCAGCGCGTCCAGCAAGGGCAGGTACTGGTTGTAGAAGGCGTTCAGGTTGATGCCGGTCAGGTAGGCGGAGACGTTCGACGCGACCGTGTTGGCCTTGGGCAGCAGCAACAACTCATCGGAGAGGTCAGGCGTGTTCGACAGGTTCATGATGCGGCCCACCGTGGCGCTGGTGAGGCCGGTGCCGCCCACACCCGCGTTAATAGCGGTCTTGGTCGAGGCGGTGTTGGTGAGCCAGTTGGTATTATAGGCAGAGATGGCGTTGGCGATACTATCGGTGATCGCCGTGGTCTGGGCAGTCGTAAGAGCCATAGAGAAGGACCTCCAGGAGGGGACTAGATGAGGAGAGAGGAAATGGAGTGAAAAGAGCAGCGTAGCTACAGAAGAGAAAAGAGCAGAGCGCACCTCGTTCCTTGCTCACCACTACGGTTTGATACGGGCGTTCTGGTTCGAGCCGTCTTTATCGGTAATACTGACCATCTCGCCCTCGATGGAGATGAAGATCTCCTTCTTGCGCAGGGCCGACTGGATGATCTCCAGAATGGTGGTCAGGCGCATATTATCCTTCTCCAACTGCATGATCTTCAAGTTCTGCGCGTTGAGATCGGCTTGGAGCGAGTTAATCACGCGGTCCTGGATCTCGCCCGCCGTCTTGGCGAGCGTCGAACGGAACACTACCGCCGCGGCCAGCGCCAGCGCCAGTGTGAGGACGGGACCAAGGATGATCGCCAAGATCGTGAGAATCAGTTCAATAGACATGGGAGAAAAGCTCCTGGTGTCTCCTAGTAGGGGCCTGGCCCCACCTGTGTGGCGTAGGCCGTAGTGATGTTCAAAGACCCGGCAGCGCCACCCGCCGCGCTATTGGTCAAGGTAGCGGACCCGCTATTCTCACAGAGGGAGAGGCTCACCGCCTGCTGGTAGGCCGACACGTTCAGATTGGGCAGCCCGCTATCCGCCGTAGGTGCAGGAGTCGCGACCCCCAGAGGGATGATGCTACTGGTGCCGTTGTTATACGAGGTGCCGAAGCCCACTTTGGAAACCCACGTCCCCAGGGGGCAGACCTGGCTGCCGTCGTTCTTTGAAAGCAGCGTCAGCGTGTAGGGATTGGCGGCCCCCCAGAAGGAGGGACCGCCTCCTACCGTGCTGAAATAGGAAAGGCCATCGATCAGGAAGTCATTGCCGCCCCCCAGTCCGACCTGGATCACCACCCAGTGGATGCTATGGGGCGCGACCGGCTTCGTCGTCGTATAGCCGTTGCCATTTTCTACTGAGACCAGCGAGAGCAGGCCGGTCGAAAGCAGATCCAGGCACAGGATGTTATTGGTGGTGTAGTTCATGCAGAAGAGCGTCGCGCGCTTGGCGGGCAGCGCTGGCGCGTAGAAGAAGAGGTGCCAGTAGTAGCCTACTCCGCTATTGAGCGCCGTTACGGTAGGAACTGCCCCGGCAGAGGTCTGCGCCAGGACAGGACTGGAGGAAAGCGCATCTGCCGCGCTTGTTGCATAGAGTAACGCGCCTGATGCTTGATTGCGCACCGAGATGCCGGGAGCCATCCCATCGAACACGAAATCGCGCGTATTACTCATCGGCCCTGCCTGGCGCGCGAAGAGACGCATCTGCGGCACCACAGAGCCATATGGTACGGCGTAGACCTTCACAATACCATGCTGCGTCGTACAGAGGACATAGCCCTGTGTCACCTGGTACGTGGTATCGATGACCGTTGCTACCAGCGAGCGCGGGCTTTTACGCACGATGCCATGGATACCGGCAGCCACCTGTGCGGCGGCGCGCATGGCCTGCGGGTACTTCTGCGGCAGGCTGCGGAAGGGCGTCTGGCCGGTGGCTGTTTGAGCGTGGGGCGATGAGGAAGAGGAAGAGTGGGAGGGAACTGGCATGAGGCTATCCTAGCGAGCGGGGAGAGAGTGAGGCCACTTTTGTCTTCTCGCTCGCCCGTTTTACCTTGTGTGAAAAAGAACGTCTAAGAGAGTGAAAGGAGAAATACCCATGTACGCATTTTCATCCGTCTTGACCTGGGCAGTAGCAGGCGCTACTCTCATTCAACTACTCTATGCCATCTTTTACCGCCGTATCGACGATTCTCCGCTTTTCCCGCGTTGGGTCTTTATCATCCTTGCTTGCTTCATGATACTCTCACTGCTTGCCCATCTTCTCACTAGGAAGCCCTTCTAACCGTAACCTTTCTTTCCTTTCGTACTCCCTTCCCAAAAAGAGCGGGACCCAGGTCAAATGCCCAGACCTGGGTCCCTTTTCACTATAGCGGCACACAGGATTCAAACCTGTGACCCCTGCCTTAAATGGGCAGCGCTCTATCAACTGAGCTAGTGCCAGTGTATGCGTGTCTCTTTCGGCGCTTCCCGCTACTGCACTCCCCATCTTCTGCCACTGAAGTACTCTCGCATGGAGCGGCAGCAAGGATTATTCACCCATACAGACTGCGTACAGCGGATATCATGTACGTATCTCTGCCGCATAAAAAGAGAGAGCGAGAGGGGAGAATCGAACTCCCGACCTGGGGACTGATTGGGAAGCCTGCCACCACACGCCTGTGATCCTGACCCTGATCCTGGGAAGGAACGCTTGCTTTTGAGCATCATCCTGACCCTGATCGTGATCGTACTTCCAGGGTCGAGTATAGCAGGCACTCGCCAAAAAGCAAGAAGTCCCGGATAGAAGTCGGGCGACGACTGCACTATCTGGAACTTCTTGCTATGGATAGTTTTCAGGTCCGATCACGAAAGGGAGATCGATCCGTACTTGCCATCTCAAGTATATCTCACCCAAAGATAAACTTCAAGAGGGGTTCGGCCAGTCTTTGGCGTTGCACCGGCACGCGGTTAGCCTGCTCTAAGGCCATCTGGCAGGCGGTCATGACCGTCTTGATGCGTGAGAGCAGTTCCAGTTTGTCCTTACGACGCATGGCCCCCGAGTAGGTGCGTTCGGTCCACTGGCCGATCTTGCGGTCTTTGGAGTACTCCTTGACCTGGGCCGGGAAGTGGTCGGTCGGTGGCACAATGACCTCGGCCTTCATGGTCTTCTCGGTCTTATCGCGAAAGGTCGGCTCGCTCACAAAGTGTCCCAGTTCCTCGTTGTAGACCCACGCGCGCGTGGGATCGAGTTCGGGTGCCAGCGCGACGAACTCGTGCAACATCGTAAAACGCTTGACCAGGTAGAGGAGCAAGGTCGCTGGTACCTGGGTTGCTACCACGTTGCCCTCAATCAAGAGATCTGCGTGAGCGTGCAAGTTGCCCGTCTCTTTGGTGGCCTCGATATTGAGGATGATCCCCAACGCTTCCTTGACCTCAGTGAAGAGGCCGGAGGTGGTCTGCTGTACGATCTTCTGTTTGGGATGCTCGGTGAGACCGCCCTCTTCCAGTGGCTCGTAGGTATGCAGGAGACCAGAGAAGGTCTCTGATGCTTTAAGGGCGCGTTCCAGGCGCGCCGCCTCGCGCTCGAACTCGGCGCGCGCCAGAGCCTCTTGTTTGAGGACTTGATGCAGGTGGATTGTGTCCTGTTCATGCTGGACAGGCGCTGATGGTGATATGATCGTCATCTTCCTCTTTTCGTCGTCGTCGTTGTCTTCCTCTCACGGAGGGAGCGGCGCTATTCTAGCAGAGACTAGCCGCGCAGGATACTTTTCTGCTCTCTTTTCGCAGCAGCCGTCTTCTCACGTCTCTGTCTAGGCGGTGAGGAAGAAAGGACCGGATGGTCAACTTGCTGTCCCTGCCCTGGAAGAAAGACGCCTCGTACCTCTGTTTCAAAGAAGGCCGATGCTTCATCCATCGCAATAAGGTCGAAACTCTGGCCTCGGATGCCTGTTACCTGCATCTGCTCTGGTGAAAACCCCGGCAGAGGTACCACGTCCTTCACCTGGCCCAGGAAGCGCTGCATCTCCTGTGACGTGAGGCTCTCCACGCGCGTCGGCCCGTAGGACGGGTAGGTCGGGTACGTGCGAGCGGCCTGCTCCTCTTTGTCAATGGTGGCGCGTTCGTAGCCGATGGTCGCCCCGGCCCCGATGCCGTTCTGCCCGCTGGAGAGGATCGTCGTCACGAACCCCTGCTGGTGCTGTGTTGAGACTGGCATCTTCTGCTCCTTCTTCTTTTTCTCGTGCGTCTCGATGGACATCTGCTCCATTGTCCCCACAAAGGACATCTCCATCGCCTCGCCAGGCGTGCCGGTCTTCATGGTAATACGATACTCCGGCATGTGCTTCACGATAGAGGAGATGGGACTCTGGTAGGCCAGCAGGTCGAGAATCTTGCTGGTCATCTCTACCGTGAACTCGTGTGGTGTGAGCATGGAAGAGACTGGCATCAGGCGTTCCTCTCCCACAGGACTTCCAACGGTCGCCAGATCGGGCTGTCATAGATCACTCCTCTCTTCGTCCTCAGCACATCCGCCAGCCAGCCCAGCCCGACGATCCCCAGCGCGTAGTCGGTCAGTTCCCCGTAGGAGTCGTCAGCGTACTGGGTTTGCAGGTCGAAGCAGTGTTCGTAGAACTCGCCGTCCTGCCACTCGGAATAGTACTGCACGATCAGGCGCACAAGATGGCTTCCAGCCCCCGTTTCAGTGTAGACCTTGCCCGATGGACTCAGGAAAGCTGCTGACAGGAGCGGCTGCGGCTCCCATGGTGTATAGAGCGTCATAGATACAAAGACTCCCTTCTCTCGTTTCGTCTGACTGAGAAGGGAGTCTATACGAGAAGGGAAGAGTGAGACCACTCTCTTTTCTTCCTTCTCGTTCTCTCTGCTAGCCAGTACTCGCAATAGCAAGCGGTGGCGCTATCGGCCCCAGTACGGCGCTCGTGACTTCCGTGAGGGTGTATTGCGTGGTCCAGGTGCGGTTGGTCATATCGATGGAGTAGGAGATGCTATCAACGTAGAAGGGTTTCTCGGTCCAGCGCGGACCCAGGGTGGCGGCCTGGCGTGTCACGGCCACGATATCCCCCAGTTGGGCGAAGGTCGCCATGGGCAGCGCCACCGTCACATTGTAGTTGATGTTCTGCGCGTAGTAGTAGCGGCGCGCCATCTCCCACCAGTAATTCGACACCAGCGCCCTATTTTGCGTTGTAGTCGTATCGGGTAGCACAAACTGCTGGTCCGCGATGATCCAGTTCCCCGCCGGGAGAATAGTGGTGGTGGTATTGCCGTTGCCCGGCCCCGTAATCTGGAAGGCACTCTGGGGATACCATGAGGTCAACAGAGAGGTACTGAGTGCCAGCGTGCCGATCAGCTTGACAAGAGACGCTTTGCCGGTATAGTTCTCCTGGATATCAAAGGTGGTGGGATAGACCGCCAGGTCCTGCGGCCAGTTGGCGACCGTCCAGGGATAGAGGTAGGGGATGGTCCCCGCCGGGGGGCCGTAGAGCGCCGGGTCAGTAACGGGCGAGTCGGAGAACACGCACAGGATGGGCGGTCCCACCAGACCCTGCTGCTGCGTCACGAACAGCGGGTCCTCTACCGGCGGCTGAAAGGGGACCCAGCCCCCCGGCGGTACGGGCTGCTGGTGGCCCCACGGGTGGACGAAGGAGACCGGCATGGGCAGCGCCGGGAGCGCGGGTAGGCTCGCAGGCATCCCCCCCAGCGAGGAGGAGACGGTATAGCCCAGGTCCTGCGCGAAGTTGATGAACTCCCCGGCCAGCGTCGGCCCCAGTAGTTGCGGGTTCTGCCAGTACTCGTAGCCGCGTGCGTTGGCTTGCGGCCCGATGCGAATGGAGCCGTCGTGTTCCACATACGCCTGGCCGAACTCGTTCTGGGCCAGTTGCTGCACGTTGGACCAGATGGTCCCCTCGGTCACGGAGAGTGTCGCATAGACCAGGTTGTAGTAGGCGTTGGGTCCCGCCGCGTTATACGGCCCGGTGGGAATGACGGCGTTCCACTGGTGCAGGTCATGATACTGCAAGATATTGGAATGATACTGCAAGATGCCCTGGATCACGTCCGCCGTCATGAGGCCACCCACCAGGTTGCCCTGTCCCATCGACGAGGGATTGCAGGAGGTCGGGACACCACCCACGATGGAGGTGTAGGTCGTATTATAGTAGCCCAGGTTGTGGGCCTGCGCGAAGTTGAGAATGCCCTGGGCGCTCATCATGGTAAAGGAAAGCGTGTCCTTATCCACGTCCTGATGCACGCTGCCGGTCTGGATATAGCCATCGAAGAGGACGCGCGGATCGCGGTAGTACTGGCCGGGATTGAAGGAGCCGAAAGGACCCAGGGTCACATTGGCCCAGTTGCCCGGAGTGATCTCGTACTGCGTTTCGCAGAGCAGCACGGCAGGCTGGAAGGTGCCGATGGGAAGCGCGTCGGGTGGGAACAAGGTGAACTGGGAGTTGACGGTATTGATCTGGCAGGTCCAGCCTCCGCTAGCCAGGTCGCCCTGCGGCCCCGAGAGTTGGATCATACCGGGCAGGGCGTGCTGCCTATCCTGGTAGACCATCACCTGGCGCGTCCCCTGCGTGACGGTGCCAGTGCGGTCGGTCACCCCCAGCGTCACACTGTAGATACCGGGCGCAGCCCAGGTGAGGGAGGCTTGCGAGCCATTCGCGTAGAGAACAATCGTCGGGGAGCCGGTCGCTGACCAGGTATAGGTGACCACCGGCAGATCGAAGCGCTGGCAGCTTCGCGAGGCATCAAAATAGAGCGTCTCATTGGCGAAGCCGATGCGGTTGGGTCCCAGGTTCGCCACGGGCGCGTAGGGGGCCACACGCAGCGCGGCGGTATCCACGTTGGGCGGTGGCAGCGCGTTACCCTGCGCGTCCAGGCCCACATCCACCCAGTTGGTGGTAATAGCGACAGGGTTGAGAAAGGCCAGGTAGACAGTAAAGGCTTGCCCGGCCATATTGACATGCTGTAACTGGTAGTTATCAAGCAGATAGGGAGAGGCCATAGAGGAGACCCTTTATCGAGGAAGGAGAGGAAGGAAGACGAGAGAGACAATGGTCCGACTACCGTGGGCTGGTCGGACCATTTGAGAGTCAGGGTTCGAGGCTGAGGTCATTGAGTTGCTGCCGCCAGAAGCGTTCTGAGGGGGTCTCTTCCTGCTGTCTTTCCGCCCCTGCTGCCTGCTCTCCCTCCTTGTGCTGCTCGCGCTCACGGTCGCGCGCATCATGCCAGAGGGCGTAGGCCAGCCACACGACGGCGCAGAAGACGCTGCACGTACAGAGCAGGCCCACCAGGGCGGAGAGGAGGAAGAGCCACATCGGCACGCCCTCAAGCCGGATGTCCATACGATACGTATCTCCTCTTTGCTGTACTCTACACTTCGTTTCGCCCTAGTCTACCCTATCACCAAACCTTGTACCACTTCTCTCCTCGTAGCTATACTCGTGTCCATGAACGAGATCGATTTTACCGTGATCCAGACGGTCACCCGCTTTTACCGCCAGCAGGCCGAACTCCCGCGTGTGTGCCTGGTGCATCCTTCGTGGTTTGGGAGACTCACCATCGAAAAGGTCTACGTGTACATCCCCCCGGCTCCCCGGCCCGGTACCTTCACACGCGAGCGCTCCCCTGAAATCCTGGCCCATGCCTTACAACAGAGGTACACTCAACAGAGCGTGCCGGTACGCCAGCTTGAGTTACGGAGTTTGCCTGCTGATATACGGTACCGCCTGCCCCAAAGTGAGTGGGTACTCTGCCTGACCAGGAGGGACATCCTGCTAGGATTGGAGATGAATCCTGAGAGACATCTCCTTCCCGACATGAGCATGACCTCCCTGATGGACATGAGCGAGAACGAGCGCTACTGGCTCGAACTGAAGCGCCACCAGCAAAAAGTCGAACGGGAATACTAGAGAAGAGACAAGGAGGAAATGGATGATGAGCGAAGAGGAAAAGAAAGACCTGCTCGATGATATCCTACGCACTCTCATAGAGGCGATTTGTCAGGTGATGGCTTCTCCTACGCTAGCACCGACACCGGCGTCCCCGGCAGTAGTTGCGCCTGCCCCAGATAGCTAAAGGAGAGGGTCACACCCATGTAGAGAAGAAAGTGCCTTGAGGGTAGACAACAGGCCGATTGAGTGGTATGATTAGGGCAAATATTCTATTAAAGAGCGATGAGAGAAGAAGTACTTTGGACGGTAGATTCTTCTCTCATCTGGAAGGAGCAAGTCCCTCATGCAGTCTAGTATAACAGATGGGATGAAGCAGTGTACAGGATGTAAAGAGTAGAAACCCGTAACACTTGAGTATTTTGGTAAGCATAATACGAAAGATGGACTCCGTTCTAAGTGTAGAGTTTGTAGAACAAGATACGTTGAGCAATATGAACAAGAACATGCTCAAATCATTCAAGAAAGACGACTTCAGCGGTACTCTGAACGAAAAGAGTGGTATGTACAGCATAGACAAGAACTTAAACGAGAGCATGTAAAACAAAGAGAAATAAATCCGCTCCTACCACATCTAAAATGGTGTAACATGTGCCAGAAGTGGCTTCCTGCCACGAGAGAGTTCTTTTACGGCGATGCGCATATCAAGGATGGATTAGGGTCGGGTTGTATCCCCTGCCGAAAACAGCGTCTTAAAGAAAGAAAACCCTGGCGAAGAGGATACTCGAGGGCATGGGATAAGAGAAATCCTGAGAAGGTTCGGGCAAAGAAAATTAGGCGGCGCGCTCGTGAATTAAATGCTCCAGGGAATCACACAGGAGCAGATATTCAACGTCTTTATAAAGTTCAAAAGGGTAGATGCTACTATAAAGGCGAGAAGCTAGGAAAGATCTATCACGTCGATCATATTATTCCTCTCTCACGAGGCGGAACGAATGATCCTGATAATCTTGTATTGGCATGTCCTACTTGTAATATTAGTAAGGGAGATAAACTTCTCTGTGAGTGGATAGATGGTGGGAGACTCCTCTAGGAAAGAACAGTGACTGGAGTTCCAGGAAGGAGTTGTGTCTGCCCTACATACTGAAAGAGTAATGTCACTCCAAAAAAAGCTCCGACAGTGCGGTAAGCATGTGTGGGCGGATTCATCCTGGCTAACTGTTGAATAGGAGTATTATTCCCAGATTGGTCGGGGTACTGTACAAGAGTGAGGTACTGATATCCTGGTGGGGTACGTGCTGCTTGATTATAGATATTAAGTAAGTAGTACCAGAAATCAGGTCTCATTTGGCTATACTGCCACGTGAGTTGGGGATAGCCGCGCACCACGGGCGTGCCGGTCGCGTCCAGCCCGATAAGGGGCGCGGGCGTATACACGCTCGACTTGGGCGCTCTGATGCGGGTGTCCAACACGTAACCGTACTGCCCGCCGTAGACGCCCGCGTTAGGCGGCAGCAGTTGGAAGGCTTGCGTGGGGAAGCCCCCATTCACGGGGTTACCCCCATTGAGCGACTGATAGGTGCCGATGCCAAAGAGTCCCATAGCAATCCTCTAAGACGGGAAGGAAGAAAAGAGTGAGAAGGCTGTTTCTTCCTTACCGTCTTCTTCTTGTTCTCGTTACGAGAGGCTGGGCGTGTTGACCACCTGCTGCACCGCGATGCCCAGCACCTGCAAGGCGTCCGCTAAGAGGCCGTCCTTCTCCTGATCGCTCATGGTCGCCCCGTCCATATGCACCGAGAAGGTCACACCCGACAGGTTAACATTCACCGCTCTTCCCTGCCCCGTAGAAGAGGACGATGAGGAAAGAGCAGAAGCTGTCCCGCTCTGTTGCTGGTACTGCTGCAACACCTGGTTCAGTTTGGAGAGGGGGATCACCGCCTCTGGCCCGGTTCCCGGTTCGGCCAGCGTGGTGACCATCGGCATGGTGGCGATGCCCCCGGATGCCATGTGGAACAGCCCGGCGGTGCCACCCATCCCCATACCAGAGGCTCCGCCCTGGTGGAAGATACCAGCCGTGCCACCAACACCACCTGCACCAGGACGATGCGTGACCGGGTTCGTCACCAGTTGGGAGACCCAATCGCCGTAGTACTGGTTGAGATTGTTAGCGCCCATAGTGGCCCAGATGACCCAGGGGTTAATGCCTTTATTGATGTCGCCCCAGTCGTATTGTACGTGACTGTGCGCGCCATGGCTCCAGTAGCCTAACCCGCTCTGAGGCGTGCCGCCGCCAGTCAAACCAATTCGCTGTCCCTTCTTCACCTTTTGGCCCGAGGCCACGCCTATTTGGGACAGGTGCAGGTAGCGCTCGGTTGCTCCACCAGGGATTTGCACGTCTACCTCGCCGCCCCAGGGGTACCAACCCGTACCGACAATCTGGCCGCCAATGAACTCATCCAGGGGGGTCCCCTGGCTCTCGGCGAAGTCCACGCCCTGGTGCTTGCCGTACCACATCTGCTGCCCAAAATCGGCATTCACCTGTGGGGTGAGGATACCATAATGGCTAGGCATAGCCTGCTTGCGCTTGCGCAGCCCGGCGGCAGCCACTTCCTCAAAGAATTTGGTCCAGCCCCAGCCGGTCGCGTTGGGATCGCCGCTCATCTCCTGCTGGATGCTCTGACTCCCCGCATTGGCGACGGGGATGAAGCCACCTACCCCCGTGGGAGAGAGAGGAGGCTCACTCATCGCGCCACCGGCTCCCCCTGTTGCACTCCCACCGCCGCCCGCGCCGCCCGCTTTGCCGAAGGCCATGACGGTCCCCAGGATATTGGCAAGTGAGGCAATGCCGGTCGTCATGGGCGCGAAGAACTGCGCGGCGTTGCCCAGGGCCTTCAGGTAGGGGGTCATCCCGGCCAGCGTGCTATTGAGGGCCTGGTTGATGTCATGCAGGCTCTGCGTGGTGCTGATGAGCTGGGTCCACTGCACGCCCGTGCCACCCGTGGCTAACTGGTCATTGGCCGTTCCGGCGGTATCCTGGGCGCTGCCGAAGCCCCCGGCAGTCCGCATCTTATTTAAGAGGTCCTGCAAGGTCTTATCGCGCAGGATGCCCTCCTGCTCTTGGAGAGGTGTCAGGTTCTCTGTGACAGCCTGCTGCACCATCGGCACCAGGATGGCGATGTCCTGCTGCGAGAGACCGCTCCCCTGGAGCATCTGGGACACGTTCTTCCCCGCCTTCTGGGCGGTAGCTAGCGCCTGTATAATCTGAAGCGGTGAGAGGTTCTGTCCGTTGAAGGGACCTTGCCCCTGGATTTGCTGCTGGTAACTCGTGTAGGTCTTCTGCGTCACCTGCTGCAAGAAGGGTAAGTTCTGCTGTGCCAGTGTAAGAATCTGCTTCTGGTAGCCCGCCATGAGGATACTATCAGTTACCACTTGCTTCTGTGCATCGAGTTGCTTCGCCTGTATGTCCAGGGATGCCTGTCCCCAGGTCTTCTGGAAAGCACGCTGGTCGTTCTGAAGAGCCAGACCCTGCTGGTAGAAGGTCTCCTGCTCGTTCAGGTACTTCATCTGCTGCTGGTAGGCAGCATCACTCAGTAAGGGAGAACGGGAAAGGGTCAGCAGAGCGCGCTGGTTCTCAATGCCAGCATAGAACTGCTCGTTTTGCAGGCCGAAGACCGGCCCCTGGTTCTGCCAGGTCGATGCCTGGTCTGCGTTCAAAGGGTTATACCCGGCAGAGAGTTGCCGCCCCATGAACTGGAAGTAGGCGGCGCGGCCCGTCTGTTGTGGAGTTGCTCCAATAGGACCATACTGCTGGGTATCATACCACTGTTGGAAGTTGAAAGAAGCCTGTCCCTGCGCCAGTTGGAACTGCTGTGCCTGAAACCCAACCTGCTGCGCCGTAATCGAAGCGTTTGTGGCGTTGATTTCCAGGCTTTGCAACGAGAGAGCGTTCTTCCCGCCACCAGGAATGAGTGAAGAGAGACCCAGGGAGGAAATGGCTCCCAGGCTTTGCTGCATCATCTGCGGGTTTCCCAGGATATTCCCCTGGATACCGTAGGTCAGGGATTGCTGTTGTAAAGCATTCTGCTGCTGCTGGAACTGCCAGTACTGGGGAGAGGCCGTCAGGTTCTGCTGCCCGAAGAGCTGTGCCCATAGATATTGTCCTTGCAAGCCAGGAGTGGCTCCCATGTTTGTCAGGTCTGCGCCTGCCTGACCCACGTCCGGGAGGTTGCCGGGGTTAATGCCGGCATCCAGCGCCAGTTGCAGGAAGGACCCCGCCTGGGTCATAGGGCTATACCCGCTCGTACTGTTGTAGCTGGCCCCAGTGAGCGTCGGTAGCAGGTTCTGCATCCCGGAGAGGTAGGAGGTCACATTATCAGCAGTGAAGTTGCCTTTCACCGCCTTGGTGAGCATCCCTATCAGTTGTGCGGCCTGCGTGTTCTGATAGCCGGGGATGGAGACGCCGCCGCTACGCGCCTGCATAAAGGAGTTAGTATAGCCGGTGAGTCCGGTCACCGCCTGCGTGATATCGTTCGGGTTGAGGTTGGACATCGCGGCCAGCCCCATCAGGCTCGTATTCGTATTGGCGCTCTGCGTGCTGTAGTACTGCCCCGTTGAGCCGAGGTAGTTCTGGATACCGGCGGCGATCTGCGCCTTGGAGTACATGGGCAGCGTGTTGGCGATCTGGCTGATGTCGCTCTGCGTGTTATCGAAGTTCCAGGCCCCGGCATCCCCGGTCGGCCCGCCCATGGAGTAGCGGCCCAGCCCGTTGGGCGCATTCTGTATGGTCCTACCGGCGTACTGCCCGGTAGGACTCCCGATAGTCCCAACCGTTGTCTGGATGGCCGAGGGAGAAGCCGAGAAGATCTGCATGGTGGCGTGGCGGTAGTCTGACCCCTGCTGGAGAGCCTGATCGGCTTTCTGTGAGGCGGTCTGGCCCAGGTAGCCCAGTTCGCCGCCGATACGTCCCATATCGCGCCCGAAGTTGATGGCGAAGTTGTTGAAG
>VFSW01006240.1_pt1 | contig 17550 bp, 18 predicted proteins | sample 5358111 | NCBI WGS metagenome assembly VFSW01 (sample SAMN11554181, study PRJNA540505) | mine drainage metagenome | isolation source: sediment from site ElyBrook_90M | place: USA: Ely Copper Mine, Vershire, VT | collected 2017
ATATTGACTACAGACCGATAGCGAACAAGTAGCGTGAGCGAAAGCTGAAAAGAACACACACGAGTGTGAGTGCAACAGATCTGAAACTAGGTGGTTAAACGCAGGTAGAGCAGGAAAGGAATGTGATACGCAAAAGCAGGAGTTTGAGAAGACTTAGCGACGCGTATTGAACACTGTTCTATCTTACTTCTCGAAGCAAGTGCCAGGGAGTGAATAGTCGTGGCGAGCCGAAAGGCGCAGCGAAAGCGATTGCCCGTAACATGTGAGGGGCACGGTATGAAAATGCCGAAGTCACCATTATTCGACCCGAAGCCTCAGCGATCTAATCGCGCCCAGGGCGAAGGTTGGCCAAAGCCAGCTGGAGGCCCGCAACCTGTCATGGCATGTCCTGTTGGGTGAGGTGCGGTTAGCGGCGATATACCATTCGAGCGAGGCAATAGCGGGTCCCCTCTGAAGTATCTTTAGGATAGCTCCGGGTGAGCTCGTACGTGCGGTAGAGCGACCGATTGTTGTGTACGGGGTCGAAAGGCCCCACTCAACTGTCAAACTCCGAATGCATGTACTGCGTAGACCCCGGGAGTCGGCCTGGTTGGGTAAGCTAGCCAGGCGAGACTGCAAAGATAGTGACCAGGGTTAAGGTCCCCAAATCCTAATTAAGTGTTATCAAAGGCGAGGAATTTCGTAGACAGCTGGGAGGTAGGCTCAGAAGCAGCCATCCTTTAAAAAACGCGTAATAGCGTACCAGTTGAGGAGTTTCTTTCCGAAAATATACGGGGCTAAATTAGGTACCGAGACCTTGGAGATAGATAATATCTGGTAAGAGGGCGTGCGATTCGCCTAGAAGCATGTTCGAAAGAACGTGTGGAGCGAATTGCAGTGAAAATCCTGGTGTCAGTAAACAGCATACATAGGTGAGAATCCTATGCACCGGAAGCACAAGGTTTTCTTCGCAACGCTTGTCAGCGGAGAGTTAGGCGATCCTAAGTCTTGGGCCAATCACCTGAAGACAAAAGGGAAGCAGGTTAATATTCCTGCCCATAGAAGGTAGGCGCGGCAACGCAAGGCAGATTTCTGACGTTTGGGGATAGTTCCGCAAGAAAGTGCAAAGGGCTGCAGAGTCTCGTTATGAGGAGAAGCAGCTAAATGAACTGTTGGAATGAATTCCTGAGCCCGTGAAAAGGGAATCTGCAACGATCCTTTTATTCCGTACCTAGATCTAGTACAAGTGCTGCTGGCTGAAAAGGCCAAGGTGTGATGGCGTAATCATTGTTAGGGAATTCGGCAAATTAGTGGCGTATGTTATCTATAAGCCATGTCTGCGTATTGTATGCGCAGATAGCATTAACATGGGGGTAACGACTGTTTATCAAAAACACAACTCACCGCGAAGCCTAAAGGCTTAGTACAGTGGGTGACGCCTGCTCACCGCTGGTAAGTGAACACCTATTTCAATAGGACTAAGCTCCAGCAAAGAGCGGGAGTAACTCTGACTCTCTTGAGGTAGCGTAATACCTCGTCACTTAATTGGTGACTTGCATGAAGGGCGTAACGATTGCCCCACTGTCCCAACAATGAAGCCAGTGAAATCACTACGCGGTGAATATGCCGCGATCCAACAGTGGGAAACGAAGTCTCTATGAAGCTTTACTATAGCCTGTAGTTGTTGTGTGATGGGGTATACATAGCGTAATTGGGAGCGTCGAAGTGTTCGCTGCGGCGGGCATGGAGCGACAATGTAACACCAATTTTACTCTATTACACAGCTTACCCGCAAGGGGACAGCTGCAGGTGGATAGTTAGACTGGACGGTTGATTTCGATAAGGAAACGAAATTGACCAACGCTCAGCTTATCCGAGTTGGGAACTCGGAGATAAGCATAAAGGCAAATGCTGGGCTGACTGTACTCCGAAAAGCGAAGGGTGCAGAGACGAAAGTCGGGCTTAACGAACGTTGGTAGCCCTTTTAATGGGGCTCCAAGCTGTCAAACAAGTTACTCTAGAGGTAATCGATTCGTCGCGGGTGAGAGTCCACATCGACCTCGCGGTTTGATACATCGATATGGGCTTGGGTTATCCTGGTGGTGCACAAGCCACCAATGGTCGGGCTGTCCTCCCGTTAAAAACCCACATGAGCTGCGTTCAGTACGTCGTGAGACAGTACGGTAGTATCTACTGTTGGTGTAAGTGTCAGAGGATAAGTTCCCCATAATACGAGAGGAACGGGGGAACGGCGCCTCTAGTGTACCGGTTGTGAAAGCATTGCCGGGTAGCCACGCGCCATATGGATAAGTCCTGAAAGCATTTAAGGACGAAGCCATACCCGAAACGAGACACTAGGTCGGTCGCAACAGACGACTTTGATAGGACGGGTGCGTAAACGAAAAGCTCACGCGATTCGTGAACATACCGTTACTAACGACTAATTGATGTGTGTCATCACAAAATAATTCCACTCTCTCATTTTCTTTCTTTTTAAGAGCACATTAGCGTGAGCTCTGCATTTTTGTCATTTATCCAATGCGCGGCGAAGAAACTTCGGTGTACCGGCTTCGCACAAATAATTAAATAGATATTGCAGCGAAGTGTTTCTGGGTGATGCCATGGCGACCGACAAAACAAAAGTAGCTGGACACGAAGGTTTGATAGAATATATGCGCAGTGCAGGAGCAGGACCAGAGGCGATCAACGTAACGATAAGAACCATCGTGACGTTGGCAAGGGCACAAGGAGTCGAGGTCGCAAGCCTGGAGCAATCATTCATAGACCAACATTTCAAAGACCAGAAATCCTATTTGCGCAAGCAGTTGGCGCACGAACGCACCGAACGAACTTGCGATTTGGCGAGAGGCATGGATTCGCTCTTCGGCGATGATGTAGAAAAGCAAATGCCTGACATAGTTGCTGCGCCGCAGCCGGCACCACGCTTCCCTGTCGACGAGATACGCAGGGCCAAGCCGGCAAAAACGCTGATATACTCTTCTGAGCTTCCACTGCTTCCTTTCTTTGTAGACCTTACCGGTAATCTGAGATGAGCGAAAGCATCGTCATAAACGGCCAGGAGTATCTTGTGCAGTGCGAGCGAGTCATGTCTAGATATGCGAGGGCTTCTCTCCGGGGGAACACGATTCGAATCAGAGTCCCGAGATTTCTGTGGAAGAGAAGCGCGGCAAAGGCATACGAAGAACTTAAGCAGTCGATGATAAAAAAGATCGAGAAGCACGGGCCAGAGGACGTGAAGATGCCGATAGAGTTCACAGAAGGAACGTTCAGCATTCTGGGAAGGCAGTTCAACATAGAGGCAACGAGAGGATCCGGAACCAGGTCGAGCGCAAGATTCAGGGACAACACGATAAAGATAACGCTTGCAAACTCGATAGACGAAAGCACAAAGCGTTCGCACACGTCAAGACTGGCAAGGCGTGCGCTCGCAAAGGCTTTGTCGCCGCTGCTGACAGAGCACGTGATGCAGCTCAACAGCGCCCACTTCAAATCAAAGGTCAACAGGATAACACTGAGGGACAACTCGACGTTGTGGGGCTCGTGTTCTCCAGAAAACAACATAATGCTGGACTTCAGGCTTCTTTTCGCTCCGCAAGATGTCATGGACGCAGTGATAATCCACGAGCTCGCGCATACAGTCAAGAAAAACCACTCAAAGGCGTTCTGGAAGCTAGTCACAGACATAGTTCCGGATTACAAAGAAAAGAGAAGATGGCTTAAGCAGAATTCCTTCAAGCTTATGCCGAACACGGTGAGCCGGAATCACGATAATGCGGGTGTTAGCCTATGAGGAAACAAAGATCGGAAGATTTTGTGGAGTATCAAGATGTGGGCGTATGCAACTCTTGGCCCGACTTCAGAAGGGAGAGCTACAACAGCAGAAACAGACAACTCACCCGCGAAGCCGCAGCAGATTTCCATAGGAGGCCGTTGTCTCAGAGGCCGCACACAGGAAATATTAAAAGCCCGAATACGGAACATAAGATTGAATGTTCATGCGCGAGAGAAAGGATGTTGAGAAAGTAGCGATAGTAAGGCTTGCGTCATCACAGCTGGGCATAGACGAATTGCTGAAGGCAATCGGCAAGATCGACGGGACTGTACAGCTTTTCGACAGCAAGAACACAGTAAGCAAAAGGCACATCATTGCAGCTTACGAGAATGCAAGGTCGGCATTCGAAAACAAGACAAACATATCGAAGAGCATGGCGATGGAGACACTGCTTTTCGCTGCGATGACAAGGCAGGTCGGCGAGGCAATAAAAATAATGGGCGCGAAGTCGAATAAGGAGTTCGCGATATTCGCAGATTCGCAAAGCACATATGAGAAAATGAAAGCATTATTATCGAGCTCAAGCGATTTCGTTCCATCGGAAGCGCATACCTTCTCAGCAGCAAAAATATTCGGGATAACTGACAAGAAGAAACTCGATTCCCTTCTGCTCCAGAAGATCGCGATGTCAAGGCTCGACGCTTAATCTTCTTCGGACTTGTACTCCATATTCAGTGTATTGTGTATCGTCTCTGCCTTTTTCTTCCCAATCTTTTCAACTTCAACAAGCTCATCGATGCTTGCGTTAGCTATTTTCTTTATGCTTCCGAAATGTTTCAGCAACGACTTCGCCAGCTTGGGTCCCACCCCTGGAAGATTTCCTATCACAAATTCCTGAAATTGTTTTACGCTGTATGCCCTAGCTCCGCCCTTAAGCGACGGCTCCCTTCGCTCTTTTATCTGCTCCCTCTTTGCGATGTTGACGATGAGCTCTGCAGTCTCGTCTGCGTCGTAGGCGAAGAGCACAGGAATTCCGTAGTCGATGTAGATCGCGATGACCGTTCCGTTTATCACTTTGCTGTCCAGTCTGAATGTCTCCGGGCTTCCCTCTAGTATCAATATCGGCAACGCATAATGCTCTCTAAGCCTCTCAAGCTGGTCGAAAACCCTTCCGTTGATTATCGAGTTCTCGAAATCGGAGACTGTCTTTCGCTCTATGCAGACTCTGTCTGAAACTATGTAGTCCCCGACAGGAATGGTGTCGACAACTATCTCTACCCCTTTGCCTTCAAGCCCTGAAAGGAGATCTTCGTTGCGCTCTCGCTGGTCCACTATCACTTTTAGCTGCTGCTGTTCATGCATAAGTATTACTCTCAGTCAACTTCTATAAAACCTGATATCTGTAAGGCCTACAGAGCTTCCTCCTCCGGAAATTGTTGTCTGCGGGCTTCCGACTATGAAGAAATAGCTGTTGCCAACCGGCCCGGAATACATCTGCACATTTGCAGTGTAAATTCCTGGCACGCTTGTGAGGTTGAACTGCTTTACTGTGTAGGTTCTGTTGTTGACGACTTGTGCTATGGTCACGACTCCTGCACCTGATGTCGCCACACCAGCAAAGCTAATTGTAGCGTTGACAGTGTATCTAGGGCCAAGCCCGGTCAGGTTGCTGACCTTGATGCCTTGTGGATACGGAGCGTAGACCGTTATTCCTCCAGGTCCGTTCGGCACCCAGAGCGGCACAGAAGTGCCGTTTATGTAAGCTGCTACCTGCTGCCACTGGGCGACATTAGGATATGCAACAAAGTTCTTGTAGATCGAATTGAGAATGGCGTTGTCTGTGCTCCATGCACCTGTTGTGTTGTCAACATAGATCGGCTTTCCGAAAACGTTGTCGAGATAATTCACCATCTCCACCAGCGTAGTCTTGTTGTAAGCTTCTGCGTTGAGTGTTATCACTGCGGTGTTGTAATTGTAAAGCGCGAGAAGCGTCTGGTTCGCATAGCTCTGGTTTACTGGGCTTGCAAATGACGGATTTCCTGTCGTCTGGAGGTTTGAGGATTGCACAACGAACGGTATGTTGTACAGCGATATCTGCTGGCTTACATTTTCCCTGGTCACATAACCTCCTACCATCGGCTTCTTCGCCTGCGTCATGTAAAACATGTTCATTCCTGGATAGAGAGCAGGAAGCGAGCTCTGCTGGTCTGGAAGGGCAGGAAGTGTCAGTACAGAAAAGTTTCCTTGATATTGTCCGATCTGCGAATATACCGGCGGCACAGAAATCGGGGTAGTTGTTATTCCTATGAAACCTTGCGTAAGCGGAACGCCTGCGCTTTCGATGAGTACAGCTATGCCGACGATGGCGAGCACAACTGCGCCGTTGCTGAGAATGCCGCCTTTCTGGGACGTCCTTTCAAGAAGGACTTTCATTCCAAAAGCAGAGAGCATAGCCACTGCCATCATTGTTACGAAGTCGAATCGGCCTGGCTCTCTTACAACATTAAAGCCAGGAAGCGCGTGGTATAGCGAATAAAGGCCAGGCACAGATGTGATGTTTCCGTTTACTTGTAGATTCGGGCCAAGCGAGATAAGGAAGAATATCGCAGCGATAGCAACCCAGAGCTTTATGCTCTGCTCCTTTTTGTAGAACGACATTATTCCGAGAAGCGCGAGTATTATTGCAACATAGCCAATGTAAGCTGTTCTCTCGACAGGCTGGGTGGCATAGATCGTGCTGTACGTGCCTGCCACAAGTCCGCTGAACACTCCGTTGTAGATGCTGGGAACGAAGAACGACAGAAGGTCATCGCTCCAAAGTTGATTGTACTGCTGTGTGTTGAGAAGGTTTACGTTTTGCAGGCCTCCCGGCGCAAGAACTGCGCTGAGAACAGGCACAAATCCCCAGAATCCGAGGATGAAGCACGACACAACCGCAACGCCTATGCCTTTCCATAATCTAGTCGACAGAAATGCTTTTCTTGTAGTCTTTTCTATCATGTATGCGATTGCAACGAGTATCAGTAAGAAGAGAACGACCAACGCCTGCTCCATTCCAGCTCCGAACGCGATTAGAAGATATGAAATTCCCAAGCCAAGGCCGTCTTTGTAAGGCTTTCCGTGCTCTTTTATCAATCTGATGAAGAAGTATACTGCAAGCGGAGCCCACTCAAGGTTTATCCACTCGATGTGGCTGTACCCCTGAGCCACGTGAAATGCTGAGAAAGCGAATATCACTCCTGCAAGGAAAGCTGCGTAGCGGTTCTTGACTATGTAATCTGCAAGCAGCATCATTGTAAGCCCAGACAGAATGAATCCGATGAAGAACATAATGTTGTATGCGAACTGGACGCTAACTCCTTGGAATATCACAGATGCGAGTCCCATAAGCGGACTCATTGTCTGGAATATAAGGTTTGCTCCGACAGGATAGAAAAGAAGGTTTGTCTGGTAGAACGAAGTGTGGAGCGAAACCGTGGAATAGCCGACCCACCATATGTCCCAAAGGTTTTGGAACGTGTCTCCTCCTACTCCGGGAGCAACGCTGTTTATGCCGAGGAGCAATGGATAGAAAACAACCGCAGCTATCAGGAAAAAGAGGGCCGCAGCCTTCACGTATCCTTTGTCAATCTTCAGCATGTTCTTCAGCGAGCCTGCTCCTGCCTTGCTCTGGCTAGCTGCTACATGGTGTTCGTGCTTGTGAGTAGCAGGTGCTGGATCGCTAGCTTCTGTTCCCTCCATACAATCAGTTTTAATGCAGATGTGCTAAGCACGATATGTATATATACTGAGCATTTTTATAGATACTGTTTTCATGGCAGCAAAGGGCGCCGGGTCTCTTGGAAAGAAGCACGTAGGCGTAGCCTCGTCTATACTCATATCAAAAATAATCACAATAATATTGACAGGAGCGAGCTTCATAGTAGTTGCAAGGCTCCTTGGTCCGAGCACATACGGAATTTACACACTTGCCCTGGCGTTCGCAGGAATATTCTACCCGTTCTCCGACATGGGAATAAGCGTAGCTATACTCAAATTGATGACGGAGTATATCAGCACAAAGAAAACCGCGCTTCTTCATAGGACTCTTGCTAACGGTTATACTCTGTTACTGATATCCGGTGCAATATTCACTGTGCTCATGATAGCAATAAGCGGATTTGCTGCAGTACACTTATTCAACAACCCTTCAGCAACGCTCGCGCTACAGATCGCAGCGCTTACAATTATCGCATCAGCGATCTACAACTTTTCATATTCGATTCTGATAGCGTTGGGCGCCGGCGGCGACTTGACGAAGACAGTGGCTGTGCAGGCTTTTGTGCAAATGTCTGTCAGCATCGGGCTCGCACTGATCGGTTTCGGCGCTCTGGCTCCTATAATCGGATTGCTTGCAAGCACAGTGATAGGATTGTTCGTCGCGCTCGCAATAATATCAAAGGCGAGCGGCTTCAGCATATTCAAGCTTGGCATCTCATTCTCGGAAAGCAAGAGCATACTAAAGTTTTCTGTGCCGATCGGGCTTTCGTCAGTTGTATCCGGGGTAATCCAGAATATTTCGCTTGTAGTTCTTGGAGTATATGCAACGGCTGCCATAGTCGGAAACTTCGGCGTCACATTCAAAGTTGTGAACATATTCGATCTGATGATAGGTTCAATAGCTCTTGCGCTGTTCCCCCTTTTCACTTCTGTGCTGTCGGGGAAGAAGGCGAAGTACATCGGCGGCTATTACAACAGCACGCTGTATCTCACGTTCCTTTTGTTAGCGCCGATTGTGTTCTACATAGTGGTGCTGGCCGTACCATTCTCTTACACGGTGTTCGGCGCCACGTACAGCTATGCTCCTGTCTACATAGCAGTGATGTCGATAGGAATCCTGATGACGATAGTCTACATGTATACGAACAACCTGATAGTCAGCGCAGGCAAGTCGTTGAAGATCTTCAAATATTCTGTGGTCTTGGCAATCGTTCAAGCTATTCTTTTGTTCCTGATCGTTCCGAAGTACAATGGGCTTGGTCTCGCATTCATCATGTTCATAATAATGCCGACATTGACCGGCGCAGTATTCGTGAGGAGGGTCCAAATGATGTTCAAGGCAAGGCTTGGCGTCGGAAGATTGCTTATGGTGTCAGGAATTGCACTTGTGAGCGCACTGCTTATACTGCCGCTAGAATTCGTGCTAGGTCAAGGAATTCCGATACTCATCGCAGCCGTGATAGAACAGTTCCTGCTTTACCCGTTCCTGCTGGCCGTATTGAAAGGAATAAATCACGACGACATATCAACAATAAGGAGAATAACGACGGGACTTCCTGTCATCGACACAGTCGCATCTATTTTAGCAGACTATACGTCATTGTTTCTTCGCTGATCGGGTTTGACCTAGCGAGCGCGCTTCTGACAAATGCAAGGAACATAGGTGCAGGCCGCTCGACTCTTGACTTGAACTCTGGATGAGCCTGCGTCGCCATTCCGAACTGGTTCTTCCACTCTATTATCTCGACAAGATTGCCGTCCGGAGTCGTTGCGCTGACGACAAGCCCCTTATCCTCTAGCACTCTTTTGTAAGCGTTGTTCATTTCATATCTGTGCCTGTGTCGCTCGGTTATCGCATCTGAACCGTATGCGGCGTGCGCAGATGTGCCAGGTTTTATCGAAGCATCCCATGAACCAAGCCTCATCGTTCCCCCCTTGAGCGTTGTCCTTTTCTGCTCTTCCATCAGGTCGATGATCTTGTGGTCCGCCTTCGGATCAAACTCTCCGGATGTTGCACCGGGAAGTCCGCATACATTTCGAGCATACTCTATCGCCATAAGCTGCATTCCAAGGCAAAGCCCGAGATACGGAATTTTGTTGACGCGTGCATATTCTATTGCATTTATCATGCCTTCGGTTCCGCGCTGGCCGAAGCCGCCGGGAACTAATATCCCGTCTGCAGACTTCAATGCGGCAAGAGAGCTGCCGACGCTCGATTCCTCAAAGGTTTCCGACTCTATCCAGTTGATCTTAAGATTGGCCTTGCACGCGAGAGCAGCATGCATCAGCGCCTCCTTCACGCTTGCGTATGAATCCTTAAGGTTGACATACTTCCCGACAATCGCTATTGTAGCAGTTCTTTTTTTGTCGTTGGGATCTACTCGATTTTTCCACTCCGTAAAGCGCTTTTCATCAAACGTTGTCGCTTCGAGCCCAAGCTCCTTGATGAGCATCTTGTCCATTTTTTGTTCAACAAGCCTGAGCGGAAGTTCGTAGATGTTTGATATGTCATTGTCGTCAATCACGGCCTCCGGCGCAAGGTTAGAGAAAAGCGCAATCTTTTTTCTTGTTTTGTCGTCAAGCCTTCTTGTGCTTCTGCAGACAACGAAGTTCGGCTGTATTCCATCTTGCCTCAAGCTTCTGAGGGCGAGCTGGGTTGGCTTTGTTTTCTGCTCACCGACAGTCTCAAGCTCGGGCACATAAGTTACGTCGACAAATACCGTTCTGTGTTTTTGGGAGAGCTGACGCATCGCTTCGACAAAGTATCCGTTCTCGATGTCGCCGACAGTTCCTCCGACCTCTATGAGAAGGACGTCGAGCTTCTCCTTCTCGGAGACTTTCTCTATGCGCTCTATAATATAATCAGTGACGTGTGGGATTATCTGGACGTCAGTGCCGAGGAAGTCGCCTTTCCTCTCTTTTGCGATTATCTCGCTCATCACCTTTCCTCCTGTGAGTGTGAAATCCTTTGTCACGTCCTTGTTTAGGAATCGTTCGTATGTTCCGAAGTCCATGTCTACTTCGCTTCCGTCTTCAAGAACGAAAACTTCTCCATGCCGAAACGGATTCATGGTCCCGCAGTCGAAGTTGAGATATCCGTCGAACTTGAGCGGCATCACATTATAGCCGTAGAGCGAGAGTATCTTTGCTAAGGAAGAAGTGACTATGCCCTTCCCCAAACCGCTAAGAAGAGAACCCAGCACAACGACGTACTTCGTTTGCATATGGTATTGCTTATTAGCTTAACACTTTATAAAGGATTGCTGAAATTACAGGTGTAGTCTGGTAAATGTCACTGCTCTTTCAGGAACTTGAAGTTGACAAGGAAAAGCTTGAAACCGCCGACAAGCTTGAAATGCTTCGTCTCTCCCACTCTTTCGTAGTAGTTTATCGGAATCTCCTCTATGTTGTAGCCCCTCTTTCTGACCTTGATGTTCATCTCAGTCTCTACTCCGAAGTGCGGTTCAGTTAGATTAAGAGTTTTGAATATGCTTGACTTTATTGCGCGGAGCCCAGTTTGTGAGTCACGGAGCTTCATTCCGTAGAGAAGGTTCCCTGTTATTGTAAGGACATGGTTTCCCAACTGTATGTAACCTGCCATCGAATCCTTTCCAAGCTTTCCGAACCTGTTGCCTATCGCCATCCCTGCCCCGCTTCTGACAAGCTGCACCACCTTTCGGAGAGCGCGCACATCATATGTGCCGTCTCCATCGATGAAAGCGGTTATATCGGTATCGATGTGCTTGCCAACCTGTGCGAGCGCAACCCCCTTTCCAGAGCCTGTCTGTTTAATCACTTTCAGCTTGGCGTTCTTGTGCTTGATGTGGATCGATCCCTTGTAAATTACAATTATGCAACAGCCAGGAAGCGCCTTGAAGACCTCTTTCACTACGCTCTCTACCGCAGGCTCGTCCTTGACCGCAATCACAACTGTCGTGTCGCTGTAATCCACACTATCATCTTAAAAAAGCGATAAGATAATTAAGTTAAGACTTAAAAGGCTATTCGATGGAGAACAATGGAATAAGGGCGTTCATAGCACTCGAACTTAGCGAAGACGTCAAGGAAAACATCGCAGCGCTTTCTTCAAAGCTGTCGAAGCTTGATGTAAGCCTTGTCGCAAAGGAAAAGATGCACATAACAATGTTCTTTTTCGAGAGCATAAGTTCGCAGAGGCTCAATCTTGTCAAGAATGTCATCGAGGAAATAGACACGCCAGCTTTCGAACTTTCAGTAAAAGGGACTAGCGCATTCACCGAAAGGGTTCCGAGAGTGATCTTCGCAGACATCGGAGAAGGAAAAGAGAATGTCATGGAATTGTACGAGAGCATGAAGCCGAAGATCGAAGACCTTGGCATCTACGTAGAGCAGAGAGATTTTACTCCGCACATAACGATCGGAAGGGCGCGGAGGCCAGACAGGGAAAAAGATGAAATACTCGCATTTGTGTCAGAACACAGCGACTACGATATCGGATCGTACACTTGCAGAAGGATAAAACTAATGCGAAGCGATCTCACAAGCGATGGGCCAGTCTACACTGAGATATATGCAAAGGAACTGTCCGAAAAAGCATGACCTCCTCCTACGCCTAAAGGCGTGGGTTTCCAGCCTCTGTTTCAAGGCGTATAGTTCTCAGCTCCTCGACAACTGCCCTCTTTTGAGGTCTTACACTATCTTCCTGAGCGTGACTTCCCGCAGGTCCTGCGGTAGCTCTATTGAGTATATTTTTCGCTGCATTTATATCTCTGTCTTTCTTCATCCCACATCTGCTGCAGAGATATATCCTTTCAGAAAGCAGCATGTCCTGAAGGTTGCCGCAGTTGCTGCACTGTTTTGTGGTGTTCTTTGCATCTACTGCTATAACTTTCATACCAGCGCTTTCAGCCTTGTATGAAAGGAATTGCAGGAACCTGTTCCATGAAGCATCATGTATTGAGCCTGCAAGATTGTGGTTCTTCACCATGTTTCCGATGTTCAGTTTCTCTACTGCAAATGAGGTATAATCTGAATTGACCAGCCTGTTGGAAAGTTTATGGAGAAAGTCGTTCGAGCAGTTTGCAGCGTATTCGTATTTCCCCTGTAGTTTTTCCTTTGCTTTCTGTCTTCTTCTGCTTCCTCTTTTTCTTCTTGCAACTATCTTCTGCCATTTTGCAATGTGCTTCTGAGAATCTTTTCTGAATTTGGGTTTGCTGACCTTTGTTCCGTCTGACAATGCAATGAATGAATTCAACCCTAGATCGATTCCGATAGGGTTGGTGTTTTCTATTTGTGGAATTTCAATCTCTTTTGTTGCTGTAAAAATCGCGTAATATTTCCCTGCTTCTCTCTTTATCGTCATGGTTTTAACCTTTCCTTCTATTACTCTCTGGAGTTCTATCTTCATTGTGCCGATCCTTGCGACTCTGAGCCGATTCTTCTCTATGGAAAACGAACCGTTGTCTTGTGGGTATACTATGCTGTAGTATCGGTCTACTGATTTGAAACGTGGAAAACCTACTTTCATTTTCTTTCCTGATTCCTTCTGCTTTGCTCTTCTGAAGAAGTTTTGGTACGCCTTAAGAACACGGTATTTTATCTCGCATCTGGTCTGCGAATAAATCTGTAAGTACCTTTTGTCTACTTCAATCTCTTTTGCGAATATGTTTAGGCACTGCATCGACAGTCTCTTATTCCCGTTTTTATATGAAAGTATCGACTTTTCAAGGATTAGATTGTAGAATTCCTTTGCAAGAACGAGCTGTGAATCTATCACACACTGGCGTTTTGAATCTGGATAGATCCTGAATTTGTATGCGCGTATCGTGGAATCACCACTAACTCTCCATTCGGCAGAGGGCCCAAACCACGAAGCTATTATTTATACCGCTGAAACATTATATTACTTTCTGTTTACACAGTATTGCTTTTGCGGCTTCTTTCATACTCATGCGTAAACGTAAGGGATTTCAGAAGCCATTGGGTATAAATATCTGGATAATTGCATCACTTTTGTGAATTCATGGCCAATGCAAAGCGCAATCCGTCTAGAGGTATAGACGCAGCTATCGCAGACGCACTTCTTACTCCTAAAGAAAAGGCTACGCTAACGGACTTGGCAAGAAAGGCATGCCTTCTGAACGACGGCGCAAGGATAGACCAGGCGCTCGATACTGCCGAAGTCGCACTCGCGTCTGGACAGCCTGTCGACGCAAAGGAGGGAGCAAAGCTGATGTTCTGGTACAACGAACTCTGCAGATTCAGGGAAATGGGGGACGAACTTCTGGGAACCATCACTTCGATTGAGCTCAGGCAAATACTCGAAGAAGAGGGATTGGTCGCAGAGCCTGTGCACACACCACAGCCGGTGACAAAGGCAGACCTTGCTCTCATAAGGGCAAGCCTGATCGACTGATTCATAAGCTATAAATATCTGCAATCTATACACTATTCTGGTTTTCATGGCAAGAAGAAATTCTGCACCGCTGACAAAGGACGAGAGGGAAAGACTGGAAGTCGGCGCAAAGCTATGGCTGCGCATAAGGACTCCGGAAGAAGCCGCAGCTGCGCTTAGGAGGGCAGAGCGGAGTGCGGAGAAGACCCACAACCCGAAAGCAGAGGCACTGAGAGATGTATTGAGGGAGTTGGCTCCGAAGCACGAAGAGATATCGAGCGCAGATTTCCCGGAAATGACGCTAACAAGGCCCGACAACATGCCAATTATCGATGTGGCAATGGCTGCATTCAACGACGCATTCAACAGCCTATAGCGAAACCTATAAAAGCGCAAATATTCTATATAGTAACCTAAGTTTTACGTCTTTTTTACGTAGAAAGTCAGTGATACAATGAGCCAATTCGGAATGCAACTCCATTCAAAGTCAAAGACAAAGAAGTTCGGCAACGGGAAGCGCAAGCTCAAGTTCCGCGACAAGCGAAGGGCAGAGCTCGGAAACTATTTCTCTGCAACAAAGCTTGCCGCTGCGAAGCAGGAAACAAACGTGGCCAAGCCTACAAGGCGACGCGGAGGCGCAGAAACATCGACGCTAAAGCAGGCAGCATTCGCAAACCTGCAGACAAAGCAGGGTTTCAAGAAGGTAAGAATCAAGGGTGTCATGGAGTCTCGCGACAACAGAAACTTCGCCAGGCAAAACATAATTACAAGGGGTACGGTAATCAACACCGATCTCGGAAAGGCTGTTGTGACAAACAGGCCAGGGCGAGAGGGTTCAGTCAACGCAAAGCTCATCGAAGGTTGATTTGGTGGCGCTTTCTATGTCAGCACCCACGTCCACGGAAGGAAAGACAATATTTTGCGGATCTGGTGGAGACAGCGACTGGCTTGAGCAAAACCGGTCACGCCTCAGAAGCGAATTCTTGGGAGAGCATATTGCAATAAAAGACGGACGCGTAGTCGGGCACAACACACGCGCTGCAGTTCTGCTCCGAACGCTAAGAGAATCCGGAATCGATCCGAAGGAAACATTGATAGTAAAGATGCCTCCGGCAAGCCGGGCACAAAAGTGATATTATGTCAGCACGCGTATACGAAGTCGATCAATCAGAGGCGCAGAAGCTGAAGAAGCTTCTTACATACGATCCGTATCTTGATCCTAATCTTATCCCTAAGCTCCCGGACATAGATGACAAAGAGCGGGCGAAGCTTCCCCCGGAGAAGCAGAAGGAGATAGCAGAGCTGGAGAAGAAGGCGAGCGAGGCATCGAAGAAGCTGCGCGAAGACCCTATGATGAATGTCATATTCGCGCGCCAGGACTGCGAGATGCGGGACGGCGCAGCGCTCGACCAGAACAACGGAAAGAGCTACCTTCTAGTAAGGGCAACCGACGAATTCCTTGATCTCGCAGAGCAGAAGTTCAAGAAGGAGTTCACGACAGTAAAGAGAGCTCCGAAGGAAATAGAGGACAAATTCATAGCGATGAAAGAAGAGGAGGAAAGCAAAGCGAACGCAGGATTCGGCTCTATCTTTGGCTGATGCATACTATTTTTAAGTCTTTTTCATATACTAATCCATGCGATCCCAGTCTGCAATGGAATATTTGATGACATATGGATGGGCCATTCTGATCATTGCGGTGGTTCTAGCGGCACTTTTTCAGCTTGGAGTTTTCTCTGGAGGAAATCTGGGCAGCCACGCAACGGCAGGTTCATGCCAGGTGCAGAAAAGTACAGTCGGTTCGTCCTTGGTTGGGGAATGTAACGGGCAGCTGCCGGAGTTTGTCGGACAATTCAATGGACAGAACAGCTACATAAGCGTCCCTGATAGCTCGTCTCTATTCTCGAATCCCAACGCAGTCACCGTCAGCGTATGGATTTATCTGACTACGGTTTTCACTAATCAGTATAGAGCAATACAAGGGTTTTCGGATTGCTGCTCCGCCGGAGCCTACGACATGTATGCAGATTGGATTACAGGTAATCCCAACGGTTTTGAAGTAGTGAATTCAATAGGCAGTAGGCAGGTTGTCGTTAACGTTGGTGCTACTCCTGCCAATACTTGGCTTAATATCATAGGTATTTATAGCGGAAGCGCCGGAACCGTCTCAATTTATAAAAATGGCGTCCTCGAAGGGACCATAACGGGCGTCCCCTCTGGCATTATAACTGGCAGCAGCAACCCTATGTGGATTGGGGGCGGAGGCGCAGCCAGTTGGCCTGGTTACATTGCAAACCTCCAGATCTACAATACCTCTTTATCACAACAGGAAGTAAATGCAATTTATCTTGGGGGCATCGGCGGCGCACCGGTCCGCCCACAGAACCTGGTCGGCTGGTGGCCGCTCAACGGCAACGCCAACGACTACTCCGGGAACAACAATAACGGACAAGTTGTTGCCGGTGTAACTTTCTCGAGTTCGTGGCTGACGACCACTGGCTACACTGCGCCTTAGCAAACCACTTTTATAGCTTGTTGTACAATAAACCTTGATTCAATGAACCTCCTCAGCTCCGACGACCTTTCAAAGGACTCAATCAACGAAATATTCAAGATAGCCGACCAGCTCAACTCAGGAAAGCAAGAGCTCGGGATAAAAGAGCACGCGACTATGGCGCTCATTTTTCAAAAACCATCTACGCGCACAAGGCTTTCATTCGAAGTAGCGATGATCCAGCTCGGGGGCAATGCGATTTATCTGGACATGTCCACAACGCAGTTCTCCAGAGGGGAAACCTTTGCAGACACTGCAAAAATCCTTGGCAGCTACTGCGATTTCATCGCAGCGCGGCTTTTCAGGCAATCAGACCTGGAGGAAATCGCAAACAACTCAAAGGTTCCGGTGATAAACGCGCTCACAGACACCGAACACCCGACGCAGGCTCTCGCCGACGTCTATACTATAAGAACGTACAAGAAAAATCTGAAGGGCACAAAGCTGGTTTTTGTGGGCGACATCGCCAGCAACACGGCGAATTCGCTTATGCTCACCGCAGCAAAGTTCGGGATGGATGTCTTTCTGCTCGGACCGAAGGGATACACACCAAATTCGAAGTTCGTCACAAAAGCAAGAGAATACGCAAAAGTTGTAATCACCTCAGATATCGCAGACGCTCTAGATGACGCAGACGTAATCTACACGGACACGTTCGTCAGCATGGGTCAGGAAGCCGACGCGGATAAAAGGAAAAAGCTGTTCGCTCCTTACCAGGTCAACAACAAGATGCTGGAGCTTGCGAACAAAGACGCGATTGTGATGCACTGCCTGCCCGCACACCGAGGAGAAGAGATAACTGGAGAAGTTCTCGACGGAAAACAGAGCGTTGCGTGGGAACAGGCGAAGAACAAACTGCTTCTGAACAAGGCGCTGATCATCTATCTGTCGAAGAAGACATAATGCATATATATCTTATTCATCATAATATTCTTGGCAGTTAACCCGGTGGCGGTGGGACTCGAACCCACAAAATCCTGGGAGGATCCTCGCTTCTGAAGCGAGTGCGGTGCCAATTACGCTTTACGCCACCAACGGGCCTGCCATTCCTGCTTTTCAGAAACATTAGAATAAGCAATAGTTATTACGATA
>VFSW01006241.1_pt1 | contig 17550 bp, 18 predicted proteins | sample 5358111 | NCBI WGS metagenome assembly VFSW01 (sample SAMN11554181, study PRJNA540505) | mine drainage metagenome | isolation source: sediment from site ElyBrook_90M | place: USA: Ely Copper Mine, Vershire, VT | collected 2017
GCTCCGGCGGCCGTCGCCACTCCAGTAACGCTCGCTGCAAGCTCCTCACCAAGCTTCTCCAATGCGACGCCGTCTAATGCCTTGGCTCAAGCGCCGGTAGCGTCGACTCCGATTGTCTCGAGTGGTCAAAGTAACGGTGGAGCAAATATTGTAGCTGATGCGGCCACCTACATCGGTGTTCCATATCAATGGGGTGGCTCTTCGCCGACCACTGGATTCGACTGCTCAGGCCTTGTCCAAAAGGTCTTCGCCGACCAGGGGATCTCCCTTCCTCGAACTGCGGCCGAACAGCAGTCAGTCGGAACTCCTGTCGCGTCACTTTCGTCGGCTCAACCTGGCGACCTCGTCTTCTATGGATCGCCAGCCTCTCACGTCGGTATCTATATCGGTAATGGAAAGATGATCGATGCGCCCGAGCAAGGAGCGGTAGTTAGGGTGGACCAAGTTGGGACACCAACGTCGATCGTCCGGATCACCCCAGCACCCCAAACTTCATCTGCAACTCTAAATTCAACTCTCGCAAATGAAGCGGGTCCGTACCTGCCAGTCTTCGAAAGCGCTGCAGCTAAGAACGGCATAAACGTGAACTTTTTGTTAGCTATCGCGAAGGTCGAGTCAAACTTCAATCCGTCGGCGGTCTCTTCGGCTGGAGCCCAAGGCATGATGCAGATAATGCCCACTACCGCGGCTGCAAATGGAATATCCACCAGTGACCCAGTCTCTTCGATATATGGAGCAGCGAAACTTCTTAGTCAAAAGGTAAATGCCTTTGGCTCATACGACCTTGCCGCCGCTGCCTATAACGCAGGTGATGGAGCGGTCCAGTCGTACGGTGGGGTACCGCCTTACCCCGAGACGGTCAACTACGTCAAAGCCGTCAACTCTGCAATGAATGGAGGTAATTGATGATCTCGGTAGCTTCAGCTCCAACGCAGACATCGACCACATCGGGAAGTGGAAGTATTCCTAGTGATTCGAATGCCGCATCCAATGGTGGTGGCACGTTTTTGATGGAAATACTAACTGCGGTATCGTCTGCAGTTGATTTAAAGTCCGCCAAGGTCGACCCTTCGGGTAGCAAGCCGAAAACGGTGTCGGCAAATGCACTAGATGCTTTGGCGAATGCGACTTCACCACAGATCGATAGCGCTAAGACACCTTCGAATGGTACACCAGCAAAAGGTTTAGCCGCTTCGGTGACTAAACCTTCGACGCCCCAAGGTATAGACCTAGTAAATACTGTTATCCCTAACCCGTCAACTCTGTTGGTAGCTAGTGACCAAAGTGTTTCAAAGGGCGGCTCAAAGGGCGGAGCTACTACTACCAAAAAAATTGATTTGGGAGCTTCTTCAAGCGCGCAGCAGACGCCAACGGATACATCTACTGCACCTTCTCCAAGCCTTCTAGTCGCAATTTCGCAATTTCAATCGGCTCAATCAAGCCCAATGACAAAGACTCAAGCAGTCACGTCGACTGCTAGTACTGTCTCGGTTGGAGCGATGGGGGCGACGAAAGCAAAAGTTGATCAGCCATTTGTCAGCACACCGACACAAGCAAAAGTCTCGCCTCTGGCATTGCCTACGAACCCTACGATCCCTTCGAATTTCGGGCAATCACCTGCCGCATCTTCGAACCAAGTGGGTGATTTACTTACAAAAGGACCTCAAACGGCTCTGCAAGGAGCTCCTCAGGGAGCCCAGATAGGGCAGGGTGCCAAGGTGGATAACGTGTCTGGTGCAAATTCGCAGGGCCAGCCCCCTGCGGCCAACTCTTTCGAGGGCGCAATCAACCAGGCGCTAAATTCACTCCCGCAGTCAGTCAATCGACCAGTCTCAGTAGCGGTTGACTTTACACAAAGCTACTCGCCGCCTACTGACCTATCTACGCCACTTTCGCATATCGCGATCTCCTTGGCGCCGCACATTGGGAGTTCGACAACCGTTGAACTTTCGATGTCTCCGGCAAATCTTGGTCCTATCACCGCAACGCTTTCGGTGGATCGATCGTCGATGACAGTTGTGCTGGGGGCAACCAACCCTCAGACCGCAGATTTACTTACGAAGCACTCAGCGATGATCGCAAACGAGCTTGCAAAGTCTTCTGGGTTAGCAACAACCATAGATATGTCAGGCGGAGGAAGTGGGGGAAGGGGCGAAGGAAATCAAAGGCAGAACCAACAGCCCTCTACCTCTTACCAGTCGCCCACCCCGGTAGAGGCTACGGCCCAATTGCCCCAGATCGTCATAACGTCGGCCCACGTTGTAGACGTCACTTTGTAGTCAAGGAAAGGATTAGTAGAAGCATAAATGTCCATAACGCCAATTTCATCGATCCCAATGCCAACGATTCCGGCAGTTTCAGCACCGTCGTTCACCTCATCGACCCCGGCGAGCCAGAGTCAGGCAGCTTCCGCACCGTCGTCGACATCGGCGACGTCTGGTTCGGCCTCATCGGCGAGCACGACCAATGCCCTTGCTTCGATGAACTCAAGTGAGTTCATGCAGCTCTTAGTTGCACAGTTGCAAAACCAGAACCCGTTGAGCCCAACGGATCCAACGACGTTCATAACTCAGACTTCGCAGTTGACGATGGTCCAGGCTCTCCAAAACCTTGAGACGTCGACGACGCAGAGTAATCAGGAGATTGGTGTAATGGCCTCCTCCTCGATGATAGGGCGTACGATCTCGGGGACTCTCTCCGACGGTACACCCTTTAGCGGAACAGTCTCCTCTGTACAGGTGACTTCTTCCGGCCCGCAGTTGAATATTGGTTCTTCGTCAGTTCCACTTTCAAGCGTTACATCGATCGCTTAGCTAAAAATATAGAAACGGAGTAATAGAAATGACAAGGTCACTTTCGGCAGCAATCTCAGGTATCGACGCTTCGCAGGCGATGCTCGACAATATTGGAAACAACATAGCGAACGTGAATACAACCGGCTATCAAGATACGACGGTGCAATTCTCCGACCTACTTTATCAGCAGGTTTCCTCTGCTGGGGCACCCCAGACCGGAAGCACCGGTGGAGTAAACCCAATCTTTGTAGGCACCGGAGTTAGGGTGAGTGGCTCTGCAGTCAGCTTTACCCAAGGAACTAACGTTCAGACTGGTAGCCCAACTGACGTTGCGATACAGGGAAATGGTTTTTTGATTGCCAATCAGAATGGACAGACCTATTACACCCGTGCAGGAAACCTTAAGCTCGATGGGAACGGACAACTTGTTACTCAAACAGGAGCTCTCGTGCAAGGGTGGTCCCCCAATGGATCTGGAGTCATCACAACTACCGGTCCTACTGGCCCTTTGAGCATCCCGCAGGGACAAGCTGCAAATCCACAGGCAACGGCCAACATTACCATGGGCGGAAATTTGCCCGTTTGGAATGGGGTCGGTACCCCTCCATCCCTAACGGCAACGACGACGGCATACGACGCGCTTGGAAATCAAATTCCGATAACCATTACCTATACCGGAACTGCGTCCACTGCGAATAGTTGGGACGTGGCAGTCACGACCAAGAATCCCACTAGCGGTGGAACAGAGAGTCTTGGAACCGGAACTATCACCTTCAATGCCACCTCTGGCCAGATGAATTCAACGACACCGCTACCGTTGACTGGCTTTACCGGGTACAACCTTGCTTCGGGCTACACCATGAACCTCGACTATCCAGCTGCCGGTACTCCAGCCGCGGTTACTCAGTTTTCGGGTAGTTCGACTATCGCAGTCTCAAGCCAGGATGGATATAGCTCGGGCTCTCTTCAGAACTTCACGATAGGTTCAGACGGTACCATCTCGGGCACATACTCCAACGGTAGGACTCAATCCCTTGGGCAAGTCGCTCTAGCGATATTTTCCAATCCACAAGGTCTCACTAAGGTCGGTAATCTTGACTATCAGACGACGCTGAACTCGGGTACTCCGCAGATCGGCACCGCTGGAACTGGCGGACGGGGTCAACTTCTTGGAGGCTCTCTTGAGAGTTCGAATGTGGACTTAGGAACGGAATTGACGAACCTTATCGTTGCCCAAAACGCGTACCAGGCTGATACCAAGGTTGTATCAACATCGTCGACTGTGTTGCAAGCACTCGTCCAGATGGCCTAGTAAGAGATTACAAAGCAAGTCGATTGAGCGGGGAGCCTTAGTGCTCCCCGCTCTTTTGTTTCCATGAATTTTTTAACATCGATCTCGATAGTGCCGAAACTCTATGTGTTGGAATGCACAAGATGTGTTTGGAGAACCGCAATGATAGGTGTCACTCGACTAAATGGCGAAGAGATGGTGATCAATGCGGACCTTATCCAAAGAGTTGAAGCAAATCCCGACACGATCTTGGTACTTAGTGATGGAACCCACTACATAGTTCGAGAACCAGTTGACGAGGTTGTCGAAAAGGTCAAGAGATTCCAGGCCGAAATATTAGCGGAGGCGGCTTATCTCGGTCGTAAGGGCGATCCACCTCCTTCTTTGCGTTTAGTGATGGATTCAGAAGAATAGATTTAGCGGAGGCGCAGAAATGGATTTCGCAACGCCAATCGGCATAGGTGTCGCACTAGCAGCGATTATGGTATCGATGGTCATGGACGGTGGTAACCCTGCCACTTTGCTCGCACCCTCTTCCTTGTTGCTTATCTTTGGTGGCACCATCGGTGTTACGTTAGCAACATTGAGGTTAAAAGACATATCGATGATGATCGGTGGGATAAAGTCTGCGATGCTCGCAAAGGTCGTGACTCCCGACGATGCGATTATTGAACTAGTAAAGTTTGCAGAGGTAGCCCGTAAGGAAGGCCTACTCGTACTCGAGTCAGCTGCCAAAGAGGTCCAAGACCCATTTATGAAAAAAGGGTTGCAAATGGTGGTCGATGGTTCTGATCCAGAGGTCATCAGAACAGTTCTTGAAGGCGACATCGACTCTATGAAGGCACGCCATAAGGCGGCCGGCAAAGTCTTCAAGGATATGGGTGGTTATGCACCTACCATCGGTATCTTGGGTACAGTTATGGGACTTATCCACGTTCTTGCGAACCTGTCTTCCCCATCGACCCTAGGCCCAGCTATCTCGGGTGCCTTTACCGCTACCCTCTGGGGCGTTATGACAGCAAACGTCATCTGGCTTCCGATTGAAGGAAAGCTGCATCGTATCGGTGAGCTCGAAGTCAAGGGAAAGCAACTCGTCGTTGACGGAATCCTAGCGATCCAAGGCGGACTCGCTCCAAGAATTGTGGAGCAACAACTTCTTACTTACTTGGCTCCAAAGGAGCGTGAAGCGATCGAAGCCGCTAAGGCCGCTAAGAAGAAGGCAGCGTAGTAATGAGTGCTAAAGGTCATACCGCTCCCACAATCCACCATCCTCGAAAGAAACACGAAGACGAGGAGAGTGAGCACTCAGAGCGATGGTTGCTCACTTACGCTGATATGATCACGCTTCTGATGGTTCTCTTCGTAGTACTTTTTGCTATGTCGACGATATCTGTGAAAAAGTTCATGGAGTTTCGAACCGGAGTTGTCCAAGCCTTCTCGCCAAATATAAATAGCTTCCAACAAGGAGGGACGGGCATCCTTTCGCAAAACTCCCTCGTCTCGTCTCCAGGAAGCCAGGCAAGTCACAGCTCGATATCATCTCCAGCAAATAACGGATCATCTTCAGCGGTGAGTCTCTCGGCTCAGCTTCAAAAGTCGATTAGTGCGGCTGGCGTGGCGAGTTCGGTCTCTGTGATCGATAGCTCCCAGGGCGTCACGGTGCGGATCTTGACCGATAAGGTCTTCTTCGCTAGTGACAGTGCAACTATAGAGAGCAGCGGCTTGCCGGTTTTAGCTGCAATAGCAAAGATAATCGCACCACTTCCAAACAATATTGAAGTTCAAGGTAATACTGACAATGCTCCGATCGTCGGGGGGCCATTTTCATCCAATCTTCAACTTTCTGCGATGCGTGCTGTAAATGTTGTCCAGGATCTAGTTGCGAGCGGGAATGTCGACCCAGCGAGGATTAGTGCCACCGGCTTTGGAGATACTCGGCCTCTTTATCCGAACGATACACCTACTCACATGTCTCAAAATCGAAGAGTTGACATCGTTATCTTGAACTCTGCGATCTCGACTGGTCTATCAAATAACCTGACCACTTCGCCAACACTCGCTCAAAACATCTCCCCTACGCTCACTACGGTTCCAACACTGGGATAACAAGACGAGAGATATCTTTGGAAGATCGAGCGCAACAAAGGCAATATTTGTTGCGCTCGACTACTTGTCTGTGGAAGTCAGAGTTCTGAACGATCTCGTTGGCAATGGCAACTACCGCAAGTATGGTGATTGCCTTGTTTGGACAGGCATCCGTCAAAGGCAAGATCTAAGGTTTGGATTGAAAGTTTTGATCTAGCTCGATGGTTACTTTTGCGTTCTATTGAGTGAACACTTTTATCTGTGTAGTGCGGATTCGTGTGAGTACTTCCGAAAGATAGAAAGAGCCGTAGAGAAGTGGCGAAATAACAAAGATTTGCTCGTCACCAACTCTACGGCCCATCGTCTTGAACAACCTTGGCTCAGCTACCGTTTGGTAGTTCTCCAGGAGTTCCATCGCCGAGCTGTGGGAGTGGAGACTCTTCGATTTGACGTGCGGCATTGAGTAGTTCAACGCTTGCCATCGACTGGGCAGCAAATACAGCTAATAGATAACTGATCAGTGTGATCCCAATAAATGAGATTGCGAGAGCGACCATCACCCGAGTTAAAAGATCATCGAGGGTAATATTCCCCTGTGAGTACGAGGTATACGAAGTATACGAGATAGCTACTGCTACGAGCACCGTAAGCTTTGGTCGAAAATGTACGCCTCTCATGTGAACCGCCTTACTCCTTGTCGTTGAGGGTTCGACGTGGCCTTATGGCACTTGACTGCAGCTTGACGGGATCGATGATCATCGACTTTACCGAAAATGGTAAACACCTATCAGCGGCTTGTTTTGACGAGACTACGCCAATGACGTTTCCGCCGCCGATTGCTTTGATCATATCGGCAACGTACTCCCGCGACCACCTCTCGTCAATGATGATGTAAGTTACGTTATCGGCTACTACCGAGCGAGCTTCTGCAACGTCCTCGAGAGTTAGAGTCTCATCATCGATTTCGACTGCGATGTGTGGTGGATTGCGTAGTTCGGAAAGTCCATCAAGTGCCGCACCTAGCTGCTCTTGGCTCTTGGCCAGTTCAAGACGCGTAGCTGAATTTTGGTGGTTGAGGCGTGCGTCGGCGTCGACTACGAGATAGGCGAAGGCCCTTAGCTGGCGTTGCTCTCCAATGATAAATGTGACCGATTTGGATATGGCGTCGGACTCAGCAACTTTATCCCGAAGTTCTTTGCTAGACGAGATGTCGTCGTGTAGATTTCGGGTTAGTGTTTCGATCCTCTCTTCGAGCCAACTAATAGGATCCCCCTTGGTCCGATTAGCCTTCGGCTCCTTCTTTACCTGGAGATCATCGAGTTGCACCAGCGCATTGCGAGCCCTACTTCGGATATCTTCGTTGCGTTCCGCAATCTTGGAGATGTCGACCACCGCAGGCTCTTCGGCGGTTAGATCTATGACGGTATCTTGGTGGATTTCGGGACTATCAAACTCATTAGATCTGGCATTTTCGCTTATTGCACGATAGAGTTCGGCCGCTAGTTCATCGGTGTCGAAGTCATCTTCGTTGACTTCTTCGTTAGTGCTTACCTTGTTCGCATTGAAAGCGTGCGAGAGTTCGCTTTGAAATGCATCGCTGAATATACCTGCCGTGGCGACATCGTTATCGTCGTTTGAGTCAGTTTTTTTGGATAGACGGGTCCAGATTGGAGGAGAAACACTCTTTTCCTTACCACTCTTTGATCGAAGTTTTGATGACTGCTTCGACCGCGTCTCTTGAACTAGCTCCCCATCTACAACTACTTCGTCGCCTTTGAAAAGGCTAGGAAATGGAAGCGAAAAGGCCGGAGCGGCTCTGTGCTCTACGGCAGGGGTCTCTTCTCCATATGCTCTTGCTAAACGTGCTGCGAATTCGGAGGGATCTTGGACCAGACGATCGAGATGCGGTGCAGCCCTGCGTTCGCTTATCGACGGTGCCTTCTTCTTTGTTGGCGTTGAGTCGTGATCGGAGATCTCGACAAGGACCGAGAAGCGCTCTTTCGCAACGAACGACTTTAGCCCTCCTGGCTTGATTTTCTCTGCCTTAACGATCTTTGCTCTACCTCCGTAGGTGCCCTTAATCTTCATGATTAGTGCCTCTAGGGATTCACCTTCAAATTGCGCTTGCGTTGGCAACGTTAACCACTCCTACTATGTTGGGGCGATAGGATCCGCCAAGTTCCGATGTCGAAAGTACTGATATTCTCTGGAGCATTGGATGAATTGCTCGGTATAGGGGTGTCCTCAAGCGTGGAGGAACTAACAAGACCGGTGACTTTCCCTTAGTCTCGCTATCGTTGAAGATGCTTGCGGCTTCTTCAATTACTCTACGCAGGTAGGTGGGCTCAATCCCAAGAACTAGTCCTGCGTCTGTGATCTTGAGTGATTCTTGAAGTTGTGCAGCCACGTAAGGATCCAATGTGATAATTGGTAGCTCTCCGTCAGTGAGTTTCGATGCAACGATTGATGGTCCTATGGCGATCCTTGCGGCTTCGAGGAGCTGGTCAGGATCGCGGGAGATCCGTGCCCTTTCTGTAATCGCCTCTAGAATTCGAGAGAGGTCGCGAATCGGCACCTGTTCCTCGAGGAGTTCTTTGAGTGAGCGCTGAACCTCAGATAGGTTGATCCCTGCGCTGGTCATCTCCTCTACGACAGCCTCGTTTCCCTTCTTCACTGCTTCAATTAGCTCTTTAACTTGTTGTCGACTGATCAACTCTCCTGCGTGACGCTTGACGATCTCAGAGATGTGAGTTGTAATCACCGAGGATCTATCTACTACAGTTGCGCCAAGCATGATTGCCTGCTGCTTCATCGAAGTTGGAATCCACTTTGCATCCAAGCCAAAGACCGGTTCTTTTCCGTACTCACCTGGAATAGTTGCTAAATCTCCACCGATTGCCAGAGATCGCCCTTGGGGTGCGCGGCCTCTTGCAACTTCTACCTCGTGGATTGCGATTGCATACTCATTTATTGGGAGATCGATATTGTCCTTTGTCCGAACGGGAGGAAGTATTAACCCAAGTTCGTTGGCGATCTTTCGCCGTAGTCCTCTAACTCGATCGAGAAGATCGCCTCCGTTGGTTGGATCTAGGAGATCTAGTAGGTCGACTGCCAATTCCAACGTGAGGGGCTCGACCTTCATATTCGAAATGAGGGTTTCGGGAGTGTCGATTGGAAGCGGCGTGATGGAGTCATCTTCTGGCTCTTCCTCTTTGGCCTCGATTCGACTCTTGCTCTCAGCCCGTCGACCTAGGAAAAATACCGTACTTCCTACCAGAAGAAATGGCACTTTGGGAAGGCCAGGGAGAATTCCGATTCCGGCGATAATTCCACCCGCTAGGCGAAGCGCGTGAGTTTGGCTTCGAAATTGTGATATCAGATCGAAACCAAAGTCGCTGTTCCCAGCTGATCTTGTGACAATAAGACCCGTTGAGACGGATAGGAGAAGGGCGGGTATCTGGCTTACGAGGCCGTCACCGACGCTGAGGAGAGAGTACGTTGAGATAGCTTGACTTAGTGACAGGTGCTTTTGCAAGACACCGACGGCGAAGCCTCCCACCAGGTTAATGAGAGTGATGATCACGGCTGCGATCGCATCGCCCTTTACGAACTTTGAAGCACCGTCCATTGCGCCATAGAAGTCTGCCTCTTTCGCGATCTTTTCGCGGCGTTTGCGTGCCTCGGACTCGTTGATGTGGCCAGCATTAAGATCGGCATCGATTGCCATCTGCTTTCCCGGCATGGCATCTAGGGTAAATCGAGCGGCAACTTCAGCTACGCGGCCTGCGCCATTCGTGATTACCACAAATTGGACAATGAAGAGGATAAAGAAGACTACGAGTCCGACTACCAGGCTTCCGCCGACGACAAAATTTCCAAAACTCTGAATTACTGAGCCTGCGAATCCGTGAAGAAGAACGAGCCGCGTAGCGGTGATATTGAGGGCTAGGCGAAAGACAGTTGCGATAAGGAGTACGGAGGGGAAGGCTGAAAACTCCAATACCGAGTTGACGCGAATTGCCATCATCAGAACTAAAACGGCGAATGTTATATTTATAGAGATAAAGATGTCTAGCAATACCGATGGAATCGGAACGACAAGCATTACAACTATTGCTGCAACTGCTATCGGTACTCCAAAGAGCGTCCACTTACCTGGCTTCACGGTCGATCTATCTACTAAGGTGCGACCATCGTGATCGCTAAATCGCCTTCCATGCGCCTATCTAATCTTCGTCACGCAACCGAAGGTACTTGAAAAATTCGTAAATCACATCTTTGAAGGCTGGAATCTCGCAAAAAGGAAGCAACTTGCGAGTAATTTGCTGCATTATTTCCTTGCTTGAATCAAGAAGATCAACTCCTATGTCGAAGAAAATTGTATGAATCGGGCGATTGCAATTGCGATGATTGTCAAAGATGAACAGGCTAACCTGCAACTTTCGTTGCCGGCTGTTGCGACGTGGGCCGATCAGATCGTCGTCGTCGATACCGGGTCTTGCGACCATAGCCGAGAGGTAGCACAGAGTTTCGGTGCTGAAGTCCACTCGTATACGTGGTGCGATGACTTCTCTGATGCTCGAAACTTTGCAATCGCACAGGTTAAATGTGACTTTATCTTGTCAATCGATGCTGACCAATTGGTAGAAGGAGACGTTCCTCGCTTGTTGGTTTCCCTGAAAGGGTCGAAAGACGTAGCTAGCTATCGCATTCAAACGGATATCTTGCGCCCTGAACGATTTGGTGGAAACTACCGTATCAACAGCGTTCGACTCTTTCGTCGAGGGAGTCTCCGATGGTTCAATCCGGTAAACGAGAAACTTCTGACTGAGGATGGAATTGAGCCTGTTGCGCGCTTTATCGATCCATCGCTGCTATCGATTCAGGACTTTGGTGGCCGTAACGAGGATGGCTATCTTCGGACCTCACGCCGAAATCTCGCGATCGCACTTGAGGATCTTCGTGAACACCTAGAGCTATTTTCGGATCGAAATGCTATTGCAAGTCGCGCACTTGAGATCGGCATCACCTATGTATCTATAGGGGAGTTCGAAGAGTCTTGCGAGTACTTTGACCAGGCCCGTGGCATGGCTAGTGATCCCGTAATTTGGCTAAGGGCTACGGACATGCTCGCGCGGCAATATCTCCACCTCGGTAATCCACGTTATGCCATGAGTTTGGCGATTTCGCTTAGGGAACGCGGTGCAAACGACAACTACTGTAAGTTGCTCTGTGCTAGAGCTCTAGCCAAACTTGGAGATTACAAGGTCGCATCTGACTTCGTTCAAGATGTTAGGAATGCCACTGATCCATTTGGTCATAGTTACCCAGCCACTTTCATTGAAGATTATCGTCGTTATTTAAATGGCAAGGTGACTGTGAGCGACGAGCAAAGCTCACTCGTTCGATAGTTCGAGAATATCGATTGCGTCAGGCAAGATAGTCGTCATCGGCAAACTACTTTAGCGCCGCAGCCTTGTCCAATAGCTCGGTTGGAATTTCGTTCTTCGCAGTGTGGTGAGTCGTCTCTTGACTTCTAGCGAATGCGGAGAGGCGATATACATATGCAATTAGCTTGGCAGTTGCACGATAGAGTGCGAAGGGAATCTGTTCTTCCAAATTTGTCGAAACGTAAAGAGCCCTTGCTAGTGGAGCATCACTTACGATTGGAATCTTTGCGCTCTGCGCTCGCTCTTTGATTGCAAATGCGACATAGTCCTTGCCCTTAGCAACAACCTTGGGTGCTGTGGCTACCTTTGGATCGTAAAGTATCGCAACTGCAAAGTGGGTTGGATTGACTACCACCACGGTGGCCTCCTCGATGCGGGCCATCATGCGAGATCGCGATAGCTGAATCTGCATTTTACGAATGCGCCCTTTTATTGCCGGATTCCCCTGATCCTCCTTGTACTCATCCTTTATATCTTGGTGCGACATCTTCAAGCTGTTCATCAGCTCACGGCGTTGGCGGGCGTAGTCAAATACTGCTAGTGCGAGGCCGGCAAGGGCAATTGTACGTGTTGCGCTAAGAATTATCGAGGACGTCTCGGTGATTATCGTCCCAAGGTCGATAGTTGAATTGGTAGAGAGGAGGTTGGAGAGACTTCGAGTCTGTGAGTAGCCAAGACCTCCTATCAGGGTCATCTTGAATATTCCCTTCAGTGCTTCAACTGAGCCATTCGGAGAGAATATCTTCTTGACTCCCTTGAAGGGGTTGATCTTCTTGAAGTCTGGAGTTATTGACTTATAGAAGAGCCCAAAGCCAGTTTGGGCCAGTGATATTGCAATTGCGGCGATAGTGACTGCAATTGCAATAGGTCCGACGATGGAGACGAAGTCACCGAATCCAGTACTGAGCATCTGCAGATCCGTTGAAGCGTTGAGGTTTGTTGATGCCTGAGGTATGAGGTAGATGAGAGAGTCAATCTTGGCGGCCATCCCTGAAAATAGCGACGGTAGGACCAAGGAGGCGACCAAGAGGCTTAGCCAAGAGAAGAGCTCCGGTGACTTAGCGATCTGTCCTTCAGAGCGCGCCTTTTTCAGACGCTTGGCAGTTGGCTTTTCGGTTTTTTCGTTATTCTTTGCCATCTGCTAATTCCCCAAGAACCGAGCGAAGTCCATCATCGAAGAGACCGATTGAGTCGTTATTAGCTGAACTAGCCCTGGAAGATTGCTGATTACTAGCGATACGATGAAGATAGTTGCGAGAATTTGTATGGGAAAACTCAAGGCATAGATTGACATTGAGGGCGAGACCCTCGAAAGTATCGATAGCAGAATCTGGATTGTAAAGATGACAGCGGCGATGGGCGCGGCGATCTGTAATGTTGCGGAAAAGAAGGTCGAGAAATCGCTGATGATTATACTGCCGAGCGCTTGACCGTTGTAGTTTCCTATCGTTGTTATCTTGAGCGATACAAAGAGGCCTTTGAGAATAAAGAGGTAAGCACCAGAGGTAAATAAGAGGACCGTAGTGATCATCTCGTAGAAAATTCCGAGCGGAGAGTTCTGGTTGAGACTAAGAGGGTCGAATTGAGGCGGAGGTGAAAAACCTCCAAGCATTCCAGATAGAAATCCTCCTGCAGAGAAGATCGACATAAAGAAGTTGATAATCATCCCAAGGCCAAGTCCAAGGGCAACCTGTAGAAGAAGGAAAAATAGGGTCGAATTTGGAGTAGCAAAGGTTCCACTTGGAATATTGATTATCTTTACCGCTGGGAGTGCGAGAACCATGGATAGGCCAATTCGAAGCGTCGTCGGGATCTGCTTTGATGAAAACGGTGGTGCGATGAAGAGAAATGCACCGATCCGAATCATTGCAGCTAGGAATGTGAGAAGGACGGGCTCCGAGATGGTCATGCTAGCTCGCTAGAAGTTGAGGAATCTGCGCGAAGAGTTGATCCGTGAATGTGATTAGTTGCCCTATCATCCAGTGGCCGGCGAAGAAAATGACTGCAGCAACTGCGATTAGCTTGGGGATAAATGTGAGTGTTGCCTCTTGAATCTGCGTAATCGCCTGAAGGAACGAAATCACAACCCCAACTATCAGAGTGACTGCAAGTATTGGGCCTGCTATCTTTCCGATAATGTAAAGCGCCTGTCCAGCGATGTTCATAACAGCGGTATCGGTCATCTAAAGCTCACTAACAATCCATGGACAACAAGTGTCCAACCATCTACGAGAACAAATAAGAGAAGTTTGAAGGGAAGCGATATGAGCGAGGGCGGTATCATCATCATTCCCATCGACATGAGGATCGAGGCGACGACGAGGTCGACGATCATGAATGGGATATAGACAACAAAGCCGATAATAAATGCCGACTTGATCTCTGAAAGTACGAACGCTGGAATCAATGCCGTCATAGATACCTTGGTTGGATCAGCAGGTGATTGCTTGGTTACCTGGGTGAAGAGGGCTAGCTCACTAGTTCGGGTCTCCTTTAGCATCCACGTCTTCAGCGGTCCCTGAGCATCGTTGTACGCGGTAACAGCTGAAATCTTTCCATTTAGATACGGGGTTACGGCGACGTTGTTGATCTGGGTAAATGTCGGCGCCATGATGAAGAGAGTCAGAAAGAGCGCCAAGCCAGCTAAGACCTGTGAAGGAGGAACCGTTGAGAGGCCAAGGGCGTTTTTGGTTATCGACAGGACGATGATTATTCGAACAAAACTCGTCATCATAATAAGTAGAGATGGAGCAACGGAAAGTAACGTCAGGAGAAGAATGACGACGATACTTTGGTTGGGTTTGCTTAGGGTGTTCCCTAGGTTTATTGCAACAGTTGGAACAGTAGTGGTCGTTGCAAAGGATGATGTGGCGGCAAGAAGGTTCATCTAACTGCGCTTCCCTTCTTGGCGAGGGTCGAGAGCATCGACGACGAGAGCTTTTGATTGAGCACCTCTTCAAAGGATGAAATTAGACCTTTGTGCTCCGCGTCCTTCTCATTGGAGCGAATCATCGCAGTTAAATCGGCGAGGGAGTCCTCTTGCATGCTTTTGGCGACTGAAGTGAGGTCAATAACCTTCTCTGCGACTTTGGGCTTGGCCTCGACAACCTCTTCATCTACGCCTAGATGGTCGAGCAGAGAGATTGAGTTGGGAGAGATACCAATTAGGAGGCGTCGTCCCTCAACCTCTACTACGGCAAGTTGCGATCCTTTTGCCAAGCTAGCACGAGAGACGATGTTGATTGCGTTCGACCTTCTCAAAGCCGAACCCTTTGCCTTGGGTGTTATTCCTCGCTTTTGGTAGAAGCGAGCAAGTAGAAATATTGCACCGATCGTTGCCCCAAGAGACAAAAGAACGCGACCTGCAAGTAAGAGCATAGACATGGGTGGCTCCTGCTAGCGAAATTTGTCTTTCGCGGAAAGTGCCAATCCATGGCTACATAAATCAGTTCCCTCTTTATAAAAACGTCTTAGCTGTTATCGTCTTTTCCAACGACTTCAGTAATTCGAATTCCAAATTCGTCTTCGACAACGACTACCTCTGCTCTAGCGATGAGCGTTCCGTTGACGAGTACGTCGACTGGAGCAGTAGCGAGGCGGTCTAACTCGATCACGTCGCCACTTGTGAGTGCTAAAAGTTCTCGAACGGTCATATGCGCACGTCCGAGCTCTACCGTAACCTCCATCTCGACGTTCTGAATGACGCCAAGTGGACCTATCTGGCTTTCGAGCTTTCGGCTAAGTACGGAGTTGTCGGCGTTTGACGTTGGACTTGCTGTTGAAGTATCGGTCACTTTGTCTCCTCGGGTTCGACAAGTACACAGGCGACTCTTTTACCGACCTGCGTTGGTTGAGCTAGATAGAGTTCGGTTGAATCGACACGAACACGTAGTGGCTGTCCCTTTCTATGGGATAACCGAACTACGTCGCCAGGAGATAGCGAGACGATCTCTCGACTGGTTAGTAGGGTAGGCTCGAATTCTACGGTTACCTCCACTGGAACGTCATAAAGACGCTTTTCAATATTGTGTGAGAGGGTGTGGTCGACCTCGTCTTCGATTGGGTTGGCCCGGTTATTCAAAATCTCGGTGATCGGTCTCAAAAGTGGAAATGGTAAACAAATAGCTGTGCTAATCGGCTGCTCATTGGAGGCCGAAATTTCGATCTGAGCCAGTACGCACATCTCTGAGAGCGATACGAGCTGAACGAATTGGGTGGAAGCCTCAAGGTTGACACCGCCGAGCGTGATAGAGGTAATTGGTGCAAATGCTGGAACGATCTGTGCGAGCATGTCCTCAGTCAGATTCTTGATGATGACTCTTTCGAGATCAGATAGTGGCCTCTTTGGAATATCGCCTTTGCCATTGCCTCCGAGCCTCATGTCGATAAGCCGCATCGAAAGTTCTAGGGGCATATGCCACAGTGCCTTTGAAGGAAGGGGAGGGAGTGAAAATACGGCAATGGAGGCAGGATCTTCGAGGAGACTAATTACCTCTTCCCACGGCTTCTGCTCTAATTCTCCAATGGTCAACCTGAAAGGGATTCGCATATTCGCAGTTAGGACTGAAGAGGCAGCACGTAGGAAGCTCTCTAATACCATTTGAAGGGAGCGCAGCTGGTTGCGCTCGAGGGACTTCGGCTTACGGAAGTCGAACGAACGCGGTGTCCGCTTTTGACTGGCTCTATTTTGTCCTGGTTCTGTAGCTGTAGAAGTCATACTTGCTCATTATTTTCGGCAAGTTAGAGACCAATCTTCAATCAATACCTTTGAAATTTCAAAGAAATCTTCTATTTAGCTTGTGGTACGAGCGGCGCGTCGAATCGTTTTGAGGTTTACGCGCGCACCGATCTGCAGTATCGAGATCTCGTAAACTCGAGCCGCTACTTTGGAGGCGAGGACTGTAGCAACTAAAGATATGGCGATGGTGGCAAGGAAGTAAGGAAACGAAATCTGACCGCTTGCAAGCAAAGGTGGAGCTAAGAACGGCGATACGCCAGGCACTAAGGCAACCAGCTTTATCCAAAGGTGCGGGGTCGAAGAGCTGAGGGAGACGATTGAAACGATGTAGCCCACCAGCATTGGAATCACAATGGGAAAGCTAGCAGCTTGCGCATCTTCGGTTCTTGATACCATAGAACCTACTGCTCCGAAGAGGGTCGAATAGAAGGCAAATCCCAATATGAAGTAGATTGGTGCGGATACGATTAGCGCCGCTCCGACAGTTGCAGTCGGTGAACTTCCAATGGCGAAGAGTCCAATGCAAAGGGCTGCAATAACACCTGCGGCGTGAAGGATTGCGACGATAGCAATTCCAGCTATCTTTCCTGTAAGGAGCTCTATAGGCCGTAAGGTCGAAAGTAGAACTTCGACTACGCGAGTCGACTTCTCTTCAATCACGCCAAGCATGACCCACGCCCCATATTGGCCTAGGAGGACATACATAAGTACCAGTTCAAAGAGTGAATCTTTAGCCGGGAGCTTATTGGTTGGTGATGCTTTTGCAACGTCGATTATCTTTCCGGGAACGGGATTCAGGATTGCATCGAGTTGCTGGGGGGTAGGTTTCAACGCCTCGGTTGCACTTATCTGTGAGAGGCGTGTTGAGGTAGTGATTGCAAATTGGTGAATCAAATCGGTAGCGCTAGAAGTATTGACGAAGTAAGTGTCAGGCGCCTCGTAACCGAGCTTCAATTTTCCGCTTCGGACGTCATTAGCAAGCTTTGACTGGTCGGTGTATTGAACGAAGGAGATACTTTGTCCAAGTTCCGTTGCCACCGATGTCATTATTTCGCTTGAGAGCTTTGAAGCGCCTTCGACGCCGATGGCGAGCGGTTGACTCTTCGACGCTAAGGCGTGAGGAACAAAAACATATGCAAATGCCGCAATGACGGTGATAATCGTCGCCACTCGAAATGCTTTAGTAGATAG
>VFSW01006242.1_pt1 | contig 17547 bp, 17 predicted proteins | sample 5358111 | NCBI WGS metagenome assembly VFSW01 (sample SAMN11554181, study PRJNA540505) | mine drainage metagenome | isolation source: sediment from site ElyBrook_90M | place: USA: Ely Copper Mine, Vershire, VT | collected 2017
GTTGACCACCAGATATTCGCCGCCGTCGCCGGCGGCGCGGCCGATGGCCCAATCGATCCCGCGCGCCATGTCCCTGGTATTGATAAGCGGACGCCACGGCGAACCGTCGCTGAGGATCTGTATCTTCCCGCTGGCCAGCGCGCCGGCGACGAAATCATTGAGCACCAAATCCAGGCGCAGCCGCGGACTCATGCCGCAAGCGGTCGCAAAACGGAGGCAGGAGACGTTAAAATTCCGGTCCGCCAAACCTTTCAAATCGCCCTCGGTGGCGACCTTGGAACGGGCGTAAGCCGTCAGCGGATTGAGGCTGGAGCTCTCCGTGCGGGCGCCGTCCTCGGCAAAACCATACACGCTGCAACTGGAGGCAAAGACAAACGCTTTTGCGCCGGCCTTCCTGGCCTTTTGCGCTATGGCCACGCTCGCGGCATGATTGACCTCACTGGTGACTTTCTCAAACGCCTTGCCCATTGGATCGTTGGAAATAGCCGCAAGATGGACGACGGCGTCAATCTCGCGAAACGCGCTTTCCGGGACCGCGCGGACGTCCCCGAACAACTGCGCGTCCAAGTGGCGCTCGGGAAATTCCAGCGGCGAGGTCAGGGCGTTGGCAAAATAGCCGGTGTCATAGCCGATCAAGCGGGCCTGGGGATGGGCCTGGCGCAAATACCGCACAACATTGGGGCCGACATATCCCATGTTCCCCGTGATTAAGATGTTCAAATTTTCCACTTCGATTAAAGCCAAAAAGTATCCTCCAACCCGTCCCAAATGGCAAACAGGATCGCCGGGGAAAATGGAAAAGCACGGAAACGATCGAGGCGATGAATCCAAAGACACAACCGGCTTCCCGAATCCTCGCCTCAGGCGACAAATTTCATGGCCTGGGGAGCACACGCGCCCCCGCGTGTGGCGGTCGGCGCCCTCGCCGACCGCTTCTTTCCAGTCATACATGGTTCAGATCGAAGCATTCAGGCGTAGAGCGAACGTTAGGCGAGGATTTGGGGGCTTACAGGAATGTTGACGTTTTTGAATCGCGCATCAGAATGCGGCAAATGAAAAATCACGCCGGACAACTGGCTTTCTGCATGGCCGTTTTTTTCTTCGCCGCTCTTTGGCCTGCCGGCGCAGGGCAAATCACCCACGCATTTCTGGCGCTGGGCGCGGAGACATACATTCGATCCGATGACGGCCAAATCGTGTGGCGTTATCCGCACAGCACCCGGGATGGCTGGGTGTTGCCAAACGGAAACATTCTTTTGGCGGTTTCCAAGGGGGACGAATATCCCGGCGGAGCGGCCCTGGAACTCGCGCGGGATGGCAAAAAAGTCTTTGAATTCAAGGGCGGCCAATCCGAGGTCAACACTGTCCAGGCCCTTGCCAACGGGAATATCATGTTGACTGAAGCCGGAGAAAAGCCGCGCATCCTTGAGGTTGATCGGGATGGCAAAGTGGTGGTCGAGGTTCCGTTGAGTTGCCAAACCACCAATCACCACATGGAAAGCCGCATGGCGCGAAAGTTGGCCGATGGAAATTATCTGGTGCCTCAACTTTTCGACAAAGTGGTGCGCGAGTACACGCCGCAGGGAAAAATCGTCTGGGAAGTCAGGACGCCCAATTGGCCGTTCACCGCCATCCGGCTGCCCAACGGCAATACGCTCATTGACTGCACCTACGGACAGATGGTCATCGAAGTTGATCCGGCAGGCAAGACGGTCTGGCAATTGAGCAATGACGATTTGCCCAAACCGCTCATAAAAGATGCCTGCGGCGGACAGCGATTGCCAAATGGCGACACCGTCATCACCAGTTACGGAATCGGCATCGATCAAACCAAAATGTTTGAAGTCACCCCGGAGAAAAAGGTGGTCTGGATTTACACCGACGCCGGCAAGAACGGCATCCACCATTTCCAGATTCTCGACACGAACGGAAAGCAAGTCGAAGGCCCGCCCATGCGCTGACGTCCGTGACGCGAAGGCCGCTCGTGGAAATCCGTTTGTCCGGTTTAATGAGGGGGCGGAGTGCGACGGTCATCGGCCTTGCGCCTCCCAATCCGTCCACTCCGGCCTGCCGCACCCCAATTCACCGCGCTTTCAGAAATGCCCGCGTTCAAGAACGTCCGCCTGCAATATGAATTGCGGGGGACGCCGTATTCGTATATCCTCTCCCAAACGTGACGACCGCGGCCAAACCACTTCCAGGAGAATTTGAGGGCGAGCGGGTGTTCGATGGAACATCTCCACTCGCGGCTGCCAACAGAACTCGCCGACGGCAACTAGGCCAATTCTTCACTCCCGAACCAGTCGCGGACTTTATGGCGTCACTTTTCGAATCGCGCTGGCAGGAGATTCACTTGCTTGACGCGGGGGCGGGCGATGGAGCGCTCTCGGCCGCGTTTGTCAGAAAGGTTTGTGCTTCGCCCCAACCGCCGGGCCGGATTTCAATTACAGCATGCGAGATGGACGGTTTCTTACTCGAAGCGCTTCGCCGGGCGCTGGACGCGGCGGGGCGGGAATGCGCGCGCGCAAACATTCGATTTTCGGCCACCGTTCTGAATCAGAATGCCGGGTTTGCGCCGCGTGGCGCACCATTCCCCCACGACCAGTCCCGTTCTCCCATTTGCGAATCAGAAGCAAATGCTCCATGTCGGATAGATTCCTTTTGCGCGTGAGAAGATTTCCGCCAAGCTAAGCTCCAGATATTCGCCGCTGCTTGTATTTACGAGGACGAATTTGAACTGCTTTTTCAAGCTTTGAGCAACCAGAACCTCCGCCCCGGTCAGCCCGAAGAAGTAATTTGAAAAGTCGGATCGGAGTTTCTTTCTGGTGGACTTTATCTCGAAGACGACAATATGTTCGAGGTGCCGCTCGACATCCGCGAGGTCCTTCAGACTCAAACCCACGTCTATCTTCACCACATCGAAAGCTCTTCCGTAAACTACCTTTCCTTTCTTGGCGAACGCCACTACGAGATTCTGCCGCTCGTGTGCCGTCGGAACAATGAAGCCCGCTTTTTTGGCGACGAGAAGAGCCGCTGCTTTTTTTGCAGTGTTGTGGCCGGAGACAAATTCGGCAGGCCGCTCTATTCCCACGTTTCCCTCCTCGTTTTACGGGCCCGGTCCTCCGCAAGTTTAATCGAAAAAGCCCGGCTGAACTGCGGAAAGCCGACACCGATCGCCTCACAGACCGCTGCCGTCTCGACGAAATCGAGACGGCGCTCGCCTAGTTCATATTTGCTGACGAAGCTCTGGGGAAGATCGAGGCGTCGGGCAACTTCCACTTGAGTAAGGCGCTTTGCGAGCCGAAAATCCTTAAGCAGACCGCGAAAGACTTCGTAGCCATCGGCAGAATTTGTCTTCGACATTGCCGCGATCATATCCCGCTTGACCCAGACAACCCAAATTGGGATACTCAACTGGTGAAAACTGATGGCTTAATCCGCAAACGTGTCTTGGAGGCGGTAATCGTTCGGTTCCGTCCGCGATTTGTGAAAAGCGGGGCAGTTGTGGGCGTCAACCAAGGCGCAACACGGCAAGCAACCCGTTGGCTACAGCACCACCCGCGGCTGCAGTTGATCTGTGAGGAATGCTGCCGTTTCAATGTTGTAATTTACGATGGTAAACGCAAGCGACTGGTTTTTGTTGAGGTGCCATCGGATGACAATACACTGCTTAGCGACAAAAGACGTGCCCTTGAGAACGAAAGCCAGGCTCTCGGATTACGTTGCGCAATTGTTCTGGCGCTCGCCAGTCGGTCAGCCCTTCAGCACGAACTAGTCAACTTTCCATTTGGGACTGCGGCTTGGTTTGCAGAGGAACCAGATCATCTAGTTTACTTTGCTTGACGATTTGCCTATGGAGTCCGCTACGCACCCAACACGCGTGAGACGATTCGCGACGAAGCGGTGAAATACTTCGTCGAAGCCGGAATGGTGATTCGGAATCCAGATGACCCATTGCGCCCGACAAACAGCGGCAAAACTGTTTATCAAATCGAGCCGAACGCCCTCGAGCTGTTTCGGGCATTCGGCGCGTTGGACTGGGCCGCTAAATTCAACTCATATCTTGCGGCCCGCGGCCCGATTCGCACAGGGCTTCTCCGCAAGCGCAAGTTGGCGCGAATCCCGGTAAAACTTCCTTCAGGCGAAACCGTGACGATTTCTCCTGGCGGTCAAAATCCGCTGATCAAAATCGTCGTGGAGGAGTTTTGCCCGCGGTTTGTGCCGGGCGGCACCGTCATTTATCTTGGCGATGCGGAGGATAAGTTCCTGCATCTTGACGCGGCTTATCTGCGGAAACTTGGCGTGGCGATCCCTGCCCCGGCGAAAATGCCGGACATTGTCGTCCACGACAGCAAGAGGAACTGGTTGCTCCTCATTGAGGCGGTGACAAGCGCCGGACCCGTGGACGGAAAACGTCGAAAGGAACTCAAAGAATTGTTTGGCGGATGCCTGGCTGGACTGGTGTTTGTAACCGCTTTTTCGTCGCGGGAATTCATGCGTTCCTTCTTGGCGCAAATCTCATGGGAAACCGAAGTTTGGCTCGCGGAAGATCCCGACCATTTGATTCATTTCAACGGGGAACGCTTCCTTGGACCCTATCCAGACGTGATGCCGATGGTTCTTCCGTCTTGAGTTGCAATAATGTGCCCGGCCTTTCGTCCTCGGTCCGTTGCGCCTTTGCGTTACAGTCGGGGCCTCGCGCAAATTCATGACCGTTGCGATTTTGCATGGCGCGCGCTTTGCGGGCGTGGCAACATCAAAATCCTGATGCAACCCCTGCGTGTTACCATTTGGAATGAATTCATTCATGAACGGGAGAATCCTGCGGTGGCCAGGGCTTATCCGCGCGGAATTCACCAGGCATTGGCCGACGCCATTTCGCGCGAGAGCGGCGTCTCCGCGCGCACCGCGACGCTGGATCAGCCGGAGCAGGGGTTGCCGCAGGCAATACTTGACGATACGGATGTGCTGGTGTGGTGGGGTCATGCGGCGCACGAGGCGGTGGAGGACAGGCTGGTAACTCGCGCGCAGGAGAGGGTTCTCGGCGGGATGGGGTTGGTGGTCTTGCATTCCGGGCATTACTCGAAGATTTTCAAGCGGCTCATGGGCACGGGTTGCGGGTTGTGCTGGCGCGAAGCCGGCGAGCGCGAGCGGGTGTGGGTGGTGAATCCGGGTCATCCAATCGCGGCGGGCGCGCGGGATTGCATTGAGCTGGAGCAATCGGAAATGTATGGCGAGCCTTTTGCGATTCCCACGCCGGACGATCTCATTTTTGTTTCGTGGTTCGAGGGCGGCGAGGTGTTCCGGAGCGGCTGCACCTGGACGCGCGGCAGCGGGCGGATTTTTTATTTCAGCCCCGGCCACGAGGCGTATCCAATTTATCATCATCCCGACATCCAAAAAGTTATTGTCAACGGAATTCATTGGGCGCGGCCACAGGGGCGTCCGGCTGATGTGCCGCGGAACGTCGCTGTGGAGCAGGCGCGCGAGAAGTTGACGCGCAAAGGCCCGAGCGTCCATGACGCCGCCGGGCGCGTGGCCTCGCGAAGCGGCGGCGCGTGATTCCAACGCTCCCGCCCCCGCCTTCCACGCACCACGCACCACGCACCGCGCACCGCGCCACCACGTTTACTCTTCAAACTCCAAAATGCCGAATCTTTCCGGGGTGTGAAAGCTGCCTTGCATCGCCGGGCGCCATGCCAAAGCGGCATGAGCGGCGTGATCCATGCGGAAGAAATTGGCGCGCCAGAGAGTGCCGTCCCGGGGAATGGACGCGGCCAGCGTCGCCAGAGGGATTCTCAATTCGCAGGTCCAAATCTTTTTGGTTTCGTCCACATGCACGGCCGATTCGCAATGGCTGCTCCAGTCCCAATCCCTGTCCGGCAGGTTGACCATCAAATCCAGTTGCTCATTGCTGGGCGCGATTTCCAACTCGGCGTAGTGCTTGATGTTTTGCGGGTCGGCGCCGATAAAACATTCCACAACGTCGCGCTCCCAGAGGCTGCCGCCGGGTTGGTTGAAGCGTTTGCCCTTTTGCATCACTGGTTGGAACGTGGTCAACCGCGTGTAAGGGCAGTCATAGCGCAGGTAAAGGAATTGTTGGGACCAGAGCGCGCGCAATTCAGTGGCAACATCCGGGCGGACGGCGCCATCGCTTGATTGACTGTCCAATTGGACAGGCGTGACGGTCTGCCACAGGGTTCGGGTGACGTCCGCGTCGGGCACAAAATCACGCGAAGTGCGCCGGGCATGAAGAATGGGCGCGGGAAGGGAGCGGGCGAGCAGTTTGCGGGCGTTGTCAAAATAAATTTTGCGCAGAACCTCCGGCGGCAGGCCAATCGAACTGATCGTCCAGTCGCCTTGAATGGGCGTCATGTGCGCCCAGTTTTTGTCCCAGGTTTCCAGCCAGCGATATTCTTTGCGGAAGAAAACTTCGGCGTCGGCGTCTGTCTCAGGCGGTTCATTGCCGCTGGAACCGAGGATTAGCCCGGATTCCAGCGATTGGAAATCCGTGCCGAAAAGAATCCGATCCTGGTATTTGACAAACATGTCATGCACCCGCCGCGGATCGTGGCGGCCCAGTTCCGGAATGCGCGCCGCAAGGTCAACAAGCATGTTTGGATAGCGGTCAAGCGAATCGGCGACCGCCTCCAATTCCTCGGCGTCATTGCCAAAATGCACACAAACGAAAGTGGTGCGCGGATGGCGGGCGATGACGCGGTTGAGCGATTCCAGGATTGCGTGGAAAGCGGGAAATTTATTGGTGTCGCCGAACCACCAGGCCGGATGGTCCTTCAATTCCTTCCATCGCTCATTTTTGTCATTGTAAGGCTCAAAAAAAGCCCTGGGATCGCCGACGTGGATGGAAATGGGCATGTTCAGCTGGCCGATCCGCTCCCACATCGGGTCCAGTTTTGGATCGTCAATTTGAATTAGTTTGCCCTGGCCGTCGCGCAAATAAAGGCCCAGGCGTTTCCACTCCTTGAATCCGGCGGCGCCCAGACGGTGTCCTTCCTCGACCTGTCGAACGGCTTGCCGCGCAAAGTCCGGCTGGTCCCAATTCTTGTAATCCAGATTCATGTATTGCACCCAGCGTCCCGGAAAGAGCGTGTCTTCCATTTTCTTGTGCGTCTCAAATTCGCCGGGTTCTCCGTTGGAGCCCGGCGTGACGCTGCCGGGCGTCAGATCGATGCCCAATCCGATTCCCGACGCATCCATAATCTTGATGGCGCGCGCAAGAAGTTCGGGCTTGTAGTCCAAGTGTTGGTGAAGGTCTATGAGGCGATGCTGGGCGCGCCATTGATCGGCAACTTGCACGGTGGCTGTCACCGAATCCTGCGCGCGGGCGGGAACGCCCTTGGATAGAAGCCAGCCCGCCACCAGGACCGCCGCGAAGAATTGCGCGCGCCTCAATGGAGCAAGGACGAAAAAAAGGCGCCGTGTTTGATGGTTCATAAAGCGCGTCATTTAGGCTTCATTGCCAGCAGAGATTGTGGCGTTTCAAACAGGATCGCCCGAGCGACGGCAAGGGCGTCGTCAGTCGAATACTGGCCCTGCGAGATTTTTTGCGCGAGAACTTCGGCGAATTGCTTGCGCGCCAGGCGCATTTTGGCGTAAGCCCACTCGGCGGTGTAAGCGTCGGAGAAAAAGCCGATTTGTTTGTTGACGGGCAGCATGTCCAGGCGCTCGGCCATGACCTGGCGGATGGCTGCGGGAAAGAAATTGTGCCACCAAAATCCCGCCAGGCTCAAATTCGGCAGCTCACGGCAAAGAGTGCATAAAGTTTGGTTGGCGTGGCGGCTGCCAAGGAAGCATTGAAAGCGAAGGCCGGGGTGTCGCCCAATGATCTGCGCCAGTTGTCCCAGCGTCCGTTGTGAAAGCCGGCTGGCGGTTTCAAACGGCAGCGGTTCGGCGCCCAGACTGAATTGAAAGACGATTTCGCCGCCATGCTTTTCCAACTCCGCAAGGAAGGCTTCGCCAATATATGCGGCATAGATGTCGCGCTCGGCTTGTCCGGCCTCCGCGCGCCGGGCCAGGGCGCGCGTCATTTCGCTGTCGCTGACGAGGCGATAATCTATATCCGTGGAAATGCCGGTTGCAGTGGTGATTACCTCGTCATAAGGAATACTGGAGACGTAATGCCTAATGGCCGCGTGGACATCGTCGAGCGTTTTAATGACGCGATCCGTCGCCGGACGCTTGCCGCCTCCGATGGTTACGGGCGCTTCGGGCGGACGGCCCCAGGTGCGTTCGAGGTCGTAGAGGGCGGTGTCGAACTCGCCCCATTGGGCGCGCATGAACATTCCCCATTCCAGCGAGTATTGGAGGATGTCGTCGCCTTCGCCTTTCCCGCGCCGGCAGTATTCGGCGCACGTTCGCCGGATGTTGGCGCGTTTCAAAATGCTTCGCGCCCACGCTCCATCGTCCATGCGTTCGCGGATTAGATCATCCAACTTGCGCCAATTATCGGGACCGACGGGCTGGGTCCAGCCGTAAAGATCCTGGAGAATGATGCGAACACCCCACCAGCCGCTGGTGTTTTGAATGTGGGCGAGGTAGGGCAACGCTTCCGTGACGCGCTGATGCGCCTCCTTCGGCTCGGGCCACCCGGGAAATTGCGTCAGGCGCGCCCCCGACGGGCAGCCTGCCGAATAGAGGTCGCTGACCACCATGTGGTAAAGTATAATGTCGTGGAGGCCCCGCGCCGCGAGACGCGCGCCGCAAAGGTGAGTGTGGACATCCAAAACAGGCACTTCGGCAAGCCCGTCTTCCAATGTCAATGCGAGGGATGAAGCATTCATGCGACGGTTTGGGTTGGCTGTGGCTGTTCGGCTTGCCGCAGAAACTCCGAGACTTCGACCGCGCGCGGAATGTCCTCGCCGCCGGCTTTAAGAGCGGCTGCGGCGCTGGCGAATCGGATTCTCTTTTCAAGGGAATCTCCGCGGGCCAGCGCCGCGGCATAGGCGCCGTGAAACACATCTCCGCACCCCGTCGTGTCAGAGGCCGTGACCACGAACGCTGGATGGTGGCGCGCGCCGCCCTCCAAACTGGAGAGGCTCCAGCAGCCGGCAGCACCGCATGTTACGACGACTGCCGCGCGGGCGCGATTCCAGAGCGATTTCGCCGCCGCCTCGGGCGTCGAAGCGCCGGAAACACGGCAGGCGAAGGAGGCCGGGACAATCAAATGATCCACCAGGGCCATGAGTTCCCGAAGGCCCGGGGCGCCGTCTTCCTCAAAGTCGGCCACGACGGGAATGCCTTCCGCGCGCGCCACCCGGATGGCGCGGAGAGTTCCCTCAAAGCCGTAATGGTCAATAAACAAAACTCGCGCCGAGCGGATGAAATCAGGGGCGGGAAGGGACGGATGGGCGCCCACTGAGCCATTGCAATCAAAGAAGACGTTGCGGCGGCCGGAGTCTTGCGCCACGACAATTGTGGAATGGATGACGCGCGCATCCTCCAAGCACGGGGCGCCGGAAACATCGATTCCCTCCCGGATGAAATTTGCGCGAACGCTCTGCGAAAATTCGTCGCATCCGAATTGCCCCGCGTAGGCGCAGCTTGCTCCGACGCGGGCGGCGGCCACCAACGCGGTCCCGGTCAATCCGCCGAAGCGGCGCGCGCGGCGTTGCACGCGGACTTTTCCGTCGTCAACTGGAAAGGACGGGACATACAAGACATCGTCCACCGCCGCGCATCCCAAGCCAAGGACATCGAAGATCGCGTTGGAATTTGTCATGCAAGGCTTGGCGTCGGTTGTTCATTCCTCGCCTGTCAACCCTTCGCCGTTCAATGCCGCGTCCACCGTCGCGCCGTCAAGCAAAACCGCTTTGAACGCGCGAAGGGCGGCGTCGGCGCGCGCGACGCCCCAGACGTTGCGGCCGATGGTCGCGCCCCTGGCGCCCGCCTGGATGACTCCATGCATCAAAGTCAGCGCCTCGTGGAGGTTCCTGGCCCGCGGGCCGCCCGCGGCGACCACCGGCACCGGAGAACTCTCCACGACTTGACGATACGAGGCCGCGGTGCCGGTGTAACCGACCTTGATGACATCCGCTCCCGCCTCAATGCCAACGCGTGTGGCCCACATGATGCCTTCTGGATCGCACATGATTTTCGGAAGTTTTCCGCTGAAATCGCGCGGGTAAATGTGGGCAATTACCGGCAAGTCAAACTGCGCCGCTTTGCGCACTGCTTCTGTCAATATCTTAATAAATCGCCCCTCGTTAGGCCCAAAAATCCCGATGGCGACCGCGATGGCATCCGCTCCCAGCCGCACACATTCCTCGGCGTCGGTGACGCATTCGATGACGCGATCATCGGCGGTGAAGCAGCCGGCTTGAACAATCAACGGAACTTTTCCGGCGTACGGCGCCCAGCAGTTCATCGCTGTTCCTTTGCTCATGGTCACCGCCGAGGGGTTTCCGGCCATGATTTTTTTTAGCGCCGCAGGGAGGCTGGAAAGTCCGCCTCCTCCCAGCAACGATCCATAGCCGATGAAATGATCCACCGCGACCGAACAAAGCCGCCCGCTCGGATGACTGAAGATGCGGTTGAGACGAATTAACTTTCCGATATTCATAGGATGGAAGCGTCATTTTGCATTGCCTGACATGCGGCCCTCGGACGACGGCAACGTTGCGGAAGGCCATTCAAGGCCAACGGGCAATCGCAATCGGCATAACAGACCGTATTTGGATGGCGGCGCGCCTGCTTGCTGTCAAACCTATTGCCAATCATGCGCGTATGGCCTCAAGTGGTTAGGTTGCGCAGAAAGCCCGCGATGGAATCAAACGTTTGGTCGCTCAGTGGAAATATGTCGCCAAACCTTGCCTTGCCAGGCTCATTAAGCCACGCACATTTGAGAGGCGTATATGGGTCTCCTTTGCAAATACTAGAAAGAAGGCATTGCAACCTTAGCTTTGCCAGTTTTACGACGCCCCAGGTGCTTTCATCCGCCCCTAAGCAATTTACAATCTCGTCCACGCATTTTAATTGCCGCGAATACTTGGGATTGACAGACGATAAACAGAGAGTATCCAAGCTGCCTTCCCGCCCTTGCGCGGGAAGCATCATGACGGCAATCGACGGATACTTGCCTCGTTCAGAAGGTTGATACGGAGATTCAGGAACCGAGTAATCGCCGGCTTCGTGAACTTGCTTTTGAATATTTGCGAACGATTGCGCCGGAGTGTCATCGTTATCCGCGACGATAATAATCGCCCGGTGATTCTCTATCCCACTTAATTTCAAACCTTCCAATCGACGTTGAAACCCACCCTCTCCATAGGCCTCCTCTGGCCTTGGACGCGCGATTTTTAAGTTCTCCAGCCTCCTAAAGTCGATTAGGGCCTTTAGAAAAGCATCGTCTGCGGGACCTTCACTGATAATAGTTGCCGTTGGCACGCGATTTAGTTGGCTTGTCTTGGATCAACTCCTGTTTTTAGCGCAGATCGGAAATCCTTGCCATTGAACATCTTCACGGCATGGCCTCCGCCCTCTATGGCTTCCGTTCTCAAAAGGCGAAATTCAGAGGCGTTTTCCGCGAGGAACGGGGCCAACGTCTCCAGGCATTCTTTGCTGTGGGTTGAAGCGAACAACTGCACATTATACAGTTCACAGAACTGGAAAATGCCGCGCCACGCCTTCTCAAGACTCTCGTGAAAAATCCCATTTTCGATTTCGTCGACTAGAATGACGCCATTGGGCTGCGTGGCAATTGTGATCAGGATGGCCAGATACCTGTGAATGCCGGTGGACAGCAGCGCCACCGGAATTTTTTCCGGCAATTCCGCTATAGTGCAGTATAAATCAGAGATTCCCGCAGCCGTGGACTGAAGTGAAAGGTCTTCGATGACCGGGAAAACCTTCTTGATGGCTGTGACTAAGCGCCCTTTTTGATTCTTCACATCAATATCGGAAAACTGCTGTGCAAGATTATACGCCGCCAAAGTTGGCAGAAATGCCATCTGGCCCATTGGCGGTTGATTTCCCGTTATTGTAAGGCCCACCATAGGAGCGCCGGTGCTAAAAACAGCACTATTGGAGTAGTTCCGACCAAGCACTTCCGTCTCAAAAGTTAAAGGGGTAATTGTCGACGATTCTGTCTTTTGGATTGCGCCACCTCCTTTTGTTTCAAAGCCAATCAGGAGTGGCGCTTCGGTTTGAGAATTATAAAAGATTCTCAGTGTCCGAGAATTTTCCGGAGTGCCCTTTAGCGCGATCGTGATAGTGCAATTTTGGGAAAATCGAAAAAATAAATCTCTCCAAAGCGCCTCATAAACCGGTTTCACCGGGATAAGCGGCGCCTGCATCAACCCTCGATGGTCGCGCAATCGGAACACCAAATCATGGCGTCCCGTAGGCAGGAAAACTGACTCAAGCAGCGCAGTTTTCCCGGCGCTATTGTTTCCAACGATGACGTTGAATCGACCCAGGTTGGCAAGGTCGAGTTTTTGAAAACATCTGAAATTCTCAATATGTAAGGATTCGATCATCCGTTGGGCGCATAATGATGAACATCGGATGGGCAATCAACTTGTTTTTCGTCAAGCTCCAATACGATTGCATTCATGGATATTTTATCGTTTTGATTTGTGATTCTTTTCAAGGTTTTTGGTTTCCCGCGGCAATTCAACAGTGATTGTTCGCATCATTGCCTTGCATCTTGTCCCGGGTTCCGGGGATTTCAGTCGCACGGTGCGGGCAATCGCATTTTGAAAAAACGATCAAATGCTCTTCTTGATCTCCTTGAGTTTCCGGGCTTCGGGGCGGGCGGCGTAATACTTGTCAAGCGGATAACAGCCGCTGACCATGCCGTTGCGCGGGGCGGTGGTGCAATCGCTGAAGGTGCGGCAGATGAATTTTGGACTCAATGTTCCTTTATCCAGCGATTCGGCCGGCAACGTCGGATAGCTGAGCATCATCCGTCCCAGGCCAATCATGTCCGCCCAACCCTGGCGCACGACGGCTTGGGCAACCAGCGGCAGAAATTCCTGCAAGTAACTGTAGGCCGACCCAATGACGATGAGTTGAGAAGGCGCCTGGGCCTTGATCTGGCGCGCGGCCTGGATTTGCCGGGCAACGTCAATCAAAGGATCATGGCCCGGCTGGTATCCGTCGGAGGGCGGATAGGCCGCCGGCCGCTGGATGTGCGGATTGTAGTAGGGAGAGCCGGCGGTGAGGTTCAGAATCTTGATTCCCAATTCCGCGCACAATTGCATAAAACGCAGCGGTTCGGTCAGGTCCGCTTCACTCGGAGCGAGCGGGTTGACGCCGAACGCGTAGTGATATGGAAGGGGAACATTCTCCGGGATGCCCGCTCCCAATTTTCCCGGCTCGGCTTGGGTTGGGTCAGGCTTGAACGGGACGGTGTCAAACGCGCTTAGGCGAACGGCCAGCTCGATGGGATTGCCGCCGGCGCGAATCCCCTGGACGATCTCGCGCAAAATCCGGGTGCGATTTTCGAACGAACCGCCGTAATCGCCGGGCCGCGTAAAGGCGCTCAGAAATTCGTGAAGCAAATAGCCGTGGCAATGTTTGATATCGATGAAATCGGCGCCGGCCTCCCAGGCGACGCGCGCCGCGCGGACGTATGCGTCAACTATTTCTTTGATCTCGGAATCGCTCAACACCTGGGCATCGTTGGTCACTTGGAATCGACGATCCAGAATCGGATGACGGTAAGCCACGCGCGATTCCAATCGCCTGTCATTGGGGCGGCAGAAACGGCCGGAGTGAGTCAATTGGAAACCGATCACCAAATCGTCGGCGGCGCCGTGGCGCGCGCGATGGGCCTCAACCAACGCCTGGCGCAGTTTGACGAGATCGGCTTTGTTTTGTTCCGAGATGATCAGTTGATTGGGGTTGGCCCTGCTGTCAGGCCCGATGGCCATTGCTTCGCCCCCGAAAATCAACTTGGCGCCGCTTTCGCCAAAGCGTGTCCATCGCCTCAGCACCTCATCGGTCGCGCCTCCGGTGAGAGTCCCATCCCATCCTTCCATCGGCTGGACGGCGAAGCGATTGCCGATGGCTTTGCCGTTGATGGAGACGTTGCGGACCGGTTGGGCCAGGGGCGAGGAAGCGCGGGTTTCAATTCGTTCATCACAAGGCAATTCCACGCCGAGAGTTGCCAGATGCCTGCGAAAATTCTCGACGCTCTTGAGCGCCGGCACCCGAACCAATTCAAATCGCGTCTGTGCGTTCACTCTTCATTCTGCATTTTGCATTGTTCATTCCTTCCTATCCTTCCAAGCCAAGAATCCGTCTCCCGGTGGCTGTGATCATGGATTGATGCCAGGGCGGGTCCCAAACTAATTCCACGACCGCCTCTTCCACTCCGGCCAGATAGAGCAGTTTTTGCCGGGCGTCCGAGGCGATCACAGCGCCCATGCCGCAACCGGGCGCTGTCAATGTCATTTTCACCGTGACCCTGGCATTGCCGCCGGGCAACGGTTCCAGATGAACGTCGTAAACCAAACCCAAGTCCACGACATTTACCGGAATTTCGGGATCAAAGCAGGTTTTGAGAGTTTCCCAAATTTGTGATTCCTCGGCGGGGCCGGCGCCGGCCGCGGAGGTTTTGCCGGATTCCTGCGCGTCAGCCGCGGGCGGTGCGATGCCAAGCGCGTCCGCGTCGTTGGCGGCAATGCGATAGAGACCGCCGGGGGCTTGCACCGTGTAACTGCCGCCCAAGGCTTGAGAAACCTGGACCTCTGTGCCGGACGGCAGCGTCACAGCGGCGCCCAATGGTATCTGGACGACTTGACAATCGCGTTTCAATGTAATCGAGCCTATATCGTGCATCTGGTTAAAATGGATCGGAATGTAAGGCCCGTCGAGAAGGCAACAGATCGCCCCTTGACGCCACGGCGAGACGTCCTGCCAGGATTCAAACCAGGGAAGCCATAGACTTCGATCTGCACGATGCTCGCGACGGCATTTTCGCCAGAAATGACCATCGTTTCAATCTGTGCCGATTGGTCTTTTGCGGCGTAGATTAGAATATTGCTGTCCAGAAGCATGCTTCAATCTCGACCAGGGAGGCGACGCTCTTTCCGAATTTCACGCTGCCAGGCCGTCGGATCGCCGATCGCTTTAAAAGTGCCTAGTTCCCTCAACTTGCGCAGAGCGGCCAATGCGTCTTCCCTAGTTGGCTGTTGGCTGGGGTCTTGCACGGCGTGGATAGTCGCTGTTACTTTTAACCTGGAGTTGCGCAGTTCCATCGGAAGAGGCAGGTGCAGTGTTCCGTCCGGGTCGGCCTCCAAAATTGCAGTTATTGTGCTCATCGGCGCATAATACCCGCCCCGACGCGTTCGTGCAATTTGAAATGAATTGCAACCCGGCTGGGGATGGGGTCTTGGACGCATCCGTCCAATCCGTGAAGCGCAAACGGAAAAACGCCCAACCCGGGGTTTCCTCTCGTTGCCATGGGTACTCTGCCACCTCCGCCCCGGAAGCCCCTTTGCCATCAGCCCGGAAATCGGCGTTCAAATTCCTTGTGGCTTCCAATCCAGATCCAAAGCCAGGTTTCTCCGTCCCGAAGGACAACCCAAAATTCCAACGCAAGCCTCAAGGTTCGCCGGTGACAAGCGTGCCGACGCGCTCGCCCAAGACAACGCGCTTGAGGTTATGATTCTTGAAAACGTCAAAAACAATGATTGGCATCTTGTTGTCCATGCACAAGGAAAACGCCGTCGAATCCATGACCTTGAGCTGTCTTTGCAATGCTTCCAAATAGGTGATTTGGTTGTAACGCCTGGCCTGGGTGTTGAGCGTGGGATCGCTGTCGTAAACGCCATCCACCTTGGTGGCTTTGAGGACCACGTCGGCGCCGATTTCGTTGGCGCGCAAGGCCGCGGCGGTGTCGGTGGAGAAATAGGGATTGCCCGTGCCGCCGCCAAAAATCACCACGCGATCCTTTTCCAAATGGCGGACGGCGCGCCTGCGGATGAAGGGCTCGGCCACTTGCGACATGATGATGGCGCTTTGAACGCGCGTGGCCACTCCCAGCTTTTCCAGGCAGTCTTGCAATGCCAATGCGTTAATCACCGTGGCAAGCATTCCCATGTAGTCGCCCGTCGCCCGCTCGATGCCGTGCGCGCCTCCGGCCGCGCCGCGATAGATATTGCCGCCGCCGACCACCACCACCACTTGCACTCCCAAGCCGCGCACCTCGGCAATTTGCTCGGCCATTGTCCGGACGGCGTCGGGACAAATGCCAACGCCATCGTCCCCGCCCAGAGCTTCGCCGCTGAGCTTGAGAAGGACGCGGCGGAATCTGGGTTTGACGGGAGCCAACGCCGGGCGCGATGAGAGGGCTTCGTTCTGGCGCCCGGATTTTGGTTTTTGGTCCTTTTTCATGGAATCGGAATTTGCACTGTCCGGCCGGGATTTTTGCCCGCCCCGGTTGGATCGCTTTCAGCGCCCCGGCCGCCATCGGCGCCAAATGTTTAAAACTGCCGTTGCGCCGATGAAACTTTAACGGTTTGAACAATCGAACAGTTAAAAGTCACTATTTGTCGCCAATCGTCTTGACTGCCCTGGCCGCGGCGCGCGGGACGCGCACCGTGGCAGGCCGGAGGCCGGCTCCACGCTGCTGGCGCATTCTGCATTCTGCATTTCTCACGCCCCTTCGCCCACTTGGAAGCGCACGAAGCGGCGGATGATGATTTGATCATCCATTTGTTTGGCGACACTGCCGATGTGTTCTTTGACGGAAACCTCGGAATTTCGTTTGACGAACCCCTGATCGAGCAGGCAATAGCTCTGGAAAAACTTTTCCACCTTGCCGTCAACAATTTTGGCGACCGCCTGCGGGGGTTTATTCCTGACCTGTTCGGCGGCAATCTCCCGTTCCTTGGCCAGGGCGTCGGCGGGCACATGCTCGCGCGAAACGACAGCCGGGTTGCCGGCGGCGATTTGCAGCGTGATGTCGCGCACCAATTGTTTGAAATCCTCGTTGGCCACGGTGACGTCTTTGCCCGCGCCAACTTCCACCAGCACGCCTACTTTGGCGCCGGTGTGAATGTACGCCGCAAGCATCCCCTGGCCTTCAACTTCGTAACGAATAAAGCGGGGAATTTTTATATTCTCGCCGATTTTGGCGACCGCCGCCACGCGATCCGCCTCCAGCGATGCCAGCGTGGCGCCATTGGCGAGCTTGCGGACGGTCTCGTCGCAGAACGCGCGGAAAGTTTCGTTGCGGGCGACAAAATCGGTTTCGCAATTGACTTCCACCAGCGCGCCCAACTTGGCGCCAGACTGGATGTGTTGAGTGATGACGCCTTCTTTGGCTTCCCGGGACGCTTTTTTTGCCGCCGAGGCCACGCCCCGTTTGCGCAGGATATCGACGGCGACGTTGAGTTCGCCCTTGGATTCGGTCAGCGCCTTTTTGCAATCCATCAAACCGGCGCCCGTGGTTTCGCGCAATTTGGCGACGTCGGCGGCAGTAAATTCGGCCATTTATGGTAAAGAGTTAAAAGTTAAACGTTGAAAATCAAAATCGCGTTTCGGCGTGTGCCATCGACGCCATCAGTCTTACGCTGCCAC
>VFSW01006243.1_pt1 | contig 17546 bp, 12 predicted proteins | sample 5358111 | NCBI WGS metagenome assembly VFSW01 (sample SAMN11554181, study PRJNA540505) | mine drainage metagenome | isolation source: sediment from site ElyBrook_90M | place: USA: Ely Copper Mine, Vershire, VT | collected 2017
GCCCCTTGATTTACGGCAGTTTCTTTGTTCGGCTGGGCGCCGTTTCTTCGTCCCGGCCTGAGCCGACCACTACGCAGCGCGCGGCTGCGCTGCGTCATTCGCGATTGGCCGGGGCGTCCTGGCCGTGCCGGACGCGGTATTGCCAGGCTGACGCTGTCCAGTACCTGATCGCCGCCGTCCATGATGGCGCCCCGAGACTATTTTCGGAAGGTTATGCGGAGGTTTCGCTTCCCGGCCGGAGCATACCGAGCTGGCCGCGGCCCGCCAGCCCTAGTCGGGTCAAGCGGGAATTGACCGATTCGGCTGCCGCTGTGCTACAATCGCCGCGCATGAGGGTTGAGTGACACTGTCCGCCGAAACAAGCACAGGTGTGAGCGCCGGGGTAGCCCTGCCCGCAGCGAGCGCGCTTCGAGTCGGAGCGAGGCTTGCCCTGCTCGCCCTCGCGGCGGCGCTGGTTCTCGTGGCCGCCTCGGTCCCATTCCTTGCCGTGCCGGACGCCCAGGTGGATGACGGGCTGTTTGCCCGCCTCGCAGTGAACATCCTGCGCTACGGGTGGCTCGGGCCGTACGATCAGCTCACGCTGGCCAAGTCGCCGTTCTACCCGCTGTTCCTCGCCGCGAGCTCGCTGACCGGGCTGCCGTTCCTGGCGGTACAGACCGCGGCCTATGCGGCATCGAGCCTGCTGCTCGCGTGGGCGGTAGGCTTGCTCTGCGGCTCGCGCGCGGTCGAATTTGCTTGTGCGGTCGCGCTGCTGCTCAACCCAGTTCTATTCGCGATGGACCTGCTGCATGTAACGCGCGAGGGCATCTACGTTCCGCTGACTGTCCTCGTCGTGGCGCTCGGGCTACTTTGCTATGCCGAGCGCGAGAGGATCTTCGTCTGTCGCTTGTTTCTTGCCGTTGCAACCGGTTTCGCCGCGGCCGCATTCTGGCTCACGCGCGAGGAGGGTGTGTGGATTCTGCCGTCTCTGGCGTTGATCGTAGCGGCTGACATCCTGGCCGTCTGGTCGCGTGGATCGAAGGCGATCGCCACGGAGATCACGCTGATCGGTGCGGCCGCAGCCACCGCGGCGGCTTGCGTCGGGGCCGTGTGTGTGATCAATGCGTGGCAGTATGGCGTGTATGACGTCGTTGAATTTAAGCAGCCGGAATTCGTGGACGCTTATGCCGCCCTGGCGCGGATCGACGGGCCGGAGGTCGGCCCTCACGTCCGCATCGGCTGGGCACGCCTCGGCAAGGCCTACGAAGCCAGTCCTACAGCGGCGGAGCTCCAGCCGACCTTGCGAGCCATGGCACCCGCCCTGGTCGGTGCCAGTTGCGATGGGGATGGCCCGGCCGTTCTGCCGTGCGATGGGGAAATACACGACGCCTGGCTGCTCTGGGGCTTGCGTTATGCCGCCGCTGCCTCCGGCCACTATCGCACGGCGCGGGAGGCGCGCGATTTCTGGCGCCAGCTTGCGCACGAAGTGGATTTCGCGTGCGACGACGGCCGTCTGGCGTGCGGACCGGCGAGGCGATCCCTGTTGCGACCAATTGATTGGCGCGATGTTCCGGCCGCGTTTGACGCTGCGGGTCAGATGGTGTGGACGATGTCAACGCTGGGAGGCCAGTGGTGGCGGCTCCACGGCACCAAGCTCTGGCGGTTTCGACTCCCACCGGTGAGCTGCGCGACAGCCGATCCGCTGCCGCCGTGCCGCGACCAGCGATGGTTTTTCGACCTCCTGCACACGCAGTTGTTTGTGATGGCGCCGGGCTGGCTTGGACCCGATGACACACACCTCTACGCGTCGGCACAACGCGAGAGCATGTCGCTGTCATCCACGCGCATTGCGATGAGGATTGTTCCTTTGATCACCCATGTCCGTCTCGCTGTTACATCTGTATTGCCCTGGGCCGCTGGCTTCGCCCTGGTCTGCTATCTCGCGGCCGGCATCGCGCAATTGTCGCCACGGCGCCGCGATGCAGCCTGGTTCGCCGCCTCGGTCTGTGCGGGCCTCATCGTTTCGCGCATCGGCTTTCTGGCGATCGTTAACACACTGTTTCTCTACACGGAGACCAGGGTCATCTACCTGTCGCCGGGATACCCCTTCTTCTTTGCGTTTTGCATCCTCGGACCGACCTCCCTCTGGCGCTGCATCGACCTGCGCCGGCGGCGGCTGCCGCGCGCGCCAGTGAGCCATGTCGGCCTTCGTTGAATGCTGCCTGAAAAGGCGCGCTCAGGCGTTGGCGGCACTGTTTGTCGCGTTCGGTCTGTCCGGATGCCTGGCCATTGCTGTGCTCACACCGCCGTACGCCAACCTGGACGAGGCTGCTCACTTCTTCCGCGCCGATGCGATCAGTCTTGGCGGGCTCATCGGCGAGCGCCGTGATCACCTCCCCTCGGGGGGGACGGTCGATACTTCCATCTACCGCAATGCCCGCGAATTCTGGCCCATGCCGCGCCTCGACCGGCTGGCGATCGACGAGGTCTTCTCGTTCGAGTGGGACGGGAAGACGCACTACCTGCCGTTCGAGACGACAGCGATCAATCCGCCGACGTCCTACCTGCCTGCTGTCGTGGGAATCTGGCTGGGGAAGTGGCTCCGCCTCGACGTCGCAACGACGCTCGCGCTGGCGCGGTGCCTCGACGCGCTGGCCTACGTGGCGATCGGCGCAGTATCGATTGCGATTTCCGAGGCCGCCGCGCCGATGCTGTTCACGCTGCTGCTGTTGCCGACGGCGATGAACCAGGCGGCGGCGGTGACGCACGACGGCTGGCTGTTGGCGTGGTCGGCCGTCGCCGCGTCCCTTGCCGCGCGGGGATTGCGACGGGAAGAACCGGGTGCCCGTCGCAAGCATGCTCTTCTGCTGAGTGGCGCGCTGGCAATGATCGTCGTCGATCGGCCGCCCTACTTGCCACTCGCCGTCATTCCCCTGCTGCTGCCGTTGTCATTGCGCTTCCGCGTTACCGCCTCCGCCACAATTGGTGCCTTGTGCCTGCTGTGGGTTGCGTCGATGCTGGCGTTCGTCGCCACGCCATTCCCCACCGCGATCGGCGCGGCGCCGCCCAACGCCACGAGACAACTGCAACTGCTGCTGCATGACCCTGGCGATATTGGGCTGGTCATCTTGCGAACGCTCGCCGCATCCGCGTCGGACATGTATCTGCAGTTCATCGGTTGGTCGGGCTGGCTGCTGCCATCCGGCTTTTATTCGATCGCGACAGTGGTTATGGCGCTTTCCGCCTTGCTGAGCGCGGGTACGGCGGAGCGAAGTGCCGGTAGACGTGATAGGGCTGTCGTGGCGTCGGCCATTCTGTTGGCTGCCGCTCTCGTGGTCGTCGCGGCTTATGTTACGTGGACCAGTCCCGGATCCCGGACAGCCTGGGGCGTGCAAGGCCGTTACCTCTTGCCGTTGGCGATGTTCCTGCCGGTGGCGCTGCCAGAGATGAAGCCTTGCCGCCGTGCTCTGCAATGCGTCATGCTGACGACCGTGGCGCTGTTCCCGGCTGCCGGCATAACCGCTGTCCTGCATGCCATCGTTCAGCACTTTTATGTTGGAAATTGAGGGCGGACCCGACGTCCGTTAGGCAGGGGCACGCCCGCGGCGCATCCCGCACAATTACCGCCTGGTTACCGAGGATCTAACGATCAGGTGCGTACCGTGGCCTGCCATTCGAAACTGGGTTTTGCGAAAGCGATGCCGAACGCCACTTCGGAGGAGCGATTCCTATGACGGCCGAGATCCCCAACGTTACCATCACCAGCGGCAGCACGGTCCTGGCGGGCAGCACCGTCAGCACCTTCGGCACGCTGGAAATTGACGGCTCGATGAATACTCCTGCAACGGGGCAGATCTGGCAGGAGAGTGGTGCTAACATCCAACGGTTCAATGACCGCGTGTATGTTGGCGGGGCGACCGTTTCTGACGTGACAGCCGGCGCCCAAAGCTGGCTGGACGCGTTACTGGGGATTGGCCCGAGTTCCGCGCAGTTGTGTGTGTTGTCGCAGTCGACGAATACGGCGGTCGAGGCGGGCGTGCAGTCCTCAACGCCCGGGGGACAATTTATCACCGACGCCTATGCGGCGGCACTGTTCGGTATCAACAATGACAGGTACACCCCGTCTGCCGTGCAGTGGCAGCAGGCGCGGCTCAACGGGTTCGATGGCCTGCACAGCGTCGTATTGAACAATGGCAACTTGTATACTTTGTCTGCGTCAGGGAACTCTTGGTCCAGTCCCAACGGCCCGAGCATCGCGGACTGGTACGTTGGCGATGGCACTGTTGCGTGGGCACATGCCAACGCCATCACCTGGCAACCGTCGTCGAAATATGGGCCATACGGGACGACACCAGGGACCTCGGTCCCGGACGGTACTGTAGTATGGACACCCGGAGCGCCCGTGGCGTGGCAGCCTTCGCATCCTTACCTCCAATACAGCGTCGTGACCAATGGCGGGAACTACTACGTGTGCAAGACAGCCGGAACATCAGCGTCGTCTGGTGGTCCTAGCGGCACCGGTACGTCCATAACCGACGGAAGCGTGGTCTGGACATATGAAGCGCCCGCGGCTTGGCAGCAATCGCACGCGTACGGTCTCTATAACCTCGTCTCCAACGATACGCCGGCGAACTACTACGTCTGCGTGCTCGCCGGCACCTCTGCGACGGTGGTCGTGTCGAACGCGGGTAACTACTATGTCTGTACGCGGGGGGGTACGTCAGCTTCGTCGGGGGGGCCGACCGGCACGGGCTCGTCGATCACAGACGGCACTGCGCAGTGGTCGTACCAGAGCTCGATGTCCTCCTCGACGACCTGGGCCCAGTCACACGCATACTCGCTCTACGCTCCCGTTGTGAACGGCACGAGCTACTACGTGTGCATCCACGCGGGGACGTCGGCAGGGCCCGCGGGACCCATAGGAACCGGATCCGGCATCGCGGACGGCGGCGTCGTATGGTCGTACCAGACCCCGGCTGCGTGGCTGCCGTCGCATGCGTACGCGTCCGATAGCGTCGTTACGAACGGAGGAAACTACTACGTCTGCAAGACGGCCGGCACATCCGCTTCCTCCGGCGGCCCGACCGGAACGGGCACGTCGGTAACGGACGGCAGCGTGGTTTGGACCTACGAGGCGCCAACCGCATGGCAGGCGTCGCAGGCCTATGTAGCGTACAATCTGGTCAGCAACGGTAGCAATTACTATGTCTGCGTGACCGCGGGAACGTCAGCGGGACCGTTCGGGCCGACCGGTACCGGTTCGGGCATCAGCGATGGGAACGCCGTCTGGAGCTACCTGCGGGCCAACTCCATTCCTCCCGCGTGGCAGCCGTCGCACTCTTACAATCCGAACGACATCGTTTATTCGCCATCGCGCGGCGGGATGACGTATCTGTGCGTGCAGGGCGGAACATCGGCCGCTACGGCCCCGAGCGGCTCTTATGTCTGGAACGACGGCGGAGTCCAATGGCTCCACGAGCAGGCATACCCATATAATGCCGTGACGACGCTCTACGTTGAGAGCCGGCACTCCTCGAGCGCTATGAATACGTACACTCTGAACTCAGAGATGGATATCGTAGTGCTTGCATGGGCATGGCAGCCCTCGCATGCGTACAATCTGAACGATGTCGTGACAAATGGCGGCAACACGTACCTATGCATGGGAGCAGGCACGTCGGCGAGCTCTGGTGGCCCGACGGGGAGCGGTTCATCAATCTCGGACGGGACGGCGACGTGGGCCTTCAACCCAGGTGCATCCGCATGGCTGCCATCCACCGCCCATGCGCTCAACGTTAAGGTTTACAATGGCACAAATGTTTATGTCTGCGTCCAAGCTGGCACGTCGGCCGCGTCTGGCGGTCCGGTGGGCACTGGCTCGGCGATAGCGGATGGGAGCGTCATCTGGAGTTATCAGCCGAGCAGCACGCCAATAGGGTACATCGACCCCTGCCTGATGTACGAGCAAGCGAAGACGATAGGGCTCTGGCTGTCAAGCGGAAGGCCCGACGTCGCGAGCGCCGACGCCACCGTGGCACTCGGTATCATCAACAACGCGGGCACGGCTTATGCGAGCTCGGGGCGCTACAGCAAGGGTATCGTGATCGACGCTGACGCGATCGTCGGCACAACAGCCTTCAGTCCAGGAGCGAGCTGTGCGATCGCCCTCGCCTCTGGGCACCATATCCAGTGGTTCGCTCCGATCCAGGGTGCGACACAGGGCTACTGGCAACCGAACACCGCTTACTCCCTAGGATACTATGCATATAACAGCGGTTATACTTACATTTGCACGCAGGCTGGCACTTCAGCTGCCTCGGGCGGGCCGAGCGGGACGAGCGGAACGATTGCCGATGGAACGGCCGTCTGGGCCTACTTTCAAGGCGGCCCGGTCGGTGGCGAGGTAGTCGCTGCGATCGCGTGCAACGCGACGGTGACGGGCCAGCCCAGCCTGGGTCTTACCAACGGTTATGCCGCCTTCACCGAGGGCGATGGAGGTGCGTGGCTGTTTGACATCGTTGGCGTCGCGAACCCGCTGGCGCGCATAGAGGCGACGGCAGCGGCGTCCGGCGCCACGCCGTCTCTTGCGGCGGTTACGTGGGCGGGAACGGAGAGCATCGATCTGGCGCTCAAGGCGCAGCAGGGTGGCTACTTGCAGCTCTTCACGCCGAGCGCAAGCGCGACCAACGCCGCTAGCTTCTCTGCGACACACAGACTCGCCGTCAAGGACAGCAGTGGTACTGTCTACTACCTGGCGTGCTCTTCGACAGCTTGGTGAGCCGTGATTGACCAGACGAAGGTGACGATAACCGTCAGCAGGACGACGCTCGAACTCTGTCTGCGGGCGCTGGGTGAGCTGCCGATCAAAGTCGGCGTTCAGGCGTTCAACGAATTGCTCGTGGCAATGCGGGACCTTCCCCCACCAGGAGAGATCGCCCGGACCTGACGCAGGCCAGCCTCGCATGTTCGCCAGCGCCATGGTAAGCGAGTGGAATAAGGCCATTTGGGATGGCCGCAGCCGTCAGGAGCAACGCAAGAGCCATGCCTGCCAGCATTATACGAGCGACGGCGTCACTGCGCGGGAAACGTCGAGCGCGGCAGGCCGTCCTCGGTATCCTCGGGGCGGCCCACCAGTGCTGGATTGTGCGGCGCCGTGCGCGCGTACTGGCCCACGAGCTGGCGACGGTGATTCCCACCGACGCGACGACGGTGCTCGACGTCGGCTGCGGCGACGGCATGATCGACGCACTGCTCAAGAAACTGCGACCGTCGCTCGCCATCACCGGCGTCGATGTTGCATTGCGGGACGCATTCCACGTCCCGGTGACTCTGTTCGACGGACACAGTCTACCGTTCCCCGACCGTTCGGTCGATGTGGTGATGTTCGTCGACGCCCTGCACCACGCCGAAGACCCGTTCGTCCTGCTGCGCGAGGCGGGGCGCGTGGCGCGCCTCGCTATCGTGCTGAAGGATCACACCCAGGACAGCGCGTTCGCCTACCCGACGCTCCGCTTCATGGACTTGGTTGGCAATGCACGGCATGGCGTCGCGCTGCCGTACAACTACTGGCCGGAGAGGAAGTGGCGCGCGGCGTGGGCAGAACTCGGGCTGTCGCTCGAACGATGGCAGCCGCAGCTGGGTCTCTATCCGTTTCCTGCGTCGCTGGTATTCGAGCGCAGGCTCCACTTCGTGGCGCGGCTCACGCCTCACCCCACCTCCTCCAGGCTGAACTGCCCGACCTCCTGGTCGTAGCTGAAGAGCTCGGCATAGCGCCCCTATGCGATCACCACGCGCAGTGTGTCAGCGGCATAGTCCGGCGACATGTGGTCCTCCAACTCGCCTCTGAATCGCGCCGCGGAAACGCGTTGGTTCCAGCGTTCGTCCAGTACCTTATTATACACTATCCGCACTAGCGGCACGTGCGCAAGTACCGCAGCGGCGAACAGCCGCTGGCGCTTCTCGGTGTCAGCGGTCGCGAAGCGCCGCCGCTCCTCGGTCACCGTGATCCCGCCTTGCTCCAGCACGGCGAAATGCAGCCTTATTGGCCAAATTCGGTGCCCGACACATCCCCTCGATTTACGGCAGTTTCCTTGTTCGGCTGGACGCCGTTTCCTCGTCCCGGCCTGAACCGCCCGCGACGCAGCGCGCAGCCGCGGTCAAGGTTTGCCCGCAAGTGACTGGCAAGCGAAGGCCACCGCGTAACGTCCTTGACGGCGGCGAGTACTGGGTCATTCTCGATTGGCCGGAGCGTCCTGGCCATGCCGGGCGCGGTGCGGCGGATCGTTGCCACCCACACCAACCACGAAGAACCACCTTTCTTGTCCCGCGGCACCACAAAGCTCGGCAACGCGGGCCGAGACCGTGCGGGATCGTTGCCTCGACCGAGTCACGGCCGGAGCGAGCCCAACCGGTCAGCATCGCCGCGCAGAGGCACTAGGTCTTTTCGATGATCTCCATCTGCGCGCCGTCGGGGCATTCCACGAAGCAGACGCGCCGGCCGTTGTTGGGCGGCAATTCCTCCAGGATGCGCACGCCGTTGCCGCGGAGTTGCGCCAGGGTGCCCGGATAGTCGTCTGTCTCAACCGCCATGTGCTCGATGCCGTAGTGCTGTTGGTGATTCTGCACGGCTATCAGGCCGGTGATGTTGAGCTGCACCCCGTGCAGATCGACGCGGAAACCGCGTCCGGGAATGTCGCCCTTCAGTGTCGCGCCGAAATTGTCGATGTAGAACTGCGCTGTCTGCTGCGGATCTCGGGTCTTCAGATGCACATGCTGGACGGCAAAGCCCATGGTCGTTCTCCTTGTTCCAGGCGATGCGCGGGCGCGGGCGCGGGCGCGTCCGGCACGCTGGAAGAATTCCGCCATTTCGTCAAACCCGTCCTATGCTTGTTAGCGCTGGCTGGCGACACCTTCGCCCCGAGGATGGCACCGGCGCGAAATGCGTTATCACGATAGCGTTATCCGGAATCATCCCGCCCCGTGAACCAGATCACAGGCGTCCGCCCCAAACGCTGATCTACCATGCGGCCACGATCATTCCTCGGCGGTCGCATCGTGATGCCACGCAGAAGGAATGATGAACGCCCTGGCGACGGCCACAGGCCGCGTCGGCACAGCTGAATGCGTCGCGTTGTGGAGTCGATCATGTCGAGCACGGCCAGCGATCCAAACACGCCAACCCCCGCCCCCGCGGCCCGCCCCGCAGCCCGGGCGATCGCCCTCACGCAGACGATCAATCGCCAGCGCATCCCAGCGACGATTGACTTCCTCGGCCAGCAGGGCAGCACGCTCACCGCGCAGTTGCAGCCGTTCCGCACCGCGGCGCTCAGCAAGGTCTATCTCGGCCTGGGTCAGATCCAGACCAGCCTGAAGGCGATCACCACGGCGCTGGCGGGCCCCGCGGTGCCGGCCAACATCATGGGGGTGCTGCATCAACCGGACGGCACCGCCGCAGCCCAGGTGCAGATCAGCTTCGATCCCACCAGCCTCGGCGGCAAGCCGCCCGTCATCACATTGCTGACCGGCGACGACGGCGGCTTCATGCTGCCGATGCCGGCGGGGGTGTCGATGCCGACGGGCGGCATTGCCTTGACCGTGCATGGCGCGAACAGCAACACGACGGTGCTGATCAGCCCAGGTCAAATCGCCGCCAACGGCCTGGTCGGCGTGGTTCCCCTGCCGGTCACGCTGACGCCGCTGCCACTCAGCATTCTGGCGGCGCTGAAGGCGCTGCTGCCGACCCAACTGCCGGATCCTGGCGCGCCCCCGCCAGCCAACGCACCGCAACTGCCCAAGGTCCGCCTGGGCGAAGCCGGCGTCTGCCAGCAGGAATTCAGCGCCTCGAACACGATCGACAGCTTTCCGTTCGGCGTCTTCGTCCGGCTGGTCGAGCCGCAGCTCAGTATCGTCAACGAGGTGCAGCGGATTCCAATCGGTGTGGACGGCAGGAGTTTCTATCCGCTGCCAATCTATCTGAACGGCGTGGCGCCCAGCGGCGGGACCACCACGGTGACCTCGTACGCCGACCGGTTGCCGGTGGAGCAGCCGCTCAGTGTTGACGGCTTCCGCGACCAGATCATGGGCATCGATTCGACCGGCACCTTCGGCGCCGACGAGACCGTGCCAATGGCGGCCACGCTCGGCCTTGGCTACGTGATGGAGATGCAGCAGCAATGGACCTTCGCCGGCGTCGCGCTGGGCGACCTGGTCTACTCGCTGCCGCTGGCGCCGGGGGAGCAGCAGCAGGTCGCGGTGTTCGAGCGCATCGACACCGCCGCGGTCACCGAAAGCGAATTCTTCAGCGAAACCCAGGCGGCCGAGCAGACCGCGCTGGCCGACACCTCCACCGCCGCCACGTTCAATTCGGCGTTCAACGAGGCGATGAATGGCGGCAGCTCGTTCCAGACCCAGTCGTCGAACTGGAGCGCAGGGGGCTCGTTGATCATTTTCAGTGCCGGTGGCGGAGGCTCGTCGTCCAGCGGCAACTCGCAGGAATGGCTGCAGGGCCAGCGCGACACGGTGGAGAACGCGGCGCAGCAGACGCACTCGGCGGCGATGAACCAGGCGGCCGCGCGACGCACCGCGGCGCGCACCGGCATGCGGCTGGCCAGCGCCAGCGAGTCGGAATCGGTCACCACGCGGACCATCACCAACCACAACCACGCGCATGCGCTGACCATGCAGTACTGGGAAGTGGTGCGGAACTACAACGTCACCACGGTGATCGACGGGCTGACGCTGGCCTGCCTGGTGCCGATGCAGATCGTGCGCTTCATGCCGCCCGGCCAACCGCTGACCCTCAGCAGCACCACCGCGCTGTCCAGCCGCGCCGAGGTGCTGGCGCGCTACGCCGGGCTGATCAAGCACCTCGACGTGCTGCAGCAGGCGGTACCGCGCGGCTTCCAGTACGGGTTGTCGCTGCTGGCGCAGTTTGCCGGCGATCCGACCGCGACCGTGGAAGCCGCGGGCGGCGTGGCCGAAGACGTGATCAGGTTCTCGCTCACCGGCAGCTTCCTGCCGTGCGAAACGATCTCGGTCCGCGCGGTGACAAGGCGCAACACCCGCATCGGCCCGGTGGTGCTCGCGAACACCGCGCCGAAGATCCCACTCGACAGCTTTGCCGGCCAGGACGACCTGCTGCGCTACCTGCTGACGCAGCGGCAAACATCGTTCCTGAGTTTCGGCGGCAACCTGGCACTGCCACCCTCAATGAATCGCGCGGACATCATCGGCTTCGAGATCATGCGCGGCTTCAACCAGGTGTCCTACACGCTGATCTCGCCGGCGATGGCGGAGCTGAATACGCTGGAGTCGGCATTCGGCAGCAGCAGCAACACCTGGCTGACCACCGCGATCGAAGCGACGTTCGCGGCCAACCCGGCGGCGAACGTCCGCAGCACGATCACGCTGCGGCCCGGCGATCTGGAGACCGCGCTGGGCGGGCCGATGCTGTACGACTTCTCCGCCGCTATCGTCGAACTGGACGCCAACGGCAACACGCTGCCGGGCCCGGCCAATGAGACCTACGCCAACGACTCGCTGAACGGCGTGGAGCTGTCGCCGCAGCCCTATCCGGTGCCGGCGCTGCAGATCGCTCCGGTGCTGCGCTTCCACGAGATCCTCGAGATCGAGAAGGCGATGCACCACATCGTGCGCAACACCACGCTGTATTCGAAAGCGGTGTGGTCCTCGCTGACCCCGGACGAGCGGGCGATCCTGCTGGATGCCTACACGATCGGCGTGCCGTCGGACGGCGTCTCGGATGCCAGCCAGATGGTGCCGCTGCTGAACTGCGTGCAGAACCGGCTGCTGGGGTTCTTCGGCAACTCGATGATCCTGCCGTTTATCATTCCGCAATCGGTTGCCGAAACGATGGGACTCGACCCGGCGGAGATCCAGCAGGCGCTGCTGGCCTATCAACAGGCGAGCTTCACCCCGCCCATCGCGACGGTCTCGCTGCCGACGCGCGGCGTGCTGGGTGAGGGCGTGCTGGGTCATTGCCCATCGGCCGAGAAGATCGACCTGACGCGGTTCTGGAACTGGCAGGACTCGCCGGCCGACACCGCGCCGGCGATTTCCCCGATCAGCTTGCCCACGACCACGCCGTCGATCGCCGCCGGCCTCACCGCGCCCAACTCGCTGGGCACCCTGCCGAGCCTGATCAACAACGTGCTGACCGCGCCGGCGCCGAACACCAGCCTGTTGCAGTCGCTGGGGCAGAACGCGGCGAACCAGAAGGACTTCGCCACGGCGCTGACCGGCGCGGAGCAGCTCGCGACGCTGATCCAGAACACGTCGAACACCGCCAACGCGGCGCGCGCCGATGCGTTCAACACCACCAAGGCGCTGACCTCGCAGGCGATCAGCACGCTGGGCAACATCGTCTCCGGCACGTCGGGATCGGGTGGCGGCGGCTCGGGCAAGGGCGGCTCCGGCGGGTCGTCGGGGTCCGGGTCGGGCGGTTCATCCGGCTCTTCGGGCGCGGCGAGTGCCGTCAGCACCGTGCTGCCGATCCTGATGGCCCTGCTGTAGGCCGCCGCCGGTGTCCATGCCTGGCCCGCATTGCAAACTTGACCACCGCACCAACGGGCGCGGTGCACAAGGAGACCTTCGATGACGCTTCCGATTGTCACCAGCATCGCGCCCACCACCGGCCCGACCGGCGGCGGTACCATCGTCACGATCACCGGCACCGGTCTGACCGGCGCGATCGCCGCGGGGTTCGGGCCGGCGGATGCGACCAACATCGCGGTGGCCAGCGACACCCAGGTGATCGCGGTCACGCCGCCGGGCACCAGCACGGTGAATGTTACGGTGGTAACGCCGGGTGGCCGCTCGGCGATCAACGCGGCGGCGCAATTCGCCTACGCGGCGCCGACCGCGACCAGCGGCAGCAGCGCGCCGTACTACATCGATCCCGCGCTGACCTCGACCATCGTCGGCAGCCTGGTGAACCTGCTGAGCAGTTCCACCTCGCCCGACGCGCTCGAGGCACAGAACATCCTGATGCGCCGCCTGGCGCTGGAAGGCGACGTTATCGGCTCGCGCGTGCCGCCGCCAAGGAACATCACGGAGATCGGCGGCTACTTCAATCTGCTCGGCGCGCTAAGCGAAGGCGCGATGCGCGAGCAGGCGCTGGCTGGCATCCTGGGTGTCGCGGGCCCGACGCCGGCGCAGGGCTGGATCAGCACAACGATGCCGTTGTCGATGGTGAGCCTGCCGAACGATCGGCCGGCCGGCGCCGCGCAGCCCAGCATCCCGCTGAACTTCCTGGTGCGCAGCGACTTCAACCTCGCATTGCAGGCGGCACTGACGACGTTGCACGCCACGGGCGCCACGTTGCCGTTCTCCGGTCCGCCGGTGCTGACGCTGCCGCCGGCCGCGCCGGGCGCGCCGATGCCCGCCAACGTTCTGACCTATCTCGGGCGCACGCTGAGCCTGTCGACCGCCGCGGCGCTGCTGGCCCCGGCGACCGACCCGCTGGCGTTGATCGGGCCAACCGGCAGTACGCCCCCGTTCTACATCGCGGCGAACGTGCTGAACGCCGGCACCACGCCGGTGACGCCGGCAAACTACACGGCGCTGCAATGCACCACCACCACCAGCACAACGGTCGCGCTGACTGGCGCCTCGTTCGTGCCGGTGGCGCCGATCCTGGCGGCGGCCGGGTTCTATCCCGCCGCACCGCTGCCGCAGCCGGCGAACAGCACCCAAACCGACTGGGCGAATTTCACCAACACCACCGGACTGGTGAACGGCGTGACGATGCTCAGCGACGAATTGGGACTGCTGTTCTCGCCAAGCGTGATCGCCGCCAGCGTGTTCGCGCCGCTGCTGAACACGGTGTGGAACGGCACGACCTTCGCGTAGCGCGGGCGCGCCGCGCCGCCGAGCTGACAATGCTCTTTGCTGGCACTATTCATCATTCCCGCGACGAAAGTTCGCGGGACAATGGACAAGGGCGAGTCGATCCCACAAATGTCGTTGCGAGCGAAGCTAAGCAATCCAGTGCGTTGTGCGCACGATCTGCTGGATTGCTTCGCTCCGCTCGCAATGACACTGCAAGAGACGCTCCGGTGAATTCGTCACGCGCTGTTTCGCAGGAATAATACCAGGAGGCGGAAACAACGACTCTCCGGCGCCGCCGACCGGCCCCATCGTCATGGCCGGCCATCCACGTCTTTCCGTGACCGCCACGCCAACGACGTGGCTGGCCGGTATTGGACCGAGCCCGATCGCCTATTTCAGCGCCTATGGGGCAAAGCCCCCCTGGCCTTTCTTGCCAACCGCCAGCGACCTCGCCAGTGTGTCGCCAGTCAGCGTGAAGATGCTCTGAACGAGCAGCGGAGGCCGACATGGTGCGTGTCGTCGGGATCGACCACCTGGTGATCCGGGTGAGCGACTACGAGAAATCCAGGCAGTTCTACCACAAACTGTTCACATTCCTCGGCTTCGAAATATCCGACGAGTACGAGGATGCGATCGGCTGGACCAATGGCAAGACGCGCTTCTGGATCGGCCCGGCCGACGCCGAAGGCCGCAAGCGCAAATACCGCATCGGCGATGTCGGCTTCCACCACTACGCCTTCCAGCTGCGCAGCCGCAAGGACGTGGACGCGCTGCAGACATTCCTGCGCGATGAGTTGCGCGCCACCATCGTCGATTCTGCCGCGGAATATTACGACGACTATTACGCGGTGTTCTTCCTGGATCCCGACGGGCTCAAGCTGGAGGGCATGAAATACGGCGAACGCCACGCCCAGGCCGCGCGCAGGGCGGCAGGAAGTTCTCCGCCTCCGCGCTCCATTCGATCGGCGGCATCATTCAGGTCCTGAAATCTCTGTCGCCTTGCTGCGATCTCGGGAGGCTCAATCGGTTGCCCTCGTACCACCTCCCTGACATCCAGCGAGTTCGCGCGCACGGGGGCGGCAATCTCCGCCTTCGTCACCGACTTCTGGCCGTTCAGCCACCCGGCAAGGCCCAGCCACCGGACTTCCTCGGGCTTCACGGCTGGCGCTTTGGCGATTTGGGCAAGCATCTGCTCGCCCGTACCCTTGGCCTGCCTCAACGCATCGACGGCGCGCCCGACAGCAGAGTAGAGCAGAACGCGGCCTAGCGGGTATTGTTCGGGTTCTCCGAGGAGCGAAGTTTGGCCAAGTTGTCCTCGACCTGCTTGATTATTCGTTTCATCTCTGGATGGTCCCGGTCGGGGCTGTTCCTGTACTGGGCGAGGAAGTCCAGATGTTCTTTCGGTGGGCTGAATGGTCCGGGTGGATCGGGCAACCAGTCTGGGATCGTGGCCATCGTTCGCAAGCTCCTTCTCCAACGCTGCCGCAACTGGCGCCGGCAGCCCCCGCGTAGATTCGTATGAGATGATGCCGTCGGCGTCCAGCAACCGATTGACCCCCTCGGAATAAGCGTAATTGGCTTCGTCGCCAGTCAGCCGTCCATCGTTCCACATGGGGCGCACCATGCGGTCTGCAACCGCCTCGGCCTGCAAGGCGGGACGCGGCAAGCCCGCGTGAGGCCAGCCCGCGGCTGCATCACAGCGGGTTGCTTAGTGCCCCCGGCGAGCGCGCCAGCGCACGCACCAGATCGGCGCGCGAAACGATGCCGACCAGCTTGCCGTCGCGCAGGATCGGCACACGCTTGATGTGGTGCTTGCTGATCAGGTCGGCGAGTTCGCCGGCGCTGGTCCGCTCCGTGGCGGTGAGCACGTCGCGCGTCATCAGATCGTGCGCGCGGCGCTTGTCCACGCGGACATAGTCGAGGAATTCCGGCGCCAGCTCCGTGCCCTCGGCGAGCATGCCCAGCCACCAGGCACGGCGCATCTCGTTGGCCGCCCCGAACGGCCGCATCAGGTCGCCTTCGCTCAGCATGCCAAGCAGCCTGCCGTCCTTGTCGCACACCGGCACCGCGCTGATGTCGTGCTTGACGAGCAACGCCGCGACCTCGGCCACCGTGGCGTCCGGACCGCAGGTGACCACGTCGCGGGTCATGATGCTGGCGGCGTCGACCGACATATCTGCTCTCCCTTGCTCACGTCATGCTAGCAGACATCGGGGAATGCCCGGAAGCATTGACCCAGGTCAAGCCGGGGCAATCGGCCGGCCATCAGGTCCTGGAACCACGATCAGCCCCGAGAGGTGCACGCCGGCCGCGTCGATCCAGTGCCGGCAGCATCGAGAAGCAGTCATGCCTCCTTATGGTTCATCCGCCGGGGGCAGCGATGCTCCTGGCGAGTGCGCCACCGCCCGCCCTGCCGGCGGCCCTGCGTCGCGCCAAGTGGCCTTCATACAGTTGATTGGCGATGTCGCCGATCAGCACCGACGAGGCGACGCAAACCCAGACCACCGTCTCGAGAATGTGCCAGTCGAGCGGCTGGTCGAGGCCGGAAACCCCCAGGATGACCCGTACCTCGAGGAACGTCAGCGCGACCGCGTAGCTGCGGATCATCCACTGCCGGTGGTAGGTGAATTGCCGCTTCAGGGCGAAGTAACAGCCGATCCCCGTGGTGATCATCAGCGAAGACGACTGGATCATGGTCTCGATGGTGAAGGACCGCGCCGCGCCCTGCGCCTCGTCGAGGTATTGGATATAAAGCCCCAGCGGCGCGAGGATGAACACGCTGATGACAAAAATCGTGCCCATCGTCCGATGCACCGCTGTATGGCGGCGGCGGAAACCTTCGGCAAATTGCATCGGCGCCAGCACCATCGCGCAAAGGCCGGCGAGGCCATGCGGCAGCAGCCACCACTTGAACGGATCATAGTGGTGCCAGACCGGAGCCGCGGAATCGAGCAGAAAACGCTCATTGTGGTACAGCACATACGCGGCCATCGCGGCGATTGCGGCAAACACCAGATGGCTTGTGCGAAACGGCCGAGCGGACGGCGCCGGCATCGCCCTCGTTGTATTTGTCATGGCTACTCCCCTATGTCGGCAAGCAGGACTTTTGTCCCGTTGATTGAACCGATATTCCCGGGTCCCGGGGTGGATGTGGGCAGGATCACCCTTTCGGGCATCCTCGACGCGCGCAGCGCGCTCCACGTGCGCAGGAGGCGACCGAGACCGGGGAATTATGATACAATTTTGTACCTATAATTCGCGCCGGGCAAGAGGATTTTCAGCGGGACGGAGCGGCGGCCGGACTGTATCCGGCCAAGCAGTCCCCAGTGAATGGACGCTCGGTCCATACGCCCCCCGCACTGGATTGCTTCGTCGCTTCGCTCCTAACAAGAAAATAGGGGCAAACCGGCCAGCGTTCCCCTGTCATTGCGAGGAGGCGAAGCCGACGAAGCAATCTCCAGCGAGTGGACGCACGGTCCATGCGTCCATCCGCTCGGGATTGCTTCGTCGCTTCGCTCCTCGCAATGACAGGGGGGCACGTCACGCACCGATCGGTCTCATTTTCATCCAGGGCGGGTCGGCCGCGCCGGCCGGTGGTCAACTCGCAATGACATGGATAAACACGGTTGGGCTGCGTCGACTCACGCCTGGGCGATAGCGGAGACTAGCCCATCTCCCGCTCGATCGCCTCGATCTCGGCGTCGCTGAAGCCGAAGTGG
>VFSW01006244.1_pt1 | contig 17545 bp, 9 predicted proteins | sample 5358111 | NCBI WGS metagenome assembly VFSW01 (sample SAMN11554181, study PRJNA540505) | mine drainage metagenome | isolation source: sediment from site ElyBrook_90M | place: USA: Ely Copper Mine, Vershire, VT | collected 2017
CCCCGGCCCCACCCTCAAGACGGTGGCCTCGCTCGACGCCGAAAAGCGCTCGGCGGACCTGGCCAAGGCGCGCGCCGCCATCGAGGACCACCCCGTGGTGCGCGAGGTCGTCCGCCTCTTCGGCGCCCAGCTCCGCGACGTGAAGCTGCCGAGCGGGGAAACCTGAGCTAATAGGGAACCTATGCAATTTCGTGGTGGGATGAGCGAGATGCTGCGCCAGGCGCAGCGCATGCAGCGCAAGATCGACGACGCGAAGACCCGGCTGAAGGACACCGAGCTCGTGGTCGAGGGCCTGGGCGGCAAGGTGAAGGTCACGGTCACCCTGGGCCGCAGCGTCAAGCGCATCGAGATCGATCCCAGGACGCTCGAGACCGAGGACAAGGACCTGGTCCTGGACGGCGTGTGCGCGGCCATCAACCAGGGGATCGAGCAGGCCGACAAGCAGATGGAGGCCGAGCTCGAGAAGGTCACCGGCGGCGTGAAGATCCCCGGGATGGTCTGAGCCTCCCACGCCCACGTGAGCCCCAAGGTCCACCGCCTCGTCAAGCTGCTCTCGCGCCTGCCCGGCGTCGGCGAGAAGACGGCGCAGCGCTACGTGCTGTGGCTGCTGACGGCCGACGAGGCGCTGTCGCGCGACCTGGGGGCCGAGCTCGCCGACCTGCGCGACCGGCTGGGGCCGTGCGAGCGGTGCGGGAACGTGGCGGAGCGGGCCGACGGGCGCGCGATCTGCGAAGTGTGCGCGGACAACAAGCGCGATGGCAGGCAGCTGTGCGTCGTGGCGCGCGTTCACGACCTCATCGCCATCGAGCGGGCCGGGGTCATGCGGGGGCGCTACTTCGTGCTCGGCAAGCTGCTGTCGCCGCTCGAGGGGATCGGCCCCGAGGAGCTGCCGCTCGACCAGCTGCAGGCGCGGATCCGCGCCGACGGCGTCACCGAGGTCATCGTGGCCACGCCGCCGAGCGTAGACGGCGAGGCGACGGCGCTGCTGCTCAAGCGGGAGCTGTCGCCGCTGGGGGTGGCGGTCTCGCGGATCGCGAGCGGCGTGCCCCACGGCGGCGATCTGGAGTTCGCCGACCCCATCACGATGAGCCGCGCCCTCGCGGGGCGGCAGAAGCTGTAGGCTCGGCGCATGAAAGAGAGCGTGACTTCTCCCTCGGCGCCCGCGGCAATCGGCCCGTACTCGCAGGCCATCCGTGCCGGGTCGTTCGTCTTCCTCAGCGGCCAGATCCCGCTGGATCCCGCCACCGGCGCCCTCGTGCAGGGCGACATCGCCGCGCAGACGACGCGGGTGATGGAGAACCTGCGCGCGGTGCTCGCTGCCGCGGGCTGCACGTTCGCCGACGTCGTGCGCACCACCATCTACCTGGTCGACCTCACGCACTTCGCCACCGTCAACGAGACGTATGGCCGCTTCTTCGCGGCCCCCTTCCCCGCGCGTGCCACCGTGCAGGTCTCGGCGCTGCCGAAGGGCGCGCAGGTCGAGATCGACGCGATCGCTTCGCGTCCCTAGCCGACGCTCACGAGCCCTCCCAGGGCATCGGCCGGCCGCCCATGCCCACGTTCTCGCGGAAGCGACGGTGGAGCGCTCGCGTCATCGCGCCCGGCGTCCCGGCGCCCACGACGCGTTCGTCGACCCGGACGACCGGCAACAGCTCCCGGATGCTCGACGTGACGAAGACCTCGTCGGCGGCGAGGAGCTCGTCGAGGGGCACCGTTCGCTCTTCGGTGGGAATTCCCAGGGCGGCTGCCGCCGCGAGGGCGTGCACCCGCGTGATCCCCGGCAGGATGCCCGCCGCCGACGGAGGCGTGGATACGCGACCACCCGCGACGACGAACACGTTGGACGAAGCCCCTTCCAGAACGTGGCCCTGCGCATCGACGAACAGCGCCTCCTGCGCGCCCTTGCGCTTTGCCTCGCGTAGCGCCAGAAGGTTCGGCAGGTAGTTGGTCACCTTCGCTCCCACCGCGGCCGTGTCGTCGGTCACCCGGCGGCCGTGGACGACGGCGAGGGCGATCCCCCGCGCATAGAGATCGCGCGCGGGGGGCTTCACGGGCTCGACGAGGATGACGCGCAGCGGGTGGCTCGCGGTGTCCGGATCGAGCGAGAGCGGCCCCGAGCCGCGCGTGAGCACGATGCGGACGTACGACTCCTGGTTGCCCGCCGCGGCCAGCGCCGCCTCGACCTCGCGGCCAAGCGTCGCCTCGTCGACCGGCATCGGGATGAACACCTTGTCGGCGGAGCGACGCAGCCTCGCGAGGTGTTCCTGAAGGGAGAAGGGCCTGCCGCTGTACGTGCGAAGGACCTCGAAGACTGCGTCTCCATAGAGGAAGCCGCGGTCGAAGACGCTCACGCTCGCCTGCTCCGGCTGCGCCAGCACCCCGTCCAGCGACACCACACGCCCGGTCGAGGTCATGCTGCCGCGGCCTCGCCGTTGAGGGCGGCCAGCGAGCGCTCCACCGCCTCGCGAGCGTCGTCGCGGCCGGGATCGATGGGAGCGCCCAGGACCACGTCGACGCGCGTGAACGGCCACGCGAGCGCGAACCGGTCCCACGCCCGCTGGAAGATCATTCCTCGCCGCACGAGGCCCGTCATCGGCACGAGCACGGCGCCGGTCGCCTGCGCGGGCCCCCCCCCCCCCCCCCCCCCCCCCCCCCGGGGGCCGCGGGGCCCGTCCCCGGCGACGGCCGGGGCGGCGCGGGCGCGGCGCAGCGCCCGCCCGCGCGCGGCGTGGCCGCGCGCGCCTCCGCGCGAGCTCGAGCCCCGCACCACACGCAGCCCGAGCAGCGCAAGCGCACGCGCCTGCATCGCGCCGTCGTGCGACAGGCTGACCAGCACCACCGTCGGCCCCCGGCGCTTCCAAGCGAGCAGAGGCCACTGAGTCCCGTGCCAGAAGGCCAGCACCCACGGACGCCCCTTCGCGCCCTCGAGCGCCGGATCCGACACGACCCGCACGCGCAGCGTGGCGAGCCAGAGCCGCGCAAACACCCCGAGACACCAGCCGAGCAGAGCGCGCGGCAGGTCGCCACTCACGCCTTGAGCTCCGTCAGCTTCGCGCGCGCCCGCTCCAGGGACGGATCGTTCTCGATGGCGCGCTCGAACATCTGCATCGCCTTGGTCTTGTCGCCCTGCTTCGCGCTGATCTCGCCCAGGTAGTAAAATACCTCGCCCTTCGAGATGCCGGCCGCGGTGTCCAGGCGCTGCAGGAGCAGCGCACGGAACGTCTTCTGGGCCCGATCGAGGTCGTTGGTCTCGAAGGCCAGCACGCCCAGGTCGCGCAGGACCGTGACGGAGCCCGGATCGATCTTGAACGCCATGTCGAGCTGATTGAGCGCGACGTCCTTCTCGCCGAGCTGCGAGAGAGCGCGGGCCAGGCGATGGTGGTAGAGCGCGAGCTCCTTGGTCCGACGGCCGCCGAACGAGGCGATGACCTTCTCGAGCACCTGCGCTGCGTCGCGGCCCCGCTGGGCGGCGCTGTACGCGTCGCACAGGATCAGGAGAAGCTCCCGATCGTGGGGCACCAGCTGCGCCGCCCGCTCGAGCACCGGGATGGCGTCCTCGGCCCGTTCGCGCTTGCGCAGGTGGATGTCGGCAGCCGCGCGCAGCAGCTTCACCTGCTCGGCGATCGCACCGGGCACGACGGGGGGAGGCGGCACCGTCGCGCCGCGCGCCGGCGGAATGGAGGCCCCGGAGCTCTTGGGAAGCTCGACCGCCTCCACCTTCAGGCCGGGGTTCGCCGCGGCCACAAGATCCGCATCGCCCACGAGCAGCTCGGCCAGCTCCGTCCAGCGCCCGGCCTTCTCCCACCGGGTCCGGAGCATCTCGCGCAGCCGGGCGTTCGAGGGCTCGAGCTGCAGCCCGCGCTGCAGCGCCGCCTCCGAGCCGCTGGCGTCCTCCAGCTTCTCGCGCGCCTCGGCGAGGCGAAGCGCCCACGGGACGCCGCTCGGATCGCTCGACATCTCGACGAGCTTGGCCAGCGCGCCCGCCGCGCGTTCCCAGTCCGCACGCTTCTCGCCGATACGCGCGACGGCCTCGAGCGCCGCGCGGTGCATCGGCTCGCGCTCGAGCACCTGCTCGTAGGTCTCGTTGGCAGCCGTGACGTCGGACAGACGGCCCTCCTGCACCTCGGCGAGACGCACCAGCAGCGCCAGCTCCGACGCAGCGTCGGACCGGTCGCGCGCCGCGTCGAGCTGGGCCTTCAGCAGCTCGGCCAGCTCGGCGTCGCGGCCGGTCTGCTCGAAGATCTGCGAGAGGATCAGCGCGGCCCGGGCGTGGGTCGGATCTTCGTCGAGGATCGCCCGGAGCGTCTCCATCGCATCCTCGGGCGCCTTGAAGCGGCCGTTCTGCAGCTCGGCCAGCTCGAGGCGGAGCGTCGCCCGCTGGTCCTGGCTCTCGGCCACGTCGACCAGGCGGCCCAGCAACTTGGCGAGGTCCTTGTAGCGCTCGGCCTCGGCGTACAGGCGACGGAGCACCTGCGCGGACTCGGCGTCCGACGGCTCACTTTCGAGGATGTCCTCGTAGAGGGAAGTCGCGCGCGGCACATCCTGCAGCTTCTCGGCCAGCACGCGCGCTGCCTCATGCTTGAGCGCGACCGCGGCGCTGCCGTCCGTCACGAGCTCGGCGCGGCGCAGCAGCAGCTTGACCAGCTCGGCGTCGTCGCCCGCCGCGGCACGCAGCTTCGACAGCTCCTCGAGGGCCCATAGGTCGCCCTCGTCCTCCGCGATGAGGTCACGCAGCACGGCCTCCGCCAGCTCGCGGTCGCCGACGGTGCTCTCGGCGATGGACTTCGCCTCGCGGAGCAGCTCTCGTTTCGTGCCCAGATCGGTCTCGAGGCGCGCGCGCGCACGCAGCGTGTGAACGAGCTCGCGCTCGCGACCCGGGGCTCTGCGGATCGCCTCGAGCGAACGAAGGACCTCGACGTTCTCGGGATCGATCGCGAGCGCCTTCGCGAACGCGTCCTCCGCGCGCTGGCGGTCTCCGAGCCTGTCGCGACACCAGCCCGCAAGGCGCACCCAGAGCTCGGTCCGGGTCGCCGCCGGCAGCTCGGTGGCGGACTCCAGCGCCACCGCCAGCGCGTCGGCCGCTCGGGCCCATCCACCATTGGACTCCGCCAGCCGCTCGAGCTCTGCGAGCGCCTCCTCGTCCGTGGGCTCTTCCTTGACCGCCTCCTCGACGGCGCGTTGCGCCTTGGCGCGATCGCCGACGCGCTCCTCGATCACCTTCGCGAGCTCGAGCCTCGCTCGTGCCCGGTCGCGCGGGGACTGGGCTCGCGCCACACGGCGCTCGTAGAGCCCTGCCAGGTCCTCGCTGAGCCCCAGCGTGCGGAGCACGAACTCGAGCGCCTCGAAGGCATCCTCGAAGAGCGCATCGTCCTCGAGCAGCTGCTCGAGCGCCTGGCGACTGGGCGCGTGGTCGGGCTGCGTCTCGAGAGCCTGCCGGAGCGTGGCGAGCCCCTGCGAGCGCTGCTTGAACTCACCGATCTGCAGGCTGGCGAGACGATGCAACAGGTCGGCCTTCGGGGAAGCCTGCATCTCCAGTGCGATGCGACGCTCCAGGATGTCCGAAAGCGCGGGGGCGTCCCCGAGGCGCACGAACAGACGGTCCAGCGCGCCGAGCACGTTCGGCTCGTCCCCCGTGCGCTCGGCCGCCGAGACGTACGCCCTCGCGGCGCGCGCCGGATCGTCAAGCTTGTCCTCGCTCACCCTTCCCAGGCGCGCGAAGAGGTCGGCCGCCACGTTCGCGTCGAAGATCCCCGACGCGCGCTCCTGGAGCGCGTCGGCGTAGCGCCGCCAGCCCTCCGCGCCGAGCTTGCCCGCAAGCCGCTCGATGTCCGCGTGCAGCGTGGCGTCCTGCGGCTCCTCGGCGAGCGCGCGCAGGAGGGCCGACTCGGCCCGGTCGGCGTCGTCGAGCGACGTCTCGGCGATCTCCGCCAGCGTGCGGAGCGTGCGACACCGATCGCCGGCCTCGGTCTGTGCTCGGAGCCGCAGCTCGAGGACCGTGGCGCGCTCCGAGTGCCGGCCCGCGGCGCGCAGGACCGGCTCGAGGATGTCCGCCGAGTCGAGACGCAGCTCCTCGTGCGTCTCGCCGATCCCCAGCACCGCAGCCGCGGCCTCGGCGTCGAAGCCGACGTCGAGCACCTCGCGGTACGCCTCGAGCGCCGATTGGGGATCCTGCATCTCGACGGCGTGGAGCGCCGCGATGCGCTTGCGCAGCGCACGCCTGGCTTCGTCGTCCGTCGCACTGCCCGCCTGCAGCCTGAGGTTCTCGAGCAGCTCGGTCCAGAGGCGCTCGTGCGTGTAGAGCGAGTCGAGGCGCTTGAGCACCTCCACGTCCGCCGGTCGCGCGACCAGCGCCTGGTTCAGGCACTCGATGGCCTCGCGCCGATCGGTCAGATCGACCTCGAAGCGCCTCGCGGCCTCCAGGAGCAGCTGGAACTTCAGGTCGTCGTCGCCCCCCTCGCACAGCTCGACCCTGCGCCGATACAGATCGACCAGCCGCGCAGGGTTGTTCTTCTGCTCGTAGAGGGAGATGAGGTTGTCCACGGTGAAGGCGCTCGCCGGCTCAAGCTCGAGGGCACGCTCGTACGCGTCGACGGCACCATCGACGTCGTCGAGCATGTCGCGCTTCGCCTCGCCGACCCGCCGCCAGGTGGAAGCCCGCGTCTCGTCGTCTGGCACCAGCTCGGCCTTCCGAGTGAGGACGCGGACGAGCGATGGCCAGTCGCTGAGGAGCGTCGCCAGCGCATCCATTTCCTCGAGCGGCTGCAGATCGGTCTCGTCCAGCGCATACAGGCTGTCCCACGCGTCGAGCGCCCGACGCGGATCGTCCCGCCGCTTGTCGTGCAAGACGGCGAGCGCGGCGAGGAGCTCTCGCTTCGCAGGTCCGTCGGTCTTCGCGACCGCCGCTTCGTAGGCGCTCGCCAGATCGTCCCAGCGCTTGGTCGCCTCGGCCAGCCGATCCAGGTGCCCGCGAGCGTCGCCGTCCTCCGGATCGAGCGTCCAGGCGCTGCGCATGGCCTCGAAGGCGCGGTTGCGATCACCCCCGCGCTCTTCCCAAAGTCGCGCCGTCTCGCGCAGCACCGCGATGCGCTCGCCATCGTCGCTCGCGAGCGCCAGGCGTTCGTCGTTGACGGAGACCAGATGTCGCCAGTCGTCCGCCCGCTCGTAGATCGGGCGAAGGATGTCGACGATGCGCGCCTTGTGCTCGGGCACCTGCAGGAGCTTCTCGAGCTCGGCCACCGCCTCGCGCGCCGGGCCCGCGCCCGGTGCCAGCTCGACCACCGCCTGCAGCTCGTCGATGCCGGCCTGCGCCTCGCCCAGCTTCTCCAGGCTCAGCTTCGCCAGATCCATGCGGAAGCGGGCCTCGTCTTCGGGCAACGCGCTCTGCTCGGCGCGGCGCCGTGTCAGATCCGCGAGGTCACGCCAGCGATCGGTGCGCGAGTAGAGGCGAGCGAGCGCCTCGAGCGCGTGAAGGTCCTCCTCGTCGACCTCCAGCGCCGCCCGGTAAGTCTCGATCGCAGCGGCATCGTCGTGGAGCTCGCCGTCCTCGATGGCCGCGATGGTGTGCAGCGCCTTCAGCCGCTCCTTCGGGTCCTGCTTGAAGTCGAGAGATCCGCGGAACAGCTCGACGCGCTCCCGGGAACGCCCGGCCCCACGCAGCAGCCGATCGATGGCCTCGAAGGTCCCGTCGGATGCTTCCGGATCGAAGGCATAGGCGCGCCGGTAGAACGACAGCGCGCGATCGACGTCCTTCTGGGCTTCGAACAGCTCGCCCGTGCGACGCGCCAGCCGCGCGGTCACCGGCTCGTCCGACGTGATCTTCGCGAGCTCGCCCGCGAAGATCTCCGCGAGGCGAGCCTCTGCGTTCGCGACACGCGCGAGGCGCTCGAGCTCTCCCCACGTCGCCTCGTCGGTCGGGTCCTCGCCGAGGAGCTTCGCCGTGGTCTCCAGCGCCGCCGTGTAGTTCTCCTCCTGCTCCTCGTGCATCTTCGACAGGCGGCGCAGCAGCTGCCGGCGCTCGTCCGGGTCTTGGCTCGCGTCGAGCCGCGCCTCGAGCGTGGTCATGACACGGCGCCAGTCGAGGCGCGCGAGGTACACCGGCTCGAGCATCTCGGCCGCGCGCGCCGCGTGCTCGCGATTGCCCATCAGGGCCTCGAGCGAGGCGACCGTCTGGGGGTGCTTCGGGTCGATGGTGAGCGCCGCCGAATACTCGTCGAACGCCCGCTCGATCTCGTTCATGCGTCGTTCGAGCGTGCTGCCGAGCGCGTGGTGGAGAGCTGCCTTTCGTTCGTTCGATGCCCCGGCGGCGGCGACCTGCCGCTCGTACAGCGCGACGAGGTCCTCCCACCGCTCCGACCTCGGGTACAGACGCTCGAGCGCAGCGATCGCGGCGGGGTCGAGCTCCAGATCGAGGATCTGCTCGTACACGCCGATGGCGGCACGCAGGTCGTTCAGCTTCTCGTCGCACAGGGCGGCCTGCTTGAAAAGAAGCTGCCGCCGCTCCTGATCGCTCTCCGCGACCTCGGTCCGGCGCTTGACGATGTCGAGCAAGGCCTGACTCTCGCCCGCCTCCTCGTAGAGGGATTCGAGGGCGACGAGCGCCCGACGCTCGTCCGCGCGCAGCTCGAGCGCCTTGGCGTAGTACTCCCTGGCCAGCGCTGCATCGCCGAGGCGCGACCGCGCCACGTCCGCGATGCGGAGGGTGACCTCCAGCTGCAGATCGCCGTCGAGGATCTCGCCCACGCCCGCCCGCAGCAGATCCACGAGCTCGCCGTACTTCCCGGCGGCCGCCGCGAGGCGCTCCACGCGCTCGATCCAGCGAGGCAGGTCGGGCTCCGCGACGGACTCGCGCAAGCCCCTCGCGGCGTAGGCGAGGGCGACGGCGGGGGCTCCCAGCGGCCCCTCGGCCACGTCGGCCGCCTGGGCGATCGTGGTGAGCTTGTCCTGGGTGGAGTCGGCCGCCTCGATCTCGATGTCGAGCACCGCGAGCAGCTTCTGGTGCAGGCCGTCCACCTCGTAGAGCGGCCGCAGGATGCTGGCGGCCTCGCGCTGCGCGGACGGGTCCCCGAGCATCGCCTCCAGCGCGGCACGGCAGGCCGCGTGGGACGGCTCGAGCACGAGAGCCTGCCGGTAGGCCTCGAGAGAGCCGGCCACGTCCTTCAGATGGCGCTGTCGGACCTCGCCCAGGCGGGAAAGGATCGCGAGCTTGTCGATCGGCGACTCCGCCAGCCCCAGATCGGACTCGAGCACGTCGGCCAGATCCTGCCAGCGATCAGCGAGCTGGTAGAGGCTCGAGAGGGCGGCCAGTGAGCTGCGATCGGGACCGAAGTCGTCGATCACGGTGCGGTAGGCCAGGATGGCCTCCGGTACGTCCGCGAGCTTGTCGGCCAGGGCCGTCGCGACGCGCACGAGCAGCGAGCGCCGGGTGGCCTTGTCGTCGGTCGAGCGTTCGCGCGCGCGGAGGACGTCCACCAGCTCGCGCCAGCTCTGGGTCCGCTCGTAGAGTCGATCGAGCGCAGCGAGCGCCTGTGCGTCGCCGGGATCGTCGTCGAGCCGGGCCCTCCACGCCTCGATGGCGCCGCGCGGGTCGTCGAGGACCGTCTCGCTGAGATCGGCGAGCCGCCCGCGGAGCTCCTTGCGTGCGACGGCGTCGTCCTCGAGCGGCACCTGCAATCGCAGGATGTCGCACAGGCTCCGGCTGTCGCCCGACGCGCTGTAGATCCGCTCCAGGGAACGGCAGGCGGGGAGGGTGATGTTGGCGTCGTCGGGGGCGAGCTGGATGACCTGACGATAGACTGCATCGGCGCGGCTCACGTCGCCGAGCAGGTTCTCGTAGAGTCGGGCCACGTCCATCAAGATCTCGGCGCGCGGCAGCGGCGCGACGGCCGCGGCAGCCGTGGCCGTCAGGACCCCCGCGGCGCGCTCGTGGGCGCCGAGACGACGCGCGATCTCGAGCATCCTCTGACGGGCGCGAGTGTCCTCGGGGTCGAGTGGCAGCAGGCGCGCGAAAGCCTCGAGCGAGCCAGGATCGTCGCGCAGTCGCTCGTCCCGAAGCTCCGCCACGCGCCTCAGCAGGTCCCGTCGCTCGTCGGTCTGCGACGCGAACTCGAGATGGATCTCGAGCACGCGCACCAGCTCGGGCACCTCGTCACGCTCGGTATACACGGCCTCGAGCACGATCGCTGCGCGCGAGCGCAGCTCCGCCACGTCCAGGATCTTCTCGACGAGCTGCCGGGCCTCGAGCGATGCTGGCCGCTCGCGTAGCACGTGCTCGAGGTAGGAGAGCGCCCCAGCCGCGTCGCCGAGGCGCCCGAACAGAAGCACCGCGAGCCGCTGTTCGAGGTCGAGCTTCTCGTCCCCGACCGCGGTCTCCAGGCGACGTTCCAGCAGCCGGGCCAGACGGTCCCACCGCTGCTCGGCGGCGTACAGGCCGTCGAGCGAGCGCACGGCCTGCTCGTGCACGGGATCGAGCTCCAGGATCCGTTCGTAGTAGGCGATCGCCTTGCCGCGCTCGCCCGTGATCTCCTCGGCCACGAGCGCGACCTCGGCGAGGAGCTCGGCCCGGCGCGCCGGCTCCGGCGTGGCGGCGACGACGCGCTCGTACAGATCCGCCAGCTCGGTCCACTGCTCGCGCGTGGTGAGGATCTGCTTGAGGCGCTGGAAAGCCCGCTCGTTGCCGGGATGGCGGGCGAGCATGCGTTCGAGGTAGGGACGTGCGCGGTCGACATCGCCGAGCTTCTCGTCGAACAGCGTGGCGGCGCGCTCGGCGAGGTCGATCTCCACGTGCTCCGGAAGGCCGACCGGACCCTCGGGCGGCACGACGGCGACGATGGCCTCGACCAGGGCCTGCGCACGACCGGTCTTCGACGCGAGCACGGCGAGGCGATCCCAGAGCGCCAGCTCGGTAGGGAACTCGCCCGCGGCGCGCGCAACGACGTCGAAAGCCGTCGCTGCGTCGTTCAGGCGGGTCTCTTGCACGTCGGCGAGGCGGCCGTAGAGGGCGAGACGGTCCTCTCTCGCCGCCGTCGTGGCGATGAGCACCTGGAGCACGTCGGCCTGACGACCGAACGCTCCGGTCTGCTCGTAGGTGAGCTCGAGGATCCCCGCCGCGCGCGCCCGGGTCTCGGGCAGGGGCAGTAGCTGCTCGACCACCTCGATGGCCCCTGGATCGTTCGCCAGCAACTGGAGCGCCCGCTCGCATGCCGCAAGGGCTTCGACCGGCTTGCGCAGCGGGTCGACGAGCAGCCGCGCCATCTCCACCTCGCGAGCGGCGCGCTCGGCGCCCTCCCGCTGATCCCGGTCGAGAGCGAGCACGTCGACGGCACCCTGCGCGTCCCCCTGCGAGCGCAGAAGGCGTGCGAGGGCTCGCAGGGCTGCGCCGTGCTGGGGGACGATCTCGAGCAGGCGGCGGTAGAGAGCGACGGCCCGATCCGGCGCGCCGAAGGCCTCCTCCTCGAGCATCGCCCATTCTTCGAGCAGCTCGAGCTTGTGCGCCGTGTTGGCGCGCTCCACCCGCAGATTGAAGAGCCAACGCAGATCGTCGCGTCGATCCGCTTCGCGCAGGATGCGATCGAGCGTCTGGACCGCGAGCTCGTCACCCTCGTCCTCCTCGACCAGACCGCGGTAGGTCGCGACCGCCTCGTCGACCCGGCCCATCTCCCGGGCGTAGACCTCCGCCAGCTTGGCGCGAAGCGTCGGCAGCGCCGCGCGCCGCCGGCCCCGGCGGGTCGCGGGGTCTTTTTTTTTTTTTTTGTGCCCCGGGGGGGGGCCGGCCGCCCCCCGGGGGGCCGGGGGGGCGTCGCCCGCGGCCAGGCGCGACGTCAAGGCATCGACGAAGCCCTGCCACTGCGAGGCGGCCCGCGCCGCGGCCTCGAACGCCTCGAGCGCGCCCTCGCGTCCCGGGGACAGATCGTACGCCTTGCGCGCCCAGGCGTACGCGGCCGCGCGGTCCTGGAGCTGGTGCCCCGTCACGCGAACGAGCTTGTCGAGCAGCGCGAGCTTGGCGTCCACGTCCTCGGCCTGCGCCATGAGGACCTCGTAGAGCGCAGGCAGGCGACCCCACTTCTCGTCCTTCTCGTAGAGGGGGACGAGCGCCGAGGCGGCGCGCGCGTCGTCGTGCCTCACGGACAGGACGCGCTCGTAGGCGCGGAACGCACGCTCCGGCGCGCCGATGCGGTCGACGTAGATGCGCGCGCACCGGAAGCTGAGGTCGATCTTGAGCTCCGGATCGGTAGCCTTGTCGGCCGCCCCCGAGAGCACCTCGACGAGCCCCTCCCAGTCGTTGGTCTGCGCGTAGAGCTCCGACAGGCCGTCGTAGTCGCCTACGGCCAGCAGGCTGTCGCGCAGGACGCGCAGCGCCTTGGCGTGCCCCGGCTGGATGCCGAGCACGCGCCGCCACGCGCTCATCGCCTTCGCATGGTCATGGAGGCGGTCGCTGTAGACGGCGCCCAGCTTCTGCAGCACGTTGAGCCGAGTGGCATCGTCGGAGGCCACCGCCGCCCGGCGCTCGAGCACGTCGGCCACGGTGGCGAAGTCCTTGTCGCGCTCGGCCTGCTTCTCGAGCGCATCGAGGGCACCGGCCGACGAGGGATCCTCGTCGAGCACCTTCTTGTAGAGCGCGACGGCTTGCGCCCCCATGTCGAGGCGCTCCGCGGCGAGCCTGGCCATGTCGGTCCAGAGCTCGCGACGCTCGGGGCCCGCCTCCATGCTCGCGGCTTCGGCACCGAGCAACTCGAACAGGGGCTTGTAGGCGCGGCGCTTGACGTAGAGTTCCTTCAAGCGGTCGACCGCCTCGCGATCGCCCGGGAGCGTGGTACGGAGCTTCTCGTAGGCGTCGACGGCGTTCTGGACGTTCGAGAACTGCTCGAGCCAGCGTCTGGCCACCGCACGCCAGAGCTCCGCCTTGATTCCGGGTTCCGTCTCGAGCTCGGCCTGGCGGGCCTGGGTGGTGAGCAGGTCGCGCCAGCGCTGCAGGGCTTCGTAGACGCGAGCCAGCTCGCGCACACTGGGCAGGTCCTCGGGGTCGAGCTGGACGATCTGCGACAGCACCGTGACCAGGGCCGAGTCGCTCTTGAGGTGATCGCGGTACAGGTCCCCGATCTCGCGCAGGACGGTGAGTCTGCCGGGGACGTCGTCGTGCGGCAGCTTTTCCAGCTCCTGCCGCAGCAGATCGGTGAGCGCGTTCCAGCCCGCCGTCTGCCGGTAGAGGCGCTTGAGGGCCGTACGGGCGTCGGCGTTGCGCGGGTCCTGCCGCAGCAGCGTGCGCCACTGCTCGATCGCCTTCTGGGCGTTGGCGCCCTCCTCGGCGAGCTTGGCGATCTCGGCTCCGATGGCGGAGCGGTCGGGCCCCTCGGGCAACGCCCGCTGGGCCTCGGTGAGGATTGCCGCGAGCCGCGTCGTCTCGCCACGACCGGTGCAGAGCTCGCGGAAGAAGCGGAGCATGCCCGCGTTCGCCGGCTCGAGCTTGCGCAGGCGCTCGAACCACGGCTCCGCCGCGTCGGGGCGGCCGCGCATGCGCCAGTGCACCATCGCGATCTGCAGGACCGCTCCGAATTCCTCTTCCTTGCCGCGCAAGGCGCCCGACGCGAGCTGGCCCTCGTAGAGGGCGACGAGGTGCTCCCACTGCTCGGTGGAGGTGAAGTGATCGGAGAGGAAGCTCGTGGCCTCGGGATGACCGGGGTAAAAGTCGAGGATGGTCTCGTACGGCTGTACGGCGCGCTCCGGTTGCTGCAGCTTCGCGCGCAGCACGCGCGTGAGGCGCTGCAGGGCCGCGACCTTCTCCTCCTTCTGCGTCGACTCGCCCGCGAAGTGCGCCAGGGCCTTGGTCAGATCCTCCCAGCGGCCCTCGCCGCGCAGCAGCCGTTCGAGCAGCAGCTGCCCGCGCCGGTTCTTCGCATCGAGATCGAGCGCCTCGCGGAGCAGCGGCTCCACGCGTCTGCGGTCCTTCTCGGCTCCGAAGCGGTAGGTCACCTCGGCGGCGCTGACGAGCAGCGAGCTGCGGAAGCCGGCGTCGCCGCTGCCGTGCGCCTCCTGGACGTAACGCTCGACCAGATCGTGCCACTTGCCGCGCTTGGCCTCTGCGCGCTCGATCGCCTCCTGCGCGTTCGTGTCACCGGGACGAAGCGCGAGAAGCCGCTCGTAGGCGGCGTGTGCGCCCTCGTCGTCCAGGAGGTCCTCGTCGAGCGTCCGGGCGAGCTCTGCGACGAGATCCACCTCGCGTGGGGTGCCCCTGGCGGCGCCGGCCTCGACGTCGAGCAGGCGTGCAACCGCGTCGTACTCCCGACGGGCGTCGTGCGCGCGACGCGCGGCCTCGAGCAACTTGCGCAGGTCCTCGGCGCTCATGTCGGCGCCGCTACCCACCTCTGCGCGCAGTGATTGCCACGCCGTCTCCTGGTCGGGGTCGTCCTGCAACACCCCCAGGGCGCTCTTGATCGTTTTCGCGCTCATCCCTTGGCCTTGCCGAGATTCACTGCAACGGTCCGAAACACGCGAAATCCCGCAGGGAAATCGCCCCTCGAAAGCCTTGCCATGCTACGGAGGGCACACCCCGATTACAAGGGCCGGCGCGCCCTGGAATGATCCCTGCCCGCGCCGTGCGACGGCTGCGGCGAAGACGGCCGGATCGTGGTAGCTCCTGCCCGGATGCTCGGGTCGGCTGACCGCGTCGATTCCACCCCCAAGTCGCTCGGCCTCTCGTTGCAGAACGTGTACGAGACGCTCGCAATCAGCGTCCCGACCGTCATCGACGCCCTGCGGGGTCGCGTGACCAAGGATCTCTCCGACCGGCGGCTGGACCGCTGGGCTCGCAACATCGTGCGCAACGCGCGCATCGAGCTGGACGTCGTCGGCGGCGAGAACCTCGTGGCCGGCGAGACGTTCCTGGTCATGAGTAACCACCAGTCGCTCTACGACATCCCGGTGCTCTTCCAGGTGGCGGGTCCCAACATCCGCATGATCACCAAGCAAGAGCTGTTCAAGGTGCCGATCTTCGGCAACGCCCTCGAGGCCGGCGGCTTCATCTCCATCGACCGGAGCAACCGCCACGCTGCCATTCGCAGCCTCGAGAAGGCGCGCGCCCTGCTGGCGAGCGGCACGCACGTGTGGATCGCCCCCGAGGGCACGCGCAGCCGGACCGGGGAGCTCCTGCCCTTCAAGAAGGGGGCCTTCTACCTGGCGCTCGAGGCGCTGCTGCCCATCCTCCCGGTGACGTTGCAGGGCACGCGCGACGCGCTCGAGGCCAAGGGCGTGCGCTCCAGGTCCGGCGCTCGAGTGAGGGTCACGATCCACCCGAAGATCGACCCGGCGCCCTTCGCGGCGCGAGGCAAGCGCGGGCGCGACGAGCTGATGAAGCACCTGCGCGAAGTCCTGGGGAGCGCTCTTTGACGCAGACTTCACCGTCGCGGTGGCCGGCGCCCGGCGTCGGCGGACCGCCGGGGTCGGGGCTCGCCGTGCTGGTGAACGCGAACGCCAAGCGCGGGGGTCGTCGCGTGGCCGTGCAGATTGCGCGCGCCCTGCCCGGCGCGAGCGTGCGACTCACCCGCGGTGCTCACGAGATCGACGCCTGGCTCCGGACACTCACGAGCCCGCGCGCGGTCTTCGCGGCAGGCGGCGACGGCACGGCGGTGGCGCTGGTCAACGCCCTGGCCCGGACGACGCCGGGCGAAGGGCCGCTGCCGATCCTCGGCGTCCTGCCCCTGGGCACCGGCAACGGCTGGGCGCACGCGCTCGGGGCGCCGAAGCTGCACTCGTGCCTCGACCTGCTCGCCGGCTGGCGCGATCCGCTGCCCACCCGCGCGTGCAGCCTCTTCGACGTCGAAGGAACGCTCGCGCACTTCGCGGGCTCCGGCTGGGACGCGATGATCCTCGACGACTACCGCCAGCAGCTCCAGGCGAGCCGGGGCCCGGGGCGGCACTTCTCGAAGAGCGTCTACGGCTACCTCTCGGCGACGCTGCTGCGCACCGCCCCACGCGTCACCCTCCTGGGCAACCCCCGCGTGCTCATCGAGAACCTGGGCGACGAGGTGTTCACCGTCGACGCCGCCGGCCGCCCCTGCCGGCTCGAGGGCGCGCGGCACGGCACGGTGCTCTACGACGGGACCTTCGGCACGGCATCGGTCGGCACCGCACCCGAGTTCGGCTACCGCTTCCGCGCGTTCCCCTTCGCCGAGCGCATGCCCGGGCTGTTCAACGCGCGCGTCTACGAGCGCAGCGCGGTGGGCGCGGTGACCTCCATCCCGAAGCTGTGGAAGGGACAGCACCCCTTGCGTGGCATGCACGACTGGTTCGCCACGCACATCCGCATGACCTTCTCGCGCGAGGTGCCGCTCGAGATCGGCGGCGACGCGAGCGGAATGCGACGCACGGTGGAGTATCGCGCGTCGAGCCGGTCGGCCCCGATGGTCGACTGGCGGCGACTGCTCTGCCTCCAGACGGCCTAGGCCGAGGGAATCACGCGGCGCGGCCTCCCGAAGGTCGGCTAGAACGTGGCGCCGACGATGGGAAGCACGAAGCTGGGCGCGCTGCGGAGGCGGGCCTGCGCGACCTGCGTCACGCTGTCGGTCTTGGCGTCGTCGTTCCTGTCGGGCTTGTCCGAGGTCTTGCCTTCGCCGGGGTTGTTGCCGCTCCAGACCATGGAGCCGCCGTAGACGCCCGTGGCGATGCCCGCGAAGAGGAGCGTGGTGCCGAGGAAGTAGAGATCGGTGCGGGTGTTGTCGGTGGTGGCCGTGTCGCCCGGGCCGCCTTCACCCGCCAGATGGCCGGAGTTGGCGCCGACGATGTCGATGATGATGCCGGCGATGCCGACCGCGCTGCCCACGCCGACGAGGATCCACCCCGTCTTGATCTTGCTCTGGTCCTTCTGCGAGTCGTCGGCGCCTGCAGCCGCAGGGGCGGGAGCGGGAGCGGCGGCCGGGGCGGCTGCACCACCCGAGGCAGAAGCGGTGCCGGAGCCGGAGCTCGAAGCCGAGCCGCCGATGGAGACCGAGGCCGAGCCGGAACCAGAGCCATCGGCCGCGAAGGCAGGGCTGGAGAGGAACGTGACGCCGCACACCTGCGTGGTCGCGACGAGGGCGAGTGCGAGTCCGGTCTTGCGCATCGGAAAGTGCCTCCGGGGTGTAACGGCGCGGAGGATGGACGAGTGTGCACCTGTATGCCAGCCATTTCGGCCGAACATTGATCTGGAACTAGGTCGGGCCTCCCCGCGTATGGACGGGCAGCCCATGAAGGTTCTGCCCACGCTGCTGCTTTCCACCCTCACGGCGCGATCGAAACCGGCCCGTGAGGTTTACGGAAAGATCAGAAGATCAGGAAGGCAAGAGGGTCGCCGGCAAGAAGATCAATGCCGCGAGAGCGAAGAAGGCGCAAAAGACGCCAAAAGGGTGACCTTTTGTCACTGCCGGTGACCTCCGGGTCACGGCCGGTGACCTTCGGGTCACTCCCGGTGACCTCCGGGTCACGGCCGGTGAAGCGCGGGCCATCGCGCGTGACGAGCGGACCACGCGCCGCGGCCCAGGGGCCACCGGGAGTGACCCGTGGGGCACGCGCCGCCTCG
>VFSW01006245.1_pt1 | contig 17542 bp, 28 predicted proteins | sample 5358111 | NCBI WGS metagenome assembly VFSW01 (sample SAMN11554181, study PRJNA540505) | mine drainage metagenome | isolation source: sediment from site ElyBrook_90M | place: USA: Ely Copper Mine, Vershire, VT | collected 2017
CGCCGGGCGCAGATGTGGGAACGGTATCGGGACTGGCTGGAGCAGGTTGGGGGGGCTGACATCCCGGACCTGGACAGCCTGCAGAGCGATTCCTGTGCGCCAGGCTCGACCTACCGGACCACGGACGGGAAGCTGGTGCTGGAGAGCAAGGAGAAGCTGAAGGAGCGCGGCATCCGGTCTCCGGACGAAGCCGACAGCGTTTGCCTGACCTTCGCTGCCCCGGTTGCTGACCGCCGGCCGCGCCCGCCGCCTCGGATGCTCGCCCAGCAGGCGGGAGGCGACGCAAGCCAGAGCTGGATGGGGTTGTAAACCTCACGCTGGCCTGTTAGACTAATGGTATGGACGCGCCAATCTGTAAGCTCTGCGGTCACCGGCACTGGGGAAATGACCACCGGTGGGCCGACTCGGCGCCGGTGAAATTGAAGAAACCACCCAAGGCGACGGAGGACGCGACGGCCGCCGAGGCCAACCCTGGCTCACTGGTACAAGGCGATGCGCTGGTAGAAGGGATGACGCAGTGGGATGCGCCAGCGGCCGACGCACCGAAGAAATTCGACCGGGCGGCCTACCAGCGGGAGTATATGCGCAAGAGGCGGGCGAAGGCACGCGAAGCCCGCGCGGCTACCACGAAGACAACGTGACATGCGCGCCATCTGTGGTAACATCTCATTGCCTGCTGCTGGCCGCCTGGTGCTGGGCCGGGAGTCGCCGCCCGCACGCGACGCAAGGCCCCTTTCCTCTCGGTTTTGGGGTCATATCTGCCGGCTCCAGAGCACCATCCGAGCCAGCAGCAGGTCTTGAAGGGAGATCATCACCATGCCCAACGGCGGCTGGAGCGTCCGCGATGAGGAGACCTGGGAGACGCTGTTCTCGGGCGACGAGCAGGAATGCCGAGCGATCGTCGACAACCCCATCCCTGGCGATCAGCAGCGGACGGTGCTGGTGTATACTGCTCCGCACTGCATCTTGAAGTCTCGGCCTCCTGGGTCTGAGATGAAGGCGGCTGCCTGAACAAGAAGGAGGCTCCTATGCCAGGACGCAAGACGAAGCCTGCTGTCAGCCAGGCCCAGCGCGCCGCGTTCGCGGCTGCCGCAGAAGGGCGGTCGACGCTCGGGATCCCGAAGTCCGTTGGGCGCGAAAAAATGGCCGCCGACCCCGGCGGGAAACTGCCAAAACACAAGAAGGGCAAGAAGTGATGGGAGATGAAACGCCAGGACCGAAGCGGATAACCCCCGAGGAATTAACGGACCTTACCGAGGCGTTCGGGGGCATCGGGCCGGCAGTCGCGCCGCTTCTCGCGCCGACGCCGAGATACAGCGTCTCGAAGCATGGCATCGCAAGATAGACGAATGGATGGCCGGGATGCCCAAGCCATGAGTTACCTGTGCCGCTACCGCTTCCCGCTGGTCCTGACCGCGCTGGCGGGCGCGGTGATGGCTTTCGGGCACGCCTGGGGGATGATGCCCGCTCTTCTAGCCGGGCTGGCGCTTGCTTGGGTCGCATCGCGATGAAAACCCGCAAGCCGCCCGCCTCGCGCGATCCTCGCCGCAACCTCAACTTCACCGCCAAGGGCACGCCGCGCCTGTCCGCCTCCACAGGGCGGATCGAGCGGCCCGTGCTGCCACCGAAGAAAGGGACCAAGCCATGAAAAAGCCGACAGTCAGCCCGATGAAGCCGTCCGGCGATGGGAAACCGACGCCGGAGAGACCGCAGGGCAGCATCAAGGGGAGCGGGATCAACCGCGGGATGGTCAAGGAGAGCGTGCCCCAGGTGGTGGCCAGGAATACCTATGGCCGACCGACCCAGACGCAGAAGATGTGAGACCGGAGCCCTGCCTTAGCTGGTGTCTGTATGACGCCAAGGGTGTATGCCAATACTGCGGGTTCCCCAGGGATCGAAGCAAAATGGGACTGACCCTCTATGACATCGAGATCGACGCCACCCGCGAAGTCACGCAGGCGGACATCGACGCTTTGACCGCAGTGCAGCAGGCGTATGGGAAGCTGCGGGCATTCGCGGCTCAGACGCACGCCGAGCTGATGGCCGAGATTGCGCGGGTCAAGCAGCGCGGCAAGCCGGTGGTGAATGTGCCGGATGTCGCGTCGCTGGCGCAGGTCGATGAGTGGCAGGAAGGGCCGCCAGCGGCGTGACAATCATCGCAGCCAATCGCGACTGTATGGCGGCAGACAGCGCATCTTTCCAGGGCGCCTGATGCCCCTCGTCTCCTGGAACAAGATCGACTACCCGGACCTCGCCACCGGAGACATGGCCGTTCGTTACCAGGGCTTCTCGGGCCGCGGCACCTATCACCTGACGTTGCCGGCGGCGCCCGGCGGCAAGTCCAGGCGGGAGCAGCGCGAGTGGGCGCTGACGCTGATCGAGGAGGCGATCGAGACTGGCGATGAGCCCGGCGAAGTGGCATACCGGGAACCGCCGCTGTCCATCGGGAGGTTCTGACGTGGGCAAGCGCGACTTGACCGACACCACCATGCTCCACGGCATCTTGCCGATCCAGACCGTGAGCATCCTTGCGCTGCCGGAAATCGATCGCCGTGATTTTCCTGCGGTACCTGACGACATGGAAATGCGGATGCTGACGCCGGCGAGCGGCGCCGCGCCGAGCATTGTGCTGTTCCATCCCGAGACGACGATGCACCTGGAAATCCCGGTGACGGCGATGAACGATCTTGGGCCGCACGTCATGCGGCTTCGTGCTGCGGTGGCGGGGCTCGCGATGGGGGCGGCGCCGGCGGATGGAGTGTCGTGACTCCGCGCTTTCATGCTTTTCAAATCGCCCCGACTCTGCCGATCCCGCAGATTTGGCTCGATCTATTGCCGCGCGATGTTGCCATAGCGCAGGCCGGATGGGAACGCGCCGCCGCGATCCGCCGGGCCGGTCGCTGCGGGGTGACCCTACGAGAGATTGGTAGGCGATTCGGTATCTCAGCAGAGCACGCAAGAAGAATCAAACAAGCACGAGTTTCGCCAATAGCGCCGGCTCAGCGCTGGGCATCGCCGGTCTTGGCTGCCCATGAAGTCTTCGCGTGGCTTACGTACCAACGGGCCGCGCCGATTCAATCCGCGCCTGACCAGCCGCCGCCCTGGCCGAGTGGCTTGCGTACAGTCGGCCCCGATGCGGCGGCTCATATGGCCGGCCTGTGGGTGTCTGGCTATACACAGAAGCAAATCGCGGCAGCTGCGGGGCTGTGTGGACCAGCGCCGGTGTGTCATCGAATTATGATGTTCATTCAGGAGATGATTCCCGAGGCTACAACCAGGCATGGATATCGACTGGGATCGCCTGAACTTCACTTCTATGGGCAGGAGAGGCGTGAACTCGCAGCGCGCGCGTGTGTCCGTTATGCTTCATCCAGAGACGGAGGGACGCCTGATGCCTCCTGAACTGATGACGGTCCACGACATCATGCTGGCCGGCGGTAACGCTGCCTTCGATGCCGCGCGAGACGCAGCGAACAAGCTGGCTGACGAGTTCGACGAGGGCCGCTATCCCGGTCTGACACCAGCCGATGCGCTGCGGCTGCTGGCGGCGTCGCTGCCGAGGCGGGCTGAGGTGGATACCCATAAGGATGCGCCGGATGCTGGATGAAGAGCTGATCTACGCCCAAGTCTATCAAATCCAATGGGATGAGATGGTCAATGTGCCTCACCCACGATCTCGCCTCTCGGAATTGCCGGTTTCTGGCGTGCGCGAAGCCTACATCTATCCGGTGCCGTGGCGGCGGATTCTGCCGCCATATACGCTAGGCGAGGTTCAACAAGCGTTGGACCAGAAATGGTACGAGAACGCCGAAAATGATGGCACAGAGAACCGCGCCCGGCAAAGCACGTGGTTCTCTCGCCATCGCAATCTCCTGGCGAAGCCGGTTGTAACGGCGCCCGACTTGCCGTAAGCTACCGACGCGACCGCGGCGCGCTACCCCGGGCGGCTTCACCGCTTCAAGCGGGTGACAATTGGCACAGGACCCGAGCAAGCCGCTCGACGACGGCAGAATCAAAATGCCGCGGGTCGATTCGGCCATGACAAAGATCGCCCCGCGCTTCTCCTCTCAAGACGGCAGAGGACGCCTCGCGCTCGGCCAACCGATGGACGCGAGCAAGAAGGAAAAGCTGCTGGAGCGCGTCCGAAAGAACATGGAGCGCGCGATATCGGCCGAGAGTGACAATCGGAAATCCGGCCTGGACGATCGGATGTTCAAGATCGGGCAGCAGTGGCCGACCGAGATCATGGCGCAACGAAACCTCGACAAGCGCCCGTGCCTGACGGTCAACAAACTGCCGACCTTTGTCCACCAGATCGTCAACGACCAGCGGCAGAACCGTCCATCGATCAACATCAATCCGAACGGCGACCGCGGCGATCCCGAGGTGGCGAAGATGTACCGCGGGCTTATCCGATTCATCGAGCGCGATTGTGCCGCCGACATTGCGTACGATACCGCCTTCGATGATGCGGTAACAATGGGTTGGGGCTATTGGCGGGTGACCCTGGAATGGGAATCGCCCGATAGCTTCAACTGCGTGCTGGTGATCCGCCAGGTGCGCAACCCGTTCTCGGTCTACCTCGATCCGGCACACGTTGATCCGACCGGCGCCGATGCGAAGTGGGCCTTTGTGACGCAGATGATCTCGCGCTCAGAGTTCAGCGACAAATATCCCGATGCCACGCAGATGCCGTATTCAGACGGTGGCATCGGCGACCGAGTAAATTCATGGGCGACGAAAGACGAGATCAGGATCGCCGAGTATTACGAGATCGAATATAACCCGCGAGTGCTGATCAAGCTCTCGAATGGCCACGTCGGCTGGGAAGACGATCTGGACGACATCACCAAGGGCTATCTGAAGCGTGGGAAGCTACAGAAGCTCGACGAGCGCGAAAGCCAAGTGCCCACGGTCATGTGGTACAAGGTAACAGCCGTTGACGTGCTGAAGGAAGAGGAGTGGATCGGCACCTCGATCCCGATCGTGAAGGTGATCGGAGATGCGACCGACGTTGAGGGCAAGCTGAAGCTGTCTGGTATCATCCGTCACGCGAAGGACCCGCAGCGGATGTACAACTATTGGTCGACGGCTGAGACAGAACTGATCGCGCTCCAGCCAAAAGCCCCGTGGGTCATGGAAGAAGGACAAGGCGAAGGGCACGAGGATGACTGGAAAAATGCCAACGTAAAGAACATTCCTGTCCTTTATTACAAGGGCACTGCGGTGGGCGGGACGATGGCGCCGCCACCCCAGCGGCAACCCATGTCAGGCATTCCGGCTGGCATCGTCACCGCCAAGCAGGGCGCCGCCCAGGACATGATGGGCGTAACCGGCGTGCGGTTCGACGCCACCATGAACGAGCGGATGATCGATGAATCGGGCCGCGCGATCCGAGAGCTGCGCCGCTCCGGCGACCTCGGCGCGTTCCACTACGTTGACAACCTTGCGCGCTCGCTTCGGCGGACCGGGGAGATTCTGGTCGAGGCGATCCCGCTGGTTTATGACGAGGCCCGCGTGGTGACGATCCTTCGCGAAGACGACAAGGAAGAGCAGATCAAGATCGACCCGTCTCTGCCGCGGCCCAGCGCGGAAGAGAGGCGCCCAGACGGAAAGGTCCGCAAGCTGTTCAACCCGACCTATGGCAAGTACGGCGTGACGGTGACGATCGGCCCGAGCTATGCGACGAAGCGGATCGAGGCATCCGAGAACATGATGGCGTTCATGAAGGCGCTTCCGCAGACGGCGGCGCTGGTTGCTGATCTTTTCGCGGCTGCACAAGATTGGCCAGGCGCAGAGCAGATCGCAGCGCGGCTGGCCAAGACGGTGCCACCGCAACTGATGCAGCCCGACATGAAGGATATCTCGCCGCAGATCCAAGCCGTTATCGCCGGCCAAGAACAGGCGTTGAAGCAACTGACGCAGCAGTTGCAGGCCGCGATGGCTCAGTTGCAGGACAAGAGCCAAGACCGAGCGGTTCTCACTGATGCAACGCAGAAGAAATTCGAGGCAGCATTGCTGAAAGTCATCGCCGACACAGAGACGCGCATGGCGGCGCTGGATCAGAAGTCGCACGACAACGCGAATACGCATCGTACGTCGCAAATCAAGGAAATCGCCGATGCGACGCGGGAGGTCGCTCATGCCATGGACAAGACGAACGCCGAGGCGGCTACTGCCAACCAAGGCCAAGCAGCCATGCCGCCTGCACAGGGACCGCAACAAGCACCCCAACCTGAGACGCTACCCGATCACGCGAGGCAGCACCTGCGGCCTGGCCGCGTTACCCGGTTTGCGAATAGCACCCGTTGGACCGTAGGATCGGACGGACAACCAAGGAAAGTCGAGGGACAACCAGCATAGGGAGACCGCCGTCATGGCATCGACGAAGAAAACCGGTAGCTTTCACGGCAAGAGCAACAAGCTCGGGCATGGTGGCCGTGCCGCGCAACTCCGGTCCAAAGGCGTGCCTGAAGCCGTCATTGGCGAGATTGCCCGCAAGAAGGGCGCGGCGCCAGGTGGCCCGAACTATCACGGGAAAGGATCAAAGCGATGAAGAAGATCATCCCCTCGAGGCCTCCGAGCCAGTCACCGGCAGACACCGGGCCGACGCAGAGGCCGCCGCTGGGCAAATCGCGCGGCGGCAAGATTACGAGAGTTTCCGGGACGCCGTCGGGTAAGGACGACGGCAAGATTCCAGTCCAACGCGGCGAATATGTTGTTCGAAGATCGGCGGTGAAGAAACTGGGGACTGCGGCGCTCGCCGAAGTCAACCGGGGGAAGTTGCCGCAGGGTAAGAAGGGATCGAGGACGGCATGAGAAAGCCGCACATTGTGCCAGGCCGCGCGACGGCCCCCAGCGCCCCGAGCAAGGCGTCCGGCAGCAAGGCGGCAGGGAAGCCGCCCCACATGGCGAAGGCGCCGAGCAAGACGGGGCCGAACTCACTGAACAGCCCCGGGCGGATCGCGTTCGCATGAGCGACGCTGCCGGATGGCTGCCGGTTCACCATGAAGACGCGCCCGAGCCAGACGCCAACGATCCGGTGCAGGAGCCGCAGCCCGCAGCGAGTCCTCGCGTGGTCAAGCCGCAAGAGCCGACACCAGTCCCCCTGACCCTGGTGATGTCGATTCCGCCCGAGTTGATCGCTGCCATGTCGAGCCTGTCCGGCACCATGGAGAGGATCGCCACCGAGGTCGCCGCGCAGGGGAAGGCAATCCGGGCGCTCGCGGAGGCGATTGCCCAGCAACGTGGCGCTTGACCCTCACCCCCCATCGTGTCTAGATATTGCGCTCCGCTGACCGGGAAGCGACTACCCGGGTGATGATGTCCAGAAATCGACAGGGATATCCCGCCCGATGGCTGTCGCCCCCGCTCGCCGAGGCCCCGACATTCTCCCGGTCCAGCCGATTCCGCTCTCCGCGGTAACCGATCAGCCATTGCCCGGCGTCATCGCCCCGCCGGTCTCCGCTTCCGCGCATCCCGACGACCAAGCCAAGGGAGTCGCGAAAGAAATCACCGCCGAAGAGCTTGCCGCCGCCGAGATCAGCCGCCGCGGTGTCGACCCGGCAGAAGCCTCCGCGGCGAACGAGCCGGCGAAGAAGCCCGATGCCGCGCCCCCCGAGAAACCGGACGACAAGCCAGCCGAGCAAGTTGCCGACACCCACGATGATGGGATTGTCGTGCCGGCCGGCCTGCCAGGCTTTGCTACCCGCGAGATCGCCAAGATCCGGAAGCAGGCCCGTGAGCGGGTCGAGGCCGCGCTGAAGACAGCGAAAGGCGAGGCAGGCGAGGGCGAGTGGCAGAAAGTATACGAGGCGAACCGAGACGCCATCGTCGCCAAGGCCAACGAGGATGTGGCGAAGGCTGCCAAGACAGCCAAGGAAGCGCAGGACGCCCTCACGGCGGCACAAGCGGAACTCGCCGACCTTCGCGCCAAGGTGGCGGCCGAACCAAAGCCCGAGGAGACCGATCCGAAGCCCACCCGGGCCAATTTCGACGATCCCGACGCCTATGACGAGGCGCTGGCCGCCTGGGGCAAACGGGAAGGGCAGCGCGAAGCCGACGCCGCGCGCAAGGCAGCGCTCGAGGCGGCAACCAAGGCCGAGGAGACGAGGAAGGCCGAGGAGCAGCGCCGGGCACAGGAAGCGCAGGTACTACAGGTCCAGGAGAGCTGGGCCGCGGCGCGCACCAAAGCGATCGAGAAGTACCCGGACTACGTCGAGGTCGCCGAGGCCGAGCCGAAAGACGGCGGGCCGACGATTACCGATGCGATGGCCGCGGCAATTCTCCAGGTCGAGAACGGTACCGACGTTGCCTACCACTTCGGCCAGAACCCCGAGGAATCGCTCCGCATCGCCTCGATCCCCAATCCGGTCCGGCAGTTCATCGAGATCGGCCGTATAGCCGAGCGCCTCGCCACGCCGAGGCCCGTAGTCCGTCGCGCCAGGCCTGTCGAACACATCACCGACGCGCCGAACCCAGCCGACACCACGGACGCCGAGCCGGACATGGAGACCTACGCCAAGCAGCGGAATGCGGAGCTGCGGCAAGGCCGCCAGCCGTTCTTCCCGCCTGGAGGGATACACTGACCACCGGCATTGCCGGGTTAGACTAACGCCGACACACCGGTACAGCCGGGTACAGCCACCGACGCTCAGTTCGGGTTCCGAGGATCCAGACCATGATTTGCAACCGATAGGCTGCGGCATTTCGCCGTGGCCGGACAGGAGCCACGGCACTTGGGCACTCACGCCCGCACGTCAGGACAGCCGAGCGAACTCGCCATAGGCTTGGCGAGCGGCTTCGCAATAGTCGGCGTAAGCCGCCTCGGGCGTGTCGCGCGACGGGGAATTGACGTTCTGGCCGTTCACTCGGATGCGGCCGTACCACTTCCCGGATGGGCTACGGTAGACACCTTTGAAGCCGCTGCCAGCCCAGCCATCCCGGTTCCAACCGTTCTGCTGCTGCGTCGCCGGACGAAGGTTTCGCCATTTGTTGTTCGTCCCATCAAGGTCGCGGTGATCGACCATGATCCAGTCACCCGTCACCAGGTACCAGATCATCCTATGCGCTTGGTAACGGATGCCATTGAGCATCAGGACCACATAGCGATCCTTGGTGGCAGACCCAGCCGGCTGATGCATTCGCCTGCCATGTGTCGCGATGAGCCACCAAAGCGAACCATTATTCGGATCATAGCGCAGCAGCGCACGCAATTCCTCAACCGGCATAGGCGCCGGATGAATGTAGTCCCCATGTCTCGGCATCACGCGTCTCCACTCGCTGTCCGCTTGAGTAATTGGCGGGAAGCCAGGAGCGGAGATTCCTGGTGTTCGAGCCGTCGCTCTATCCCGCCGCAGAGATGCTACGCCAGCCGCAGGCCATGCGGCAACAACCATGTAAAGGTGAGCCAACATGGCCGCTAATTCTCTTCTGACGCCTTCGCTGATCAGTAAGGAAACGTTGGTCATACTCGTTAACAACCTGGTGGCCGCCGGCAAGGTCAACCGCCAATTTGAAAACACGTTCGTGAAAATTGGCACCACCCTTACGGTCCGCAAGCCGAACCGCTTCACGGTGACGCTTGGTCCGGCGCTGGCGATCCAGGACATCACGGAGCCGCAGACGTCGATCACGATCTCGACGCAGGCGCACGTCGACTTCCAGTTCTCCTCGCAGGAGCTGACCCTGACGATCGAGGAGTACTCGGAGCGGTATTGCAAGCCCGGCGCCGAAACGCTGGCGAACACCATCGACACCTCGGTACTGGCGCTGTTCAACCAGTTCGCGAACGAGGTCGGCACGCCTGGCGCCCCGCCGGCATCCTTCGCTTCGATCGCCGCGGTCGGTCAGCGCCTGGATGAGAACGCCGCACCGCAGGACGGCCGCGTGCTGATCCTGAATCCGCAGGCGTACTGGTCGCTTGCGAACGGCGTGTCGAACCTGTTCACCCGCTCGGTGGCCGAGCCCGCCCTGAAGGGCTTCCTCGCGGCCATCGCGAACTTCGAGATCTACCTGGACCAGAACATCCAGGCGCAGACGGTGGGCAACTACGGTGGAACGCCCGTGGTCAATGGCGCCAACCAAACCGGATCTTCGATCATCACCAACGGGTGGACGGCAAACCGAACCGCTCTGTTGAACGTCGGCGATGTGATCACCTTCAGCGGGGTCTACGCGGTCAACCCACAGAACTATCTGTCCACCGGTTCGTTGAAGCAGTTCACGATCACCAGCACGGCCGCGTCCGACGCCGGCGGCAACTCGACGCTGCAGATCTTCCCCGCCATCACGACCACTGGAGCCTACCAGAACGCCAGCAACGCGCCGGCGATGGGAGCCACGATCACGGTGATGGGCACCGCGAACACCTCCTACTTCCAGAATGTCGGGTTCTGCCGCGACGCGATGGGCTTGGTGTGCGTGCCGATGGAACTGCCGGGCGGCGTCGACTTCGCGGCGCGGGAAATGTTCCGGAACATCTCGATGCGCATCGTCCGCGCCTACGACATCTGGAACGACGTGACGCCTTGCCGGATCGACGTTTTGTTCGGCGTCGGGGCCTGGTACGACGCCTTGCTCTGTCGATTGACGAATTAGGCTCGGAGAGGTCACTCAGGAGGCCGCATGACTCCCGCCGAACGCAACATCGCCACGATCCGCAACCGCTCCACCGGGCGGTTCTATGGCGAGTTGCAGCAACGTGCTCGCGAGCGGCGCTACCGCGAGCAACTGCGTGCGCAGATGATCGAGGAAGGCAATGGCGCTCCGATTCCTCCGGATATCGCCGCCGGTATGACGAAGCCTCGCGAGACCGAAGACCTCTGCCAGATCGGCGTGACGGTGAAGGGCACCGGCGAGGTGAAGTTCCTCGGCCCGATGATGAGCGCGAACGGCCTCGGGCCGGCGGTCGAGGCGATCAACCGACAGATTCTCACTGGCCAACGCGATGACTGGACCCACGCAGAGGCTTACCCGATGACCCGAATTCAGGAGCAAGCACATGGCCGGCAATGAACCAGTCACTACTGGCAACCGCACCGTCACGTCGAACGTCCGGCAGTTGTCGGACGGCAATCCGATCGGAACCGTTCTTGGTCAAAGCCCGACGGATCTGATCGGCTTCTTCGGGGCGACGCCCGTCGCGCAGCAGTCAGGCTTTGCTCAGAGCGCCATCGCCATTGGCGAAGCGTCGGGTCAGGTGATGACCTTCAGCTCGGCCCAGTCGCCCTCGGGCGTGACGACGCTTTCCACCGCTGAATATTCCATCACGGTCCAGAACGGCACCGGGGGCACCCTCACGCCGGCTTCGGGCGACGTGTTCATCGTCAACAAGCCCACCTCGCAGGCTGGTCTCGGCGTCGGCAACATCCGCTACAGCGCGGCAGGTGTGGTCGGCCTGAGCTTCCAGAATTACACGGGGGTTATGATCACTCCCACCGCCTCGCAGAAGTACGGCATCGTCGGAGTCCGCGGGATGGCATCGGTAACGGCGGTCCTGACTCCGACCGCGGTTGCCTCGAACACCACGGCAGAGCAGCTTTTCACCGTGCCCGGCGTCGCTGTTGGTAACGTTCTCGTGGTCAACAAGCCGACCACCAACGTCGGCCTCGACATTGTTGGTGCCCGTGTGGCCGCCAACAACCAGGTTGGTGTGTCGTTCGTCAATGTGACCGGCGGGGTCCTGACGCCGACGGGCGCCGAGACCTACACCTTCTTCGGCACCAACGGCATCGACAGCGACGGGAATGAGATCATGCTGGCGCTGAACGCCACGCTGACCCCAACAACCGTAACCGCCGCGCAGGTCGCCGCGCTTGCCGTCTCATCGTCCAACATTCTATTCGATGATACCGTCATCGGCTGGCAGAAGCCCACTGCCCAGGTCAGCATCGCACCGGCGGGCGGGTTCGTTGCCAGCGCCGGAGTGATCAATCTCGCCATTGGCAATCCGACCGCCACCGTGGCGACGCCAACCGCGTCGGAAATCTACCAGGTCGGCATCTGGCGCGGCAAGCCGGCGGCCCCGGCCGTCACCTATGCTGTGACGTTGACGCCAGCATCGGTGGCGGCGAACACGACGGCGGAGCAGTTCTTCGCAGTGACCGGCATCGTCGCCGGCTCAGCAGTGGCGGTGAACAAGCCATCGAACACGCCCGGGATTGGCATCGTCGGCGCGCGGGTATCCTCGGCCGGCAACATCGCGATCAACTTCTGCAACGCGACCGCGACCGCGATTACGCCGCCGGCAGAGACGTACGCTGTCGCCAACTTCCAGGCGCTGATCGATGTCACGTCCGGGAACGCTATGGTCCAAACAGCGGTCCAGGCGGATACCGCCAATGACCGTCTCGCTGACTCGATGCGCTCGGCGCTGGTCAGCCTGGGGCTGATCGCGGGCGCCTAACCCGCTTCATCGTCCGGCGCAGTCCCTTGTCCAGCCGGGTAGGGGGCTGCCAGCCGACCTCACCCCGTGAAGCCATCCAGATCGCGCACGGCCGCCATCTGTCTCGGTATGTCAGGGGCTGACCCCGCTTTTCGCTTCTTGACAGTCTTTAGCCCACGGCGCAATCATGCCGCATGGACGAGATGGTGTTCATAGCGTTTCACGCCCCAGCCGAGATGCGCGACGCGCTGGCCAGCGCGGCGCTGGCCGACAAGAGGTCCCTATCGAATCTGCTGCGGTTAATCGTCTCGGAATGGCTCGCTGAACGATTCCCCCCACCGGAGAAGACACCTTGAAGGTAACAGTTGGTATTCCCAGCCGAGGCCGATCGCTTGAACTCGCCGCCGCCGTGCTGGCGCTGGAGAAGACCAAGAGCGGCGGGAACGAGGTGGATTATATCATCACGGCGGACGACGATGACCGGCCGACGCTCGACATCGCCGAGCGGTTGCGGGAAATGGCACCCGTCACGCCGCTGACAGGGCCACGCCCCCTCGGCCTCGGCGAGCTGCACAACAAGATGGCTGCGGCAACCGATCCCGACGCTGTGTTCATGCTGTGGTCAGACCGCATTGTGCCGATCACCGAGGGCTGGGACCATCAGATCGCCGTGGCCGCAATGCAGTTTCCACAACGGGTGCTTTGGATGGATTCGATTCATCTCATGGGTGCCGGGCAGTTCATCCTCTCGCCGACATGGCGCGCGGCACAGGGCGCCCCTTGTCCGGGCGTGTACCCGTACTGGTTCGAGGACAGCCATACAGAAGAAATAGACGCATTGGTGCACGGATTTCCACGCATGGCGGTGAACGCCCGAGCCGCCGGCCCGCGTGGCGCCAAAACGAACCGTATGCGCGATCTACAGTTCTGGATCATGCACTACATGGCGATGGAGCCACGACGGATCGAGGAGGCCGAACGTGTCGCGGCGGCGCTTGGCGTTGTGCAGAAGGATGTCGCGCAAATCATCGCGCATTTTCAGAAGCGATGGGTAGATATGCTGACTCGCGTGCCCATGCTGACCGAGACGTTCGGCGCAACGGGTGAGCCGGATGCGAGCTACCTGCAGGCCAAAGCGAGGGCGGAGGCTGCATTGGATGCGATGGGCGTGGACTGGAGGACATGGGCACCGGCCGTTGCGGATGCTGTGCCAGAACAGAAAACCGAGAGCGTTGCGAAGGCGGAAATTATCGAATGAGCCGGGCCTTTCCTCTCGCGCCGCCAGGTTCTGGCGTCTATCAGATACGACATATCGCGAGCAACAAAGTATATGTCGGGTCTGCGAAATTGTTTAGACAAAGGTGGGCGGACCATCGGTTCGCCCTCAAAGCCGGCAAGCATCACTCACAAAAGCTCCAACGCTCTTGGGATAAGTACGGGCCAGCGGCATTCGCGTTCGAGGTCCTACAGTTTGTCGAGGAGCTTTCGGATTTGGTGGAATGTGAGCAGGCGTGGATCGATCGGCTTCATGCTATAGGCCCTCTCGGATTCAATATAGCACCAAGAGCCGGGAGCACGCTCGGCGTCAAACGGAGCGAAGAAAGTCTAGCGAAACTACGCAAACCGAGACCGGAAGAAGTCAAGCGGAAGATCAGTCTTGCCCTTACAGGCCGATCACGGGAATCACCTACGGCCGAGACACGAGCGAAAATGAGCGCGGCACTGAAACTGGTTGTACACGGCCCACTCTCTGAGGCCCACCGCGCTGCGATATCAGCAGGAGGACGCGGGGAAAAAGCTACACCTGAGACGCGCGCAAAGATGAGGGCGGCACGATTGGGTAAGCCTGGGCCTCGAAAGCCAAGATCAGCGGCTACCAGAGCAAAGATGCGCAAGCCAAAGTCTCCTGAGCACTGCGCTAACATCGCAGCCGCTATGACGGGGAAGCCTAAGTCGGCTACTCATGTTGCCAACATGAGTGCCGCAAGAAAGGGCGTGCCAGATAAACCATGGAGCCCAGAACGGCGAGCCAAACCCGTCAAGCCGTGGTCGCCACAAACGCGCGCGTCGCGGGAGGCCGCCAAGATAGCTCGTGCCAACGCGAGAGCCAAAGAGAGGATTGCCGCATGAATGATCGACTATTCGTTGTATTGGCGACTCCCTCGTTTGGTCGGACGCCATGCCTTGAATATCTCGTATCAATGTCGGAAACGCAGTCGATGCTGACAAAACAGGGTATCGACTATGTTGTGTCGCTTCTAGGCGGTGATCCGTACTTACCAAAGTGCCGCAATCGGCTGGCTGGGACATTCCTCACCGACACTCCACGCGCCACGCATCTCTTTTTCCTCGATGACGATATCGGATGGCCGGCAGCGAAGGTCTTGGAATTTCTGAAAAGGCCAGAGGATATCATCTGCGGAATTTACCCCAAGCGCGATGACAACTCGAGCTTCCCGGTCACGCTTAAATTAGATGCTAACCATCGCATGATCGAGAAGGACGGACTTCGGCTCGCCCAACTGGTGCCAACCGGTTTCATGCGGATCAAGCGCCACGTCTTGGAAAAGATGGCGGCGCGGTCGATGAAGTACACCGACATTCTTCCGGGCGGCGAGTCCCGCATGTTCTGGGAAATCTTCCAGGCCCGGCTCGTCGATCCGAAGATGGAAGAGTTGCGCCGCGCCGACCTCGATGCGCTGTCCCGCGAGGACGCCATCGCGCACCTGAAACGCAGCCTGGGCGTAACAGTGCCGCCGGAATTGGGAACGTGGTCGGGGGAGGACTACTTCTTCGCCGAGCGTTGGCGCGAGATGGGCGGCGAGGTGTGGGTTGATCCAGACATCGAGTTCACGCACCGCGGCTCGAAGGCATGGAAGGCGAACTTCGCGGACTCGGTGCGGGCGACGGCCGAGCGCGACCGGAGGGTGGATGAGCAGGCGGCGCTCGCGCGTGAGGACGGGGCGGCGTCGGGATGATCACCCTCATCACCGACCATCCCGTTGCCCTCGACTCCCCGGATCATCTGCACCCCTGGGGCACGAAGAACGACAACTCCCGCAACGCCCGCTTCAATGAGAAACTGACTCGGCTGGTGCCGAATCTGTCCGTGCTCGACCTTGGGTGCTCGGGCGGCGGTTTCGTCAAGGATATGGTGGACGCTGGATATCTGGCGGTGGGCGTCGAGGGGTCAGATTACTCGAAGGTCCGCCATCGCGCGGAGTGGGCGACGATACCAGGAAACCTATTTACGGCGGACATCACGAAGCCCTTTCAGGTCCTGTGGGAGGGCCGGCAGCGGCCAGTGTCCTGGCCGATCGCCGATGGGTATCTCCATCGCGAGGCGTTCGCCGTCATCACCCTCTGGGAAGTGATCGAGCATATTGCGCCGGATGACCTGGACGCCGTGTTCGACAACATCAAACGGCATCTCGCGCCCGGCGGTCTGCTCATCATGTCGATCTGCGTCGGGCAGGACTGGTCGAGTGGGCATGCCCTGCACCAGACCGTGGAGAAACCCGTGTGGTGGTACTATCGGTTGCGCGAAGCGGGATTCGAGAACCATCCGGAGATCACCGCGTATTTCGGCAAGGACATGGTGCGCGGCGAGGGGAATGCGACGATGAGCTTTCACGTCTGCATGACGCGCGCCGGAGAGGTGCCAGCGATCAATGAGGGGATTGTCGCGTGAGGATACTTGTCACGGGGGCGGCCGGCTATCTCGGCACTACACTAGTTCCTATGCTCCTCGACAACCACCGCTATGCCGTCCGTGGACAGTTGGGGCACCAGGTAACCGCGCTGGACCTCTACCCGCAGGGGATGCCGTTCCTTGCTTCCTGCTGCGCTTCTGCGCGGTTCGATGTCGTGCGGGGGGACGTGCGTGATACCAGGCTGATGGGGGATCTGGTCGGCAGACATGACGTGATCGTCAACCTTGCCGCGCTGGTCGGTGCGCCGATCTGTGCTAGCCACTCCGAGGATGCTGTCACCACCAATCAAGCATCAGTGGTTGCCCTGGCAGCGATGGTTAGCCGGGATCAGCTCATCGTCCAGCCGACTTCGGACTCCGGTTACGGCGTCGGCTATGAGGCGAACGTCTGCACCGAAGACCACGCGCTGAACCCGACCAGCCTCTATGCCAGAACGAAGGTCGAGGCAGAGAAGCATGTGCTGGGCGCGGGCGGAATATCCTTCCGTCTTGCCAGCGTGTTCGGCATGTCGCCGCGGATGCGCCTCGACCTTCTGGTCAATGAATTCGTCTGGCGCGCGGTGACTGACCGTTCCGTTGTGCTGTTCGAGCCGCACTTCCGGCGCAACTTCGTACATGTGCGCGACGTGGCGGCGGCGATGACCCGCGCTATCGAGAACGGCCAGGACATGCGCGGCAAGGCGTTCAACTGCGGGTCCACATCCGAGATGATGACCAAGCGGGACCTTTGCCGAAAGATTGCCGCGCTTGTGCCAGGGTTCGAGTGGTACGAAAGTGAGACGGGTTTCGACCCAGACCGTCGTGACTTCGTTGTCGCGAACGATAGACTGGAAGCGACCGGCTGGCAGGCACGATACACCATCGACCAGGGCATCGCTGAACTGCGGCGGGGCTATTCGCAAATGCACAAGGGCGGCTTCTTCAATGTCTGAGCGCCGCTATCTCCCGACCTTTGCTGATCTGGTTGATCGCCTGACCATCGTGCAACTGAAGGAGGTTTTCATCCCAGAGCATGCGATGGAATACCGCGCCGAGCGGGCGCTGATCGGGCACGATATCGACCTGTTGCTGGCTTCCCGCGACCGTCCGGTATCAGCGACCGACATACACGCCATCGCCATGATCATGCTCGCGAATCGGGTGATCTGGGAGAACGAGTCGAAGGCGAGGACTGGAGAGTCTGGCCAGGACAAACTGCTGAAATTCACGCACTCAATCAACGGGGTGCGCAACACGGCGAAGAACGTCTTGGCGGCGGCGGTCGGCGAGCGGGTGGATCACAAGACGGATTGCTTCGCGGCCGATCTCATCGCGGAGTTTGGCAACTGGAATGTCTTCGAGGAGTTACCATGATCCGCGTCCCCGACGCCCGTGAATTACTTGACATGGAATGTCGATCCTGCGGCAGTCGCGCGGTTCGTCTGGTCATCGACCTCGGCGACCAG
>VFSW01006246.1_pt1 | contig 17540 bp, 13 predicted proteins | sample 5358111 | NCBI WGS metagenome assembly VFSW01 (sample SAMN11554181, study PRJNA540505) | mine drainage metagenome | isolation source: sediment from site ElyBrook_90M | place: USA: Ely Copper Mine, Vershire, VT | collected 2017
GGCCAGTCGAGCGTGAGGGTTTAGGGAGGCATCGATGCGGCCAAAGTTGATTGTCGCTCTGCTGTTGTTGGTCCCCATCGTAAGCGCGGCGCAAAGCCGGAAGGGCCCTGACGGCCGTGATGCGCCGGCCACCAACCCCTTCGGAGGAGCGAAGATTTTTCAATACCACTGCGCCGCGTGTCATGGCGCGGATGGACGAGGGCACGGGCCAGCGGCGGCTGCTCTAAAGAACGCGGTTCCGGACTTGACTCTGATTTCGCGAAGAAATCGTGGAAAGTTTCCGTTCCAGCGCGTGAAGGAGATGATCGAGGGAAAAATCCGCGGACCGATTGCCCACGGTGACCGGGAGATGCCAGTTTGGGGCCCAATTTTCCACGAGGTCGAATCGGACCAGGACTGGGGCGAAGTGAGGTTGGACGCTATCACGAAGCACTTGGAATCCATTCAGCAAAAGTAAGGGCGGTTCGTCTTGATGGCTCGGGTGTTGATCGGTAAAGCCGAGCCGCGCGACGAGTTATCGCCGTACGGAGATTAGCACGAGAATCCGGTAGAATAAGAAGTTTCACCGGGTCTTTCTGTTGAATTCTGATCTCATCTTGTCTGCGACGCTGGCCGTTGGGTCGGCTCCTAAGGGCGTTGGGCCCTACATTCGCCAGCATTTTCTTGATACCACGTTTCGCGGGCTCTACCACGCCAACGCGTTCGATTTGGCGCTGCTCATTCCCTATTTCATCGTACTCATCCTGCTGGCGGGTTACGGCGCGCACCGCTACGTTCTGGTCTATCTCTATTACAAGCACCGCGACAAGCGAACTACCGAGCCGCGGGCGCGGTTCGAGGATTTGCCGCGGGTCACCGTGCAACTGCCCATCTTCAACGAACAGTATGTAGTAGAGCGTCTGCTGGAGGCGATCTGCAAGCTGGAGTATCCCCGGGAAAAGCTTGACATCCAGTTGCTCGACGATTCCACGGACGAAACCGTTGAGGTGGCGCGCGGGCTCGTGGAGCGTTACGCGGCGCTGGGCAATCCGATCAGCTACCATCACCGCGCCAACCGCGAGGGCTACAAAGCGGGAGCGCTGGCCGAGGGCATGAAAACGGCGAAGGGAGAGTTCATCGCTATTTTCGATGCGGACTTCACGCCGCCGGAAGATTTTCTGCTGCGGACGATTCATCACTTCACCGATCCCAAGACCGGCATGGTGCAGACGCGCTGGACCCACATCAACCGCAATTATTCGTTTCTCACGCAGGTGGAGGCGATTCTGCTCGACGGGCATTTCGTGCTGGAACACTCGGGACGCGCGCGCACTGGACTGTTTTTCAATTTCAACGGCACGGCGGGAGTGTGGCGGTGGACCGCAATCGAGGAGGCGGGCGGCTGGCAGCACGACACGCTGACGGAAGATACCGATCTCTCTTATCGGGCGCAGCTCAAGGGATGGAAGTTCATCTACCTGCAGGATGTGGAATGTCCGGCGGAATTGCCGGTGGAGATGACAGCTTTCAAAACGCAGCAGGCGCGCTGGGCCAAGGGGCTGATGCAGACGGGGATGAAGATTCTGCCGAAGGTGCTGCGCAGCGATGCGCCGCTGCACACCAAGATTGAAGCCTGGTATCACCTGACGGCGAACATCAGCTATCCGCTGATGATCGTGCTGTCAGTGCTCCTGCTGCCGGCCATGATCATCCGCTTCTATCAGGGATGGTTTCAGATGCTTTACATTGACTTGCCGCTGTTCATGGCGTCAACGTTTTCCATTTCCAGTTTTTATCTGGTGTCGCAGCGGGAACTTTTTCCGCGGAGCTGGCCGCGCGCGCTGTTGTATCTGCCTTTTCTGATGGCGCTGGGAATCGGGCTGACCATTACCAACACGAAAGCCGTGCTGGAAGCGCTGGTCGGCAAGCAGAGCGCCTTCGCGCGAACGCCCAAGTATCACGTGGAGTCGAAGCAGGACAAGGTTGGCGCCAAGAAATATCGCAAGCGGCTGGGCTGGGTGCCGTGGGTCGAGTTGCTGATTGGAGCTTATTTTGCGCTTGCCGTTTACTACGCGGTGGATAATGAGAATTACATTACCGTGCCATTTCTGCTGCTGTTTGTGCTGGGCTACTGGTACACGGGATTGATGTCGCTGTTGCAGGGGCGGTTTGCCGGTGGGGCGCCTCGGACCGCGCACACCAAGCCGTTTCCTGTGGGAGTTTAGAAAGCCAACGCGGAGCGGGTGTAACTTTTCGCCGTGCGGGTTTGCTCGTCCCTCGTCACGCGATGTTCCTGCTCTTGCGCTATTCCTGTTGCAGCTTGCCCCGGGGAGCATTGGGCGACAAGATCTCCTTCAACGCCCACTCAATTCTATCTACTTCCTCGCGGATTACTCGGATCGACTGCTGGTTTTTCGCCGGGTGAGCTAGAGGTGTGATTCCTTCGAGCGCGCCGCGGATTTGATGATTCCGCGCCCAAATGAAGTTAAGCCTTGCGCTCCTCTCTTTGCGATTGCGATAAGCATCTCCGACGAACTTAGTAGCGAGCCATGCGAAAACCAAACCGAACAGGGCCTCGATCGGAATGCGATCAGTGGCTCCGTCAAACTCGGAAAACAAGAGTCGGTAGACTGCCTCCCCCATTCCAAAGGAGGCAAACAGCACGGTTGTCCCGAACAAATAAACTTTCAGCCGCTCCATGAGTCGAAAACGCAGGGATTCGTCGCTTCCTTCAGGCGTCCTTGCAAAGTTGATTGCCATGCAGCCCCCCAGAATGATTGGTCACGGTTCCCGCTATACAGCGGTACTGTGCCGAAGTTTTAATGATCATGATAGTCTGAAACCGCAACTAGCAACCGTCCTTCTCACCCCCAAACCCAACTTTCCCGCGAACCCTTGCCGAGGCTGAAGATTACCAGATTCTATACAAGGTCTGATCCGGTGTGGGGCGTCCTTTCTTTCGCTTGATCTCTCGTTTACAATCCAGGCGCTGAAATTCTCATCGAACGCTTTTGTTTCTGCTTGGTTCGTTTCTTGTTCGAAGGAGGGTACAAATGCTCCTCTCGCGCAGGTTTTTCCCGGTTGTGGTTGCGGCGGTTCTTTTTTCGTGTTGCCTCAGTTGCGGTTCGGCGCACAGCGGGGACGAATATTTCGTTCTCGTGGCGGCTAATCTGCAGGTGCCCTATTGGCAAACGGCAGGGGCGGGCTTTGCCAAGGCGGGGGATCAACTCAAAGTACGTACCGCTTTCATGGGGCCGCAGAATTTCGACCCTGCGGCGGAGCGCGCGGCCCTGGACCAGGCAGTGCAGAAGCAGGCGACGGGGATTCTGCTGGGTGTTACCGATGCCGCGTTGCTGAAAGACAGTATTGATAAGGCGATTGCGGCAGGGATTCCGGTGATCACTGTGGATTCCGACGCCCCTGCCAGCAAGCGGTTATTCTTCATCGGCACCAACAACTACCAGGCGGGCCTCACTGGCGGACAGCGGCTGGCCAAAGAACTCAACGGCAAGGGCAATGTGGTGGTGTTCACCATGCCCGAGCAGCCGAACTTGCAGGATCGCCTGCGCGGATACCGTGAGGCGCTCGACCGCACCCCCGGGATCAAGATCACGCGCGTGGTGGATATTCAGGGGGATCCCCGGATTGCGTTTGACACTACAACGCAGATTGTGGGCAAAGAGAGAGACAAGGTGGATGCCTTTGTCTGTCTGGAAGCGCAGTCGGGCAAAGAAGTGGCGGGCGTGCTCAACACCTACCGCGTGACCGGCAAGGTGGTGATGGCGATGGACACCGACCAGGAAACGCTGGAGTGGATCCAGAAAGGTGGAATCGCGGCGACCATCGCGCAGAAGCCTTACACCATGGCTTTTGTCGGTTTGCAAATGGCTGACAATCTGTACCATCACAAGCCGTCTTCGCTGGACGCCGATTGGTCGAAGGACAGCTTTGCGCCCATCCCCAGCTTCGTGGATACTGGTTCGGCTCTGATTGATAAAAGCAATGTAGAGTCCTTCCTGCAGGCGAAGAAGGATCTTACCAGCGGGGCGAAGTGAAGCTGGACGGCAGGTTGACCAACGAATCGTCTTCCATAGACAGGACAAACTGAATGCGCAAGGTAATTTCTGTTTCATTTTTCGGGCTGTTTCTTGGCCCGGTGATGGCTATTTTGGTTGTGCCCGGCGGCGCGCTCGATCGCCAGCCCGGTGCTGACTATCACGCCCGCCGCCAGGCTTTGGCCAAGAAGGCCGGCGGCGCTGTGGTTCTGTTCGCGCCTCTCGAGGGTTTGGACGAGGTATACGAATTTCGCCAGGATAACGACTTTTTCTATTTGTCGGGTCAGACGGAACCTGGGGCAGCGCTGCTGATTGCGCCCGCCGCCGATGCCAAGGGCGATTCCCCGGTGCACGCTTACACTGAGATTCTCTTCCTGCCGCCGCACAATCTGCGCCGCGAGAAATTCACGGGCGCCAAGCTGGGCGCGGAAAATCCTGACGCGCCCAAAGTCACAGGCTTCGACAGCGTGGAGGAGATGAGCAAGCTGCCCGAGGAGGTCTCGAATGCGATTGCCGGCGTTCGCCCGGTCGTCTACGTCGACCTCCCCGCGCCTGGAGAAACTTCGGCCGCTTACGAGCCGCTGGCATTTCTGAAACACTCCAACGCAGTCGTTTTCTTTCAGGATGTGAAGCCGATGGTGGCTTTCCTGCGCATGTACAAAGATGCCGGTGAGGCGGCTCTGCTCCGCAAAGCCGTGGACGCATCCGTGGCCGCGCACTTCGCCGCGTTCCGGGCGGTGAAGCCCAATGTTAACGAGCGCGAGATTTCCGCCGTCATGCAGTATGAATGGACCAAGCGCGGGTGCGAGCGCCCGTCTTACGCGCCGATCGTCGGGTCGGGGATCAATTCCACGATTCTCCATTACTCAGAAGACTCCAACGTAATGAACGCGGGAGACGTGGTGGTGATCGATGCGGCCGCTGAATATTCCATGTATGCCGCCGACATCACGCGCACGCTGCCGGTGTACGGCCACTTTACGCCGCGTCAGCGGGAAATTTACGACATCGTGCGCGGGGCGCAGCAGGCCGCCATCGACGCTTTCAAATCCGGCAAGTCGATGTTGGTCGGCGATTCCGACGATTCTCTCAACAAGGTGGCGCGGGACTACATCAAGTCCCACGGCAAAGATCTGCATGGCCAACCGCTTGATCAATATTTCATCCACGGCCTCGGCCACTACATCGGGCTGAAGGTGCACGACGACGGCGATTACAAAGTTCCGCTGGGCCCGGGGATGGCGTTCACGATCGAGCCGGGAATTTACATTCCGGAGGAAAAGATCGGAGTGCGCATCGAAGACGATTTCTGGGTAGATCCCGAGGGAAAGCTGATCAAGCTGAGTGGGGCCTTGCCATCAAAGGCGGAAGATGTGGAGAATGCGATGAAGGGGAAGTGAGCGGGCGCCGCGGCGGCGGAGTTTGATTGAACGAACTAGTGGTGCCCGAACTAACGCGGCGCGGACGCCGCATGACACTAGAGCTAACCCAGTTTGCGCCTATCGCGAACGTCTTCGTCTACTGAAATGCATGAGTCCCGTTACGAAACATATTCCCGGATGTATTCATCTTTCGTATGAGCCAACTGGTGCACATCGCCGTCGAAAATGACCTTGCCATCGCGCAGGACCAGGAAGCTCATGGGCACGTCGCAATAGTGGCCGCGCGGTAAGTGGCGCATCTGGTTGGTCTGCTTGTCGAACTGGTGCGTGGCCATGGTAAAGGCATCCTGCAGCCGGTGGGTCACGAGCAGGGAACTCGCCTTGGATACGTCCCGCTGCTTCACGATCAGCTCAATGATAGTGTTGGAAGTTACCGGATCGAGACCGCCAGTAGGCGAATCGTAGAGCAGCAGTTCGGGCTGAGTGATAATGGCGCGGGCAATGGCGACGCGGCGACGCATGCCTCCGGAGAGTTCGGAGGGAAACATATCGATGGTGTGTTCCAGCTCAACAAAGCGGAGCGCCTCGCGCACGCGGTGGTCGATCTCGTCATCGTAAATGCCGCGTTCTTCCATCAGCCGGAAAGCCACGTTTTCGGCGACGGTGAGTGAATCGAACAACGCGCTCTCCTGAAACACCATGCCGAGCCGTTCCCGCAGGGGAAACATGTCCTGCTCCTGCATGTGGGTTACTTCGCTGCCCAGCACCGTAATCCGCCCGGAATCCGGCCGCATCAGGCCGAGTGCGAGTTTGAGAAGGGAACTTTTTCCCGCTCCCGCCACGCCGAACAAAGCCTTGGTCTCCCCCAACGGAAGCCGGAAGGAAACGCCGCGCAGGACCGAGGTATCTTCAAACGAGAGCCACACGTCCTCGAAAACGATGGCGGAGCCAGCGTGATCCTGGGTCGCCGCGGCAGCGGAATCGAGAGGCAAAGTGGGGGCAGACATGGGATCAGGTGTACCGCAAAATGTTCATCAAGAATCGCGCGACCAAGAAGGTCACCGGGCGTGCGTCAGGATGCTCCAAGAATCACCATTAGCAGCCGGGTCACAAAAACGTCCACTGCGATAATCAGGATCATGGCTGCAACCACAGCTTCCGTGGTGGCGCGGCCGACGCCCTGGGTGCCACCTCTCGTTGATAGTCCGTAATAGCAACCGATAGTTGCGACGATGAATCCGAAAATCACAGGTTTGACGAGTCCGATAATGACGTCCGAAAAAACCAGCGACTGCCATGCGGTGTTCCAATACTCACGAGCGTCCAAACGCAGCAACACGCTCGATACGAAGTTCCCACCAATCAGGCCCATCAGGTCCCCGAGAATCGTCAGGAAAAACAGCATAAACATGGTGGAGATTACACGCGGCGTAACCAACTTCTTCATGGGGTCGGTGCCGAGGGCGCGCATGGCGTCAATCTGTTCGGTGACCACCATGGAGCCAAGCTCGCTGGCCATACCTGAGGCATTGCGGCCTGCGACCACAAGTCCGGCAAGCAATGGTCCCAGTTCGCGCACCACGCCGATGGCAACTAATTCCCCGATTAGCGTGCGGGCGCCGAACCGGCCCAGGGTGGTGGCGCTGTTGAGAGCCAGCGCGACTCCGATGAAGAAACAGGCCGACAAGACGATCGATATCGACCCAAACCCAATCAAGTCGGCTTGCTGAACCATGTCGCCCGTATAGATTGGCCGCTTGAAAAGGTTTGCCAGCGAATGCCCTGCGAGAAAGGTGTACTCCTGAACGGATTCGACCTTGCCTTTGGCGAACTCGGTGGGCGAGATAATTTCCATGCGATTTCGGGCACGCCGGCGGTCTCAGGCCGAATTCGCCGGGCTTGACGGAACTATAGCAGAGAACGATGTCAGCTATCAGCCGTCAGCGCTCAACTGAGATGGCCTCAGCGCGCTTTCCGGTCAATGAGCGTAATCGGATTTCACTCATTGCCCCGAGGACCGGGGTTCTGAGTGTATGGCCCGGTTAACGCTTCTAGACGACGGCTAAGGCCAGGCTCCTCAGGATTGCAGGTTCCGGCTGTGTCAGGCGTTCCGAGATTGGTAGTGTCGGGAAAGAGGCAGTGCATGATGAACAAGGCTGGGGCTGTGGTTTACTAGTCGACATGACTTCTTCGTTCATCCTGCGAGTACTGTTGCTCGGCTCCCTGTTGTCCACTTTTCCGGTCTTTGCGCAAACTCTGGTGGAGCGGCTGGGATACCCTCCCGGCACAAAGCTCCTCATTGTCCATGCGGACGATCTGGGCGAAACCCACTCGGTGAATGCTGCTGTCATCAAGGCTCTGCAAGGCGGGACGATCAATTCGGCGAGCCTGATGGTGCCCTGCCCGTGGTTTCCGGAGATTGCCGACTATGCCAAATCTCATCCGGACACAGACTTTGGCCTGCACCTCACGTTGACGAGTGAACGAGTTTATTACCGCTGGGGTCCGGTGGCGCCCGCGGACAAGGTACCGAGCCTGGTGGATCAAAACGGATACTTCCATCACGACTGGGAAAAGGGCGAGCGCATCAACGCCAAAGAGGTAGAGATCGAACTGCGCGCCCAGATCGAGCGAGCGCTCGCGATGGGCGTTCGTCCCACGCATCTCGATTCGCACCAGTACCGGCTGATCATGAACGGCAAGGAACTGTTTGACACGATGCTGCGGGTGGCTCACGAGTATAAGCTGCCGGTTTTCGTTACCAGAGATTGGTTTGCCGATCATCCATATTTGCAGGCAAGCCTCGGTCCGAGCGATATCGTGCTGGACCATACGGTTACGATGGAACCGGAAATTCCGCCGGAAAAGTGGGCGGATTTTTACGTCACTGCGCTGAAGAACTTGAAGCCCGGTGTGACGGAGTTCGTCATCCATCCCGGTTACGACGATGACGAACTGCGCGCCGCCACCAGGGAACGCCCCACATGGGGCGCGGCCTGGAGGCAGCGCGACTACGATTTTTTCACCAGTGACCAGTTCCGGGAGATTCTGGCTCAGCAGAAAATTAAGCTGATCACTTGGCGGGAACTGGCCCCCGCTGCCGAAGCAAGATGATCTCTTCCAGCAGGAAGCAATGTCGGTTGTTGAAACATCGCGATATCGCTCATTGACCAGGTCGTCAGAACCCCTTGCTGGTTTGGGATGGGAGGCTTTCAGGCATGCAGGGCGTAACTAGAGCTCTTATCCCCGGCCCTTTTTCTTGATTTCAATATTCAGCCGGCGAATTTTCTGATTCAGGGTGGAGAGTGGTACGTGGAAGTGTTCGGCGGCTTCGGTCTGGTTCCAATTGCAGCGTTCCAGCATGTCGGTGATGATGCGGCGTTCCACGTCTTCGACAATCTCGAAGAGTGAGGAGTCCGACGGCGCATCGTGCATGGAGAACGACGATCCCCGCCCCAGCATGGAATCGGGCAGCAGGTCGGCGCTGATTTCGATTCCGGAGGAAAGCACCACGGCGCGCTCGATCACGTTTTCCAGTTCGCGCACATTGCCTGGCCAGGAGTACGCCATCAAAGGACGCAGAGCTTCGGGCGTAATGCTTCTCACGGGCCGGTCGTTTTCCTCGGCGTATTTTTTCAGGAAATGTTCCACCAGCAGAGGGATGTCTTCTTTGCGCTGGCGCAGCGGCGGCAGTTCGATGGTGATGACGTTCAGCCGATAGAAGAGATCCTCGCGGAATCGGCCTTCGCGCACCATCTGGCGAAGATCCACGTTAGTGGCGGCGATGATGCGCACATCCACTTGAATTTCCTGAATTCCGCCCAAATGCATGAAGCGGCGATCCTGCAACACGCGCAGAATCTTGGCCTGGGTTTCCATGCCCATGGTGGCGATTTCATCGAGAAACAGCGTTCCCTTGTCGGCGACTTCGAACAGGCCTTTCTTCGAGGCCACAGCGCTGGTGAAGGCGCCCCGCACGTGGCCAAAAAGCGTGGACTCGAGGAGATCGGCTGGCATGGATCCGGTGTTGACGGGGACGAAAGGCTTGTCGCGCCGCGGAGAGTGAAGATGAATCGCTTTGGCGATAACTTCTTTGCCGGTTCCGCTCTCGCCCTGCAGCAGCACCGTGGAGCGACTGGTCGCCACCTGCGCCACCAGATCGAAAATCTTCAGCATGGGCTCACTCTTGCCCACGATGTTTTCGAAGTTATAGCGCTGCTTGAGCGCCCGCTTGAGCTGCACGTTTTCTTCTTCGACCCGGCGCCATCCCACGGCGGCGCGCACGTCGGCCAGCAGCTTTTCGTTGTCCCAGGGTTTCTGGACAAAGTTGGCTGCGCCCGCCTGCATGGCGCGCACTGCGTTCTCCACTGTGCCGTAGGCGGTGATCATGATCACCGGCAGCCGAGGATCATGAGCGCGAATCTCAGAGAGAATCTCCAGGCCATTGCGGCCGGGGAGCGCCAGATCGAGCAGGATCAAATCGAAAGGATGCTCGCCAACGCGGAGCAGGCCTTCTTCTCCGCTGCCGGCGGTTTCGACGGCGTAGCCTTCCAGTTCCAGCAGGGTTTGCAGGGATTCACGAATCTCGGCCTCGTCGTCCACAATGAGCACCGCTCCTGACGGAGCCGTGCCGCCATGCAACGCGCTGCGCGAAATAACCGCCGCCTCAGACATGAACTGCCTTCCTGCTCAAGGGAAAATCGAGCGCAAACGTCGTACCGGCGCCGGGATTGCTTTCCACGCGAATCTGGCCCGCGTGCTCCTGGATAATGCCGTAGGTCACGGAGAGTCCAAGGCCGGTGCCTCGGTTCTGGCCCTCTCGTGGAACGGTTTTGGTGGTGAAAAACGGATCATAGATGCGCTGAATGTGTTCCGGCGCAATGCCCGATCCAGAATCGGTCACGCGCACGCTCACCAGGTCTCCGTTGGTCGTGGCCACGCTCAATGTGCCGCCGCCGGGCATGGCGTCTTTTGCGTTGAGAAACAGATTCAGGAACACCTGCTGCAGGCGGCCCTGGTTTCCCTGAATTGCTGAAATATTGGGAGCGAATTCGCGGCTCACCTGGATTTTCGAGATCTTGAACTGGTGTTCCAGCAGCGCCAGGGTATCGGCGATCACCTTGTTGACATCCACCTCGCTGAACTCGGCTCCGCTGGTGCGCGAAAAGTTCAGCAGATTGTTCACGATTTCGGAAGCGCGGAAAGTTTGCCGCGTAATTTTCTCCAGCAGCCCGGACTTCTGGGGATCGCCCTGCAACTGCTTGGCCAGCATCTGCGTATAGGAGGAAATCACGGCCAGCGGCGTGTTCACTTCATGGGCCACACCGGCCGCCAGCAATCCGATGGACGACAATTTGTCCGACTGCGAAAGCTGGGCTTCGAGTTCCACGCGCTCGGTGATGTCATCCATGATCACCAGCCGTCCGACCACCTGGAATTTGCGCGTCACCAGGGGGGCAATCGCCACGTTGACGGTGCGAGTTTCGCCGGCCCCCGTCTTCAGCCGGAACTTGTACAAGTTGTGAATGCCGGCGTTCTGGCGCACACGGTAAAACTCTTCCACGAACTCCGCCGGAAAAATGCTTTGCAGCGGCTGGGTCAAGGCCTGCCAGCGGGGCAGCGCATACATCACTTCCATTTGCGCGTTCCAGCTCTCGATGCGGTCTTCCATGTCGAGCGCCATCACCCCGATGTTGATGGACTCGACGATGTTCTCGTTGAAATCTTTCAGGCGCTCGTATTCCGCCGCTTTCTGTTGCAGCGAGGCATACAGCCGGCCGTTCTGGATAGCGATCCCGAGGTATCCGCCCAGCGTTTCGAGCAACTCGACGTCTTCACTGGAAAGGAAATCCGCTTGCGCGGTCTTGCCCAGGCCGAGCACCGCGATCGTCTTCTGCTGCGAACGGCAGGGGATGTAGTAATTCAGATCGAGTCTGGCGATTGTTTCCTGCGATCCCGCAGTCTCGCGCGGTACTTGGTGCGTATTTTCGAAGAAGAGATGCCCGGCTTGCTCCTCTGGCCGGGGGACGCTCAAGAAACTCAGATCAAGAGGGCCGGGCGTGGCCATGCCGGAACATTTGGAGAGCAGAAAGTGTTCAGGCTCCGCGCCAGAGGCCAGGAAGATAGCGATGCGCTCGACCGCGAGCGTGCGTGACAGCCGGTCCATCACCGAAGAGAGCAACTTGTTCAGATCAGGTTCCGAACTCAGCTCGCGGCCAAATTCGAGCAGAGTTCGCCGGTAGTCATAGCGCGTGCGATAGAAGAACTGATCGACGCGGTCCTGAATCCATTTGCGCACCGGGTCAAACAGCAGCGCGGTGACCACTACCGCCAGAATCAGACCCAGAGGGCCAGTTCCGGGCTGGCGCATTTGCACGAGTGTCGCGACGCCCGCTACCAGGCCAAAGTACAAGCCCACCACGGCCGCGGCCGCGAGCGTGTAGACCACTCCGCGCTTGAAAATCAGGTCGACGTCCATCAGCCGGTAGCGGAAGATGGCGTAGCCGAAGGTCAGCGGCAGCAAGCCCAGCGACAGGACCGACACTTTCATCGCTGGCTGTGGCAGCCATCCCAGCAAGTGCGGAAACACGTAGGGCAACACATACAAAAGCGTGTAAGGAGCGATGGCAAGAATCGTGCCGCGAGTTACCCACTTCAATTGCTGCCGCAGAATCGTGGTGCTGGCCAGGCGATAGCTATACCAGAGCACGCTGGCGGCCAGCAGGAAGAAAACTGCGCCGTACGTGATGTCGAGCCGATCCATGTTGCGGCTCAGGCGTCCGGTAGCCTCCAGCCAGCGCATCGCTGCCAGACGCATGCCCAGCAGCAACGCGCCTGGGATGTAGACCAGCGCCAGCAGCCAGGGATACTTGCTCACCGACCGCCGCTTCTCCGGGAAGGTCAGCACAAAGTGGAGAAACAGGGCCGGCTGCAGGACCCAGGCAACAATGTTGCTCCAGTAAATCGTCCAGTCAAACTCGTTCAGTCTTCCCGTGTATTTGAACGAATAGGCGACGAATGAGACCAAACAGAAAACGTAGAAGTGCGTGGAGCCGGGTGCCGTCCAGCGCCGCAACAGAACGTAGAGGCCGATCCCCAGGTAGATCAGCGCAATCAAGCGCAGCCAGTTGTTGAGGGAACGGTCCGCGGGAATCAGAATCACGTGGCAATCCAGCGCAACCGACTGGCGCTGCAGAGAATAGGCCGCTTTTGACCACACTCCCGTGCGGTAGATCTGGCGCTCCAGGCCAGGCAGGTTTTTTACTTCCTGGCCGTTCACCGAAAGCAGTTGGTCGCCGGGCTTGATGCCCGCTTTTAAACCTGGGCCATTGGCTTCGACGCGATCAGCCAGGAGGCGGCCATTTTGCTCCACCCAAGTCACTCCGTCGTCCGGAGCGGTCGATTCACGTTCTTTCTGGAAGTTGAAACTGGCAAATACCACCGCCGCAATGGTAAGCAGAGAGAGCAGAACGGCAAGGAAGCGGACTTGGCTGTCCCGATTCATGGGTGGCGGCAGCGGCCCCGAACCCTGCGGGGGCTGGATCGGCGTCGTAGTTGCGCCACGCTGCTCTTCAATTAGCAACTTCGCTGCCACGTTGATTCCCATCTCTGTACTGCTAAGTCCAGCAAATCAAGCCACTTCTAGAATTATAGATGCATTTTCGAACGCCAACTATGTGGTTTTGGATGTTTCTGTGGGATTTTGTATTTGCTTTATTTTGGCCCGTTTGGCGATCTTAGGGGGATTTTGGTGGCAAAAGGGCGTGCTTGCCCTGCCACCTGGACCGGGCTGGCCCGGCAAGAGCCTTTAGCCGCGAACGGCGGAAAGAACGGCCGCCGAAGGTCGCGAAGAAAATCGGGAACGACGAATTTGGCCGATCGCGCGGGCGGAAAACGGCGACGTAGAGCCGTTTGAAGGTGTGCTGGGGCCTGTTCGCGACATTGGCGAGACCTTTGCGATCTTTGCGGTTAAGAGCCTTTCCCAATGGCCGGTAAAGAACCCTCAACCGCGGGAACGCAACGGCCGCGAAGGTCGCGAAGGTCGCGAAGACGTTCGCCTGAGGCGAAAACAGACCTCAAGTTTACGACGGCAGCACGGGCTGTGTGGCACTTGAACTCGCGAGGCTGACCCGGATTACGTTCAACAATTCTTCATTGTCCGCGGGCTTCTGGAAAAACGCTGCGGCGCCGGCCTTGAGCGCGCGCTCTTCGTTGTTCTGGGGGTCGCGTGCGCTCAGCACGATCACCGGGATGCCCGAGAGCGTGTCGCTATTCTGCAGGCGTTGCAGAACCACGAAGCCGTCCCCCGCAGGCAGACCGAGGTCAAGGATAATAAGATCGGGCCTTTCTTTCTGGGCGGTGGCGATGGCCGCATAACCATCGGCGGCGGTGGCGATCTCGTAGTTGTTGGCTCGCAAGCGCAGGCGTAGAGCGCGCACGAGATCGGGGTCATCATCCACGACGAGAATCTTGGATTTTTGCATGGGCAGTTCTCCTTTTTGTCTATGTCTATGCTTTGAAAGTCGTTTTCAGATCGTTCTGGCGCTGCGCTGATTCTTGCCCCACAATCTTCATGATCATGGCGTTGACGGAGTCGGCCACGCGCTGCACCTGGCTCGCCAAAGGCTCATCCGGAGCCCCGGGTGGGACTTTAACCGGGGAGGTGGTGATGGTGAGCGTGCCCTTGGTCTTGAGGTCTGTAACGCGCTCGATTTGTTCTCGGATGCGCGTGGTCATAATCTCGGCGTGGCCGGGATCGGTGGACGCCACAACGAAGAAAGTTTCGGCTTGTCCCGGGGAACCTAGGGGCGGGAGCACGAGATCTTTGTCCAGGTAAACGCAGCGCTGCAGCGTGTCCAGACACTGGTGCCAGGTTTCCCGCCAATTACCGCGCGGAGGCCTAGCATTCGGTTTGATTTCCAGGCGAAGCAGAACCAAGTCCGGACGCAGTTGGTCACGGTGGGTGACCACCGGATGGAGAAGGTTCGCCAGCGAGTAGATCGGCAGGGTGAAGGTGAAGGTGCTGCCGTGCCCTAACTCGCTGGCTACCCAAATGCGGCCGCGATGGAGCCGGACTAACTCTTTGCAGATGAACAATCCCAATCCCAGGCCCGTACGGTTGCTGTCCACAGCCTCAGGGTCTTGATAGAGGCGTTCGAAGACCAGGGCTTTGGCCTCGGGAGCGATGCCTCTGCCGGTATCGGTGACTGAGACATAAACGGTGGTTGGGTCGGTCTCCACCAGGCAGGCTTTCACGGTGACGGCGCCTTCGGCGGGAGTGAATTTGATGGCGTTGTCGATCAGGTTGATGAGCACCTCGAGGACGCGGTCGGGGTCGGCGTGCACCAGGGGGATTCTTTGGTCCAGTCCTACTTCCAGTCCCACGCGTTTTTCGTTGGCCGCCAACTGCATCATGGCCACGGCTTGCAGGACCAGGTCCCCAATTGCGATGCAGCGGCGCTCCACCCGCATTTTTCCGCTCTCGGCGCGACTGGCTTCGAGCAGGTCGCGAATCATGGCATGCAACTGGTGCACGCTTTTCAAGATCGTTTTCAGGTGGTCGGCCTGTTCCGGGGCGACGGGGCCGGCTAATCCGTCGGCAAGGAGCGAGACGAACTGGTGAATACAGGTGAGCGGTGTGCGCAACTCGTGGGAAACGTGGGACAGGAACTGGTTCTTGAATTCCAATTGCTGTTTGCGGGCGATTTCGAGGGAGCGCAGAAGCGCCTGCCGTTCCACGGCGTAGCGAATGGCTCGCTCGAGGTGTTTGGCGGTGATGTCGCCCTTGACGAGGTAGTCCTGAACGCCCTGATTGACGGCCTTGATCGCCAGGGCTTCATCGTCCTGCCCGGAAAGCACCACCACGGGCACGCCGGGGGCTTGTTCGAGAACGCGGCGGAAGGTTTCTGCGCCGCGGCAATCGGGTAGGTTCAAATCGAGCAGAATGACCGAAGGCTCTTCTTTGGCTAGGGTTGCGAGCCCTTCCGAGAGCAGACTCACCCAATTCACCTGGACCGGAGTTTTGCCTTCCACCAGGCGCAGACGGACCAGATCGGCGTCGCCCGGATTGTCCTCAATCAGCAGAACGTTTTTGGTGTGATTATCCATTCGTCTCCTTGTTTCGGCAGGCTCGTTACGGCAGGCTCGCTACGTCGAACCGAGACCGCTCAATCGAATGCACCACCGATGAAAAAAGTCGGGAACGCAGCCCACCTCACGCTCGCTGAATGCGGCGGCCTCCCCGTACATAGGCTGCTATCGGCGGGGGCGGCGCAAGCTTTAGGATTCCTGGACGGACGCAAGGCGTGTGTTTACAGCGCAGTACAGGCGGTCATGGCCTGCAGTTAGACCTGGTGAGGATGGGCATCGAGAAGGAATGTTGAGAATTGGATTAGACGGTCCTCAGAGTGGGAAAAGAAAACAGGGAGGAGCGGTCTAATCGTAAGAGCCGAGACTCGATTTTCCACGCCCGTGCCACGGGACGGGACCGCGGCGGTTGGGCGAGACCCGGGCGGGGGGGTTGAATGTAACGACCTGATTACAACAGTTAACTTCCGGCCTGACCGAATCTTCGCAAGGTCCGGCAGCGACGCCGATCCTACGATAACGTTCTAGCTGGCACGGCCAATCGGAGGATGAGTGATGAAGACTTGCCTGAAGAAGCTGTTGTTCGGAGCGCTCTTTCTCTGTGCGGCGACTTCCCTCGGGCAGGTTCCTCTGGCGCCACTCGACGCGAAACAACTCGCTTCCATCGACGATTTCGTCAATCACGAGATGGCCCGCCAGCGCATTCCCGGTCTCGCGCTTGGCATCTACAGTCGCGGCCGCATTCTGGCCGCCAAGGGGATATGGCTTGGCCAATGTTGAACTGAACGTGCCGGTCAAACCTGAGACCGTCATGCAATCCGGCTCTGTCGGCAAACAGTTCGTCTCTGCCGCCATCATGATGCTCGTCGAAGAAGGCAAAATTTCTCTCGATGACAGCATCACGAAATACTTCCCCGATGCGCCCGCCACATGGAAGCCGATACTGATCAAAAACCTGCTGTCGCACACGTCGGGCTTGTCGGAGTACCTGAGCCATGAGCGCACCGGCCCGAACGGCCCGTTCTATCTGCGCCTCGATTTCACTGAAGATGAGTTGGCAAAGAAGATCGAGGCCCTCCCTCTCGAGTGGGCGCCAGGCGAGGATTGGGACTATCGCAACACCAACTACGTTCTGCTCGGGATCATCATTCATAAGATCACAGGCATGCCGTATGCGGATTTTCTCAGCGAGCGTATCTTCAAGCCTCTGGGCATGGCCTCAACCCGGCTCATCAGCGACCGCGACATCATCCCCAATCGCGCCGCCGGCTATGAGATTGACAAGAACGACGTACTCAAGAACCAGGCATGGGTCTCGCAAACTTTCAACTCCGTCGCCGCCGGCGGGCTGTACTTCAACGTGCTCGACCTTGCCAAGTGGGACGAGGTGTTATACGGGACGAAGCTGCTGAAGCGATCAAGCCTCGACCAAATGTGGACGGTGTATCCGCTCAACGACGGAAAGCTCAATCCGATGGGTTACGGCTTCGGTTGGAGGATCGGCACGCAGGACGATCACAAGCGCATCGAGCATGGTGGTGCCTGGAAGGGATTCACCTGCGAGATTTCACGCTATCCCGACGACAGCTTCACCGTTGTGGTGCTCACCAACCTCGATGAGGGCCACTCGAATCCGGGCGTCATCGCACATGTGGTCGCTGGGCTGGCCAATCCTGCACTGACCGTGCCCAAGCTGGAGACGATTGCCGACGACCATCCAGAGCTGGCCGAGCGGCTCAAGAAGCTTCTGGATGAACTTGTCGCGGGCATTGACATTCGTCCCGAAACAAGCCCGCAACTGGCGGTTCTCATTACGCCGGATGAGGCGAAACAGTACCAACAGCAGCTGGCGAAACTCTGGCCAGGTGGAACACTCACGCTCGTGAAGCGCGCCAAGGGGATCGAAGGTGGGCCGCAATGGATCTCCACCTACCGCCTAAGCAAAGGCAGCGATGCGCTGCTGCTGATGTTCGGCTTGCGCGCGGACGGACAAATCGCGGACCTCGGCCGGATGCCGAATCGCGAATACCAATGACTC
>VFSW01006247.1_pt1 | contig 17536 bp, 12 predicted proteins | sample 5358111 | NCBI WGS metagenome assembly VFSW01 (sample SAMN11554181, study PRJNA540505) | mine drainage metagenome | isolation source: sediment from site ElyBrook_90M | place: USA: Ely Copper Mine, Vershire, VT | collected 2017
AGACTGGTCAGCATCTCATCACAAGCCCCCGCCTTCTAGGCGTGGGGTCGCTGACCTCGCTCCAAAGTAGGGCAATTCTGTGCGATCTGAGCCGAATCGCATGCCCGCATACATCGCGTGCCGTGCGTCTCTTGTAGCATCGGGTGCCAGAGCGGCCGCTCTGAGCGATACCCGGCCCTATCCGCGCATCCCTCGATGATTCACAATGCCGCTGACTGCATCAAGGTGACGGCCTTTCGCAAATCCAGCGACAACTCAGGGATACACCCATGCTTGCTTTTCCGCTTTACAAGCTGGCTTGACATGGTACAATATCCTCACAACTCTGGCAGGCAAGGAGACGTTCCGGCGGATGCAGCCCTGTAATCGAGTATATCAGCTGAGAGCGGGCGTCGCGATCCTCTGCGCCATCGCGATGCTTCTGACAACCGGATGTTCGCAGTCGCAGCCGGCGACCACGACAAAGAACGATTCGACCTCAAAAAGTGGCCACCACGCCACGCTCAACGAGATCGTGCGGATCGGAACAGTCTGGCAGATGCAATTGCAGAGCGTCAAAACGAGCCAGGGGACGAGCGATGAACAACCAGAAGGCGGCAATGTCTATCTTATCTGTGCCGTGCGCATCGTCAATAGTACCAGCCAGGCGCAAGATTTGTACACCGTAACGACGTTCACGCTTCTCGATGCGACCGGCCGGCTCTACACCCCGATCCCATTAACCTTCGTGTCAGCGCCGGATGGTACTATTGCCGCCCATGCAGCCGTGAGTGGCGGCATTGCCTTTGAGGTGCCCGCTTCCCAGACGCGGTTTACGCTGGTGTATAGCGCCAGCGTTGGCCAGGGGTATTGGGACGTTACCGCCAATTCGGGCTAAAAACACAACCGCGAGTGAATATCACTCCACGAAATCGTTCTTATCATAAGGAAAGTTATTGGCGGGCAGCAGATGAGCAAGTCGTCATCAGGCAGGTAACTGTCATACATCGTATCGTTGAGGAGAGCGGCATTTGAAGAAGCTCGCAGTGCGTAAGGAGTTTTTGATTCCTGTCAGCACATTGATCTCGGGTCTTATCGTTTTCATAGTAGTCTCTGTGATGGTGATTCGTCCAGGGCCTCAACAGGCAGGTCATACGATCAAAGACGCGCTCAATCGCTTGCCGTACAATACCACCCTCAATGGCACTAATCCGCAATTGGCGTTGAAGCCACTTGGCACGCCGGTCATTCAACCGATCTTTACGGCCAGTAAATCCCCGAACGTCCAGCCATGCCAGAAGCCAACGCTGGATTTGAAAATATTGGTGCTGGCGAGCGACGGCAACGAAGTCGATCTGCCTGCCATCGAGCAGAGCTTGAATTTTCTCGGCACTCCATACACGGTCTATGTGAGCGCGCAATCGCCTGGCGGCCTGACAGAGTCGATGCTCGATGACGGTGGATGCACCGCATACTACAACGGGGTTATTCTCACCAACGGCCAGTTGACCTATTATAACGGCTCGGCGTGGGTCAGCGGTCTCAGCCAGACGGAGTGGAATACCCTCTTGACCTTCGAGGCGAAGTTTGGAGTGCGCTCGATCTCCTGGTATACCTTCCCTAACAATCAATTTGGCTTTCAGAATACCGCGACAGCCATCCTAACGAATACGACACCCTACGCGGGAACGTATACGTCCGCTGGCCAGGCGATCTTTCCCTACCTCAATACGAGCCAGCCGTTCGAGATTCAAAACGCTTACACGTATCTGGATCAACCGTTAACCGACGGCAGCACGACACCGCTGATTACCGACGCCAGCGGCAACGCTCTGGCGGCCATCCATACCTATAGCGATGGCCGGCAGCTGCTCTCGCTGACTTTTGACAGCAACCCATCCTTGATCCATAGCATCATCCTGTCCTATGGCCTCGTCAATTGGGTGACGCAGGGCCTCTTCATTGGCCAGCAGGGCGCCTATCTGCAGTCGCAGGTCGATGATGTCTTCATCGATGACAACACATGGGCGCCTGGCACCGCATGCGGGACTCCCGTCGATAGCACGCCGACGGTGTATCGCATCACGGGCAGCGACTTCAAAAATGTCGTCGATTGGCAGAAGAGCTTACACGATAATTCTCTCTTCAAGAACGTCCGCCTGGATCTCGTCTTCAACGGCTATGGCGCCGCGCCTGGCGCCTATAGCGACACGACACTGGTGGATCAAGCGACGAAGCACCAGGAGCAATTCATCTGGACGAACCATACCTATGACCACGCAAATATGGATAACGTCGACGCGAGTTTCGTTGACAGTGAGATCTCACAGAATGTCGCGACGGCGCAAACGCTGAATCTCACGAACTTCACGACGACGGCAATGGTGACACCTGACATCTCCGGCCTGCGCGACGCCACGTTCCTCAACCAGGCCTACGCGGACAATATTCGCTATCTGGTGAGCGACTCCTCGATAGCGGGAGAGAACAATCCTTATCCCAACGAGGGCATCCAGGATTGGGTCGATTCTCAGATTCTGCTGATCCCGCGCCACCCGACCAACCTTTTCTTCAACGTTTCGACGCCGGACGAGTGGGTGGCCGAGTACAACTGCCTCTATTCCAGCTTCTGGGGGACGAACCTGGACTATCAGCAGATTCTGGATATCGAGAGCCAGACGCTGCTCGTGGATATGATCACCGGCAACATCGATCCAGAGATGTACCATCAGCCGAATCTGCGGGCCTATGACGGCACACACTCTCTCTTAGGAGATCTGCTGAATCTGACGCTCACGAAATACGCGGCGCTCTATAACGTGCCGGTCAAGAGCTTGCGGCTGGATGACATCGGCTTGTCGATGACGGACAAAACGCTGCTGCGAGAGTCTGGCGTCACCGCCAGCGTGACCGGCAAGACGCTGACGATCACTGTGCAAAACGCCGCGACGATCCCCGTCACGGGTTCGGTCAAATCGGGCAGCGGCTATTCGACATCAAAGAGTAGCTGGATTCCGGGAGAGAAAATCGCGTATGTGCCTTTGAGCGCGGGCCAATCGATCACTATCCAGCTCTCGTAAGAGCCTGGGGGCGGAAAGTCAGATCTGAGACCGGCTTTCCGGCTCGACACTGAGCGCGGCCTTTGCGCATTCCGCACGCCATCGTGAAGGGATGCGCGAAGGCATCATCGGGATGCCAAAGGCTGGCCAATGAACGCGATCATTCGTCGCTTGCGCGTGCTGCCACGATGGCAGCTCTCTGTCGTTATGGCTTCGCTCGTGACGGTTGTCGTTGTAGCGGCGGGTATATTGGTCGCGTCGCCCTCGGTCTCCGGGCTGGGAAACGCTCTCGGCTCCTCGAACGATCCCGGCGTTTCCGGCGCGGCGCCCACGATTCCCGTGGTCACCAGCCTGGCAGACACGACGGATAACATTCATCTCGGCCTGGCATTCGATTCGTATGTCACTGATTTCAACAGCCTTCAAGGGACAATCGACATCGTCTGGGCAGCGAGTAAGGCCAAAAGTGTTCCAGGCGCATTCATCATCTCTTATAACCCTAGCGAGCGCATTGGCAACGGAGCGGTCGGGCCGCTGTATTCGTTCGATTGGTTCAAGCAGAATCACCCTGATTGGATTGTGTATCGGTGCGATCGCTCGACGCCCGCGTTCGGATTTGGCGAGGCGAATACACCTTTGGATATCACCAATCCCGCCGTTTTGCAGTTCATCATGAGCCAGGAGATCATCCCCCAAATCAAAGCTGGTTACGGCGGCATCGGGTTCGATAATGTGGGATTCTCTAATCTATGGGAGCGGTGCGGGCACTTCGACAGGCAAGGCAACTGGGTGCAGATTTATTCAGGCTTGCTCGAAGATCTTCGCTATCAGCAATCCATTCTGGCCTGGGGAAAGACTATGTATGCCATGATCAAGCAATATAATCCCACGATCAAAGTGGCGATTAATTTTTCCTTTGACTACCCACATCGGATTGACTGGCAGCAAATGATCCCCTATTTAGACATCCTCGTTGACGAAGCTGGTTTCACGGATTTCGGATATGCCGAATATCCCTTTCTGACCGACGAAGCCTGGACGAGCTACACGACATTCTTGCGACAGTTCCAGAGTGACGACGCTAAGGGTGTTTTCATCTTTGACGAATCGCCGGCGGCCACAGTGACGCCAGACCAGATGCAATGGGCGCTGGCGAATTACCTCCTGATCAAGTATCAACACACCTATGTGACGGTCGTTGGCCAGCAGCAATACGGCCAGTTCTACGATCATCCGGAATATCACATCCTGATCGGCTCGCCGCTAGGGAATCTGATTGAAAAAGGCTGCAACTATCAGCGCCAATACTCCGGCGGCCTCGCGCTGGTCAATCCCTCATCGCAGAGCACTTGCGTAGTGAAGCTCCCTCACCCATACAAAACGCTCGCTGGCGCGAAAATCACCTCGATCACGCTGGCGCCCCACACCGGAGCGGTGCTTTTATCGGCATGAGGCCCCGCTTGTGGAAAAACTCAGCGCGCAAGCATCAGGGCGTCAGTAGGACAATCAAGGCGAAGATCCCGAAGAACACGAGCAACCCGCCAAGCAGCACGAGCAGCGCGCGTTTATTGAGCCGCAGCACAGCGGCGAGATCCTGAAGCCGGGTGTTGATGGAGAAGGCCGGCGAGGGGGTCGCCTGGCCGGTCCAAAGAAAAGTAAGATAGCCCGACCTGACGCTGCGGCCTAACTCGACCAGGGCAATGCCGCCAACGAGCACCATCGCCCAATCGAGCGGCGAGCGCAGGCGATAAAAATCACCATATGAGCCGGTCGCCGTCAGGCAAATGTTGGCGGCCAGCGTTGCCGTCATGGCGCAGAGGAGCGCCATCGAGTGGTTGCGAGGGCGCAGAAAGAACCAGACCAAAAACACAATGCAGAGGAAGGGCAGCAAGATATAGCTCCATAGCTCAATCGTCGCGAGGGTAAAGAGCGTCTGCGTCATCGAGTTGGATGGAGACGCTGGAACATACGGAGTGGGATCGATCTGCCAGGTTTGCTCGATATCCGGAATCGATTTGACGAGGTATTCACCCAGGTGGCGCGAGATAATCGCACTGCTATAGTCACCGATTGGATTGAGGTAGGGAGCATTGAAGCTGGTATTCGTATCGAGGAAGCCGTAAGGGTCGATGACCGTCTGCCCTTGCTGAGTCTGCACATAGACATCTAAGGCTTGACGCAGTGGCGTAAAGTACGGGTTGGTATTTTCATCTTGCATGCGATATTCGAGGACTTTACCTAGCAGATTGACGTTTGTGACGTCGGTCAAAGCATAGAGGCCGGTGGCACTCCCATTCATCTGGATGTATCCAGCGACGATCCCCGCCACGAGCATGATGGCCGTGCCCAGGCTCCGCCAGGTGTGGCGTAGTCGTCCCAGACGCAGGTCGCGGGCGAGCGCTATTCCCAAAATCACCGGCGGCAAGATCAAATCTGCCGGACTCACCAGGATCGCAAGACCCAGAAGAATCCCCAGCGACACGATCTTCCAGGTTTTTGGTGCGCGAAGCTGCGCTTCAAAGAGAACGAAAATCGTTATCGTGAGCCAGCAGGCAAAGGATTCGCTCAGGATAGCTCGCTCCCACTGTACGATCGCCAGGTTGGAGCCAAAGAGGGCGCTGGCGACGGCAGCCGTCCATTTGTTGCGAGTGAGGCGATACGCGAGCAGATAGATTTCACCAGCGCTGAGGATCATGAGAGCGGCCTGGGCAAGCACGATAGTCGTGGGATCCGTCGCTCCCCCATGAATGAGCAGTGTCAGGGCCAGAAAGAAGGGATACCCCGGAGGGCGAATGGGATCGAAAAATTGGAAAGAAGACAGGATGTGACGAGCCGGGCTGAGATAGGTCGCCGAATCAGGAAATTGTTGGGCGAGCGGCGTCTGCGTTAAGGTGAAGGCCTGTCCTACCAGACTGGCGGAAAGAGCCAGCAGCAGCTGTGGCCTATGCGACTTGAGGTGAGCGGCGAACCATTGATACCATGAAGAACCCAAGTCCATCAGTGTCTTACGATTCATGCCACCGCTCTCGATCCCGCAAAGTGTGCGCTCGATGTCGCCAATGTACAGAAATGGAGCCGTTCTGTCAAGCGTGCCGCCTTGCTTTGCGCGCGTGCCGTCACCGCGCCGCAGACACGGCGATTGTGCTACGATCAGTGTGAATACATCAACGACAACGAGAGGGCTGTGATCATGACCGAGCAGGCGACAGTGGGGCGCGTAACGCCCGCCACTCCCTTTCACTTCGGGCTGGGCGGCGTCGGTGTGCACATTCTCAACGACGGCGTGTTTCTGATGGATGGCGGCACGGCGTTTGGCCGCGTGCCGCGCGTGCTGTGGGAGCGCGTCGTCGCGCCCGATCACCTCAACCGCATTCCGATGGCGATGAATAGCCTGCTGCTCGAATCAGACGGCAAGCTCATCCTCATCGAGACCGGCTATGGCGACAAGCTCGACGCGAAGCAACAACAGATCTTCGGCCTCACGCATCCCCAGGGCACCCTGCTCGACCAGCTCACCACGATGGGAATCGCGCCAGAGGATATCACCCTCGTCATTAATACCCACCTGCACGGCGACCATGCTGGCTGGAACACGCGCCGCCCGCCCGCTAATCCCGACGGCGAGGCGGTGCCTACCTTTCCCAACGCGCGCTACGTCGTGCAGCGTCTCGAATGGGAGGAAGCCTCACACCCCAGCGAGCTGACCGCGCCGGGCTACCCGGCAAATAACTTCGCGCCGCTGATGACGCGCGGCGTGCTCGATCTGGTCGAGGGAGAAGCGCGCCTCACGCCAGAGATTCGGCTGGTGCCGACGCCCGGCCACACGGCGGGCCACCAGAGCGTCTGGCTCGAATCCGGCGGCGCGGCGGCGCTCTTTACCGGCGACGCGGCGCTGCACGGCGCGCAACTCGAGCGCATCAATTGGACCGGCGGCGTCGATAATCTGCCCCTCGTCACGGTCGAGACGAAGCGCAGGCTGGTCGAGGAAGTCATGCGCCGCCAGGCGTCGGTCATCGTCACGCACCACCCCTTCCCCGGGTTGGGCGTGCTCGTGCTCGCGGAGGGGCAGCGCCGCCCGACTTTTCAAGAGACGGCAAGCTCATAGACGCAGCGGCGCGGCGCGCTTGTTATTCCACGGGCAGATCGTCGCGGCTGCCCCATTCATTCCACGATCCGTCGTAATTCGCGTTGTCGGGCCGGTCGAGCAGCCCCAGGGCAAAGAGGACGGTCGTCGCGGCGATGCCGCCATTGCAATAGGCGACGACGTGGCGATCGGGCGCGACACCGGCGGAGTCGAGCGCCAGGGCAATCTGGTCGTTAGGTAAAAAGCCGCCGGTCGCGGGATCGATCAGCCGCTCGCGCGGCAAGCTCAGCGCGCCGGGGATGTGTCCCGCCCGCCCGTGGCCGCGCCGCGTCTGGCCAGTGAATTGCGCTTCGTCGCGCGCGTCGACCAGGGTGACGTCAGGGCGCGGCGACCGGATCAGCGCCAGCACGTCACCGGCGCTGGCGCGCAGCTCTGGCCGCGCGCGTGGCGTGAAGCGCCCAGGGGCAACGGTGGGCGCTTCGGCTGAGAGGGGTCGCCCTTCGCGCCGCCACTTATTGAGGCCGCCATCGAGGACCGCCGCGCGATCGTGCCCATAATAGCGCAGCGCCCACCACAGCCGCGTGGCGAATTGCATGGCAGGGTGCGCGTCATAGGCGACGACCAGCGTGTCGTCACTGATGCCGGCGCGGCTCATCGCGGCGGCGAAGGCGCCGGGCGGCGCGATCTGCGCGGGGATGGGGTCGTTGACATCCGCGATGTCGCGCGTCCAGTCGAGATAGACCGCTCCGGGGATGTGCCCCTCGGCATATTGGTCGAGAGCACCCAGATATTCAGCGTCTTCAACACCGGGGGTGATGGGCGTCAAGCGCACCAGACCGCGCATGTCCACGACGCGCAGGTCCGGGTCGCGCAGGTGTTGAGCGAGCCAGTCGGTTTCGACGAGCAAATCAGCGCGGGCCATCAGCGTGCCTGTCCTTTCTCTCTGTGCGGCGGCGCACGGTTGGCGCGCCAGGCTACATCTCGCACCACGCGAATCCTTCACCCGCAATCTCGCCATTGAAAGGCGAGGGGCGAAGGAGTGGTTATTCCGCCGCCGCCGCCGCGCTCACCGGGGCGGCATCGAGCGCGCGCGCCAGGATCTCGGCGATGTCTTCGACTTTGAAATCCTCCGCTTTGCCCTTGGCGGTAATGCCGTCCTCGAACATCGTGATGCAGAAGGGGCAGGCCGCCGCCAGCGCGTCCGCGCCGGTATCGATCGCTTCTTGCACGCGGGCGTGATTGACGCGCGTGCCGATCTTCTCCTCCATCCACACGCGACCGCCGCCGCCGCCGCAGCAAAAGCTGCGATTGCGGTTGCGCCCCATCTCGGTCACGCCGTCGGCGCTGATCACGTTGAGCACGCGGCGCGGCTCGTCATAGACGCCGTTCCAGCGACCGATGTAACAGGGATCGTGATACGTCAGCTTGCGCGTGTCGAAACCGGTGGGCAGGCGCAGCTTGCCTGTCTCGATGAGCAGATTGATGTATTGCGTGTGGTGGATGACGGCGTATTCGCCGCCTAGCTGTGGATATTCGTTCTTGATCGTGTTGAAGCAGTGCGGACAGGTGGCGACGATCGTGCGCTTCTTGGCGCTGGCCACGCCGGTCGCACCGGTCGCACCGGTCGCACCGGTCGCACCGGTCGCACCGGTCGGCGTGCCGCTGTTGGCCGCGTTGAAGGCCGCCAGCCGCCGGTTGAAGCCGTAGCCGTTGAGCACTTCGATGTTTTGCTGCGCCAGCGTCTGCCAGAGATATTCGTTGCCGATGCGCCGCGCGGGGTCGCCGGTGCAGTTTTCCTCAGGGCCGAGAATGGCGAAATCCACTCCCGCCGCTTGCAGCACTTTGACGAAAGCCGTCGCGACCTTTTTGTTGCGCTGATCGAAAGACCCCATGCACCCGACCCAAAAGAGCACGTCGGCATCGGGATGCTCGCCCAGTAGCTTGACGCCGAGATCCCTGGCCCAGTCGGCTCGCGTGTCATTGCGGATCTGCCAGGGATTCTGATTGCGCTCCAGGTTAGTGAAGAGCGGCGCGACCTCTTTAGGGAAGCGGCCTTCTTCTTCCATCACCAGGTGGCGGCGCATGTCCATGATCTTCGTGACGTGGTCGATCGACACCGGGCAGATCTCGACGCAGGCCCCGCACGACGTGCACGCCCACAGCGCTTCATCCGCGATGCGCCCGCCGACGAGCGGAATGACTGTGCTTTCCGCGGGGATCTCTTTGCCCTCGCGCTCGTCGAGCACCCGTGCGCCCTCATGCATCAATTGCTCGCGCACGCCGAGGATGATCTCTTTGGGATAGAGCGGCTTGCCGGTGTTGAGCGCCGGACACACGCTGTTGCAGCGCCCGCATTCGGTGCAGGCATAGCCATCGAGCAGCTGCTTCCAGGTAAATTGATTGACCTTCGAGACGCCGACATTTTCCTCGCGCTCGAAGCGGCCCTCGATGTCGGGGATGAGCGGCAGCGCGGCCTTGGGCGTCTCGTCCGATGGCTTGAAGAAGACGTTGAATGGCGTCGCCAAAAGGTGGAGATGCTTGGACTGCGGAATGTAGACGAGGAAGCCGAGGACGGTCAGGACTTGCAGCCACCAAAACGCGCGATAGAGCACGGTGGCGGCGGCGACCGGCATGTGCAGCAGGGGAGTGCCGATGAGCGACGCCAGCGGCGAGGTGTCGGCGCCGCGCGTGGCGACGAAATCGAAGACGTCCGTGCCCAGCAGAGTGACGACCACCAGCCCGATCAGCCCCAGGATGATCATGCCGTCTTTCCAGTTGTGCGTCCTGCTTTGCAGCGCGGGCGGGCGCAAGATGGCGCGGCGGATGGCGAACTCGATGAGGGCGATCGTGACGAGGACGAGAAAGATGTCGAGGATGACGCCGTATGCCTGTGACGAGACGATCGGCAGCGAGAAGTTGAAACCGTTCGCCCACAGGTTGAGCGCGTCGAGCTGCAAGACGATGAAGCCCCAAAAGGTGAAGAAGTGCGCGAGACCGGGGATGGGGTTGCGCAAGACGCCGCTCTGGCCGAGCACGCCTGTCAAAAAGAAGCGCGCGCGCTCGCCCAGGTGATCGAGCCGGTTCTCTGGCTGGCCCAGGCGCAAGAGCTTGACGAGGAAGCGAATCCGCAGCCCAAAGGCCACCCACGCGCCGACGAGAATCACGCCAAAAAGCAGCGCGCCGGGGATTCCGCCGGTTGGCATGACGGTGGGAGGGTGGAAGAGCATGGCAGGCTCCTTTGCGAGTGTGTGAGATCCCTCGCCCCTGGCCCTCTCCATCCCGATGGAGAGGGGTGAGATCTGATCGCTAATGGTGCTTGTGGGCTTCGATCAGGCGAGTTAGCTCCGGGATGACGACCTTGAGATCGCCGACGATGCCCAGATCGCAAAAAGTGAGGATTGGCGCGTCTTTGTCTTTGTTGATGGCGATGATATACTTGCTCGTCTGCATGCCCGCCTGGTGCTGCACCGCGCCTGAGATGCCACAGGCGATGTAGACCTCAGGCTTGACGGTGCGGCCCGTCTGGCCGATGTGGTGGCGATGGGGCAGCCAGCCGTCATCCGTCACGGGACGCGACGAGCCGACCGCGCCGCCCAGCGCTTTGGCCAGCGCGTCGAGGTCGGCGAAGCCCTCGGGGCCGCCGACGCCGCGCCCGCCAGAGACAATGATCGACGCTTCTTCGACATTCGAGCGACTGATGGGTGGAATATACATCGGGTGGCCGTCTTCCATCCCCATATGGCCCTCGTCTTCAGCGTGCTCCACGTCGAATGGACCGCTGACGCGCGCGCCGGTGGCCGGGGCAGCCGGCGCGGGGACCTGCTCGATCGCGGCGCCGCCACCGTTCTTGGTCGCCGGAAAGGCGTTCTGGCGGGCCAGGATGAGCCGCGTGCCGTCACCCGCAAAGGTGCTGTTGACGTTAAGCGAGCCGCCAAAGGCCGGCACGACCATCGCGATCTCGCCGCCCGCGACCTCAGCCGACGTGACGTTGTACTCGATGCCCAGATTCAGCCGCGCGGCCAGGCGTCCGCCGATGTCGCGCCCCGCGTTGGTGGCGGGCAGCAGCAGCGCTTTGGGCTGGCGCTGGGCGATGAGCGCGGCCAGAGCGTCGGCGGCGGGCTGCGCCAGAAAGTTGTCATACACGGCGTCGTCGCTGACCAGAATCGTGCCCACTCCGGTCGCGCCGAGCGCGCCGGTGGTTTCCGTCGCGCCTTTGCCCAGGACGATCGCCGCCGATGCGCCGCCAAGGCTCGCTGCCAGCGCCGCGGCTTTGCTCGCCAGCTGCAGCGAGATGCTCTTGAGCTTGCCGCTCTCAAGCTCGGCCAAGGCCCAGATATCGTTGCTCATAGTGCTCGCGCGCGCTCCCCTCAGATGATCTTTTGCTCGATCAAAAAGTCCAGAATCTTTTGCGCGGCGCCGTCGTTGCCGGTGACGATCTCGCGGCGGCGCTGCGTCGAGACGGGCGTGGCGCCGGTGACGCGCTCTTTGGCGGCGTGCGCGCCGACCGAGCCGGCGTCGAGGCCGAGATCGGCCAATGTCAGCGTCTCGACCGGCTTCCGCTTGGCGCTCATGATGCCCTTCATCGAGGGATAGCGGGGATTGTTGTTGATCGCTTTGGCGATGCTGACCAGCGCGGGCAGCGGCGCCGTCGCGGTGACATAGCCGACGGTGGCCTGACGCTGCACGGTGACGGCGCCATTGGCGATCTCGACCTTCGAGGCGAAGGAGAGCAGCGGCGCGCCCAGCGCCTCAGCGACGACACTGGGGACGATGCCGCCATAGGCGTCAGCGGAGGACTGGCCAAAGAGCGCCAGATCATAGCCAATCTTGGCGAGCGCGGCGGCCAGCACGCGGCCTGTCGCCACAGCGTCAGAGCCGGCCAGCGCGGGGTCCGTCACGACAACGCCGCTGTCGGCGCCCATCGCCAGGGCGCGGCGCAGCGGCTCCTGGGTCAGCCCCGGCCCCATGCACAAAATGACGACCTCGCCACCCTGGTGCTCTTGCTGGCGCAAGCCTTCTTCGATGGTGTATTCGTCAAAGGGGTTGATGATCGTGTCGATAGGGTTGCGCGTGAGGCGCAGATCGGCTCCGAGGGCTTTGGGAACCTCGGTCGATGGCGTCTCTTTCATGCACACGACGATTTTCAACGCCGAAAACCTCCAGTGATGGTGGGGAAAGCGGCGGGCAACCGAGAGACGCTGTTTCGTGGAAACGCCCTTGTTCCCGCCTTGACGCGAGCGCGACGCCCGCGATGTCGCTCCATTGTAGTCTTGCCGACTCAGCGCTGTCAATGTTGCCAGTTATAGGCTCCGTCAGGGCTGGTTGACAGGCGGCGGTTGCGCGGCGGCGATCGCCTTGAGCACGGAGCGGGCCAGCGTCGTGGCGGCGGCGGCCCCGATGGCGGCCAGCTCGACGGGGGTGGTCGGCGAGAGCGTATCGTTGGCCAGCGAAAGGGCAAAGACGACATCGCCGTCGAAGGGCGTATGGACGGGATTGATGACGCGCGCCAGGCCGTCGTGCGCCATCTGGGCGACTGTGGTGGCCTGAGCTTTGTCGAGCGCGGCGTCGGTCGCCACGACGGCGATGGTGGTGTTGCCCCAGGGCGGCGCGTCCGGTGTGACGCTCTCGGCGGGCTGATCCGGCTGCCAGGGGCCGACGAGGCCAAGAGCGTTGACGGCGACGATCGCGCCGATGACGGTGCCGTCGAGCAACAGCATGCTGGCGCTGCCCACGCCGCCTTTGCGCGCCAAGGCCGGACCGTTGATTTTGCCGACGGTCGCGCCGGTGCCCGCACCCACGCTGCCCAGCACGATCGGTCCCGCCGTCGCCGCCGCCACCGCGCGCTCGCCACTGGCGGCGTCGGGCCGCACGTCAGCGCGACCCACGCCCAGATCGAAGAGCACGGCGGCGGGCACGATGGGCACGCGGGCGACGCCGGTGTCATAGCCGATGCCTTGCCGCTCCAAAGCGCGCATGACGCCCGTCGCAGCTTCGAGGCCAAAGGCGCTGCCGCCGGTCAGCAGCACGGCGTGCACCTCGCTCACCAGGCACGTCGGCGCGAGCAGATCCGTCTCGCGGGTGCCGGGCGCTCCGCCGCGCACGTCCACACCGCCCACGGCGGGGATGTCGCACAGCACGACCGTGCAGCCGGTCAGCGCGATGGGGTCGGTGTCGTGGCCGACGCGCACACCGGGCACATCGGTGATGTCGTCATGCATCACTATCTCCTCTCGTTCCCCCTCTCCATCGGAATGGAAAGGGGCGAGGAGTGATCGATCGGCTTAGCGCGTGGTGGCGACGCGCGCGCCCCGTGTCGTAGTCGAGATCGCGCGCGGCTCGCGGCCAAACCAGCGGCGATATTCTTTCGTCTCCCACACGACGAGCAACATGCTCGCGTTGAAAATCGAGGAATAGGTGCCGGAGAAGATGCCGATCAAGAGCGCCAGCGTAAAAGTGCGGATGCTGGCGCCGCCAAACAGTGTCAGGGCCGACAGCGTGATGAGCACCGTCAGGGAGGTGTTGAGCGAGCGCGCCATTGTCTGCAACAGGCTGGCGTTGACGATGTCGATGAACGTCTCATTCGACCGGCGCTGCGCGTTTTCGCGGATGCGGTCGAAGACGACGATGGTGTCGTGCACCGAGAAGCCGATGACCGTCAGCACCGCCGTGACGAAGAGCGTATCCACCTTGAAATCGCTGGGGAAGAGGTGGCCCAGAATCGCCCAGATGCCCAGCACCACCAGCACGTCGTGCAACAGCGCAATGATGGCGCAGGTGGCATATTTGATCGATTGCCCGAAGCTGCCCACGTTGCGAAAAGCAAACGTGATATAGAGCAGAATGGCGATCGCGGCGAAGATCACGGCGACAATGGCCTCGAAGGTCGTGCTCGACGCGATGGCCGGGCTGACCGACTGCACCTGTGATTGATAGACCGGGCCAAGCGAGGTAAAGAGCTGTGACTCGACATTTTGCAGCTGTGTCGGGTTGAGCGCGGTCTGCGTCTGCACCGTCACGATCTCGTTATTGTTGCTCTCATAGGTGTTGAGCACCTTGACCGGCGTCGTCGCGTTCGGGTTCGGGTTTACTTCCGTTCCGCTCGATCCGGCGGCAGGTGTGGCCGTGGCTGTGGCTGTTGGGCTGGGGGTCGCTGTCGCGGCGGGCGTGCCGGTCGTGGTGGGCGTCGCGGTGCTCGCGGGCGCGCCAGTCGTGGTGGGCAGCGCGGTGTTGGGCAGCGGCGGCGTGGTCAGCGCCTTGTTGACTTGGGCGAGCGTGACGTTAAACGTGCTGCCCGCCGGGGCGCCGGCCAGCGCGGTGAATTGGAAAGGCAACAGAGAAATAGTCGTCTTGCCGCCGTTGGTCGAAAGCTGATTGAGCGACGGCAGTGCCGTGACAGTGCCAAAGATGCTGGGCTGGCTGGTGAAGCGGTTCAAAATCGCCTGCTGCACGAAGGAGTCCACCGGCGTATCCAGTTCGACCCAGACGGTCTGGCCCGTCTGGCCGATCTGGTGCGAGATGAAGACTTGCACGTCTTTCGCATTGGCCACAGAGATGAATGCCTGGCTGACGGTACTCGACGCGCCAGACGGGACCGACTGCTGGAAGCGCAGATCGACCGTCGTGCCGCCGGTAAAGTCGATGCCTGGGTTCAGGTGCCAGACGAGCAGCGCCAGCGTGCCTGGAATGATCACCAGCAACGAGATGGCAAAAAAGATGTACTTCTTACTGGTCAGGTGAAACATGGATCGTACCTATTCCTCCACATCGTCGTCGCTGAGAGTAACCTGCTGGCCTGTCCCGGCCAGCGCGGCCCCGGCGGGGGCGGCCACGGATCGCGGCGGCCGGCGATAGGTCGGCACGGTGATGGCGCCCTGGGGCAGACCAAACAGCCACGGCACGCGCACGACGCTAGGGAACCAGCCGACCAGCAGATTGAGGAGCGTGCGTGTCACCACGACCGCCGTGAAGAGCGAGACTAAGACGCCGAGCAACAGGTTCGTGGCAAAGCCGACGATGATCGTGGCGCCAAAGTTATTGCCGAAGTACGACAGGATCAAGCAGGTGATGATCGTCGATGCGTTCGAGTCGCGAATCGACGGCCACGCGCGCTTCCAGCCGATGTCGATGGCTGCGGTGAGCGTTCTGCCGCTGCGTAATTCTTCTTTTATGCGCTCGAAGATGAGCACGTTAGCGTCCACCGCCATGCCAATCGACAGAATGACACCCGCGATGCCGGCCAGCGTCAGCACGACGCCCAGCGTCTTGATGATCGCGAAGGTCAAGCCGGCATAGAGAGCCAGCGCCAGGGTGGCGACGAAGCCCGGCAGGCGATAGTAAATCAGCATAAAGAGGATGACCAGACCCAGGCCAATCGCGGCGGCGCGCTCGCTCGAGACGATCGCCTGCTGCCCCAGCGTGGCGTCAATCTGACGCTCGCTTTGCAGCGTGAGGGGCAACGGCAACGCGCCATAGCGCAAGATGCCGGCGATGTTTTGCGCCTGCTGGATGGTCATGCTGCCGCCAGAGATCTCGCCCTGGCCGGTGATCTGACTTTGGATGACCGCCGACTCGATGACCGTGCCGTCAAGCGTGATCGTCAGATAATTGCCAATGTTGTTTTGTGTATAGGTGGCGAATGCGCTCCGCGCGTTGCCTTGCATCTCGAAATCGATCTGTGGCTGGTTCGACTGATTGAAGCTGACGTTGATCGATTTGGGGTCGAGATCTTTGCCGCTGAAGACTTCCTTATATTGCCCCGTCTGGCAATTGGTCGTGCAACTCTGTGCCGCCGTGCCGACCTGGAGCTGCGTCCCTGACGTGTCGATGAACGCGAGCTGCCCGGTCGTGCCGATGAGCGAGAGGGCCGCCTTGTCGTCTTTGATGCCGGGAAGCTCGACCGAGATGTAATAGTTGCCCGATTTGGGGTCTTGTTGCGAGGTGACGACAGCCTCACTGACACCCAGCCCGCCGTTGATGCGGTTTTCGATGTTTTGCACCGTATTGGGCAACAACGCATTGATGTCGCAGTTGGGCGTGTCGGACGGGCATTTGGCCTGCAAGAGGAATTGAATGCCGCCTTGCAAGTCGAGGCCCTGTTTGAGTCTGAGGTCGTTGTTATAGCCAAAGAACCCCAGGTGAATGCCGCCGTTGTTGGGAGCGTCCACATAGACGGCAAAGGCCGCCAATAGGATGATGAACAGGGCGAATGCGTATCGGCGTGTCGCCATAGCCCGATGTCTCCTCTTCGCTTCCGAGTCGCCCCGGCAAGTGTGGAAGACGCCGGGAGCTGTGGAGCGCCAAAGCTCCGTAAAGGGTGTGTGTCGCTACGGTGAGTCATGCGCAGTATACCCGAGACCCCCGCGCGTGTCAAATCTGATGAGCCATTTGGCGGCATTGTGGGCCGGCGGGGAAACTCGCGCCGGCTAGCTTTCAGGCCCTGAAGAACTCTCGTGTGCAAAGAAAACCTCCTCCCCATCATCGCGATGAGGAGGAGGCTCGCACGAGATCGATGCCTATTAGCTGACGAGCACGGTATCCATCGCCACCGTGCAGAGCGCGGTGGTGTTGTGCGACGTGACCGCGAGACCCGCTAGCACCGTGCCCGTGATGTTGGCCAGCGTCTTGGTTGAGCTGGGTACTAACGTCCACGTCGCGCCGTCGCTCGACGTATACGCCGTGAACGTGGTTCCCGCGCGCGCGACCTTGAGATATGTCGGCACCGTGCCGGCGATCTTGATCTGGCTGGACGTGCCACCCTGAGCGGAGCGATACTGCACGACGATGCCGTTGGTCGGGGTGACGAAGAGCGCGTAGTAGGGCGAGCCAGGGTCCGACGTGAGCCGGAGCATGACGCCCGCCTTGGCCCAGGCGCTGGTGTTGGTCTGGCTGGTGACGTGCGCGCTGACGTAGCCGTCGCCGGCCAGGGTCTGATTGACGAGACGGAAGGAATCCGCCGTGCCCCAGATGTCACCGCCGCCGCCCTGAATGGACCATGCGCCGTTGCTGAGCGTCTGGTTGCCGCTGGGCGTCGCGCCGCCGATGTCGGCACAGGTCCACCCACTGGGGCAAGGCGCCAGGGGTGGCGTACCACTGGCGATGGTCACGGTATCCATCGCCACCGTGCTCAGCGCGGTGGTGTTGTGCGAGGTGACCGCCAGACCCGCTAGCACCGTGCCCGTGATGTTGGCCAGCGTTTGCGTCGAGCTGGGTACTAACGTCCACGTCGCGCCGTCGCTCGACGTATACGCCCTGAACGTCGTGACCGAACGGGCCACCATCAAGTAGATCGGCACCGTGCCGGCGACCTTGATCTGGCTGGACGTGCCGCCCTGAGCGGAGCGATACTGCACGGCCACACCATTGGTCGGGGTGACGAAGAGCGCGTAGTAGGGCGAGCCAGGGTCCGACGTGAGCC
>VFSW01006248.1_pt1 | contig 17533 bp, 20 predicted proteins | sample 5358111 | NCBI WGS metagenome assembly VFSW01 (sample SAMN11554181, study PRJNA540505) | mine drainage metagenome | isolation source: sediment from site ElyBrook_90M | place: USA: Ely Copper Mine, Vershire, VT | collected 2017
GCTCGCGCCTTGCCGGAGAACCAAACTCCTCGTGACCAACTGTCGTCTATCCCACCGTCTTGGCAGTAAATGAAAGAACGGGCCGGGGACCTAAAACCCAACCGGCCCTTGATCGCGCGGCAGGCGTGGATCATTGACCCGGACAACCAGCGGGTCGAGGTTTGCCGCCCGCCGACCGAGCGCGCATTAATCGGCAGCGGCGGCTTGCTTGACGGCGAAGATTTGTTGCCGGGCTTCCAATTCCCAATCACCGATTTGTTCAAGGAATGGGATTGGCAATAGCAAACCCGCCCCGCCCTTTCCGATTTCCAATTGCCGAATTGCCCGATGGCATTGCGCGCCGCTTCGCAAAACGGCATTCCGCGCCCCGGAGCCACTGGGCTTGCCGAATTCGCGCCGCGCGAAAATGGTTTGAATTTTGCGCTTGGATTTTGAGTCAATTTGCCTGATCCTTAAGAAGCAGTCCCAAATTGAAATTGATCATGAACTCATCCGATCCAAACCCGTTTCCCGATTATTCCCGGCGTCATTTTCTCAAGACCTCGGCGCTTGCGCTGGCGGGAGGAATTTCCTCGAATCTCGTCGTCGGCCGCGCCGGCGCGCAGCAGGGAACGGCGGGCCAGCCTTTTACTCCCAATGGCGACACGCTCAAAATCGGACTCATTGGCTGTGGCGGGCGCGGCACGGGCGCGGCGGCGAACGCGCTGACGGCCGATAAAAACAACATGATCATTGCCATGGCGGATGTTTTTGACGATCAGTTGCGCAACAGCCATGACGCCTTGAAAAAGGAATGGGGCGACCGCGTCCAAATCACTCCCGAACGCCGGTTTATCGGTTTTGACGCCTATCAAAAGTTGATTGACAGCGGCGTGGATGTGGTTATTTTGACGACGCCTCCCGGTTTTCGCCCGATGCACTTGCAATATGCCGTAAGCAAAAACAAGCATGTTTTTGCGGAAAAGCCAGTCGCGACGGATGCCCCGGGCATTCGCTCGGTGCTGGCGACTGTGGCGGAGGCAAAGCGGAAAAATCTATGCCTGGTGGCCGGGTTTTGCTGGCGTTATGATTACCCAAAGCGCGCCACGTTCCAACAGATTCATGACGGGGCAATCGGCGACATCCGAACCATCTACACGACTTACCTGACTGGCCGCGTGAAGGAAGATGCCAAGTGGACGCGGCTAACGACCAAGACCACGATGGAATGGATGATGCGCCGCTGGTATTTTTTCACATGGCTTTCCGGGGATCATATTGTCGAGCAGGCCGTCCATAGCATCGATAAGATGTCATGGGCCATGAATGATATGGATCCGATCAAGGCCATTGCCACCGGCGGCCGCCAGGTGCGCACCGGCCCGGAATACGGCCAGATCTACGATCATTTCGCCGTGGTTTACGATTATCCCGGCGACGTCAAAGGCTTTCATATATGCCGGCAGCAGGACCGTTGCGACGGCGGCGTCATGGAGCAGATTTCCGGCACGGAAGGCATCTGCCACATGCATAACCAAACGCACTCGATCACCGGCAAAACAAACTGGCATTACCAGGGGCCGCAGAACGAGATGTACGTCACCGAGCACGAGGAAATGTATGCCGCCATTCGCGCCGGCAAGCCAGTCAATGACGGTGTGCGCATGGCCAAAAGCACCCTGCTGGCAATCATGGGCCGCATGTCCGCCTACACGGGCAAGGAAATTTCCTGGGATGAAGCCCTGAATTCCAAGGAAGATTTGTTCCCCGCCCAGATTTCGTGGGATGCCGATGTGCCGATTCCGGCGGTGGCGATGCCGGGACGCACACCAATGGTATAAATTTTCCGCCTTCACCCAATGAACACCCGCCGCGAGTTTTTGAAAACCGCCGGAACCGCGATGGCCCTGGCCGCGCTGGAACCGGCGGCCTTCGCCGATCCCCCGATCAGTCAACAACAACGCAAGAGGCCGATTGGCAAGGCCATCATGTATGCGACGGTCGGAGTTCCCGGTTCGATTGGCCAAAAACTCCACGCGATCAAAGACGCCGGCTTCGAAGGCGTCGAAGCCATGAGCCATCTTGGCCAGGATGAGGTTCTGCGCGCGCGCGACGAAACCGGCCTGCATATTCCCAGCGTTTGTTGCTCGACGCATTGGAAGGAAAACCTCGCCTCCGCCGATCCGGCCATGCGCGCCCGGGGCTTGGACGGTTTGAGGCAGGCATTGCGCGATGCCAAGGCATACGGCGCCACCTCGGTCCTGTTTGTGCCGGCGGTCGTCACCAAGGAAGTGTCCTACGCGGACGCTTATCGCCGCTCGCAGGGGGAGTTGCGCAAAGTCCTTCCGATGGCCGAGGAGTTGAACGTCAAAATCGCCATCGAGAACGTTTGGAATCATTTCCATCTCAGTCCGCTGGAAGCGGCCCGCTATGTGGACGAGTTCAACAGCCCCGGCATCGGCTGGCACTTCGATGTCGGCAATTGCATGCGCAACGGCTGGCCCGAACAATGGATTCAAATTCTCGGCCAGCGCATTCAAAAATTGCACATCAAGGAATTCAGCCGCAAGAAAATGGAGGATCAAGGTTTGGCCAAGGGTTTCAACGTCGAATTCCTGGAGGGCGACAACGATTGGCCGACCGTGATGCGCGCTTTGGACGACATTGGCTGGCGCGGATGGGCGATGGCCGAACAAGGCGGCGGCGACACGCCGGAAGGGTTGAAGGACCTCTCCGACCGGATGGAAAAAATTCTCAACGCTTGAGCGGAAATGGACATTCCCATGTCGGCGCGACGGCGGATCCCGCCAAACGGGACGGCGACGGAGCGCGCGGCAAGGTCATGTCTTTGTGTCCACTGGCTTGGGAACAAATAAGCCGGTTCGTCCTCTCACTGACGTAAACGTGAACATACATTGCATGAAAATGAACACATCAAAACAATCTTATAAAGTGGCGGCTGTGCTGGCCACCGGTCTATTGACGGCCTTCGTCAATTTTGGTCAAGGCGCGACGGTCACGGTCACCGTGCCCAATGGTCAACTCACTTTTAGCCCGTCCTCGCTTACAATCCATGTGGGGGACACGGTGACGTGGGTGGGACTGAACAATATCCACAACGTCACCGGCTCCAGCAGCCAGGACCTGAAGGATTTCTGCGGAGCTTCGCTTTCAAGTTTCGCACCCGAATCGAGTTGCTCCCATACGTTCACCAACGCCGGGACTTTTCCCTATGAATGCACAATCCATGCCGCCTTTGGAATGCTCGGCACGATAACGGTTGCGGCATCAGTGACGCCTCCCACAGTGAGCATCACAAATCCGGCCGGCGGCGCTGTTTTCTCGGCCCCCGCGACTCTGAAAATTGCCGCCACCGCCGCCGCGAGCGGCGGAACGGTCACCAATGTCGCCTTTTTTGCGGGAACCACCCGGTTGGGTTCGGCGCAGGCGCCGCCATTCCAAATCACCTCCAGCGCCCTGGCCGCCGGCGATTACTCCCTCACCGCTGTGGCGACCGCGGCGGGCAATTCCTCCACCTCGTCTGTCGTCAATATCAGCGTGATCACTCCGGCCGCCGTCTCCAACTCCGCGCCCGTGGTCGCCCACGGCCAGTTCTCATTCACGTACAACGCCGATGTGGGTTTGACGTACCTGGTCCAGAGGTCTTTTAACTTGACAAATTGGTCGTCCATTTCCACCAATGCGGCCTCCAGCAATCCGGTGAACTTCACCGACAAGACGCCTTTAAGCGGTGCGGCATATTACCGGGCCGTGCGCCTTCCCAACCCCTGATTTCCTTTCGACGCCCTTAACGCCTTAGCTTTACAGTAGGCGAGGATTTGGGGCAAAAATTGCGTGTTGACGCCGCGCAAAGGGGTTGTTACTTTGCGCGCGTGAAATGCAAGGCCAGTCTGTTTGCAGTTTTGCGCGCAGTCGTCATTGACTGACGCGGCCTGGCATTTTTCGTGGCCACAGGTCGCCCGCCGTTTCCTCCGGGAACGCGGGTTTTTTGATTTTTATGCGACATACCATATCGGTGCTGGTGGAAAACAAGTTCGGCGTGCTCACGCGCGTGGCCAGCCTCTTCAGCGGGCGGGGATACAACATCGACAGCCTCAACGTCGCGCCCACTCAGGAAGCCAACAGCTCGCGCATGACCATCGTCACCCGCGGCGACGACGCGACGGTGGACCAAATCGTCAAACAGCTCAACAAGCTGGTGGATGTCCTGCACGTCCACGATTTTCGGGAGGGCGAATATGTGGACCGCGAATTGGTGCTGGTGCGCGTGGCGGTGGACGCCCATGCCCGCGCCGAAATCATGCAGATGACCGACATATTCCGCGCAAAAATCGTCGACGTGCAGCCCAAGAGCCTGACCATTGAGATCACCGGCAACGAGAGCAAGATTGAAAAGTTTCTGGCCTTGATGAAAACCTTCGGGGTGGAGGAACTGACTCGCACCGGTAAAATCGCCCTGCCCCGAAAATAAAGAACCCTTATTCGTCAATTATACTTATGCCCGCAAAAGTTTATTCCGACAACGACGCCGACCTGGCCGTTCTGCAAAACAAAACCCTCGCCGTCCTGGGATTCGGCTCCCAGGGCCATGCCCATGCCCTCAATCTCAAAGACAGCGGCTGCAATGTGAGCGGGGGCCTTCACCAAGGCACAAAATCCATTGCCGTGGCCAAATCCAACGGCTTTGACGGCGTCAGCCCCGCCGAAGCCGTGCGGCGCGCCGACGTCATTTTTGTCGCCATTCCCGACACCAGGCAACCGGCGGCTTATGAGAAGGACATCGCGCCGCACCTTGCGCCGGGCAAGACGCTCCTGTTTTCGCACGGATTTTCGATCCACTTCAAAACCGTTGTTCCCCCCAAGAACATCAACGTCATCCTGGTCGCGCCCAAGGGCCCGGGCCACATTGTGCGCCGCCAGTTCATGGAGGGGAAGGGCGTCCCCTCGTTGATTGCGGTGTATCAGGATCCCGGGAAAAAATCCAAAAAAATCGCCCTTGCCTGGGCCAAGGGAATCGGCGCCACGCGCGCCGGGGTGATTCAAACGAGCTTCAAGGAAGAAACCGAAACCGATTTGTTCGGGGAGCAGACGGTGCTCTGCGGCGGCGCCACCGCGCTCATCCTTGCCGGCTATGAGACGCTGGTCGAAGCGGGTTATCAGCCTGAAATGGCTTACTTTGAATGCCTGCACGAACTCAAACTGATTGTTGACCTCATCAACGAATCCGGCATCAGCGGGATGCGCTTCTCCATCTCCGAAACGGCGAAATGGGGCGACGTCTCGGTGGGGCCGAAGATCATCGATGCCAGTGTCAAGAAGCGGATGAAGGCTGCGCTCAAGGAGATTCAATCGGGCAAATTCGCAAAGGGCTGGGTGGGCGAGTATAACACCGGTTACAAAAAATATAACGGCCTGCTCAAAGCCGGCCGGAACCATCCCATTGAGCGGGTGGGCCAGCGGCTGCGCGGTTTGATGCCCTGGATGAAAAAGCATTCGCTAAAGGGCGCGCAAGCCTCGTATTGAGCCTCCTGTCCGCGTCGAGGAATCGCCGATTACGCTTCCCGTGTCCTCGGCCAATATCCGCTGTTCCCTTCGCGAGGCGCGGAATCACTGCGGCTCGAAAAATTGACTGAAGCCCTTGGATTCATAAACTTCGATTTGATCGCCCGGCTCGCGCACAATGCGCGTCACGGCGCGCGGCGTGTGCTCGATGAATTTCACCGCTTCCGCCGGGCTTAAAACGCTGGCGACTTTCGTGAGGCTGTCGGCTGTAATGTCATTGCCGGCGATTACCGTAACCAGGCTGTGGTCGGTCAACCCCACGCCCGTGCGGGGGTCAACGATATGCGAATAGCGCCTGCCGTTGATGTCCAGGCGTTGAAATAAATCGCCCGACGTGGAAATGCCCGCGTGAGCCAGATGGACGAACTTGGACGCGGGCGCGTTGGGCGCGTCGAGCGAGGCGATTTCAATGCGCCAGCCGATTTTGCCCGGCGGCGGCCCGCTCACGGCCAGGTCTCCTCCGCCGGCGACGAGCGCGCGATCGAAGCCGCGTCTGCTCAATTCCTCCACCGCCTGATCCACGGCATAACCCTTGGCGATGCCGCCCAAGTCCAATCGCATGTCGGGGGCGAGCAAGCGCGCCGTTCGGTTTATTGGATCCAGCTTTACCAATTTATAGCCCACCGATTGGCGCGCGCGCTCCATCCGCGCGGGATCGGGCATGGCGCCCGTCCGCCGCGCCTGCCGCCAGAGATTCACGTAAGGCCCCACCGTAATGTCGAACGCTCCATCGCTGCGTTCGGCAAGCGCCTGGGCTTGGCGGAGCACCACCCACAAATCCTGGCTCACCCGCACGTCCCTCCCCTGGCCTGACGTTCGTGAAAGCCGGCTCAACTCGCTGTCCGAATCATAGTCGCTCATAATATCGTTGAGCTGGCCGATTCGCCGGAACGCGAAGTTCGCGGCAAAATCCGCGCCCATTTTGTCCGGGGCGTATAACACAATGCGGAAGGGAACGCCCATCTCGGCCCGCAGGTATTCAAATCGTTTCAATTCCGGCTTCGCCGCGCGTCTGGTCGCACAACCGGCGTAAACAATAACCATCGCCAACAGGCATGGAACCAAGCGCCGGTTCATGGCTGCAATCGAACGTGGTTTGCCGATTGCCCGTTGGCGGCGTTTGAAATCCATGCATCGCGAAAGCTTCATGGAGACCAGCATAGCAACACGCGAGGCGCAGGGCGAACGCCAAGCGCGAGAGAAAGCACAGTTGCGCGCGGCACGGCGCGCGGCGCGCCGCTTTTACTCGGCGCGTAAATTTGACTGCCTATTCCTGGAAAGTCGCTATTATGGCGCCGTGGCTGAAGATACCCGCCCGGATCCGGATGCCTTGTTGGCGGCAATCCAGAAGAATGAGGCCGCGGCAAAACGCGGACGCCTGAAGGTTTTTCTCGGAATGGCCGCCGGCGTCGGCAAGACCTACGCCATGCTTCGCGCCGGCCAGCGCGCGTTGCGGGAGAAACGCGATGTGGCCGTCGCCTACGTCGAGACACATGGCCGCAAAGAAACCGACGCGTTGCTTGCCGGATTGCCCGATATTCCCCGCCGCAAACTTGAATACCGCGGGGTCAAACTGGAGGAAATGGACATCGACGCGGTGCTGGCGCGGCATCCGCAACTGGCGCTTGTGGACGAATTGCCTCACACCAACGCGCCGGGTTCGCGCCACGCCAAGCGCCACCACGATGTGACCGAACTGCTGGACGCGGGCATTGACGTGTTCACCACCATGAACGTCCAGCACGCCGAAAGTCGTGTTGACACAGTTCGCCAGATTACCGGGTCGACCGTTTACGAGACGGTGCCCGACAGTGTGCTGGACGGCGCGGACATTGAGTTAATCGATTTGCCGCCCGAAGAACTGCTCAAGCGCCTGGACGAGGGAAAAGTTTACATGCCCGAGCGCGCCGAGCTGGCGATGATGAATTTTTTCCGCGAGGGCAACCTGACCGCCTTGCGAGAAATGGCTTTGCGCCTGGCCGCCGAGCATGTGGGTCAGGAAGTGCATGATTATTTGCAAGCCATGCAAATCACCGGGCCGTGGAAATCCGGCCACCGCCTCTTGGTGGCCGTAAGCGGCAGCCCGTTTTCCCCGCACATGATCCGCTGGACGCGCCGCCTGGCCGACACCTACGATTGCCCGTGGATCGCGGTGTATGTCGACCAGGCGTTCCCGCTGTCGGAAGAGGACCAGAGCCGGCTCACGCGGCATCTGGCATTGGCGCGCGAACTGGGGGCGGAGGTCATCACCACGGCCGACGCCGACATAGCGCGCGGCCTTTTGCGGACCGCCCAGCAGCAGAATGTGACGCAAATTATTGTTGGCAAAGCCGGGGAAGGCCGGCTGCTGGAACGCTGGAGAGGGAGCCGTTTATTGCGGCGCCTGGTGAGAGAAAGCGGCCATATTGATTTGCATGTGGTGCGTCCCGAAGGCTCCGAAAAGGCGCGCCGCCCGCGGGACTGGCAAAACGCCTTTCAATCGCCTCTCCGCCAATACGCGGCCGGCCTGGCGGTCGTGGGTTTCTGCACGCTCATCAATGCGCTCCTGGACCGGCTGTCCGGGGCCGGCATGGAGCACGCGCTGGCGCTGATTTATTTGTTGGGTGTTGTTTTGCTGGCGGCCTTCGTGGGCCGCGGCCCCACTTTGCTGACCGCAAGCGCCAGCGCGCTCCTTTGGGATTATCTGTTCCTTCCGCCCCGATACACGTTGTATTTGACGCATTTCGAGGACGTGATGATGTTTGCCATGTATTTCGTCGTCGCGCTGGTGCTGGGACATCTGGTTTCGCGGATGCGCCGCCAGGAACGGGCGGAGAGCCGGCGCGAGGAACGGTCCACCGCGCTTTATTTGTTGACACGAGATTTGGCCGACGCCGTGGACGTGGATGACATGGCAAAACGGCTGGCGCGCCAAGTGGCCAGGGTTTTCAAATGCCAGGTCGCCCTGCTCTTGCGCGAGGCAGGCGGCGAGTTGGGCCGCGCGGCGCACCCGGCCGGCAGCTTTTCCGTCTCCGAAAAAGAGCAAAGCGTGGCGGAGTGGGCCTATCGCTTCGGCAAAACCGCCGGCCGTTTCACCGACAACCTTCCCGCCTCGGAGGCCATTTTCATCCCGCTGCCCACCCAGCGCGGCTCGGTGGGCGTGATGGGATTGAAATTGGAGGGCGCCAATCCCCCGCCGTTGGACCAGCGCGATTTGCTGGATGCCTTTGCGCGCCAGGCGGCATTGGTGGTCGACAGGTTTCGCCTGGGCGCCGAAGCCGGGCAGGCGCGGTTGCTTGCCGAATCCGAGAAGCTGAGCAAGGCGCTGCTCAATTCCATTTCGCACGAGCTTCGCACGCCCATCGCCGCCATTACCACCGCCGCCACGGCGCTGGCGGAGTTCAAACCCGGCCAGAATGACAAACTTCAGTCCACGCTGGCCGGGGAAATCCAGGAAAGCGCCTCGCGCCTGAACCGGCTGGTCGGCAATTTGCTTGACATGACCCGGCTTGAATCGGGCAAAGTCAAGCCGCGCATGGAATGGTGCGATGTTGCCGACCTTGTCAACGTCGCCACGCGGCGCAATGAGAAGGAATTGGCGCGCCACCATGTCGAAGTGATTCTGGAACGTCCGCTGCCGCTGGCGCGGATGGATTTTGTGCTGATGGAGCAGGTGCTCAACAACCTTCTCCTAAACGCGGCGGCATACACGCCCGCCGGCACGACTGTCGAGGTGAGGGCCGCCGGGAGAACGGGGCAATTAGTGTTGTCAGTCAGCGATCATGGCGCGGGTTTGCCGCCTGAAAGCCTTCCCCATGTTTTCGATAAATTCTATCGCGTGCCGGGAGTTCCCGCCGGCGGCACCGGGCTTGGATTGTCCATCGTGAAAGGATTTGTCGAGGCGCACGGCGGCCGGGTCGAGGCGGAAAACCGGCCCGGCGGCGGCGCGCAGTTCACCATCCATTTGCCTGTGGAGGCGATTCCCGAGCCCGCCCTGGAGCCGGTAATATGAGCGAAAAAATCCATCAACCGATGGTTCTGATTATTGACGATGAAGTCCAAATTCGGCGGCTGCTTCGCGTCACTCTTGAAGCCAATGGCTATCGCGTGCTGGAAGCGGCGACGGGCCAGCAGGGCCTGGTCGAGGCGGCGCAGGGGCGGCCGGATGTCATTATCCTGGACCTGGGTCTTCCGGACATGGACGGCGCCGTCGTGCTCAAACGTTTGCGGGAATGGAGCCATGCTCCGGTGCTGGTGCTTTCGGTGCGCGAAGGGGAATTGGACAAAGTTTCCGCGCTGGACCTTGGGGCCGATGATTTCATGACCAAGCCTTTCAGCACGGCCGAGCTGCTGGCCCGCCTGCGCGTGGCCCAACGGCGCGCCCAGCCGATTGCCGACAACGCGGTGTTTTGCAGCGGCGATTTGCAGGTGGATTTGTCGAGCCGGATCGTCACATTGAAAGGCCAGGAAGTCAAGATGACGCCCACAGAATACTCACTGCTGCGCTTATTGGTGCGAAACGCCGGAAAGGTGGTGACACATCGGCAGATACTTAAGGAGGTCTGGGGGCCTTCGTATTTGGAGCAAACTCACTACCTGCGGGTTTATGTGGCCCATCTGCGCGAGAAAATTGAGGCCGATCCCAGCCGTCCTGAACTCCTGCTCACCGAACCGGGCGTGGGCTACCGCTTGATGGCGCCTCCGCCCGAGTAAAGTATCATTCGAAATCGTAAACAACCACCTTCTTGCAGGCGCGCTTGAAAACGCCATTGACAAACTCCATGTGCGACGGATGCGTCTGGTAAGCGTCCTGCGCCTTTTTGTCCGCAAAAACAACGTTCAGCGCCACCTGGTAACTCTGGTCGACAACCGGGCGATGGCTCCGAGCCATCCGCCCGCAATGAAAGTGAAGAACGCCTGGAATGGGCTTCAAATACCTTTCCATCCCCGCAAGCAGTTCTTCCTCCGCGTTTGCGACGGCCGGATCGGTCCAAAAAATCACAACATGTGAAAACATGGTCAAAATTATTGCATTTACTGGTCAGAAAATCCTGCTAATTCGGAATAATTTATCGCTCCAGTTGGATACCCACATCGCGCGCTCCGTGGAGCACCCGCAATACTTCCAAGGGCTTTGAGATCGGGTCATAAACAATAAGATAAGTTCCACGCACCGGAAAAAATCGAACCGGCTTATCGGTGAGGTCTTGTCGGGAGTGCCCAATGTCCGGGTGCGCGGCGACTCGCTTGCACGCGCCAAGGAGATCATCTTCCAAACGGTCGGCCGCGGCGAGATTATCCGAGGCAATGAATGTCCAAATGTCGAATAGGTCGTCCACTGCCGCTGGGGTAAGAAGATAGGGCATCACCGGCCGAAGCTGCTTTCCCACGCCTTCTGGCGCTGAATAAGTTGCTCGCGGACCTGCGCCGGCGTCTGGACTTGACCGGATTTTGCCTGGTTCCAGCCAATGTCAATTTTCTCTCTGGCCTGGGTCTTCCAAGCGCCTTGCTCCTGCAATAGCTGCAAGCCTTCGCATACAACTTCATCCGCGGATTGGAATGCGCCCTCGGCCACTTTTCGACGGACGAATTCTTCGAGCGACTTCGGCAAAGTTACATTCATCTCGCGTACTGTCCGTGGAGGGGCGTTGGTTGTCAAATCAGAAGCCACCGTCCCCGTGTGGGCCGATCCGTTCTAACTTTATCACCAGGGGAAAAGGACATCACCGCAACAAAACCGCCCACGGCGTCATAGGACTTGCTTTCACTGCTTTTCCTCCCAGTGCCCAAACCGGTCCGGCGGAATTGTCGCCGACTCCGGATGAACCAGATATACGGTGTCGTGCGAGGTTTTCCAAGCGTTTATCACGTCCTGACGCTTGTAAATGTGCCGGACCTGTTGTCCTCTCTTCAGGTCAGTTGCCGGATCGTTGACCACCGGGTCGCCATCCTCTGTAAAACCGATGCAAACAATCAAATGGCCGTTGCCCGTGTCCTCCCGCCCCGGACTGAGCAGGCTCCAACGCGCCGATAGAATAACGGGAATGCCGGCGGCAATCCAGTCCTCGACCTCCGACAAATCCGTCAAACGAGTCACATAGGCGCGCATGCCGGGAAATTTTCCGGCAAACGCGGTGTTGAACGGCCAGTTGCCGGCGCCAAAATTCGCGTCAAGAACACCTGCGGCGACCTCGGGAACGTCCATGTTTAATTCCGGGCGGCGCAGGACTTCCGCCCAGCGGCTTAACACCATCGCCAGCGAAGTTGGGCTGCACCACCCGCGTTCCTCGGGATACGCCCGTTGCGAACGCTCCGGTGTGCTGATGATTTTGCCCCACGCCGCGCGGTTGGGCCCAAGCGCCGCGGGCGCGATGTGGCTGTCAAAAAATGAAATCCCCAGGAACTTCAGCCGCGCGGCCGATGCCGGTGCCATTTCGCCCATTGTGATTTTCAACTCAAGGTCCGCGCCGGGCCGGGTCAAAACCAACGTGTCCGTCTTGACAGCGCCGTCGGAATCGTTCTGTCCGCCGAAACTCTGGCACGGATGGCTGATCGAACCGTCCGACCAAAGTCCCATATTATAAAACTTGGTTTTGTGTTCGGGATAAATTCCGCGCGCCTCGACCTGAAGCCACGCATCCGTGGACGCCGCCGCGTTCCACGAGACCACCAATTCGTCCCAGGCAATCGGCGCCTGGATGACAGGCGATTGAAGGACGGTCTGGCCTGAATTTGTGGCCGATTCAACTGTGAAGCCGCTGAAATGTGTGATGCCGACGAACCGGCACTGATCTTCCGGAGACGGCGCCGATCCGGCGGAGGAGGAACGCGCGAGCATGTTCATTGTCAATACGACCATCAAAATCCCTCTTCGGCGAATGCGCATACAGTTCGCGGCCTCCAATCATTGGACGGCGCCGTGCTCATCCAGGAATGCGCGCAACCGTTCCGCCAAGCCCGGCGCAATGCGTTTGGGCTTTCCGTTGAGATCGAGGCAAACCTGCCGCATTTCGCCTTCGACAAGCGCCTCGCCGCCGGAATGGAGGATGCGGAAACCAAGTCCGAGCCGCACACCCGTCAATTGGATGACTCGAAGCTCGACGGTCAGCAGATCGTCGTATCGCGCCGGACGTTTATACGAGATGTGCAATCCGACGACGGAAAAACTGACGTCCGCCTCCTCCAGTTGCAGGAAAGAAAAGTCCAATTGGCGAAAAAACTCGCCCCTCGCCGCCTCAAGAATATCGAGATAACGCGCGAAATACACATGGTTGCCCACGGTGCATTCGGCGTAAATTACCCGGTGAGCATGTTGGAAGACCGGCGCCATCATGCCATCATGATTCCAAGTTTCTGTTCCCAATGTCGAGCGAAATGCTCGTTACTTTATGCTCGCGCATTGGAACCACGGAGGCGCGGAGAACCAGCGGCAACAACTTATCTTTCCAACTCCTGTTCCTCGTCCCTGCCGGTTTCGTCGAGGAATTGGACGCAGGAGGCCGGCCCCAGGTCCGGGTCTTTCCATTGGTTGATTGCCCACACGACTTTTCTTTCCGGAGTCACTTCGATCAGTTGCACGATCTTGGGCCAGTTTTCCTTCTTGACGCCCGCCGTCCAATTGCAAATGACGGTGTTGCCGTTGGCCAATCTCATCACCTCATGCGCGCCGTTGATGGCAATTCCGGGCAAATCGCCTTTCTCGATTTGCCAGGCGATTTCGCCGTCGGGATTGACTTCGCGCACAAAACCGTGCTGGTTGCCGCTGATCAAAGTGTTTCCATTCTTTAGGCGGACGGCATCCCAAACCGATGGGGCATCGCAGGACCAAATTGGTTTCCAGTCGCGATCATATTCAATTACTTTTCCAAGGTCCATGTGAGCGATCAAATATGTCCCGGCTTTGGTCATGCGCACGTTGCGGAATTGGCCGTGGACGGATTTCTGGGTTGCCGGCTCGCGTGTTTTCATGACGTGCTCCATTTCCATTTTGCCGGTGGAGATATTGTAGAGAAACAACCTGGCCGGAACGCCGTTGCGCATGAAGAGCACGCGGTCATTGCCGATGGGCTGCGCGGAATGGCATTCCGTCCAGCCCGATCGCTCCCTGGGGCAAATGTAATCGTGGAGAATTTTTCCGTCCTGATCAATTTTGCGCCAGCCCGTTTTGTATGCGAATACGATGTCTCCGTTGGAGAGCCTGTGCATGTCGGAAAACTCGCTCAGATTATGGTTCCGGTCGTATGTTGGGATTTGGTAAGTCCACGCCACTTTCCCGCCTTTGATCAGGAACATTGTCTGGTTGGTGTTTCGCGTGTCGAACTCTCCGCTATAAAGAAAGTCGTGCTCGGCCAGCCCATTGCCTGGCAACGGCGAGGGCGGGTCCGGGTAAGCATCACCAGACTGCGTCAACTTGGGGACGACGTTGGTTACGGAATCACCGGGTGCGGCCCACGCGGCGGCGGGAATTGCCACAAGCGCGAATAGGGCGTTGAACAAATGAGAACGTTTCATGATCGAATTTGGTCTATGGCTCGAAGCATCGATCAAACCCACGCCCACGAAGAGCGGATTTGAGATTATGATCCTCCGTCCAGAACCGTCCGTCCTTGTGCAGGGTCAGAGCTATATACGGAGTATCATTGGCGTCGGTTCCCTTGCACAACCGATGCGCTTGGAGCCATGTGCCGAGCGGGATGCTCGCCTCGTTGACAAATTCCAAAAGACTTGTCAGCAGGTAGAGTGCTTCCAACAACTCGCGCTCCGCCAAGCCGGATGCGCGGATCAAACGTTCCTTGTGTTTGAATAACTCCACAAAAAGAAAACGCGGGCTGAAAAACCCCGGATGATGGCCCGGCCCCGGACGTTCCCGCAAATCGCCCCGTCCGGAATGAAGGCACTTGAACGCGATATTCGCGTCAACAATGACGCAATCCGCGCTCATTGCTCGGCTGGCGGGATAAATCTATTCTGGTTGGCCGCCCACCATTCCGCCTTAATTTCATCGCCAATCCGGCCGGCTTCCTCTTCTGTGAGGCGGCTGCATTGCGCAACTTCCTCCAGTCGCAGCCAATCCAGAAACACATTCAGCCGGTTTGAAGGCAGCGCGTCCTTGGGAATCGTCACTCCAAAGGCTTTGTCCGTTTGCTCCACGGTTATCATGGCGAAAGCCTATCTCAAGCACTCACCCGTGGCAAGTCTCGGAGAAACTGGAATTCTTCAACGGCAGCTATCGAGTCCGTCAGCATCAGCGCCCTCCCATTCACTCCACTTTTCGTCGCTGGAAGCCATTTGGCGGGCGGTGTCCGCCCAAGACAGCGTGGATGGCTTCTTTGGCTTGAGCAGCAAGCCCTCTTCGCGCACTTCTGCCGCGAGCGACTCCGAAAACCCATACCTTTTAATCAATCCAACCGGAAGGCGGACCCCTTTGGAATTGCCAATGCGGGTGAGTTTTAATTCGAGCGTCTTCATCGCGTAATTACAGTAATCACATCCCCGTGCAGGTTCAACGCAAATTTTTCAGATGCTAATGAGAAATGGAAGTTTTGTGAAAAATCTCTTCGGCCCTGTTCGGGTCTATTTTTTGAATGGCATTAGACACGGCGGCGCGGAAGAATGCGTTCGTATCTTCGAGCAACGGAATCAACAAGGGCAGAGAACCCTTTGCCGGCGCGCCGATTTCAGCCAATCCAGCCACCGCTTTCCACTGGGCAAGAGTGTTTTTTGTTTGCAGAGCTTTGTTTAGCGTTTCCAGCGTGGGATCAAGCCGGCCATCCAAACGCCAGAGGCCGATAGCCGCGCCGGTCTGGACGTCCACGCTTGAATCCTTCATCGCCGCCTCCAGTTCGGGTTTGGATTTCGCCGCGGCGCCTCCAAACCTGCCCAGCGCGGCCGCGGCGTTGGCCCGAACATAAGGAGTATCACTCTCCTCCAATCCATACAGCAACAAAGGAATCACGGCGACGGCGCGCGGGTTGATTTCGTCATAATACCGCGCCGGGTTGCCAAGAAGCATGAAATGGGTAAAGCCGGTGGTCGTTTTCAGTTTTTGCAGAAGCGCGTTGATAACGTGTGCGTCATCCGGCGCGATTTGGAGCAAGGCGATGAATGCGGAATCGCAGATGTTCGCATCCGGATCGTCGAGCCATCTCAAAAGAGTTGGGACGGCGCCTCGGGCCTTTGGCCCCATGCTTCCCAAAGCCGCGGCGCAACCGCTGCCAACTATTATTCCGCCTGACGCATAGAAGGGCAGCTTCTTTCGCATCGCGCGCGGGAAATGGGGCGCCAACCAATGATAAATGGAGTCGCCGGCATACTTCAGGCGCGTGTCTTCGGGACGCGGCGCAACTGTCAAGTACGGAATTGCCGCCGCCCCCATTTCACGCATGGCCGCGACTGCTTTTATGCGGACGGCCCCGCCCTCCGAGGGGTTGTCCAATTGCTTCGCCCAATACCGTGCGTTGTGTCCCTGGTATGTCGGCTCTGGTCGGGCCAATTCCCATCCGATAGCGCCGAGGATTAAAACGCCGCCCACGATTCCTGCGATGTAAGGCCCCGGGGTTCTCATAGGCAATTTCACAGCCTATCTCAAGCATGGCCCCCTTTCACCGGCCTCGCAACGCCCTTTTGAGAGCGTCCCAAACTGGCGCTTTTGGATAGGCGCTGAGTGAAGGCTCGGTGGCGGGCGAAAACGGCGCGCAAGGCCAGCGAACACTCGTCCTGAATTGTTTGCAACTCGCGGTAAACTTCGACGTTGCGCGGAATCGGTTCGACGGTTTGGGCGTCGTTAAGCCGGACGAAGGCGTTGGTGATGTCGTGGATTGAAACCCGTTCGCCCTGTTGCGTTCGCCAGCACCAAAGAGCTTGCAATGCGGCCCCGTAAGCGGCCGCTTCGCTGACTTTGATCGTCACCACTTGCGCTTGAAAAATATCCGCCATGATTTGACGCCAGAACGGCGATTTGGCCCCGCCGCCGGTCGCGCGGATTTGCCTGGGCTTGAGTCCCAATTGGCGAAGGCGCCGCAGGCCATAGTTCATCCCCAGCGTCACGCCTTCCATTGACGCCCTGGCGAAGTGGGCCGCGGTAAATGTTTTTTGACTTGCGCCAAACCAAACGCCGGTGCCGTCGGGAATGTTCGGCGTGCGCTCGCCTTCAAGGTATGGCAGGAGCAAAAGGCCGGAGGATCCGGCGGGCGCTTTGGCGGCGGCGGCTGCAAATTGCCGGTGGCTCATGGCAAAATCGCGCCGCACCATTTCGGTGGCGACGGTGACGTTCATGGTGCAGAGCAGCGGGAGCCAGCGATTGGTCGAATCGCAAAAGGCGGCGATTTCCCCCAGGGGATCGATCACCGGCTTTTCCGAACAGGCGTAAATGGTTCCGCTGGTGCCCAGGCTGGCCGTCACGACGCCTTCCCGCGTGTTGCCCGTGCCGATGGCGCCCATCATGTTGTCGCCGCCGCCGGCGCTGACGAGGATGCCGCTGTTCAACCCCAGTTCGCGCGCGGTGGCTTCCTGCAAGCGGCCGGCGGGTTGATCGCCGCCAATCAACGGGGGCATCGCGTTTGCCAGATTGGTGTCGATGGCGTTCAAAACTTTTTGCGACCATTGCCGCGTTTTGACATCCAGCAGCGCGGTGCCGCTGGCATCGCCATATTCCATCACTTTGTTGCCTGTGAGCCAGAAATTCAAATAGTCGTGCGGCAACAAAACGGTCGCCAGCCTGGCGAAATTCTTCGGTTCCGCGCGCTTGAGCCACAAAATTTTCGGCGCGGTGAAGCCTGGCAGGATGGCGTTTCCGAGTTCGCGCACGGTCGCTTCAAAGCCGCCCAATTTTTTGGTGAGGAGATCGCACTCGGCGGCGGTGGAAGTGTCGCACCAAAGTTTGGCGGCCCGGATGACGTTGCCGCGCTTGTCCAGCGGCACAAAACCGTGCTGCTGCCCGCTGACACCAATGGCGGCGACGTCGCCGCCGGAAGCGGTTGCTCTTTTTTAGGCG
>VFSW01006249.1_pt1 | contig 17529 bp, 19 predicted proteins | sample 5358111 | NCBI WGS metagenome assembly VFSW01 (sample SAMN11554181, study PRJNA540505) | mine drainage metagenome | isolation source: sediment from site ElyBrook_90M | place: USA: Ely Copper Mine, Vershire, VT | collected 2017
CCCTCCCCGACGCCCCCGAGGAAGGTACGGTCGTCGAGGTTTCGCCGGCGGCGGAGAGCCTCGTGCGCGAAGTGGCGGACCACCTCGTGCGGGGAGCGTTCGTCGTCTTCGACTACGGAATGGAGGAGACCGAGCTCCGGCGGGGCCACCCGCGCGGGACGCTGGCCGCCGTACGAGGTCACCGGCCCGTCGCCGACGCGACCGAGGCCCCCGGCGCGACCGACCTCTCCGTTTTCGTGAACTTCTCCCGGATCCGCGAGACGGCGCGTCGGGCGGGGCTCGAGGAGGTCGCCTACTGCTCCCAGACCGAAGCGCTCGCCGCCTGGGGCTTTGCCGCACGGCTCGAGGCGGAAGTGGGGCGGGCGCGATCTTCGGAGGAGGAGGTGCGGACCCGTCTCGCGGCGAAGAATCTCCTCTTCGGGTTCGAGCGGTTTCGGCTCCTCGAGCTCGGGCCTCCCGCGACGGCGCGGGCCCTGCGCGGCCTCACGTAGTCGGAGGTACGGGGGAGGTCGCGACCGGTTCGGCGACCTTCGCATTGACGAGGAGCTTCGCGACCTCGGCCGGCAGCGAAACAACGTCGTCCGCGCGCAGGTCGAGCGTCTCCGCGCCGACCTCGATCGGTCGACCGCCGGCCAGGACGCGAACGAACTCGAGCGGCGCCGGACCCCGGGCCGCCGGCGGCGGAGCGCTCACCGGTTTCGCGGGAGCGGAGGACGCGGGCGGCCCGAGGGGCAGCGCGCCCGCGGGGCGGGGCGGCGGGATCGAGACGGGGTTCGGCGGCCCGCCGGGCTCGAGGTACGGCGCGGCCGAGCGGCGGTGCGCGAGCAGCACCTCGAGGACCCGGTCGAACATCCCCCGTTCCTCGGGCAGGGCGTTCGGCAGGTCCCGCGCGCTTCCGACGCTGGCCTGGAACGCGACAGAGAGAAGCTTCTGTACTCGGCCCTCGACGATGTCCCGAGCGAGCTGGCTCGCCCGCTGGTACGTTTGGCGCGCGATCTCGCCTTTCCGTCCCGAGGGATTCTCCCGGAGGTCCACCTCGTACGTCCGTCGGACCTCCGCAAGGTAGGCCTGGGTCGCCGGGTAGAAATCGTGCGGAAGCTTCGCGAGTCCTCGCACGGCCGACTCGTTGCGACGCCATTCGAGCAGGAGGGTGAAGTGGTCCGGCATGCGTCCGTCGGGGGCCTACGGACGAACGAAGGAGTATAGGATGTCTGCGGTGTTCGGAGACTCGCTTGCCGGGCCGTTCCGACCCGGAGGGCGACGGAGCCCGGGTCGATGCGCGAGTCGCGGAACGGCGATCGGGCCCTCGAGGAGTTCCTCGACCTGTGGGGGAGGTTCAAGTCCGAAAGCGAGTCCTCCGGAGCGGTCGTGGTCGTCGAGGGAGAACGGGATCGTCGGGCGCTCCGCCGGCTCGGCCTGGAAGGACCGATCCTGCTCGTCCATCGCGGCGAGACGCTCGCCCAGACCGCGTACCGCCTGGTCGGACCGGGGCGCCGGGTGATCGTGCTCACCGACTGGGATGGAGAGGGAGGCCAGTTCGCTCGTCGTCTCAAGGAGCTCCTCGGCGCCGAGCGGGTGGAACTCGACCTCGAGTACCGTCGGCGATTTGCCCGCATCCTGCGGGGCGAACTGGTGCACGTCGAGGGGCTGTACAACTGGGCGCGCCGGCTGTCCGAGCGGCAGGGGATGGCGCTCGAGCAACGCCTCGCGGCGACCGCCGACGGGACGGGCCCCGCTACGGGATGACCTTGGTCTGGACGCGCCGCGTCGCGCGGCGGTTCCGCGCGCGGGACGGCCGGAAGCGCTCCGAGCCCTTGCCACTCGCCCGCAGGCCCCGCCCCATGACGCCGGCGCTCGTCAGTCCCCGGTACACCCGGCGCGTCTGGGCGGGGGCTCCAATCCAGGCGATCTTCGGGTCGGCCCGGACCTCGGGGTGGCTCGGATCGACCAAGATGACCTCGAAGAACTTCTGCTTGCCGTCCTCGCCGAGCCAGTAGGAGTTCAGTACCTCGAGGTTCGGATAGTGCTTCTGCGCGCGCTCCTCCGCGATGCGCCGCAGGCTCTTCGCGATGGTCATCCGGAGGATCCCCTTGTGCTTCGGTCGCCGACCGGCGATGATCGCCCGCTTGCGCTGACCGCCCCGGCGGACGCGAACGCGAACGACCACGAATCCGCCCTTGGCCCGGTAGCCGACGGCCCGGGCCCGGTCGAGCCGCGTCGGGTGCTCGAGGCGGGTGACCGTGTGCTCCCGTCGCCAGTTCAGCAACCGCTCGTGGCGAAGCGCCGCCCCTTCGTCGCCGAGGGTCTGGCGGAAGGAACGGGCCATGTACCGGTAAACGGAAGTCGACATGGAAAGCGGGGCGGGGGACCCTCGACCCGATTATAAAGCTACCGGAACTGTCCTCCGAAGGGCGGCGGGCGATGGCGGAGTCGACGCAAGGGGGCCGGGTCGCGCTCGAGTTTCGGCGCCTCGACACGCCCGAGGAGTTTCGCGCCGCCGAGGAGGTCCAGCGCCTCGCCTGGGGGCTCACGACCGACGCGCCCGTGCCCGCGCCGCTGCTCCGGGCGATCCAGGACAATGGTGGGCTCATCCTGGGGGCCTTCGCTCCCGAGGCCCTCGTGGGCTTCACCCTCGGCTTCCTCGGCCGCGACGCGACGAAGATCTACCACTACTCGCACATGACCGGCGTACGGCCGGCCGCGCAGAACCGACAGGTCGGCTTCGCGCTCAAGTCGCTCCAACGGCTCGAGGTGCTCCGGTCGGGCCTCGACGAAATCCGCTGGACGTTCGACCCACTGCAGGCAAAGAACGCGTTCTTCAACGTGCGCCGGCTGGGGGGGCAACCCGACCGCTACTACCCTCGCTACTACGGGCCGATGGGGGACCGACTGAACGAGGGCCTCGATACCGACCGCCTGCGGCTCGTCTGGTCCCTGCGGCATCCGCGCGTGGAGGCGCGGCTCCGCGGAGGACACCCCGAGGCCGCCCAGGACGAGAGCCGATGGCGGGAGTCTCAGGCGTTGGTCGAGACCGCGATCGGGTCCTCCGGCCTCCGCCGGCCGGTGACCGTCCACCGGCCCGACCAACCCCGGGCCCAAATCGAGATCCCGGTCGACCTCGAAAGCGTCCGGACCCGGGACGGCGGCAGCACCCGCCGCTGGCGCGAGACCACGCGCGAGGCGTTCACCTCAGCGTTCGCGGCGGGCTACCGGGTCGACGACTTCGCCCGCCCGACGATCGCGGACGAGCCTCGGTGCGGATACCTCCTCGTACGTACGGAGGACGCAGATGCGGCTTAGGACGGCCCGGCTCGACGAGCTCGAGCTCGACCTCGTGGAGCCGTTCGAGACGAGCTTCGGGGTCGAACGGCGACGACGGTTCCTCCTCGTTCGGCTCGAGACGACGGACGGGCTCGTCGGCCTCGGCGAATGCGTGGCGTCCGAGGAGCCGCTCTACTCGAGCGAGACCGTCGCGACCGCGCGGGAGATGCTCGCGAGCCGGTTCCTGCCCGAGCTGTTCCGCGCGCGCTCGCTCGACCCCGCCGCGTTCCGGGGCGCGGTCGAGCGATACCGCGGCCACCGCATGGCGAAGTCGGCGATCGAGACCGCGCTCATCGATCTCGCCGCGCAGGCCCGGGGAGTCTCCGTGGCAACCTACCTCGGCGGGCGCCGACGCCGGGTCGAGGTCGGCGTGAGCGTCGGGATCCAGCCCTCCGTGCCCCGCCTCGTCCGGCGAGTGGGCGACTATCTCGAGGAAGGGTACCGCCGCATCAAGCTCAAGGTCCGACCCGGCTGGGACGAGCGGCCCGTCCGTGCGGTGCGGGCCGCCTACCCCGACATCGAGATCTGGGTCGATGCGAACCAGGCGTACTCACCCGGGGCGACCGACCGGATCCGTCGCTGGGCCGCGCGATACGGCGTCGCCCAGGTGGAGCAGCCGTTCGCCGAGCGAGCGATACGGGCGCACGCCGAGCTGGCCCGCGGTGCGCCGTTCCGCATCTGCCTCGACGAGTCGATCGTGGACGCCACCTCCCTCGAAGACGCTCTGGCGGCCGGTGCGGTCACGAGCTTGAACGTCAAGACCGGTCGGGTCGGTGGCCCCCTCGTCGGCCGCGCGCTCGCGGAGCGCGCTCGGCGGGCTCGCGTCCCCGCTTGGATCGGAGGAATGCTCGAGAGCGGCATCGGTCGCGCGCACAACGTCCACCTCGCCTCGCTCGCTCCGTTCACCCTTCCGGCGGACCTTTCGGCGAGCGACCGGTACTACCGTGAGGACCTCGTCGACCCTCCCTTCGTCCTCGGACCGGGCTCGACGCTCGAGGTACCCCGCGGTCCCGGACTCGGGGTCGAACTCTCCGAGCGGCGGCGCCGCCGCGCGCTGCGGGCCAGTCGAACGTTCCGTCGGTGAGCGGGGGTGGTGCCCGTATCGGGCCGTCAGGTCGGATCCGGAGCCCGGGGCCGTTCCGCCGAAGCCCAGGGAAGGTGGGACTCCGTCGGTCGAACGACCTTCGCCGTCGCGTGGCTCTCGGAATGGACCACTCGCTCGAGATGGGTCTGCATCTCGCGAACGAGCCGGTCCATGCGCGAGCGGTCCGCACCGGCCACCTCGGTCGGCGCGGTCCAGACGAGGGCGGCGCCGCCGCTCGTCGGGTACAGGCGGAACTCGAGCGCGTTCGCGCTCGGAGGGACGGCGGGGTTCATCCGCTCGAGCCGGCCGACCAGCCGGCTCTCCAACGGCTCCGTCGACTCGCTTCGCTCGACCGTGTAGCCGATCGAGCCGAGGTAGTCGGCGAGATAGCCCGCGAAGCGCTCCCGTCCGATCCCTCGCACCCTCAGCCAGTCCCCATTACTTTCGCCCATGCGTTCCCCGGTCCATCATCGTGCGCTCGAGGCTCTTGAAGAGCCCCAGCATCATCCGGTACTCCGCCTCGGTGGGCGTCGCCCGGCCGAGGACGCGACGGAACAGGAGGATTAAACCCCGTCGTTTGTGCGCTGGGTAGCCGATGCGCTCGAGGAGCTCCGCGAGCCGCTCGAGGAACAGCTCCTTCTCGCGACCATTGAGCTCGAGGATCTCGGGGGCCGGCGTCGACTCTGGGTCGGCCGGCCCCCGGGCCCGGAGGACGGCGTAGAGGACGACCCCGGCGGCGTGGGAGAGATTGAGGGTCGGAAACTCGCGGCGGGCGGGGATGTGAACGAGGAGGTCGCAGCGCGCGAGCTCGCGGCGAGAAAGTCCGTTGTCCTCGGGGCCAAAGACGAGGGCGACCCGTCCCTCGACGGTCCGGAGGATCTCCCCCAGACGTTCGGGACTCACCGATCGCCGCAGGTAGGCGGTCGAGCGGCCCGTCGAGAGGTCGGTCGTCCCGACGACGAGGTCGGCTTCCGCGGTCGCCCGCTCGAAGCTCGGCGCCCGAACCGCCGCCTTGAGGAGCGCGAGGCCCCCCATCGAACGCCGACGCGCCACGGCGCCCACCGCGCCCCGCGGTGCGACCAGCACGAGTCGCTCGGCTCCAAAGTTCCGGGCGAGGCGAGCGACGGCGCCGATATTCCCGTCCTCTTTCGGGCGTACGAGGACCACGTCGACCCGGACGCTCACCCGCCGGTCCCCTCCGCGAAGAGGCGGTGGACCATCCAGTCCGGATCGAATACCGCAAAGTCCCCATACCCCTGGCCCACGCCGACGAAGAGGATCGGCTTCTTCGTGACGTACGTCGCGCTGAGCGCGGCGCCGCCCTTGACGTCCGCGTCGAGCTTCGTGAGAATGAGACCGTCGATACCGATCGCCGTGTCGAACAGCTTCGCCTGTTCGAGGACGTCGTTGCCGCTGAGCGCGTCGCCCACGAAGAGGGTGAGCGCCGGAGCGACCACACGGCGGATCTTCTTGGCTTCCTCGATCAGGTTCTCGTTCGTGTGCTGGCGGCCCGCCGTATCGATCAGCACCACGTCGACCTTCTTCGCTTTCGCGTGAGCGACCGCGTCGAAGGCCACGGCCGCCGGGTCACTTCCCTCCTGCTGGCGGACGACTCGGACCCCGAGCCGCTCTCCGTGGACGAGGAGCTGCTCGATCGCGCCGGCACGGAACGTGTCGCCCGCCGCGATCACGCACGAGAGGCCCTCGCGGCGAAGCCAACCGGCGAGCTTGGCGATGCTCGTCGTCTTTCCGGTCCCGTTCACGCCCACGAACAGGATGACGTAGGGCCGGCTCGCGTGGGCCCGGATCGCCTCCGCGAGGTGGATCGGAGGACGCGCGAGTATCGCCCGAACCGAGCGCTCGAGGCTCGTTCGGATCGCCTCTTCGGCGTCGACGCCGAAGCGGAGCTTCCGTCCCGCCAGCTCGCGCCGCAGGTCCCGCCGCAGCCGCCCTATGACCGGCACGGCCACGTCCGATTGGAGGAGCGCGATCTCGAGATCGTCGAGGACCTCGTCGACCGTGCCCTCGGTGAGGCGACGGCCCAGCATGCCGTCCGTGAATAGCGAGGCATCGGACTCTCGCGAAGCCGGCGTCGACGGAACCGCTCTCGGGCGGACCTCGACCGCCCGGGGGACGCTCGCCGGGAGGTTGGCCGTGGAGGGAGCTTCGGGCTGCTGGGATTCGGAAGGGGGTACCGGCTCGGGCTTCGCCGCCTCGCGGCGCCGCAGCCGTGCCTTAACTGCCGCCCACATCGGAGCCCGCCGCGCTCGACCGGGCGACCGCGTCCAGGCGCCGAGAGAGGATCTGGATCCGGTCGTCCAGCGCGGACATCTGCCCCTCGAGGTCGTGGACGGCCCGGTCGATCTCGCCGAGTCGCTGGTGGAGCAGCTCGACCGCCTTCGGTCGTTCCATCTCCACGACGACCCCCGAACCGACGCCCATCAGCACGGGGCCCGAGCGGTCGAGGCTTCCCCGTACGAACGCCTCGGCTCCGAGGGGCAGCAAGAGCTCCGAGCCGGGGTCGGCCCGCTCCACGCCCTCGAGGCTCTCGCGGGCGCGGAGGTGCTCCTGGCGGGATGCCGACAGCAACTGGTGCTGTTGGAGCGCTGAGTTCAGCTGTCCACGGTAGGCGTCCAGTCGAATCAGGTCCTCCTGAACCTGTTCCTCCGTGACCGGGGTCCTGGAGCCGTCGGTAGCGTTCTGGTTCATGGTCCCGGAACGGACGGAGGACCCTCTCTTAAAGCCTAGCCGGAGACCCCGGCGGCCCGATCCCGCCGGGGGGGCGTCGCCGCAACGCCATCCAGGACGGGCGCCTTCCGGCCGATCGGACCGCGGTAGCGGCGAGGCCCCCGAGCTGCCGTGGCTCCGTGAGCAGAGCGTCCGCTCGAAACGGCGGGAGCGTCCTACGGGTGGAACCGGGCATCGGCGGACTGCGGGTAGAAGGGTAATCAAACGTTAAGAGACCCCCACTCCTGGGAAGCCCATGGTTGGGCTGCCCCGCCCACGATGGCCCCGGCCCCTCCTCGCGGTGCTGGTGGTCGGCCTGATGGCGGCCGTGGTCGCCGTCCCGCTCGTTTCGGTGGGCGAGGGAAGTACTACTCTCCGCTCCACGCCCCTCGGGTCCGGTGGTCCTGTCGGAAACCCCCTATCCTCGACCCCGCGGTTCCCGTACTCCCCTCCCACGCAGGGGCCGGCGGCGCCCCGGTCCGCGCATGGATTCCCGCCCGTTCCGAGCGCAGCGGGTCCCGTGGTGAGAGTCGGGCCCGAAGTTCCGGTCAGCTGGTCGCTGCCGGGAAGCAACGCGGAAGTCGAGGAGGCGGTGGACCCGGTCACCCACTACCTGTACGTCGAATGGATCGCCCAGGGCGGGATCGGCTTCAGCCGTTCCACCAACGGGGGCGCCTCGTTCGGACCGGCGACCTTGCTTCCCGGGAGCCTCGACTACTTTGACCCCACCAGCGGGAACTACTCCTCGAGTTGGGACCCCGCGCTGGTCACGACCTCGAGTGGCACGATCTACGCGGCGTTCATGCATTCGAACTGGACGAACCTCCCGGGTGGCGCCCCCGTGGTGGACGCCTCGTTCGACCATGGGGCAAGCTTCCCGACTTCCTCCGTCGTCAATCAGACCAGCCCGTCCTCGTTCAGTGACCGGGACTTCATCGCAGTGGGCCCGAGCGGCGACATCTACGTCACCTGGGACTACGCCCCCGTCGCGAGCGAGATCGGGTTCCTCTGCTCACCGACCGGAAGTTGCGGCTACAGCGCCGGTGACCTCAATGTGGTCTTCGAGCGCTCCTCCGACGGGGGAGCGCATTGGAGCTCCATGGTGCCGATCAGCCCCGGATTCCCGCTCGGCGGCGCCGACTCGGCCCCCCTCGTCGTGCAGCCGAACGGTCGTATCGATGTCCTCTACCAAGGGTACTCCACCAACGCGACCACGTTCGCCCTGACCGACGGACATGAGTACTTCACCGCCTCGACCGACGGCGGACAACACTGGAGCCCCCCGATCTTAGTGGGACTCGCGAAGTACGCGATGAACGACGGGGAGTGGTGGATCGACGGGGACCTAGCCCTCGGTTCCGGCGGCACCCTCTACGCGACCTACGATAGCCAGCTCCCCGGAGGCGACATCGGCTGGCTCCTCTACTCCACCGATGGAGGGTCCCACTGGTCGGCCCCCATCCGGGTCGCTTCGGCGCCGAGCACGGCCCACATCGTGCAGGTCGCTGCGGGGCCCTACGGCACGGCCGACATCGGGTGGCTCGCCAACAATTCGGCGCAGGCCGGTTGGAGCGCGTACCTCTCTGTCTTCCGGCTCTCGACTCACTCGCTCAGCTCCGCGACCCGCGTTTCGTCCTACGTCGGTCTCGGTCCGGTCTGGCCGGGCGACACGATCGGTCTCGTCAGCTTCGGTGCAGGGTCCGTCGCGATGAGCTGGGGCGTGGGGCTCGACGCTGCGGGTGAACCGACCGACAACATCATGCACGTCGTTCTTCACATCTCCAACGACCCGGATCCCGCCGCCGCGGGGCCGGCGCCCGAGATTCCCGTGAGCTGGTCGCTCGCACCGTACTTCAACGCCGAGGTTATCGAGGCCGTGGATCCGGTGACCCACGCCCTTTACGCCGCCTGGATCGCTGAGGACGGGATCGGGTTCGCGCGCTCGACCGACGGTGGAGCGTCGTTCGGTCCGGCCCGAATCGTGCCGGGCAGCGCGACGTTCTTTAACTTCTCGTCCGGGAGCTACCAGCAGAGCTGGGACCCCTCCCTTGCCACGAGCCCCGGCGGCGCGCTCTATGTGGGGTTCATGTATTCGCTCAACGGGAGCTCGGAGGGTACCCCGGTCGTCGCCGTCTCCTACGACCACGGCACGACCTTCTCCCGTTCCGTGTCGGTGATGGCGTCACCGCCGACCAATTCGTTCAGTGACCGCGACTACCTCACCGTCGGCGCGCGCGGCGCCCTCTACGTCACGTGGGACTTCGCACCCAACGAGAGCGAGATCCAGTTCATCTGCTCCCCGACCGGAAGCTGCGCCTACTCGAACGGGGATTTCAACATCGTGATCGCGCGCTCCGTGGACCAGGGGCGCAGCTGGAGTGCGATGACGCCGGTCACCCCTGGATACCCCTATGGCGGGGGATTCTCCGGACCGATCGTGGCGGGGTCCGACGGGTCGCTCTACATTCTCTACTGGGGGCATGCCCTCGTGGACCCCACCACGTTCGCGCTGGGCCCAGGGCAGGAGTACTTTGTACGCTCCTCCGACAATGGACGTACCTGGAGCCTTCCGATCCTCCTCAGCGGACCGTACACCGTAGCGTTGCCGACCTGGTGGATCGATGGCGACATCGCGATCGCCACCGACGGCACCCTCTACGTCACGTTCGACGGCCAGACGCCGACCTCGGACATCGGGTTCCTCCGATACTCGACCGACGGGGGCCGGAGCTGGTCGCCCCTCATCCGAGTGACGCCGGACCACGACGCGGCCGCCCATATCGTGCAGGTCGTCCCCGGTCCGTCGGGAGTGGCGTACATCGGATGGATCACCAACCGCTCGACCGCGGGATGGAGCGGGTACCTTTCCGCCTTCCACCTCCATAGTCACCGACTCTCCGCTCCGATCGAAGTCTCGACGTACTACGGGCTCGCGAACGTCTGGCCGGGAGACACGATCGGGCTTGCCTACCTCGGGGACGGGAGAGTATCGATGGCCTGGGGAATGGGACTCGTCGCCGCGGGCCAGTTCTCGGATACGATCTTCAACCAGGTGGTGTAGGCGCGGGCGCGACGACCGCCGGCCGCCGCGGCCGAGCGGCGGCCGCGAAGAACCGGGCCGGCTCGACCCCTAGGGCGACGCTTCGGTGACCGAATCGATGCGGATCTGAGATCGCTTCACGTGGTGGCAGCCCCCGATCTCGGAAAGCGCCCACTCGCGGGCCACCTCGCCGGATTCCGCCGCGTGGGTCTTCGTGAACGTCTGCCAGTAGCCCCGGCGCGCGTTGAACGTACCCCGGACGGTCCACTTCGCCATGATGTGGTCTCGACCGCCGTCCACTCTAGTGGGCTTTAAAGCCTATGGGGCGCCACGCCGACGGTCGGAACGGATCGACGTTAGGCGGGACCGCGCGTACGGCCGTCCCCACCCGCCTGGCTCTCCTCGAACCGAGCGCGTTCCCGACGCCACCGCATCTCGCGCTCCCGCAATCCGAGGTCGGAAGCCTCGCGGGAGAGCGGGGGCGACGATGTGGACCGAGGAGCCGGAGGAGGCGATGCTGCGTCGACGGTCGGAATCGGAGGCGCCTCGTCCGCGGGCTCCCCGTCGAGGCGGCGTTGGCTCACGCTGCGAGCGCCGTCACGCTCCGCCATCGCTCGTCCACCTCCGAATCGGTGAGCCCGACCGTGGGGGAGAAGACCACTCGCTCGCCCCATCGCTCCCGAGCCGACGGGAACCCCGCGACGTCGATCGGAAGAACGATCCCGTCGGCGTGGGCTATGTCGGCGATCTCGGCGACGGTGCTCGTCCACGCCGCGGGGTCGGCGACCGCAGCCGTCACTCGGATCGACGGGTCGAATCGCGCGAGGACCTCCCGGGCGTACGGCTCGCCGGAGGGCACCACGACGAGGGCGACGTGGCAGCCCCGTTTCATCATGAGGTAGGCACCGAGGGCACCGCGGGGACCATCGACGAGCGCGACCAGCCGGCCCGCGACGCCGAGAGGGAGCCCCCCGGGACCCGACGCGCGGTCGAAGTAAAGGTACGTGCGGGGTCCGCGAACCTCGACGAACAGCTCGACGTCGGGGCGGTCGAGGTCGACCCGGAGCGCTCGATCCGCGAACCTCTCGAGCACATCGCCTCCGAGGTCCCGCGCCAGCTCCTGGCTCGTGAAGGCGTGCTGGCCCGTGCGGCGGGCCCGCACCGCGAAACGGCTCCCCGGTGCCAGCCGGGAGGCGACGAGATCCAGCAAGCGGTCCCGGATCGCCGCGCGATCCGTCGGGACCTCGTGGACCTCGCTCACCGAGGTGACGCCGAAGACCCGGCGCAGCACACGGAGCGCCGGCTCGGCGGCGTCGACCTCGGCGTAGAGGTGGCCACGGTCCGACCGCAATCGGCCCGCGATCCCCTCGTGCACGAACTGCTCGAGGATATTGTGCCGGAGCGAACGCTCGAACTCCCTTCGGACCGGGGGCGACTTGAGCGCTAGCTCACCGTACCGCACGAGGAAGAGCGTCGCCATGTGGAAGCGTTAAGATATCTCCGCCGCTCAAGAGCTTCTCGGGCGGGGTGCGTAGTGACGGCGAGCGCGAACCCCTCGTCCACGTCGTACGATCCTTGGGCGCCGCTGGTCGACGCCATCGTGGACGGGCTCGTGGCGGCCGGGACGGCCGAGGGCCTCGACCTGGCGAAGGAGACGGTCCGGGCCGCGCTGAACCTCGATGGGGGAGCCGAGGGCGACATCGCGTTCCCCGCGCACCGGGCCGCACAAGCTGCGGGCCGGAAGCCGGACGACCTCGCGACCGTCCTCGCCGCCCACTTTCCCGCATCCGAGGGGATCGCCTCGACCGCGGCGCTCGGCGCCTACGTCAACTTTCGCGCGGACTCGGCCCGATTGACCGAGTCGACCCTCTCGCTCGTCCTCGCTCGCGGGGCGAGCTATGGCGAAGGACCTCGGACGGCGGCGAGCGCCTGCGTCGAGCACACGAGCGCGAACCCGACCGGCCCCTTCCACATCGGTCGGGTCCGCAATGCGATCATCGGCGACACGCTCGCGCGGGCTCTGAGGGCATCGGGCGTTCCGGTGACCACCCAGTACTACATCGACGACATGGGCCGCCAGTCCGCCATGATCACCTGGATCTGGTCGAAGCCCCGCGCGGAGTGGCCCGAGGCGATCCGCCAGGCGGTCGACGGCGCGGAGACCCCCGGCGAGAAGGCCGACCGTCACCGGGGCCGGCCCTACCCCGCGGTGAGCGCCTACCTGAAGGAGCATCCCGAGGCCCGGGAGGAGGTCGCGGAGCTCGTGCAGTCGCTCGAGTCCGGCCATCCCCCCGAACGGCACCGGCAGCTGGCCGAGCAGATCCTCGACGGGATGCTTGCCTCGCTCGGTCGACTCGGGATCTCGTTCGACGAGCTCGTCTGGGAGTCCGACTTCGTCCGGAACGGCTCGGTCGACCGTGTCCTCGAGCGGCTCGGCGCTTCGCCGCATGCGATCCGCGAAGAGAACGGAGCCCTCGCGATCGACACCTCGAGCTACGGCCTCCCCAAGGAGTCCACGCGGGTCGTCGTCCGCCGAGGGAACGGTACGAGCCTCTACGTCACCCGGGACATCGCCTACCACCTCGAGAAGTTCTCGCGCTTCGACCGGGTGACCGATGTTCTGGGCCAGGACCACCAACTGCACGCGCGCACCCTCGATGCGCTCCTCGCCGAGATCGGCGAAGCGCGACGACCGTCGTTCGTCATCTACCAGGACATCACAGTTCCTGAGGGGGGACGCATGTCCACCCGCGGGGGCTCGGCCGTCTGGCTCGACCATCTTCTCGAGGAGGCGGTCGCGCGAGCCCGTACGGAGGTCCTCGCCCGCCGGGAAGACCTCAACGAGGCCGAGGTCGAGCGGATCGCGGAAGCGGTCGCGACCGGGGCCGTGCGCTACCACATCGTACGGGTGGCTCCGGAGAAACCGGTGGTCTTCCGTTGGGAGGATGCCCTCTCCTTCGAGGGACGCAGTGGGCCGTTCGTCCAGTACTCCTATGCGCGCGCGTCGAGCATGCTGCGCAAAGGGGGGTTCGAGCGGCCGCCGTATCCGTTCGACGCGAAGCTCCTCGCGGGCACGGAGGAGGCGGCGCTCGTCCGCGTCCTGTCGCGCTTCCCCCGGGCGGTCGCCTACGCCGCCCGTACGGCGCACGTTCACGCGATCGCCGGCTACGCCCATGACCTGGCCGACCAGTTCAACCGGTTCTATCACGCGGTCCCGGTGCTGAAGAGCGGGACGGAACGCGAGAGCCGCGTCGCGATCGTGGCGGCCGCGCGACAGACGCTCGGGAACGCCCTCGACCTGCTCGGCGTCGCGCGGCTGGAGACGATGTGAACTGTTTGTTTCCCCGGCGTCGAACCCTGCGCGAGGCGTAGCTAGAACACGGTGGCCCCGGGCGGATCTCGCGGCAGGTCGACGACCGTGCCGCGGTCGGTCGCTTCGGCCCGTTCCCAGAGCACCTTCGCGAGGAGGACCTCCTCCCAAGCGGCCCCGGTGTTGATCACGATCCGATGGACGGATCGGTCGAGCACGCTTCCGTCCGCCACGCCGTCTCCGAGCGGCCGCAGCTTCTCGCGGCGGGTTCCGCCCTCGAACCAGGTGTCCGGTCCGCAGGCCTGGACCACCGAGTCGGTCCAGACCCGAGGGGCCGCTTCGAGAAGACGAGGGTCGAGCTCGGGACGCCGGTACGCGCCGATGCTGAGGAAGAGCGTAGGAGCCCGAACCGCCTCCGCGGCAACCACCCGCTCCTCGGCCGCGGTCGCGAGGAGGACGACCGAAGTCGTCGCAACCACCTCCTCGGCGCTCGCTCCGATCTCCACCTCGAGGCCCAGCGTGCGTTCCGACCAACTCCGGAACTCCTCCCGATGCGCCGCTGTTGGACTCCAGGCGAGTACGCGGACCGGCCGCTGGACCGCCGCGATGCAGGCGAGCGCATTCCGGGCCTGTGCGCCGGTCCCCAGTACCCCGATCTCGCGGGCGCCGGGGTCGGTCAGGTGGAGCGCGGCCGCCAGGGCCGCGCCGGTGCGAAGGTGGCCGACGAGTCGGCCGAGGAAGACGGCGCGCACGGCCATGTCCGGATGGCTGTAGAGCGTCACGACCTGTTCGCCGCGGTCACTTCCGTCGGCGCCGTGCAGGTACGACCGCAGCCCGAGCACGCCCTGCCGGGCGATGGCCGCCCCAAGGACGGCCACCGATACTCCGCGCGCGTCGTACCGGCTGCGAGGGAACGGGTCGATCTCGCCCCGGGCATCCGCCCGGTACCCCTCCTCCATGCAGGCCACGGCGCTCGGGATGTCTACGAGGTCGCGAAGGTCGGCGTCGCATAGAATCCTCGCCATAGGCGAGCGGGGCCAGCCTCGCCCGGCGCTTTACTCCGGCCCACGCACCCACTCCAACTCCCGGACCGCAGGGGGAGCGGGGACCGGGCGGCGCCCCGCGCAACGCCCAAATACCCGCAGCCGGGTCGCCCCGCGGGGTAGTCCACATGGGATCGGTGAAGGAGGACTTTGGGAAGTTCCTCAAGCGGGGCGACCTGATCACGATCGCGGTCGCGTTCATGATGGGTGCCGCGTTCAACGCGCTCGTAACGGCGCTCGTGGCGGATGTCTTTAACCCACTGATCGGCGTCGCCGGAAAGTTCGATTTCTCGACGTGGACCACCACGGTCAACGGGAGTACGTTCAGTCAGGGAGCGTTCCTCAATCAACTGATCACGTTCGTGATCATCACGCTCGTCGTCTTCTTCATCATCGCGCTGCCGTACCAGCGGTACATGGACCGGCAAGCGGCGAAGGCCCCGAAGGCCCCCGTCACCACCCGGGAGTGCCCGGAGTGCCTCACGCAGATCCCGCTCGCCGCGAAGCGGTGCTCGGCCTGCGCGTCGCCGGTGCCCCCCCTCGCCGCCGGGGGCGCGCTCGCGTAACCGCGCGGGAATCCCGGACGGGGTCGACGACGCCGGCCCGCCGGAAACCGCGGAGACGCAGGCGACACGACGCGCATTTCCCGCACGGGCTCCTCCCCCCCTCGTAGCAGCTCCAGGTGAGCGCCCAAGGCACGCCGAGCCGCTCGCCCAGACGGACGATCTCCGCCTTGGACCGACGGAGGAGCGGGGCGAGGATGCGAACCTTCCGGCCTTCCTCCACGCCCGCGCGGGTCGCAAGTCCCGCGAGCCGCTCGAACGCCCGAAGGTACTCGGGCCGGCAGTCCGGGTAGCCCGAGTAATCGACGGCATTCGCCCCGAGGTAGATCGCCCCCAGGTCGTGGCTCTCCGCGTACCCTAGCGCGATGGCGAGCAGGATGGTGTTCCGGGCCGGCACGTACGTCGACGGGATGCGGCCGCCGGGGGGCGCCCGGTGGGGAACCGCGCGCTGGGACCGGGTGAGCGCGGACGGGAGGAGCGGGCCGAGCGGAAGCTCGAGGACGACATGTTCGGGCACTCGGTATCGTCGAGCGAGGGCGCGGGCCGAGGCGACCTCCTTCGCGTGTCGCTGGCCGTAGAGCACCGTAAGGGCATGCACCGGAGCCCGGTCCCGGGTCGCGAGGGCGAGGCACGTGGCGGAGTCCATGCCACCCGAGAGCAGCACGACGCTCCCGCGCGACGGCGCCCGCCGGGTCACAGCGGACCCCCGAGGGTCGCGTAGAGCGCCGTCGCGAGCCCCACCGCGCCGAGCATGGCGAGGAAATTGGTGCTCCCCTTGGTGAGATAGCCACGGTTCTCGAGCGTTTCGCCGAGGACCGAATCGACCTGGCAGGCAAGGAAGCCGGCCACCACCGCGGCGATGAGAAAGAATCCTCGATGGTCCGGGGTCTCGCCGAAGAGCTCCAGCAGTCCCAGCCCCACGACGCCCGTCGTCGCGGCCCCCGCGAACGCGAACGCTTCCCCGAGGCCCGAGACCCCACCGTTCGTTCCGGGGGGCACCGGCCGCGAGGTCAGGATGCTCCGGGCGTGACCGGCAAGTACCCCGAACTCGCTCGCGAACGTGTCGGAAGCTCCGAACGCGAGCGCGGCCGTGAACAGCACCGCGGCCAGCGAGGGCGGGAGGAGCGGCGGGTTCCATCCTCCCGCGACGGCGAGGCCCGTGGGAATGAGGATGTGCGCGAGCACGTTCGATACTCCACGCTCACCCGACGTGCCCTCCTGCAGCTTCTGCCGCCGCTTCTCCTCGAATCGAAACCGCGTGGCGAGGACGCTCGCCACGACGAAGAGGATCAGGAGCGCGAGGTATGGGAACCCGAGGAAGACCACGATGATCGCGCCGAACAGCGTGGCGACCGCCCCGGCCGCGGGCGTCAACGCCTTCGCCATGACCGCGCCGGCCGCCAGAAGGACCGTGGCCGCAATGCCGATCAGGGCGGGGACCAGAGCGAGCACGGAGCCCCTCGCGGCCCGACGGGCTCGGGGACTTAACGACTTCGTGCCTTCGAAGGAGGCCGGGATTCAGCCGCCGGCGAGCACGCGCAGGACCGCCACGTCGAACCGGTCGGCTTCGATGTCCGCGACGAGCCCTCGCTCCCGCAATTCGGCCCGCGACGGGAGCGATCCAGCGTACGGTGCGACGTGCGCGGTCAACAGGCCGAGGGCGCGTCCCGCTTCGATGTCCAGCGACCGGTCGCCGATGACCGCGCTCGTCGCGAAGTCGATGCTCCACTCGGCGCGTGCCTCCTCGAAGAGCCCGGTGCCGGGCTTCCGGCACCCGCACGCCGTCTCCGGTGCGTGCGGACAGTAGTAGAAGGCGTCGACCTCCGTGTGGAACGGGCGCAGTAGGAGGTTGAGGCGGGCGTGGATCCGCTCCACGTCCTCGCGGGAGTAGAACCCCCGTTCCACGCCGGACTGGTTCGTCACGCAGACGACCAGGTAGCCGTGCTGATGGGCGAGGGCCAGCGCCGCGCCGACTCCTCGGCAGAGCTCGAGCCGCTCGGCGTCCTGCAAGTAGTGAAGGTCGGGATTCAGCGTCCCGTCGCGATCGACGAAGAGGGCACGTCGGAGGGAGGAGGGAGCCGGGAGCGGCGCGTCCGAGGAGGGCACGGCCGGCCGAGACCGCGGCGGAGGCATAAGCGTTGATACGGCGGCGATGTTCCGGCGGACCCGGAGGACCTTGGAGCCGGACGCGTGGGAGCGGGCCTTCGGAGGGCTCGACGCCGCCATCGACGCCGTGCTCGGTCCCTGGCGATCGGATTCCGAGCCTCTCGGTCTCCTGTTCTCGGGAGGCCTCGATTCGTCGATTCTCGCCTGGGAGCTCCGCGAGCGGCCGGGACTCCGCCTCGTCACCGTCGGGACCCGGGGGAGCCCGGATCTCCGGTCAGGGGAGGACGCGGCCCAACTACTGGGGCTAGGGTGGACGGGGGCGGTCGTGGGGGGCG
>VFSW01006250.1_pt1 | contig 17529 bp, 17 predicted proteins | sample 5358111 | NCBI WGS metagenome assembly VFSW01 (sample SAMN11554181, study PRJNA540505) | mine drainage metagenome | isolation source: sediment from site ElyBrook_90M | place: USA: Ely Copper Mine, Vershire, VT | collected 2017
ACGTACGGATATCCAGCATCTGAACGTGGAAACATGGGCGCCTACCCAGACCACCCTCGTAGCCATTCGGGATCGTCGATGCCCGTTCTCGACAAGCTGCTGGCGAGACTTGTAATTACGCTAACAGCCTTCATCGGCCGTAGCGTTGCGCGGTAAATGATCGGCGGACCCGTTGTCGGACAAAACGCGAGCGGATCGCCTTCGGCTCCAACCGCGCCGTCGGTTGTTGGAAACTCGAGCATGACAATACTCGAAGCCTTTTTTGGAATTTGACGACGGATAGGCTTCCCATCATCAACCGGAATAATGATATTGAAGCGGTTCTTATTACTGTCGTTTGGTTCGGCCAATCTCAGGAATGGGAACCACGCCTTTTCTTTCTCAAGACGCGTGCTATCACAGAGCGGCTGCACGCAAAGTAGAAACTCCCCATCGGCCTCAACAAAAACCCCAGAACGAAGCAATGGCTTAGCCTCGCGATCTCGAAGCGTCATCAACATGGACAAGAGTTCGTGCGATTCCTTCATAGTTGTCCCATCAACTGCAAAGGTAGGAAGCTCGCTCTTGTGGCCATCACTCTTAAAGGCCTTCGGAAGGGTAACCCCGTTGGCTTTCGCAGTGTCAGCGCCGCTTTGAACAATCTGTTTTATGTCATCGAGAGATGCGGTCTTGTCCTCTTCGAACTGTCCCACACGGCTCAACATTTCTTTGCGCGACTCTATCCACCGGAGCGCCGCGTCTTTGGACACCTCGCACCGAACCAGAGGTGAATCGAGCAAGTCCGTGATTTCGGCACCAATCATTTCGACAATGTGCGTAGCACCGTCTTCCTGATTCGGGAGCCGAGCCCGATGCCACATGTAGCCCGCGTCGACCTCCCTCGGAAAGCGGGCTAGAAGGTGGTGAGTGTGGAGCCTCACCAACGCCACGGAGCGAAGCGCAGCCGATTCGACCATGCCGGGCTCGCGTCTTCTATAGTCCTCAAGAAGTTTTGCCGGAAGATCTGCGGGTCGTGACCTGCGTTCTTCCAACGTCGGGTCTTCAAATTCGGGCACTGTATCTTTTGCGAATATCGACAACGTTACAGGCCCCATCGACAGAGTGAACTCCCCGTATTCCACCACTTCGTCAGCGGCATTAAGCGACTTCAGAAGTCCCTTGCAGTGTGCCGCGATTTCGCGGAGTCGAGGAGTGCCTGTGTAGATAACAAAGAAGCGCAACATATGCTGCGCATCCTCTTCCGTAAGCAAGGCACGTAATACCCCGCGAGCGAGTTCACCCTCTTCGTCGCCGTCTTTCAATACCCAATCGAGCATGACGACATCGGCCCGCCGCGTTGCCTTTTGGGCGCGGTCAACAATATCTTCATCCTCGGTTGGTTTGAGTACGCCACACACCATGCCGCGGTCAGCAAAAGCATCGACGATTGCCTTGGCATTGAGCCCGTGACCGTTGGCTTCCGGCACTTGGTTGTTTTCCGGCGAAAATGCCGCATGATCATCGATCAGGACGACTGACAGTAAGAACGAGTTTAGCGCATCAGCCGTCGGTGTATTGTCAGGCGCAGTCGTCAAGGCCATCTATCCCCCTGCTGGTACCTGGCCATTGTCCTCTGAGGGACTGGCCTGCAATGGCTCAATGGCAAACGTCACGTTCATATCCTGTTCCGGCTCGACGAGCGCTAGACGGTACCCGTCCCGGTTGAGCGTCTGTTGCGAAATCCAAAGACCGAGCCCTCGACCGTCGGGCTTCCTTGAAAAGCCCGGCTCAAACACTACGGATCGATCTCGTTCTGAAATTTCCGGACCATTGTTCGACACCACAATTGCGCCGTCGGCAACAGAAACGACAACTCTCCTCGGCTTAGGCGAACGCTCGAGCCAGTAAAGAGCGTTGTCAATCAGGTTGACAACGACAGGGAACAGTGTTGACGGATACATGGGTGACTCGAATTCGAGAAATTCGGGAGTCGCATCCAGCGTTGCGTCGATCTTTGCCATTCGTTCTTCAAACACGCGCTTTACGTTCGGGAAAATACGTCTACCGCGGACAGTCGTTCGCGGTCCGTAGAGCCGACGCTGTAGTGGCGTAAACAATCTCAGGTAGCCGTCCAGAGAGCCAAAACCCGCGTGGATGTCTTCGTAGAGTTTTTTGAGCACCGGGTATTGTTTCGCGTAATCGCCGAGGCGCCCAATCGAGTGTCGCACGGACGTCATACTCGCGATAAACTCATGGCTGATAATCTGCGAGAAAAGGCCTAGTTGCGTCAACTCAAGGTCCTGGCTTGCCTGTTCTTCCAACGCCAGTAGCCTGTCCTCGAGTGCCGTACTTACCTCGATGTCGGTGACGATGCTCTTACCATCGCCCTGATGCCAACGGAGGCGCTCGATCTGCGCGCTGAACGCAGAGATCGTATGCCGTCCCTCATCTACTGCATTTGCGACTTCGCGTTCGAGGCGCGTGGCAACATCAAATATTTCGCGCTCTGAAATTGCCTCAAGCGACGTCCGCTTCGCCTCGCTTAGGCACGCATCACGAGTTTCTGCGAGCATGCTCTCAAGCTCTTCAGCCAAAGATTTGGCTCTCGGAACGACATCGGATGCAGCGATGAGTAGACCGTCGAAGGCCGACCGCAAGGAGGTTTCCGCGCCCTGGAACGACCTCTCGATAGCGTCCTCGAGATATTTTTGTCTGCTACTGGGATCGGATTTCCCATCTGAACTGAGGTCGCGCTCCACCTCAAAGAACATCGGCTCCACGAAGAGGCGTATCTGCTTTTCAACGTCGTCATGGTACGCTTCTAAATCACGGCGCAAGCTCGGAGTCAACGCTAGCCCTGGCGGCACGTCAATGCGATACTTGATTCGAAGCGCGTCCGCGTCCTCACGCGCCTTTCGCGATGCGACATACAGGGTGCTACGTCGGGCCACCGGATCAGCCAATGAATGAGCAGAGGCCACTTCCTCATTTAATCGCGCCGCAATGCCACTAGCACTATCGCGCAATTCGCCATTATCCAGCGCTTCCGTGAGCATCGAGAGGTTCCGGCTGAATTCAGCACGCGCAACAGCCGCTTCAACGCTCCTCCGCTTCTCTTCGGCAGCTAGATCCTTCAGTTTGGCGCGGCGTTCGACGAACGGCGTGGCTTTGGTGCCACCGGCTACAAAAAAATCCGCGGCCGATTGAACGAAGAAGTTCATCAGAACTCCGCGAAACTCCGAAAATGCTCTATTTTCGCGAAATCCTTCGCGGCCGGCTTTTTCCTTCAGGGCAGAATTATGTTCGCGATCAAGTTCGATGACGCCGAACATTCGTCGGTAGGAGAAAAAGTAACGGCCGAAATTCTGAGTTCGACGACGTTCAACGTCAATGAAATCTGTCCGACTGTCACCATAAGGCAACACGCGAATGTTGTCGTTGTAGATATAGAGACCGCCATAGGTATTGAGCTTCTTCTTAAGCGCCTCGTACTCGACCGTTGGTATCGTCGTCTCGCCCGCGTTTGTTTGCACGACGGCCAAACTGAACTTAAACGGTCCGCATGCTAGTTGCCGCCGCTGGCCACCGAGTGCGAATGGAAGCTCGTATTCTTGGACGTCTCCATACACGGAAACGGTGCCACGAAAAGCTCCCCATTCGTCAAAGGAGCCGACGATCTGATGGTCCGCATTCTTGAACTCATCGGGGGTGAAGAACTGGTCTTCAGAAATGACGTCGACTATTTCTCCATCACGATGATCCCGGAAGGCCGTTTTGATCGGCTCCGGCGGGTGCCCCGGAGTCATCGTGTTCGAGAAACCGATCAGCAGGCGAATGAGACTCGAAGGGTTCGTCGGTTCCAACGAAGCGAGATCCAACTGCGCGGTCAGGCGTTCGTCAACAGGTCGGATGAAGAAGTGTGTTCCCGAAGCACCGTCGCCTAAAAGACTCAGACCTCCAAGGTCGTCTTGAACAGAGGACGGGTCGAGGTCGATGGATTTTAGGCGATGCCCAATGTCGGCAAGTTTCTTTGAATCCGTTCGTCCCTCGAATTCCTCCAGAATAGGAGTATACGCATTCGCCAACTCTTTGACAGTCGCGGCATTCGGCAGCGTGGAAGGCTTCATCGTAACTATTGGAATGTCGATCTCGTTTAGGTTGATGCCCGGAAGTTCGAACATCTCCCAGTCGAGAAGTGCACACACGATTTCGTCGCGCCCCTCGGCTCTGTGTGCTCGCGTCAACACTAGAGTAGTTGACCCCAGCGTCGCAATCGCCAAGCGTCCAATCCCCTTTTCGCCAAGAGTTGGACGGGGCGGCACGCCAGGCGGGGCAGCTGGCTTTGGGAGAAGGCTATTCTCGATTTTGCTGTCCGTAGCGAGGGTCAACCAGCGACTGGCGAAATCGCCGAGTGTCATTCCGATGCCGTCATCGCGAAGGACGAGCAAATCTCTCGACCGCAGCAAGTCCGCCTCTACGTGAGTCGCGTAGGCATCGTAAGCGTTCTTAAAAAGCTCGCTTACCGCCGTCGAGATGCCCGCGATCTGTTGTCGGCCAAGCATGTCGACTGCACGGGCACGAGTTTGAAAAAAATACGGCATCAAGTCTCGTATTGGCCGGGGGGAGGAGGGAAGCCCTCCGACCAGTCCTGGCGTTTAGTCCGCGACCCCCAGTCCAACGGAAGGGCGCGGATGGGGCAAACGGAAGTGGGACTCAGTTATGGATGAGGAGAGGAAGCAACGGCCGACACGGCATCGGATCGAGATAAAGCTCAACAAGGAGCAAATGGAACTTATCGTTCGCGCCGCCGATGCCGCCAAAGTTGGCACGTCCGAGTTCGTGCGCGCCGCAGCCGAACGAGCTGCCCGCGAATTCCTGTCGAAGAATCGATAAGCGCGGTCACGTGCGAAACGGCCTAAGCCTTGCGAGCAAGGCTTCGTGAACGACGACACTCCTCGGCTCTCTGCCGCTGATGATCTTGGTCCGATGCACAGCACGCAGCACGCGCCACCGCTGTCACCGACGCATCAGGACTACGAAACGCTGCTCCCAGTGGTTACGGCGCTTATCCGTCATGCTGGCGGCTCATACGAGGCTTTTATCACCAAGACGGCATCCCTGATTCGGCGCGCAGTCGATGAGGTCATCGACACCGCACGCACAAACCGTTTCACTCTGGACGAATGCGAGAAGACCGAGAAGACCTACCTCGGAACGAAGATCGAGAACTTTTTTCGAAACATGCTCGATGTTCCGCGAGGGATTCTCGATTTGGACCTGGACGGCATCTCCGTCGACGTGAAGCACTCGATGTACTCGACGTGGGCAATCCCGCGAGAAGCTCACGGGCATCCTTGCGTATTGATTGCCGAAAACGAGAAGCACGCTCTCTTCAGCGTCGGTGTGATTAAAGCGGAACTGTCGTATCTTAATCCTGGCCGAAACCAAGATAACAAAGGTACTTTTTCAGCCGTTGGGCGAGAGAATATCTGGTGGCTTGCGCGCGAACACACCTACCCTCCGAATCCGTGGGAGTTCATCTCCAAGGAGGATAGATTAACTATCATGGTCGGCGGCGGCGGTATGACGCGCGTTGCCGCAATATTTGAGATGTTTCAAGATCGTCCGATTTCCCGAACCATCGTCGAGCACGTAGGTCAGCAGAAGGACGCGCTACGACGTGTGCGCCGCGGCGGTGGCGCACGAGATATCCTCGCGCCCAAAGGCATCGCAATCTTGTATGAGGGAAATGATCGCGCCCTGATTGCACAACTCGGCTTGCCTGCGCTTGGCGCCGACGAATTCATCTCGCATCGGCCGCGAGATGCCGCTGAAGCCGAACTACTACGCAAAGCGGGACATATCGACTAACTGGGATCTAAGCGTCGCGCCCTCTTCCAACGCGTTGCCAGACGAGCGCATATCCTTGGAAAGTCCCTGCTCTGACACGTCCAGAGATAGAGCGGTTCGATTCCGACGCCATTGAGGCGTTCTGCATTGTGCTGGTCTCGCTCGACGTTCCTAGTAATCTTCTCCGACCAGAACGCGGCGTTCGTCTTCGGTAGGGCTGCACGAGCGCAATCGTGACCGTGCCAAAAGCATCCGTTGATGAACACCGCTACACGTAGTCGCGGGAGATAAATATCCGGCCGTCCCGGAAGGTCCTTGCGGTGTAAACGATAGCGCACTTTTTGTGCCGAGAGTAATTTACGCACCAGCAGTTCTGGTTGCGTATCCTTTGAGCGGACGAGGGCCATCTGCTCGCTCTTTGAGAGCGCCATTACATCTTATCCCGTTGCGGCTACTCGCTCTCGCTCGCAATGACCATCGCGTAAAAGCGTTTGCAAAAGATGCGTCGCGATGGCAAATGCGAGCTTCACAGGAACCGCGTTGCCGATTTGCTTCGCAACTTGTACGTTAGATCCGACGAAAATGAATGCATCGGGAAACGTCTGCAGTCGCGCTGCCTCGCGGATCGTGATCGGTCGATTGGCCTTAGGGTGCAGATATCGACCCTTCTCAGGTTTGAAGAACTCCGTGCGTATGGTCGGGGACGGCTCATCCCACCACATTCGTCCAAACACGTCAACGCTTCCGGTTTTCTTCCTCTTCCAGCACTTCGGAGTAAGGTCCGGACGCTTGCGCATGAGGTCGAATCGGTTGCCGCCCTTGGGCACGCACTTGTAGCGTTCCACTGACATCGATTTCGGATTGCGACCGACGTGCCAATTCTCGCCATTCGGCTCCAAAGGAAGATCCTCGATAGCATCGCGCACGGTGAGGCGTTTGAGCCCCGAAGGAGGCAGTGTCGGCCTACCGATGCGGCTGCCGATGATAATGGCGCGTTTGCGATTCTGGGGTACGCCGTAAAGGACGGCGTTCAGAACGTCGTATGCCAATTCGTAGCCGCGCTCAAGTCGGCGCACATGACGCCTAAGGCGCTCGAACTCGGCCGATTTGAGGATTTCAGGAACGTTCTCGAGGATGAAGACTTTCGGTTGAACGACGTCGAGGATGCGCATGTAGTGCTTCCAAAGCTTGTTACGCGGGTCGTCGTACTCCCAATCGTTCATGCGGCCCAATGGACTAAACCCTTGACAGGGGACTCCGCCGACCAGAACGTCAATTTCCGGCGTCTCAAATTCGAGAGGCGCGTCTTCGACGTTGCGACCGCTCCATAGGAGGGCGCCTTCGCTGCGCTTGACCTCGACGTCTTCGATTGGACAGGCCAGCACATGATTACCGAAGTTGGCCGCGTACGTTTGAGCGGCCCAGCGATCGAATTCCACCGCAGCGACCGGGGTGAAGCCAACCTGTCGGAACCCTTCGGTGATTCCGCCGGCCCCCGCGAAGAGATCAGCAACGTACAGCTCCGACGTTTTCAGAACGCGCGTTGTCCTACCTCGCTGCTTTTGGGTCGGATATGATGTGTGCTTTTGTCCTGCCACCGAGTTTCTCATAAATTAGGAATCCTAAATGCGAGCGAACGACGCCAGGAGCGTTCGCTCGCAATATACTCGCCGCAGCCGACCTTGTTAGTCGCAAAGCGCGGAATCGGAGGTGGCACGCATGCGATGCGATCCCCTTGTGGGTAGTGTGGAAAACCCGAGGTTCCGGTCGCCGTCGCGCTCATCTCGAACGTCTGTTCGCCATGGATAGCAGGATATCCTATACTTGTATAGATTAGCATTCTACTCTATGGCTAGACCTCGAATTGCCGTCCGCCACAGGGACGCGGTCGTGTATGACTCGTGGCTGTCAAGCAACGCCCTGAAGCAGCAGATCAACCAGCGCACGCTGCAGCAGTACCGTTCTGAAGTGGTGCGCTTCCTTAACGCTCACCAGAGCATACCGCTGGCGCAGGTCGACGAGGAGACGATCATCGATTACCGGCGAACGCTCAAGAGCAGCGTAAAGCGTCGCATGACCAGCGCTCTCGGACTTTTCTTCCAACACGCGCTCGATAGCAGGTGCGTGGCCTACAACCCCATCTATCGAACGAAGCGCACCTCCGACAACGAAGCGGTGCAACAAAGCCTTATGAAGCTCATGGTCGGCGGCGGTTTCACGCAGTCGCAAGCTCGGACGGTTCCATGGGTAACGCTGCTTCCTGCCTTTGCGCAGCGCGGGCGAGTCAAGACATTGAAGGTCAGGGGCGCCACAGTCAGGATCCGTCCGAAGCTACGCAAGAACCTAGAGCAACTGTTTCGGAGACGCGTTGCAGAAGAAAGCAGCCTCCGATCGCTGCTGTGTAGCCCGATCGCGAGTTAGTTTAGTTTTGTTCTATACAAAAACCAGCGTCCAAGCGTCTCAATGGCCAGCGGCTCGTTCCGTCGCCGAAAGGGTTACGAAGCTACGTCACAACAGACCGTCGGGCAGTCTCTGTGCGCTCGTTAGATCTTCGACCGCCGCGCCCGTGTCTTCCTTGATGCTTTCGCCGATATCGTCGGAGAGCGGCGGTTCTTCGAGTGCTTGTCGTTGTTGCTCGATCGCGCGCGCGATAGCGCCGTGGGCGCTGATAAGCGCGCCATAAATGTCGTCGGCGTCGGCGGGGGCGAGTGCGTCGCCGATGTCGTGCGCCAGCGCCCGCGTCAGCGCGCTGTCGAGGCCGTAGAACAGCGAGCGTGCATTCTCAGTTGGGAAAGCGTTCAACAGGCTTGTCCGGTCCATGAAGAAGCGCAAGATCTGGTGCAACTGTCCCAATGCGACGCGCCTTCTCCTCCGGCGCTCGTAAGCGCGTAGAGCGAGAGGGAGGATGACGGCCATGGACGTCGCTGCGGCCATGGCGCCGGTCGACACGGCGAGCCACTTCGTCCAGTTGCGGTATCGCGCTCCGCGCCAGCGGTGCTTCGTAACGCGGCGTGCGTTTGGGCCTCCATAGCAACTGGAGTGCTCGCGCGGACGTGAATTGTCGGCGCTGTCACTGACAACAGAAGCAGAAGTGCAAACCTCACGCGGATGGAAGCGCGAGGGGAGGTATCGGTCCACCTCGGATCTCGCGAAACTTTTTACCCATCGTTGCGGTGCGCCCAAGAATGTCAGCCCATGTCGCCCGCATTTCCACGCGCCCGGTGAGGTCGACACCGCGTCGTCGATCGATCAAGTAAGCGACGAGGTCCAACATGAGCAGCACCCTGATGGTGCTTGGCATCGTCGCCGGCATGCGTGTTAGGCCGTGCAGATGCAAGTGCCGACTGACTCGCACGTGTTTGGCTTGCTTTCGTCTCGTGTTGCGATAGAGATGGGCGCTGATGACGTGAAGCGCGGGCCGTTCCACGGCGGCAGCAAAGGGCCTCAGCGTCTTGATCATCTCCCGCACGGACGCGTTCTGCGCGGATAGGGTGGGGACGTCAGCCCGAACGTAGTCACGGAGTATCCCTTCGAACTCGACGAATAGCCGGGGAAGGAGCCACGTCGCCGGGTTGCAGCCCGCTGCGCGCAAAGCCCTGGCCGCGATCACGCCTTCGCGGAGGATTCTTTTACGGCGCGGCGCGACCGACTGATAGTCGCACGTCGCCTCGACCAAGTTTCCAAGCTCGCGATAGTCGTTCGCTTCGTAGAAGCGCAGGATCCGCGCCTCGAAGTCGGCGAGCGAGGCCCCCTCGTCGGCCATCTGCCCCAACTCCATGACGAGCGCCGGCGGCCAGCTCGTCGAGAGGCACCAGCGATAGCGCCGGGCAACCGTTTCGGCCGCGTGCACAAGATCGCACGCCTTCGCGGCCACCCGCCCTACCACGCATGCCGCTTCCCAAAGGATCGCGAGCGCCTGCTTTACTTTGTCCGCGATGCCGTCCATCGGTATTCTCCCCTGCTACGACCTCTAGAAAGGCTTTGTATATCAGCGTTGCGTGCCAGACGTCATGGCATTCTTGTCAAAGTGGAGGGTGCGAACTTGATTCCTCGGCGAAATGCCCCAAGTGCGTAGGCCCGCAGCCCGCGCCGAGTCGCGAAGTAATTTCGAGGCCTGGCCGTCACCGCCAGGGCTTGCCTTCTTGGGAGTTTTTGCTAAGAGCGAGCCACAGATTTTACGGCGCTATGGCTGACCCTTGGTAGTCTTGCACCGCATCTCTTGCCGCATCGCTTGCCGACACCGTGTGCGATTTGCGGAGTATACTGTAGAAGGCGTCCGGCACCGGCGACGTTCGCTCTCGGTACGCGAAGACGTGGTACTGATGTGCCGAAGCAATTCCTTCCAAATCCGCATCCTGAATCTCGCCTCTTAGAGCACGTTGCCACGTGCCTTCTACTTGTCTTCGCAACGCATCGGCACGTCGCGCGGAGTCTTGCTGATCCCAAATCTCGCGACTGATCCAGACGATGGCGGGAATGAGTGGGTAAAGCACCTTTACGATGAGATCGAGCATAGTCATCTTTTCTATTGCCGCGTAAACGACGATGCCGATCGCAGTAAGGACGAGAGCGGCTCCAAGCGCTACGACGTAACGCCATCGGAGGCCACCATCCCACGCTACTGTTTCCCTGATGCATGCAAGGCGCCCGACTTTAAGCGGCAAGGTCCCAAGGTCAGGAGAGTACCAGTCGCGATTTCGCACCGAACGCTTGGAGCTCTGACGTCGTGCCGCAGCGTGGATCTCGCTGCGATCCTCTTCGTCCACGTACTTCACGGCTGGGCTCGGCAACTGGTAGGCGATAGCGTCGAAGGCATTTTGGGCGGCAGTGCCTTTAGATCGGTACGTAGCGACGAGCGGATAGATGATCGACGCATCGAGGATCGTTAGGACGAAGGCGACCAAGTCGGTTGCCGTTACGATAGTTGCCTGGAATTGCGCGATCACTGCTAATATCGCGGGTAGCAGCACGACGACGCAGAGCTCTGTGACGCGGAGGCGCTGCACCTGGCACCAATATGTGTCCGACGCTCCTCTGAAGGCTAGTGCACGATCCGTGTTCTGCGCGTCAAGCCAGGTCATCGACTAATCTGACACTTTGCGCTAGACTGCGCCGTTGAATGGTGGAGTCGGATGCACGCGATCGGCCTCCTCGAGTACCCCCTGCGCGCTAACCGGTGCTCGGGCGGCATAGGATCGTAGAGCAGCGGCCGGGATAAGGCGTTGCACGATGTCGGAGTAGGTGTAGCCGTACAGTCGACCGTCTGTCGCGCCGGTAGCGTCAACGAGGCGAGCGATCTCGTCCGGTGTGGCTCCCGGGAGCACCTTAGCGAAGACCTGCCGCCGTTGTTCCGGATTGGGACGATTGAATTCGAAGACACGCGCAGCCCGACGCCGGACCGCCGGGTCGAGCGCATCGAGACGGTTGGTGGCGATGATCGTCGCGACCGGTACGCCGGCTCGCCGGAGGTCGTCGATGCTACGGATGAGTGCATTGACGCCGGCACGATCTTCATGGTGCATCTGCAGCTCCGCGCGAGACTGTGCGATTGCGTCGGCTTCGTCAATGAACAGGATGCCAGCACAGCGCTTTCCGTTGGACATCCCGCGCTTCGAACCCCAGGATCGTACGTAATCGAAGGCTGCGACGATCCGTTGCGTCATCTCCCCGACGAATCCGCTGCCGCGCGCGGCCAGGCTGATGCTAAAAAGCGTCACGCTTGCACTTTCACGGCGCGCCAGTTCGTCGCCGATGGTTTCGGCGAGTTCGGTCTTGCCCGTCCCAACGTCCCCGCCCAGCACAAACAGCTGCGGGCGATCGAGCAGCAACGCTACGAAGGCATCATGGCCATCGTACTTCTTCGCCCAGTCTTTGAGCGACTTTGGGTTTAGCGCCGCGCGCATGGCCAAGAGAAGATCGCTCTTGATGTCATCGATACCCACGAGATCAAGATACCGCCGTTGAGCGTCTGGATCTGGGAGTGTAATCGCCCGCAGCTCGCTCGGTATCGTCATTTCAGACGAACCTCGCGGTACAAGCCGAGTTCGTCTTCAGAGAAGTGCTTCGTGCCGGCCGATCGTACGCCGGCAGCCAACTGCGGCTCGTCAGCCGCCTCGCGCTCGAGCGGGCTCTTCGCCTTGAAGGCCTGCTGTTGTTCCCGCGTTAGTCTGCAGAACGGCTCAGAGTAAGTTAGGTACGAAAACCAAGTTCCTCCGGTAACCTCAGCTGTGGGTGGCACGCGACCGGGCTTGTCGTCCGTGCCGTTCGCGGACTGAGCTGTATACGCGACTTCGAAGATGACCTCGCCGCCCTTTTTGAACCCATAGCGGATCGACCGCAGGTAACCGGCATCCAGGAACATTTCAGCTTCCGCAATGTACTTATTGAGCGTTTCCGCGTCAGGTTTGCCGTAGAACGTTTGCACCTGCAACAATTCGGCACCGATTCGGGACGCTAGCCGCTTTGCTTGCGTTGCAGTTGCAGTTTGAGTAGTGGTTCTGGTTTGATACACTAGACGTTGAACTCCGGTCCGAATACGTCGCGCCATGCGGCGAGCGACGATTCTTTGGTGATTGCGGTACGTGCTATGGAAATGTCGTCGAGCGCCTGAGCGGCCTCCTCGACGAATGTCGCGCGGTCCGACGACGAACAATCTCCGGTCACATTATTCTCGTAAGCGACGGGATCGTAAATTCGTATCGGATCGTTCGATTCGCCCACCTTGTTTGCGGCGTAATTGTCGGTAAAAAGAATCCTCTCTGCGAGGTTGCTCTTGACGATGTACGAGAAGACGTCCTCCAGAGCTTGCGGATAGTTCGAAGCATCCGTTCCGTTGTCTACGACGTGCGACACGATCAAGTCCATCGCAAATCCCGGGAGCGTTGCGCCGCTCTCTTCGTTACGCACTTTACGCCAGTATTTCATGAAGCGAAGCATCTGAGCATAATGCGTAGGATGCTCCTTCTTCCGTTTACGCACGAACTCGAGATGCTTCGGAATGCTCGTGCGAACGCTCTTACCCGTTCGCAGAAGCAGGGCGCCGTAGGCGTCGGCGTCGCCGTCGTACAAAATAGGCACGCATTCGACGTCGAAGCCGGTGCCGGAGTAGCTGATACGAACGGAAGCATCATCCGATGTGATTCGATCTGCGGGAATGATGTTCTCGTACGCCTCCCGCAAGCGGTCTCGTAGCCAGCCTACCAGATCGGCGTGCCCGGCCGGTGCAGCCGCGCGTTCCACGTACACGCCTATGTCCATATCTGAGATCGAACGTAGCGCGATACCCTTGGCAATGCTGCCGGAGTTGAGCATCTTGACGAGGTCGAAATCGGGATGCGCGTCGATGTATCTCTCGAGACGCTCCTTCATATTTTCGCCTTGCTCGCGATACTTGCTGGCGAGTTCGGAGCTCAGATTGACGCGCCTTTGCGCCCAGTCTGCGAGATCGCGAGCGGTTATCTTTTGATCGACGGCCACGTTATTTTCCAAACCCCGCTTTGTTCTTTTCTGCACGGACCAGCTTGTATTGAGAGCCAGCGATCGGTGTACGCGGCGCTTTGCCGCCGCGCGGGCCGATGATGTGATACGCACCCGAGCGCAGGGCGAGCTGGCCGGGTTTGAGTTGCGCCGGATTCGATAATATGGACTTTGGACGGGGTTTGGACAATGTCGATCTCCATAGGCGTGCCCCGATGCCGTGAGGCTCCGACCAACGCACCGGGACATAAGCTCCGGCCACGAATATCCGTTTAGGCAGCCGTGCCTTCGTCTGGCGGGAGAGGTCTTCGCACGGTGTTCAATCGAGCGCGATGGCCTGTCGCTCCAGCGGGCTCGATGCTCTATACGAACGTCAGTTCGCCTGCCGCGCTAGCAGTCCTTTGCCGATATTGCTAGCGCTTTTTACCCGACTTAGCCAGGAACCGGGCGCCGATGGGCCTGGTCGCCTCGGCGGCTTAAGGAAAGCACGAGCAATGGCCTTACCCTTGAGCAACATTGGGGGATAGCCAGGCTGCGGCTATTCCTGGGATAGATCGCGGCGATAGTCGGAATCTCAACGCTTAAGTGCTGAGTTTGTGGCCGCTCTGGGATGCAAAGACTTCCTCGGTCGGCTCTCGTTCCGAGGTCCCCTGAGCGATGTACGCTCATTTATCTTAACGCTTTGGCTCGCTGAGAGGGACTGACGTATTCGCATTGGTCAAGAGTCGACGCATCGATGTTTTCTCGCCCCGAATCGACGGCGCGACATGCGGCTTCGACGAGGACGCGGGCGGTCTCGCCGATCGTGCCTTCACTCATCGCTAGGATCTTTAGCGCCAGCGACGGCTCCGCGAGATTCGACGGCTTCTCTAGCTGCAGCGCTGTTTCGAAGCTCGCCAGGAGCCGCAGGTAATCGGCGTCCATCGTCCACTTTGGGACGAGCGCCACGTCGAAGCGGTTCTCCAGCTGCTTGTCGAGCTGAATTGCAAAGTACGCGTCGCGGGTCCCGACTCCAACGATCGGAATCTGTAGTTCGTTTCCGAGGTACCGAATCGCATTGCGAAACTGCTGTTGCTTCATCGTGGTGCCGGCGAGTATGTTGTGAATCTCGTCGATGACGAGCAGCTTGACGTTGATGGCGTCCAGCATTCGAATGACCTGGAGTTGTCGCTGGTCGACGCGCGCGGAGGCCCGGAACGGCGCGTATATTTGCGAAAGGATCGCGTTGTAAAAGCGACTCTCGTCTGGAACGTTCGGAGCCTGCACAACCAGCACCGGGAACCGCGAGGGGTCCCCCGCGAGATGCACCTCGGGCTTATGCTTGCTCAAGAAGCGGTTAACGATCATCGACTTGCCGTTGTTCGTTTCGCCGACGACGAGCAGATTGGGCATGCGATGCACCTTCGGCAGATGCAAGAGGTCCTCGAGTTGCCGGATGATCCGGTTCGCAACCGGATACTCGATGAACCGCGAGCCGCGCAGCTTCTGGATAGCGGCCTTCCTCGCCGCCGCGTCAGAGGTCGACGATTTCAAAGGGTTCCACTTTCGTCGGGAGATCGAGGCTTTCGATCGCCGGGGGCTTGGAAACAATGACCCGCTCTCGTCGTGCGTAACTCTTTCGGCGTTCCTTCTCGCGGCGTACGCGCTTGGTCGTCTTTGCGGCTTGCTCTTGCTGCGCTCGAAGCCGCTCGTATGACGCGAAGATCGCCTCTTCGTCGATGTGCGCCTTCCCTTCGTCAGTCAGCCGCTTTCTGATCGCCTTGAGCTCCCAGAGGCTGATCGGCGGGTGGGACGAGTTGCGATACGGCACTTCAGCGTATTGCTTGAGGTTCGGATCGAAAAAGTAGATCGTGCTGATGTCTCGAGGGTCGCGCTTGAAGACGAAGCTGCGCGGTCCGTTGCGTGACTTTATTCCGATATACGGACGCAGGACGTCGCTGTAGTAGAAGACGTCGTCGAGCTGCACGCCGTACTGCTGGATCGTTCGCTCGATGTAGGGCATGAAGTCCAGCCGGATGCGGTACTCGTCGTCTGCCGTGGGCCGTGCCGGGAGCCCGCGCGGTGTCGGCTGGCCGTTCTTGCCGAAGATGCCGTCCCGCCAGCGCTGTACCGGCGAATCGTCGATGCCCGTGTGCAGCTTTTGATGGTAGACGCCGGTGATGTACTCCGCGAGCCACCGCTCGAACTCCACGAGCGTCATGGTCGCCCGAGCTTCGGAATCATAGTCGCCGCGTTTTGCCGGTGAGGCGAAGGTCGCGCCGTCCAAGGTTTCGAGCGCAGTTGACAGCGTGCCCATGAGCCGTTCGATGTGCGCGCCGTAGTGCGGCCGCGCCAGCATCCGGAAGTTGATCTCGATGCCGTACTCGTTGCAGGCGCGCTGCAACATTTTTCCGCGAAAGTCGCGTCCGTTATCGGCATGAACGATCGCGGGAAGCCCCCAGCACGGCCACGAGTTGCTGATCCCGCGTTTAGCCAGCCACGTCTCCTTTGGCAAAATCGCGTGGGCGAGGCAGAGGCCGACGCTGGCGGCGCCCGGCGGATCGAGCGACACGTAGAAGCCGACGACCATGCGGCTGTAGATGTCGCACGCGAGCGTGAGCCATGGCCGTCCGACCGACTGTCGATCTTCCTCGTCCACCAGCATGACGTTCAAGAGCGTGTGGTCGATTTGGACGAGCGAGAGGGGGCGCGCCGCTGCCGCGAACTCGCCTGGACGCGCTTCGAATTTGTCGTCGGCCTCTTTCGCGTGCGCGCGCCGGCGGACGCGCTCGCGCTCCGTCAACTGCCTGATGCGGTTGCGGATCGTGTTGGGATGTGGCGCAGTGACACCGGCGTCACGGCAGAGCCTCGCGACTTCGTTAGCGGTGGCGCGGATCGAAGGCTGCTTTTTGGTCAGGTAATACTGCTCGATGGCGGTAACGACGATTTGCTCGACGTCGTTGGATAGCCGACCCTTGCCGCGTCCGCCGTGACGACGCCGCGGCAAGAGCGAACTGGCTCGGCCGCCGCTTCCCTCGTACAAACGCAGCCATCGATACAACGTAGAGGTTTCGACTCCGTACTCTCTAGCAGCGCGCTCCACGTCCGCGCGCGATCTTCGACAGTCTTCTGAGACAAGTGACTCCACGAGCTTCTGCCGACGCATCGCCGTATCCCAATCGCCGTCGTCGATCTCCGACAACTCGGCCGACGGCGCGAAAACGTCACGTGTCTCGTCGACGTACGGCTCCAACTCTGGTATCGCCAGACGCTCGTGCTGCCCGGTTTCGGGATCTTGCGCCATCACTGCGTCGAAATCGAGAACGTGAGTGATGACATATCTGCGTCCGTGCGCAACGACGTCGCGCCCCCGCTCGATGACGATCCCGCCGTGCTGCGCGTTCATATCCAGGCTGGATACCAAATCTGACTGTCGACGCCGATCGGTCGATCGAGACTGGTGACGATATTCCGCCTGCCGATCAGGCACCAGAGAGTTGGAATGAGCTGCGCGCGGTTCCACTCGTACTCGCAGCATGCTTCGAGCAGTTCCTGAACAGTGGTTTGGCCCAATCGCTCGAGCGTCGACATGATGACTTCCTCGTGCGCGGGATCGGGTGCGCGGTTTGCATAGGGCAACAGGAAGCGGGCGTTTTCGAGGTAGGACGTGCGGATTTCGCGTTCGGTCTGAATGCGGTACGTCCAGCCCTGATCCCGGGCGTACCGGGCGGCGGCCTTGAACCGCGGCCTCAACCTCGGCCACTTTTCGCGAAGCTCTTGGCGGTACTTGACGTCGCAGAGCATCGGAGGGCTGGCGTGGTAGCGGACGAGCAGGTCTGGATAGCCGTTGACGCTCCTCCCGACTGGGGTGCTGTAGGCCAGCTTGACGGGCTGAGCCTCGTAGGAGGCAACGGATGTGCTGAACTCCAGGACCAGGATGAGGTCGCGCTCCAGGGCCGACTCGAAGGGCACCAGGCCATCGTTCTTGCGGCTGGGGAAGAGGCCCGTGATGCTGCGGCGGCTGGGCGGTATGGTACGGGCGCTCACGAGTTCCTCTCCCCAAAGGTGGTAGTCCGGAATATTGTATTCTTCCAAACTGGTCGCAAATCCTCTTGTACACAGTCGCGCCAACTTTTGTACGGATCGGCTCATTGAAGGGCTCCTGGTAGCATCAGCTTGTGGAAGTCACACCGGGCGAGCGTGGGGCCGTACAAGGCGGCCTTCACGGGGAAAACGAAGGGACGA
>VFSW01006251.1_pt1 | contig 17529 bp, 19 predicted proteins | sample 5358111 | NCBI WGS metagenome assembly VFSW01 (sample SAMN11554181, study PRJNA540505) | mine drainage metagenome | isolation source: sediment from site ElyBrook_90M | place: USA: Ely Copper Mine, Vershire, VT | collected 2017
CGTCGTGCAGGAACTCCTGGGCCACGCCTCGATCGCCACGCCGCTGGTGTACACCGCGGTCTCGATAACCTCGTTACAGAGTGTCTACGCCAAAGCCCACCCCCGAGCCCACGACTAAGCGGGGCCTGCACTCATGAATACCCTCTATTACCTCCTCGCTATCGTTCCTTCGATCATCCTGCACGAGGTCAGCCACGGATACGTCGCGAACCTCTGCGGTGATCCGACCGCCAAGAACGCCCATCGCCTGACCCTCAATCCGCTGCGACACGTCGATCCCTTTGGCACGATCCTGCTCCCCTTCCTCCTGATCGCCACGGGTCTGCCCGCCTTCGGGTGGGCCAAACCAGTACCGGTCAACGTCGGGCGCCTCCGCAAACCCCGTTCGCAGTCGCTCTACGTGTCCCTGGCTGGACCGCTCACCAATATCATCCTCTCGGCCGTTGCCTTCATCTACGTCCGTTACGAGTTCCACCACGCCAGCGTGGCGACCTTGAGCTCCAACACATCCTTCGTCACCTACATGGTCTATTTCGGCATCGTCAACCTGATTCTGGCGGCGTTCAACCTGCTCCCCATCCCACCGCTCGACGGTTCAGCGATCATCGAACGGTTCGTGCCCGTGCGTCACTTGCCGCGCTACTACCAAATGCGTGCTCGTGCTCTACCGTTCGTCATGGGGGCTTTGATACTGAACGCCCTCACGTTGCACATCGGCACGACCTGGCTGTACAGCCTGCAACAGCACTGGATAAACCTCGTTCAGAGCTAGAGGCCCATGGCGGCCGCCGCCCGCTCGTACATGGGTCCAGCGACCGCAGACGCCTTTTCGGCGCCGCGCGTCGCGAGGGCGCGCAGGGCGCCCTCGTCGCTACAGAGTTCGCGGTACCGTCGCTGAATGGGCTCCAGGTGCGAGATCACGAGCTCGGCGAGGTCCTTCTTCAGATCCCCGTATCGTTGGTAGCGTGCGGCGACCGCATCGGGAGTTTCTCCCGAGAACCCCGCGTACATCTCGAGGAGATTCGACAAGCCGGGCTTCTTGTCCCAGTCGAAGCGCACCTCATTGTCGGTGTCGGTGACCGCTTTCTTGATCTTCTTATCGATCTCGCGGGGATCATCACTGAGATAGATCAACCCGAGGGGACTCGCCAGGGACTTCGACATCTTGCGCGTCGGTTCTTGGAGGTCCATCACCCGTGCTGACGCTGCGGGCTGCACGCCGTCAGGCACCGTAAAGACCGGGCCGTAGCGATTGTTGAAGCGCTCCGCAATCTCTCTGGTCAATTCGAGGTGCTGTCGCTGGTCGTCGCCGACCGGAACCTGCTGCGCCGAATAGAGCAGAATGTCACCCGCCATCAGCACCGGATAGGTCAGGAGTCCCACTCGGTACCCCTCCTGGCGCGAGGCCTTCTCCTTGAACTGGGTCATTCGCGACAGTTCGCCGTAGGTGGCCACACATTCCAACAACCAGTTCATTTGGGCGTGATACGGGACTTGACTCTGGATGAACAGGGTGCTGACCTGGGGATCGAGTCCCGCTGCGAGCAGCCAGGCCAGGTAGTCCACGGTCTGTTCACGAAGGCGGGCGGGCTCGATCTGCAGCGTCAAGGCGTGCAAGTCAACGATGCAGTAGTGGGCGTCAGGATTCTGTGAATCCACCCACTGGCGCACTGCTCCGAGATAATTTCCGAGGTGCATGGCGCCCGAGGGCTGGATTCCGGAGAAGATGCGCATTCGACAATCGTAGAGGAGGAGGGGCACTCTCGAGGATTTACTAGTGTTACGGCGTGACCTACGTCGTGACGACGCCGTCGTTCAGCGGACCCATCGAAGTCCTACTGCAACTCATTAGCAGTCACGACGTCGATATCCTCGATGTTCCCCTTGCTCCGGTGGTGGACGCTTTCGTGGCTACCCTGCGCGACGACGCGACCACCCTCGAGGTCGAAGAACTCTCGGAGTTCTTGCTCATCGCTTCGATCCTGCTCGAACTCAAGAGCCAGCGGCTCCTACCTGGTCGCGACAGTACCGAACCCGATGAGGAGTTTGTGGGTTGGGAGGAGCGCGACGTACTCCTCGCACGCTTGCTCGAACTTCGAACGTACGCGAGCCTGGCCGACTCCTTCGTCGGACTCTTCGAACGTGCCGCTAAATCGTTTCCCCGTCTTCGTGGCATTGACGAGGGCTTCGTCGTCCGACCGCCGGATCTGCTGGTTGGGGTCACCACTGCCCATTTGGCCGCCGCCTACCTTCGCGGGATCGAAGAGAAGCCCGTTCCCGTTGTCCGCCTCAATCACGTCACCGTCGACGCCGTCACCGTCGCCGAGACCGTGGTCGTGCTCGCGCAGCGTCTGCCCACCATGGGCCGCATCTCGTTCCGAAACCTGACTCTCGGCCTCGAGACGCGTATCGAGATCATCGTGCACTTTCTCGCCCTCCTGGAACTGTGCAAGCTGGGACATATCGAACTCGGCCAGGGTGCCACTTTCGGCGACGTCGAAATCGCGTGGATCGACGCCAACTCGCGACTGGATATGGAAGGGATTGATTCATATGAGGGATGAGGCCTCGCTCGAACAGCGACTTGAAGCGATGCTCACGGTGGCGCTCGAGCCGATCTCCGCCGAAGAGCTCGCCGACGTCGCCGAGGCCGACGCCGCCGAAGTGACCACGGTGCTGCGGGGCTTACGGTCCCAGTTCACCGACGAGAAGCGCGGATTTCAGCTCGCCGAACTCGCCAGCGGCTGGGTTATGCAGTCCTCACCCGACGTCGCCCAGTGGGTCACCCGCTTCGCGAATCGCGACGTGTCGCACCGTCTGAGTTCGGCCGCTCTCGAAACGCTGGCGATCATCGCCTACCGCCAGCCCATCTCTCGCGCCCAGATCACCGCGTTGCGCGGAGTCAATGTCGATGGCGTCGTGCGTCTCCTCGAGCAACGGGGCTACATCCAAGAGGTCGGGCGCGCGCCGGGGCCTGGACAGTCAATCCTCTACGGCACCACCGAGTTGTTCCTCGACCGCATGGGATTGGCCTCACTCCTCGAGCTACCGCCCATCGAAGATTTCCTCGTGCCTCTCGAGACGGCCCAAGCATTGGTGGCCGAAATGAACGCGGTCGGCGACGACCTCGACGGAGCGTAGATGGAAGAGGGCGAACGCCTCCAAAAGACCTTGGCCCGCGCCGGTTACGGTTCGCGTCGGGTCTGCGAGATATTGATCAGCGAAGGACGCGTCACCATTGATGGTCGCGTCGCGGAACTGGGCAATCGCGTGGATCCCGAGTCGCAGATGATTTGCGTTGACGGCTCGATGGCGCCGGTCGCCCAGTCCAAGGTGTACTACTTGTTGAACAAACCCACGGGAGTCGTCACCACTGCCTCCGACCCCCAGGGTCGCCCCACCGTGCTGACGCTGGTCTCCTCGAGTGCGCGCATCTTTCCGGTGGGCCGCCTCGACATGAACACCGAGGGACTTCTCATCTTGACCAATGATGGGCGACTCGCCCACCTGCTCACTCATCCGAGCTCGGGAATCGCCAAAGAATATCTCGTGCGCGTCGAAGGTGATCCGTCGCCCGGCGCGATCCGTCGATTGCGCGAGGGCGTCGAACTCGAAGACGGACGAACCAGTCCTGCCCAGGTCTCGCGCGTGTCCGAGGGACTCTTGCGCATCGTGATCCACGAGGGACGCAATCGTCAAGTGCGGCGCATGTGCGCGGCGGTCGGACACGAGGTGACGCGACTGGTTCGCACCAGGATTGGTCCGATACAGGACCCCACCTTGACGCCTGGTTCCTCACGACAGTTGAGCCTCAGTGAAGTGCGTCGCCTGATGGAAGCGGTTGGAATGTCCGACGACATCGCATCTACGATGCCGTCATGACACATTCACTGGTGCGCGCGCTGCGCGGCGCAACGACGGTCGAACACGACGATGCGCAGGAGATCGCGGACGCCACCCGCGAACTCCTCACGTCGATGATCCAGGCCAATGAGATCGACCTCGACGACGTCATCAGTGTTTTGTTCACCACGAGTCCCGATTTGACGGCCACCTTCCCCGCCGCCGCGGCACGCGGTATTGGCTTTCACACCGTTCCTCTCATGTGCGCGAGTGAGATTGACGTGCCGGGCGCCAAACGGCTATGTATTCGCGTACTGATCCACACCTACACCACGCGCACGCGCGACGAAATCCGTCACGTCTACTTGCGTGACGCCCAGAATCTTCGCGATGACCTCCGTTAGGAACGCCCACATCGTGGGTCTCGGCCTGATCGGAGCGTCGCTCGCGATGTCCTTACGCGAGGCCGGATGGCGAGTGACGGGCCATGACCTGGATCCGGACGTGGCGGCGGCGGCCGCCGCGACCGGGGTGATCGACGGGGACGCACCCGCGACGAGCGTAGAGCTAATCGTCATTGCCACGCCGGCGGGCGCGGTGACCAGCGCCGCGCTCGATTTCTTGACACGTTACTCTCATCGCGAACTCGTCGTCACCGATGTGGCGGGGGTGAAGGGAGCAATCGTTGAGAACATCACTGATCCTCGGTTCCTCGGCGGACATCCCATGGCGGGTTCGGAGTTACGAGGACTCAAAGGAGCGCGATCCGATCTTTTCCAGGGATGCACGTGGGTGCTGACGCCGACTTCGGGAACCCCCGCCGACGTCTACACCCGACTGCACAGTCATTTGCGCGAAATTGGTGCCAATGTCGTCGCAGTGTCATCGAGCGACCACGACCGCCTCGTCGCTCTGGCGAGCCACGTGCCGCACCTACTGGCTGGAGCTCTGATGAACCAGGCGGCCGACGCCGCACGCGAAGACGCCGTGCTCCTACAACTTGCTGCGGGAGGATTCCGCGATATGACCCGTATCGCGGCGGGCGACCCGGCGATCTGGCCCGACATCCTCTTTGAGAATCACGCCGCCATCTCGACGGCGTTGAAGGCGTTGGAGGAGCGGCTCCGCAACCTCCGCACCGCACTTGAGGCGAGTGATCGCGACATCCTCGAGGCGAGCCTCACCAGCGCCGCGCTCGCTCGTCGCCAACTCCCAGGACGGGCCCTCTCTTCCGAGGACATGGCCTATCTTCGAGTGCAGATCGCCGACCGCCCAGGTTCCCTGGCCCAAGTCACGGTGACCGCCTCAGAAATGTCAGTCAACATCTTTGACATAGAGATCGCCCACTCCGTCGAGGGCAACAAGGGAACCCTGCTACTCGCCGTTGACGCGCTGCAGGCCCCTCGTTTCATGGCCGCACTGGCCCAACAAGATTTCGAAGTGGTGCGTGAGGGATGATGCGTCGAGTGGAAGCTCTAGGGGGGCTCACCGGAACCATTCGAGTGCCCGGTGACAAGAGCGCCTCGCACCGGGCCATCATGCTCAGCGCGCTCGCGGCGGGGGAGAGCACGATTGAAGGACTCTCACCCGGGCTCGACGTCGCCGCCACATCGCAAATTATGGTGCGACTCGGTGCGACAAGGCGCGACGACGGCAGTATCGTGCGAGTGACCGGACCGATCAACGGTCTGCACGCGAGTGACGTCGCACTGCAGTGCGGCAACTCGGGCACCACTATTCGCCTCGTCAGCGGTATCGTCAGTTCCGTTGAAGGTACGCATCGACTCGAGGGCGACGCGTCGCTGTCACGACGACCCATGGACCGCGTCGCAGTGCCCCTGCGACTGATGGGATCAATTGTCGCGGGCGAGGGGCCGCGCGTGACCCCCCCTCTCGTAGTCCAGGGGACCACGAGCCTTCATGGCATCGAGTACCACGTGCCGACCCCGAGCGCCCAGGTCAAGTCCGCCCTCTTATTGGCCGGACTTGGGGCCGACGGACCCACCATCGTGCACGAGGACGTGCGCACGCGGACCAGCACCGAGGACATGCTTCGACTGGCGGGCGTTTCGGTTCTCAGCACGGATGTCGGGGCGGGTCGCCGCGTGGTCCTCTCACCGGGTCGGCCCCGTCCCCACGCGTGGCGAGTACCGACCGATCCCTCGCAGGCGGCGTTCTTCTGCGTGCTCGGACTCATCCACGCTCACGCCGACCTAGAGATCCTCGACGTCGAGGATTCACCCGAGCGCATTGGTTTTGCCCACGTCCTGACGCGCATGGGAGCCGACATCACGATGACCCCGGGAACGTCAGGGTCGTCGCTGCGTGTTCGTTCTTCGGCGTTGCGGGCCACGGAGATCAACGCCATGGAGATCCCCTCCGTGGACGAAGCCCCAATCCTCACGGTGGCCGCCGCGGCCGCAACGGGCGTCAGCATCTTTCACGACATGGGCGAACTGCGTCTCAAGGAGTCCGACCGATTCGAGGGATCAATGGCCCTCGCTCGGCTACTGGGATGTCGCGTATGGTCCGAGGGCGATGATTACTACGTCGAGGGTCTCGGCAGCGCGCAACGTTTCAATCCCTTCACCATCAATGCGGGCCTCGACCACCGGATCGTGATGTCGAGTGCCGTAGCGGGCACCGCCGGTCACGGTTGCGACATCGACGGTGCGGACACGGTGAGCTCGAGCTATCCCGGCTTCTTCGATGATCTCGCGAGCCTGCGATGACCACCAACATCATCGCAATCGACGGACCAGCCGGCTCGGGCAAGTCGACCGTCGCGCGCGCCTTGGCCGAACGACTCGGCTGGTCGGTCCTCGACACGGGGGCGATGTACCGCGCCGTGACCTTCGAGGCCCTTCGCCAGGGCATCGATCCCCGCGACAGCGCGGCTGTCGAGCTCGTTGCGCAGTCCGCCGACATTCGCACGCGGCCGCGCGTCAGCATCAACGGTCGCGATGTGCACGACGACATACGAAGTGACGCCGTCAACGTCGCGGTGTCGATTGTCGCCGCCAACCCTGCGGTACGCACCGCGATGGTGCAGCGTCAGCGCGCGCTCGCGAGCGAGGAACCCGGTGGCCTCGTCGTCGAAGGGCGTGACATCACCACGGTCGTCTTTCCCCACGCTCGGGTGAAGATCTATCTGACCGCATCACTCGATGAGCGTGCGCGACGACGTGGGGACGAGGGTCACGATTCCGTGGTACGTCGCGACCACGCGGATTCGTCGCGCGACGCATCACCGCTTCGACAAGCCGACGACGCGATCGCCCTGGATACTACGGGGCTGAGTGTCGACCAAGTGGTAGAGGAGATAGTTCTGTGTCTCAAGAACACCACCTCCAATTAAACCCCCACAAGTCATTCTTCTATCGCGTGGTGGCCGTCACTATCCGCGTGCTCGTCCAACTTTTCTTTCGGCCCCAGGTGCGGGGGCGCGAGAACATTCCCCTCACCGGTCCAGTGCTCGTGGCGCCCATCCACCGATCCAATCTCGACTTCGCCTTTACCTTATTCATCTCGCCGCGCAAGGTCTTCTTCATGGCCAAGGATTCACTGTTCCACGTACCGATTCTGGGTTCGGCGCTCATCGCCTTGGGCGCATTCCCCGTCAAGCGTGGTACCGCCGACCGCGAGGCGATGCGCTCCGCCGAGGAGGTCCTCACGGGAGGACACGCGTTGATCCTGTTCCCCGAGGGCACGCGCAAATTCGGCCATCTCGTCGAGCCCCTGCACGATGGAGCGATGTTCATCGCCGCTCGCACGCGCGCCACGGTGGTGCCGGTCGGCATCGCGGGTACTGATCGCGCGCTGCCCGATGGCTCAAGATTTCCGCGACCCGTCAAAGTTCGCGTGGTCGTCGGCGCTCCCATCGCCCCTCCGTTCGCCGATGGTAGACCCACGCGCTCTCAAATCGCTGAGAAGACCGAGGAACTACGCGACTCACTTCAATCGGTGTACCGAGAGAGCTTGGGCCCCTCGAGTTGATCGCCCACCTCAGCGACTGGGCCGCGCCTGGCGCTCACGCCAATAGGTTCCGAAGACCACGCGGGCGTAGCGAAAACCGAAGAGCCAGTTCTTGCCCTTCTTAGTGGTTCCCGATGCTCGGGGGTACCACACGGTCGGTACTTCGGCGGAGCGCCAGCCCCGCTTCAGACATACGATCAGTAGTTCCGCCGTCTGGTACTGACTCTGCTGAAGTCGATCGACGACGTCGGCGAGCATAGAGACGCGCAGACCGCGATACCCCGTCGACGTGTCGGTCAGTTGCGCGCCTGTCATCCTGTTCATGATGAAGGAGAAGAACCGCACGCCCGTCTTTCGAATCGAGTCCGAGGTCTTGTCCACTCCCAGCACGCGGCTGGTCAATACGAAGTCCGCCGTATCATTCACGAGGGGCGACAGGAGATTGGGCATCTCGGCGGGGTCGTTCTGACCATCGGCGTCGAGGGTGATGACGTACTTGACATCATTATCAATGCACCACCGATAGGTGACCTGCAGGGCAACACCGTGACCCAAATTGACCGGGAACTCGATGACGACAACGCCCGGGAACGAGCGCGCCACCTCCGCAGTGCGGTCCGTGCCCCCGTCCACGACCACCAGGGTCGTGTAGGCGCGTCCATCGATGGTCGGTGGCATCTTCTCTAAGACGCCACCAATGTTGAGCTCTTCCTCGTAAGCGCAAATCGACGCCACGACCTCCTCGGGCTGGAATCCCGGTCGTTCGGCCTCCAGGCGTTCGAGGGATTGCCTAATGGCGAACTTGCGCAAATTGGCAATACGAATCTTCTCTAAATCCACGTTCGACATCGAGATCCTTTAGTTGAACACCGACAACGGCCGCACGGCGGAGGGGTCGACGCTAATGGGGGTACTTGCCACGCGCCGCTCACGCGAAGTTCGCAGCGCACGACCAATTGAAATCACCGCAAAATTCTATCAAGGTGCCCATCGTCGCCCGAATTCGCGGACTGCTCGCGGTGTCGAACACCTAGGGTGTCGGCGACAACACCTGTGCAGCAGTGAATCCGCGATCGGCCTGTCCATCGAAATGACTCGCGCGGGGGGTGCCCAGGGCGACATCGAGAGTCGCGCCCAGTGCCCGCAGAATCTCGCGCAACTCCGGCGGAGGTGGGAAATACTCGTCTTCGGTGGTGAATTCGAAGATGTCGACTCCTTGGGTCGCGTTGAGATGCTCGAGGACCTGAGACACCAGAGACTCCGGCGCGGATGCCCCCGCCGTCACCGCCACGACACCTTCGAGATCATTGGGTAATTCACTCGCTCCATTGACCCGAAACACCCTCGGACTACCCACGGAGCGGGCGACGTCGGTCAGCGCCACGGTGTTGGACGAATTCGCCGAACCGATCACGACTACGGCGTCCGCCGAGGCAGCGACGGCGCGCAGTGCACCCTGACGATTGGTCGTCGCGAAACAGAGGTCACTTCGGTTGGGCATCCAGATATCGGGGATCTTGGTTAACGCGTATTCGCGCAAGTGCGACCACTCATCCTCACTCAGCGTGGTCTGGGAGAGTAGGGCGTACGGCCCGGGCCGTAGCGCGGCGCGATCTATGTCTTGCACTGACTGAATCAACTCGACCGCGTCGGGAGCCACCGCCATCGTACCGACGGCCTCCTCGTGACCCTCGTGGCCCACGTAGAGGACCGTAAAGCCCTTGCGCGCACGAACCTTCAATTCGTGATGCACCTTGGTGACGAGTGGACACACCGCATCCACCACTGCGCCGCCCGATGCCCGCGCGGCGTCGATGACGTCAGGGGGAGACCCGTGCGCACTCAGCATGAGCGGCGCGCCCGCGGCGGCGTCGGCAACGTCGTCGATGAATACCACGCCCAGAGAACGGAAATGATCAACCACCACTTGGTTGTGGACGATCTCGTGGTAGCAGTACACCGGTGGGTCAAAGACCCGGGTCATCCAGTCGAGAGCCTTGATCGCCTTCTCCACACCCGCGCAAAAACCACGGGGCGACGCCAGCACCACTCGTTCAACACTCACGATTGACATTCTAGGTTGCGGTTCTTGTGCGTCGACCTAGGCTGTACCCGTGTCGGGTGTGCGCATTTCCTCCATTTCAGCCTCGTCGCCCGCATCCGGGACCGACGTCGCGGTGGGTGACGAACTGGTGTCCATCAACGGACGAGAGCCCACCGACATCATTGAATACCAGCAATTGATCGACGGCGACGTCGTCTCGCTGGTCTTGCAGCGCGAGGGGCGACCCCTGCGCCACAAGGTGACCATTTCCAAGCAGGTGGGCGAGCCGTTGGGTCTCTCGATCGATTCCGCCGTCTTCGATCGCATCCGGACCTGCGACAATCACTGCACCTTCTGCTTCATCTATCAGTTGCCTAAGGGAATGCGACGGTCACTTTACGTCAAGGACGACGATTTTCGACTCTCGTTCCTCTACGGCAACTACACGACCCTGACGAGGTTCACGGAGTTCGATCTGGAACGAGTGATCGACGAGAAGCTCTCACCCCTGTACGTCTCGATTCACACAACCAACCCTGAACTCCGCGCCGAGATGCTGCGCAATCCTCGAGGGGCCACCAGTTTGCGCTGGTTGCGCGAGTTACTCAAGGCGCGGATCGAGGTGCACGCGCAGGTGGTGGTGTGCCCGGGGATCAATGACGCCGAAGAACTCGAACGCACGCTCCAGGACGTCATCACCCTCTATCCGGAACTGGTGACCGTCGCCCTGGTTCCCGTGGGCGTCAGCGACTTCACCCTGGAAGAGACGATGCGTTCGCACACCCCCGCGGAAGCGCAAAACGTGATCCAACTCGCCGAGAAGTACCGCGTACTCACCAAGGATCTCTTCGGGCGCGTCATCGTCTACGCCTCCGATGAGTTCTATTTGGTAGCGGGACGTACGCCCCAGCCGGCGGGGGAGTTCGAATCCCTCGATCAAGCCGAGAACGGCATCGGGCTCGTGGCAGCTTTCCTTGAGAGTTTCGCTGGTCACGGCGACATGGACAAACTCGGTACCGGATTCTTTCAATCGGTCGACGGCGCTCCGGCCCTGGGTTACCGCGCACCACGCACCCGCAGCGAGCAGGCGCGTGACGTGGCTGAAGGGGGCAGCATCGCTCTGCTCACCGGAGAGTACGCCGCCCCCCTATTGCGCGAGCTCCTCGACCAGCACCACTACGACGAGGTGGAAATCATCACCGTAGAGAATCGCTACTTCGGCGGCAACATCAAGGTGGCAGGTCTCATGACGGGCCAGGATCTACAGCGGGCCCTGGCCGACGTACCCGCCGCGACCACGTGTCTGCTGCCCGACGTCTGTCTCTCAGAAGGGCGTTTCCTCGATGGACTCAGTATTGAGGACTTGCCCCACCCGGTGAACATCGTTCGCACCACCGGTCAAGATTTGCGCTCCGTGTTGGAACACGCGCGCACGAAAGGACTGGTGCATTCGTGAAGAAGCCCCAAGTAGTCATCGTCGGGCGCCCCAATGTGGGCAAGAGTTCCCTAGTGAATCGCCTGGCCGCCAAGCGCGTCGCCGTCGTCGAGGAGCATCGGGGCGTCACACGCGACCGCAAGGCCGTCGAAGTCGAATGGAACGGCGTCGCCTTCGACGTCGTCGATACCGGTGGTTGGTTGGAAGCCGGCGACGACCTCGAGGTCAAGGTCTCCCAACAGGCCGACGCGGCCCTGGCCGACGCCGACTTGGTGCTCCTCGTGGTCGACGTGACCACGGGGATGGTCGACGAGGACACTCACGCCGCACGCTGGGCACTGCGCTCTGGACGCCCCGTTCTGCTCGTCGTCAATAAGGTCGACGACACACTGCACGAGGCGAGCAGTTGGGAGTTTCTGCGTCTCGGTGCGGGCGATCCGTACTGCATCAGTGCGCTGCACGGACGTGGCGCGGGTGATCTGCTGGACGAAATCGTCACGCGATTGGGCGACGGTGCGAGCGAGAACTTGATGGACAACATCGAGGAGGACGGCGCACTTCGCGTCGCCATCGTGGGGCGACCGAACGTGGGGAAGTCAACGCTCTTCAACCAGCTCATCGGCGAGGAACGTTCGGTCGTGCACGACATGCCCGGCACCACGCGCGACGCTATCGACACCGTGGTCGAAACCGACATGGGGTTGATTCGATTCATCGATACCGCGGGGATGCGACGTCGTGCGAAGACCGAGGCGGGTCTCGAGACGTACGCGGTTCTGCGCAGTCTCGATGCCCTCGACCGGGCCGACATCGCCGTGCTGGTCATCGACGCCACGGTGGGCGCCACCGGACAAGACCAACGCCTCGCGGAGAGGATTTCTGCCGCCGGATGCCCCGCCCTGGTGGTCTTGAACAAGTGGGAACTCATTGCCACCGAGGACCGCGACAAGGTGCTCGCCTCAGTAGGTGACAAGCTCGCATTCCTGGGTGATGCCCCCGTGATGAAGACGACCGCGATTTCGGGCAAGGGCGTGCACCGGATCTTGCCGGCGCTCACCACCGCAGCGGCAGACTACGTCAAACGGGTACCCACCGGTGCGCTCAATCGAGCGATCCGTGACCTGCAGGTCATGCAGCCCGCGCCCACCGGCAAGATCCGTTACGCCGTCCAAGGAGCGAGCGAACCACCAACTTTCACCCTCTTCGTGGCGGGGAAATTGCCGTCGACCTACATGCGCTACGTCGAGCGCTCGCTTCGCGAGCGTTTCGAACTCGGTGCCACGCCAATCAGGGTGCGGGTGCGGGTCGAGTAATGGCCCGATGGTGTACCACGTGCGACCGTCCCGTTGAGGGCGACACCTGCGAAGTATGTGGCCACTCAGTGCAGGAGGACGTGCGTGAACCGGTACCGCTCAAGTGGAAATTCTTTATCGTGGTCACCATCATCTATCTCGTATGGCGCATTTATCAATTAATTTCTTGCTTGATCCACTACCCCAGAGGAGTCCAACGTGCCGATTTACGCACTCGGGGATCAGGTCCCCAGCATTCACCCCGACGCATTCGTCCACCCGGAGGCAGTCATCATTGGCGACGTGCGCATCGGTGCGGAATCGTCGATCTGGCCCGGCGCAATAGTTCGCGGCGACTACGGCGCGGTCATCATTGGTGAGCGAACCTCGATTCAAGATGGCGCGGTCATCCACGCCGTCGCCGATTACCCAACGGTCATTGGCAGCGACTGCGTGGTGGGGCACATTGCCCACCTCGAAGGTTGTGTGGTGCACGATCGCAGCCTCATCGGCAGCGGTTCCATCGTCCTGCATGAGGTGGTGGTGGAGAGTGGGGCGACCGTCGGCGCAGGGGCCGTGGTGCGCAACCGTACCCACGTACCGGCCAACGCCCTGGTCGTCGGCGTCCCGGGGCAAATTCGCCTCGACGCGAGTTCACCCGACGCCATCGTGGCCAACGCCGCGATGTACGTCGAGAATGCCCACCGCTACAAACGACATCTCCGTCTCGTCTGACCCGGCCCTACGAGTTCGACACAGCCACCAGACGATCGAGTGCGAGACCGGCACGGCCACTCACCACGCTGTCGTGCGCCTGGCGAAATCCGTCCTCGAGGGTGGGCGCACGACCCGCCACCATGAGTGCCAATGCGGCGTTGGCGCACACGACATCCATAACCGCCCCCTCGGCACCACCGAGGAACTGGCGTACCACCCGCACGTTTTCCTGGGTGTCGCCCCCGCGGATCTCGCTCGCGTCGTGACGACGCCCTAGGTCGTGACCCGCATCCAGCTCACTCAGTGCCACCCCCGACGGGGTGACGCTAATGAGTGATGAGGTCGTACCGAGTGAAAGTTCGTCCAATCCGTCGTGACCATGAACCAGAACCGCGTGGGTGACGTCGTGCGCTGAGAGAACCTGCGCCATCGCGTCGAGGAGGTGCGCCTGGGCAACGCCGATCACGCTGCGCGAGACGCGCGCGGGGTTCGCCAGGGGCCCCAATACATTGAAGATCGTTCGAAAGCTCAGTGCGCGGCGAATAGGGGTCAGGTAGCCCAGTGCGTGATGGTAAGTCGGCGCGAACAAGAAGGCGATCGACGCCTCCTCGAGGGATGCCGCAATGATCTCAGGGGTCACGTCGAGACGCACCCCCAGCGCTTCGAGGACGTCCGCGGAGCCAACGGACGACGAAGCGGCGCGATTTCCGTGCTTGGCCACCGGTACGCCGCAGCCCGCGACGGCTAGCGAAGCCATCGTGGAAATGTTGACCGTGTGCAATTGATCGCCCCCGGTACCGACGATGTCAATCGCGTCGCTGGGCACGCGCAGCGACGTGGCGGCGTCGAGCATCGCGTCGACGAAACCCGTCATCTCGTCGACCGTCTCGCCCTTGCAGGTCAACGCAGTCAGGAAGCTCGCGATCAGCACACCGTCGACGCGACCAGCGAGGATTTCACCCAGTGCGTCGCGCGCCTCGTCACGCTCAAGGTCGGTGCCACGGATAAGGGGCTGCAGTACGTCATGGGCGAAGGAGTGCGACACTCTCGTCCTCTCTTTGAAGTTTCAGTACAAATTACTCGGGAGCGCCCTCACGTCCGACAACTACCATTGAGCGATGGTCGGCACCTACCTTGACGCGATCGAGGCGTTCCACCGCGCCCGCGCGCGACTCGATACGCGCGATTGGCGCGCGCGACGAGCGCAGGTCCATTACAGCGGCCCGCGGCTCGACGCCGCCCTCACGCGCCACGCGGGAGACAACATCAAGGTCATCGCCGAAGTCAAGCGGCGCTCACCTTCCATGGGTTGGCTCAGTGAGCACCTGGACGCCGCCGCACTGGCCCTCGAGTACGAACAAGGGGGAGCGGCCGCTATCTCCGTTCTCACCGACGAGACCCATTTCGCGGGTTCACGCGCTGACCTCGAGGCGGTGGCCGACACCGTGTCGCTCCCCGTCCTGCGCAAGGACTTCACCGTTAGTGAGAACGATGTTCTCGACGCCGCCGAGATGGGCGCCAGTGGCGTCCTGCTCATCGCGGCAATCCTCGAACCCCAGCAACTCGCCTCGTACGTCACTCTGGCCCTCGAGATTGGTCTGAGTCCCTTGGTCGAGGTAGACGACGGGAGAGAGGCGCACGCGGCGTTAGCCAGCGGCGCACGGCTGATTGGCATCAACCAGCGCGACCTGCACACATTCCGGGTCGATCCCGAGCACGCCGCGGCCGTCATCGCAACCCTGCCCGACGAGATCATCCGAGTGGCCGAGTCGGGACTGCGTACGGCCGACGACGTCCACCGCGCCGCCCTCGCGGGCTTCGACGCGGTACTCGTGGGCGAAGTGTTTGTCACTTCACCCACGCCTCGCCAGACGGTGTACGAATTCTCCCACGTGACGCTGGGGCACCAACGTGACTGAATCCACGGTGCCACGGATCAAGGTCTGCGGCGTGACCTCGTTGGCGGACGCGCGTATCGTCGTCGAGGCCGGAGCCGACGCGATCGGCCTGATCTACGCGGCGTCGGTCCGCCAGGTGGTGGGCGACGCCGGCTTCGACATCGTCGCGCGTTACGGCAATGAGCTCTGGTGCGTCGGAGTGTTTCGCGCTCAGGAGGACCACGAAATCGTTCGAATCGTGGAACGTGATGGATTGCGCGCCGTGCAGTTGCACGATGAGGCGGGCGAAGACCTTCTCGACGCCCTCGCCGCGAGGAGAGTCAAAGTCATCCGCGCGGTGACGGTCCAATCCCCGACCCTCAACACCCGCGAACAACAAGATGTCGCCGCGGTAATCGTCGACGGTGCCCGACCGGGCAGCGGCGTCGCGAACGACTGGCTCGCGGTCGCCTCGCTGAGATTCGACGTGCCGATGTTGATCGCGGGAGGTCTCAGTGCGGAGAACGTCGCCGACGCCATCTCGATGACGTCACCGTGGGGGGTGGATGTCGCGTCGGGTGTCGAATCCGCCCACGGCGTCAAGGACCGCACTAAGGTCGCTAGTTTCGTCACACGGGCCCGCGCGGTCCTGATGCAGAAAGGTCAGCAGTGAGCCAACGTCCCGAGTACATGGGTGCTCCATCGTCCACTGGTCATTTCGGCGACTTCGGTGGTCGGTTCGTCCCCGAGGCATTGATGCCCGCCTGTCTCGAGTTAGAGGCCGCTTTCATCGAGGCGTGGGCCGATCCCTCCTTCATCGACGAGTACCGTTCGGTGTTACAGGAGTTCGGTGGCCGTCCGACTCCCGTCACGTACCTCGGCCGGTTCTCCAAGAAGTTTGGGGTAGAGGTCTTCGCCAAGCGCGAGGACCTGGCCCACACCGGATCGCACAAGATCAACAACGTGGTGGGACAGACGCTTCTCACTCGTCGCATGGGCAAGTCACGCGTCATCGCCGAAACGGGGGCTGGTCAACACGGTGTGGCCACGGCGACCGCGGCGGCACGACTGGGTCTTGAATGCACCGTCTTCATGGGAGAAGTCGACACTCAGCGCCAGGTGCTCAATGTCTTTCGCATGGAACTCCTCGGATCCAAGGTCGTGCCGGTGACCTCGGGCTCCAAGACCCTCAAGGACGCCGTCAACGAGGCCATGCGCGAATGGGTCACGTGCGTCCACGACACCCATTACTGCCTCGGTTCGGTGATGGGACCTCACCCGTTCCCATGGATGGTGAGAGAGTTTCAGAGCATCATCGGTCACGAAGCGTCGGACCAGCTCGCGCGGCGTGGTGTCGGTGTTCCCGACATGGTCGTTGCCTGCATCGGTGGGGGATCGAACGCGGCGGGAATATTCGCGGGTTTCGCCAACACCTCGGCTCGACTCATCGGCGTCGAGGCGGCCGGTGGAGCGGCCATCTCGAATGGTTCACCCGGCGTCCTTCACGGCATGAAATCGATGCTCATCCAAAGTGAACACGGCCAGATCGAGGAGGCACACTCCATCTCCGCCGGACTCGACTATCCCGGCATCGGCCCCGAGCACTCCTATCTGGCCGCCGCCGGCCGAGCTGAATACGTCGCCATGGGCGACGAAGAGGTTCTCGTCGCCCTGCAGACCCTGTCTGAACTCGAGGGCATCATCCCCGCACTCGAATCCGCGCACGCCGTCGCGTGGATCATGCAAGAAGCGGGCAGGTCCATCGCCCGCGGATCGAGCATCCTCCTGAACATGTCGGGGCGTGGCGACAAGGACGTGGCCCAGGTTCGCGACATCTTGAGGGGGCGCGCATGAAGAGTCTCGAAGTACATCTTCGCGCGTTGCGCTCGACGGGCCGCAAGGCTCTGGTTCCCTACTTCATGGCGGGGGTCACGCCCGATTGGACCCAGCACGTCGCCGCGGCCGTTCTCGGCGGTGCCGACGCGGTCGAGATTGGCATACCATTCTCCGACCCCATGATGGATGGGGTGGTGATTCAAGAAGCCGCTCAACGTTCTCTGGCCGCCGGCACCACTATCGACACGATTTGTGCAGAACTCGCGGGGGCGAGTCTCGGTGCTCCCCTGGTCACCATGACGTACTACAACCTTTTTCACCACTACGGCCTGCGGCGCGCCGCCGGTCGTCTCAGCGCCAGTGGGGTCGTCGGGGCGATCGTCCCCGCCCTGACTCTCGAAGAATCTGCGCCCTGGCGCGAAGTCTGCGACGAGGCTGACATCGCTACCATTTTTCTCGTCGCTCCCTCCACTACGCCGGAGCGATTCGCAAGCCTGGCCCGCACCACGC
>VFSW01006252.1_pt1 | contig 17526 bp, 8 predicted proteins | sample 5358111 | NCBI WGS metagenome assembly VFSW01 (sample SAMN11554181, study PRJNA540505) | mine drainage metagenome | isolation source: sediment from site ElyBrook_90M | place: USA: Ely Copper Mine, Vershire, VT | collected 2017
ACACTACACCGCGCATGCCCGGAGCCGATAGTTTTATGGTGTCTGGAGCACCCGCCAACTCTAACGCATACTATCTGAACGGTGCTCCGGTGAGCGACAACGGCAATTGGTACTTTGTACCCAATCAAGATGCAGTGCAGCAGTTGCAGGCCTCTGTAAATCCCTATGATGCGCAATACGGTCGCAGTGGAGGAGGTTCGTTTAACGTCAATGTGAAGGATGGCACGAACGCCTTTCATGGAGATGCTTACGATTACTATGGCAACGAAGCCCTGAATGCGAATAGCTGGGCCTCGGATTTGTATCAGATCCCGAAGAGTCCGGGCACTCGCAACCAGTTCGGCGTAGTAGTGGGAGGCCCCATCCGGAGGGACAAGACATTCTTCTTTGCCAGCTATGAGGGATTCCGCCAATCGAATAGTATGCCGGTTGTGGAAACCGTGCCGCCGCTAAGCTGGCGAAATGGGGATTTTTCGCAATCGGGTTATAAGATCTACGATCCACTGACCACCTACTGCGTACAAAAGAACGCACATGGCCAATGCAGCACATACGGCCGGAAAGAGTTTCAAAACGACATCATTCCCAAGTCGCGTATAAGCCCGATCGGGCAGGCCATCCTCGCCATGTATCCGACTCCAGGTACGGGCGGAGCTACCAGCAACTATGCGCTCAATGGTTTGTACGATTGGTTCTACGACCAATATATAGGTCGGATAGACCAGAACTTTTCGGAAAAGACGCGGCTTTATGGCCTGTTTACTTTCCAGACAAAAGGTAATGACACACCCGGCAACGGCTTTACCAATGCGGCGAGCACGGCTACCGTTGGTGGTGGCCCCGCTTATAACGTTCTTCTTGGTCTGACACGCGTGCTTTCATCGTCTACGGTGGCGGAACTAAAGGGTTCGTATGGCCGCTATACATCGCACACGACTTCTGGTGTCGCCGTCCAGCAGAACTTTCTCGCAAGCAAGCTGGGATTCGGCATGCCTGCGGTAGGTAGCACCTCGCACGTGAACGTGGTTCCGGAACTTGGGATAGCCGACATGGAGTCGTTGTTCGGCAATACGCAGAATGGTGGCGCTAATGCGGATTGGGATGTGATGGGTAGTATGACCCAGCTTGCAGGCCGCCACAATCTCCACTATGGAGTCGAAGTGATGGGCATGCAGTCGTGGACCACGGGCATTCCCGGAATGCCGAATGGGGTCCTGGACTTCGGTTCGAATTGGACGCAGAATAATCCTCTGAAGGCAGGAGCCACTGACGGCGTGGGCGTGGCGGACGTGCTTCTGGGATATCCGTCCTCAGGCAACGTGTCCTGGAATACGAATACGTCAATATCCTCTCATTACTATGGGGTCTATATTCAGGATGATTTCAAAGTCCGTTCCAATGTCGCGCTGAACCTTGGACTTCGTTGGGACGTGTATACATCGCCCAGCGAACAGCACAATCGGATGAATGCTGGCTTTTGCCTTACCTGCGTGAATCCGTATACGAGCCAGGTGAATTACGCGAAGTATCCAACCTTGCAGCATCCATTGCTGGGAGGCCTTCTTTTCGCTGGCGCCAATGGCACATCGAGCGCTCCTTTCCGTGTGCAATTGGACGACTGGCAGCCACGGTTCGGAATCAGTTGGGGAATCACAGCGAAGACAGTCTTTCGTGCTGGTTATGGCCTTTATAACACTTATGCGTGGATGACCACGAACTCGAATGGCTTCAGCGAAACCACGCCATACATCAGTTCGCTGGATGGCTCTCTGACGCCCACATCCTATTTCCTTTCGGGAAGTCCATATCCCAATGGCGCTATTGCGCCGAGCGGAGCGAGCGGCGGCTTGGAGACTCAGGCAGGGCAGGCGATCGGCTATGCGAACACAGACCGTCGTGTTCGGAAGGTGGCGCACTGGTCAGCTGGCATTCAACGACAACTGCCCAAAGCGACGGTGCTGGACGTGGAGTATATGGGCAGCCATTCCAACGCTTTGCCCGTTAGCACAGCTCTCGATGTTGTCTCCCAGGCCCAACAGGCGCTATGCAATCAAGACAATGCGATCTGCAATACCAACGTAGCCAACCCATTTGATGGCGTGCTACCCAATAACACACCGCTCGGAGCATCTGCGACTATTCCGACATGGGAACTAATGCGCACCTATCCACTCTTTAATGGTGTTAACGCAAGCCAAATTCCATCGGGAATATCCGATTACAACTCGCTCAATGTTCGGGTGGAGCGCAGACTGAGCAGCCTCGATTTTGTGTTCAACTATGCATATTCAAACTGGGTGGATCAAAATAGTTATCTCAATAACGGAAAATTCCGCGACGCTAAACTGTGGAGGGGGCTCGATAACGCCGATCGAAGGAATTATATAGACTCCAACGTGCTATGGCCGGTTCCTGTTGGGCAGGGTGGGTTGATGCTCCGTAATGCGAGTGGGGTGCTGGGGGCTGTCGTTAACCACTGGCTGGTAGACTCAGTCGTCATATGGCAGACCGGCCTGCCGTTGAGTGTCCCATCCGCGGATTTTTCTGGTCCCGGCTGCACCAGCTATGCCCCAAAAGGAGGGCAGACTCGCGCACATTGGATCAATAACGATGTGAGTTGCTACCACAACTTAGGATACTGGGAGGCTCAGACATCGCCAGAGCAAATAGGATTTATACGGGCCCCATCAGATGTTTATTGGAATACTGGTGTCAGTAAGCAGTTTGCGCTGCCGCGCGACGGGATGTTCGTTCAGTTCCGCGCCGACGCGGTGAACACAGCCAACCATCCTGTATTCGGCGGCCCCAATTTGAATTACCACGTTCCTGCTTCATTCAGCCCGCAGACGAGCTGGGTTGGCTTCGGAACACTTCCAGTGAATTCGTTGGTTGTACCCCGGTCGATGCTCCTCTCATTGAAGGTCATCTTCTAATTGCAACCAGGTCCAATAAGCGTCCCGATCAGGGGAAGGAGTGCGTGTTGAAAACGAGAAAAGCAGTGATGGTGCTTTTGCTGCTTGCAGCTATTGAGCCATTGCTATTGGCCCAGTACAAATACCCCTTTCAGGACCCTAAGCTACCGATAGATCAGCGCATCACGAGCGTTCTATCTCTTTTGACACCACAGGAGAAGCTCGACCTATTAGGAAAAAATCTGAATGTGCCTCGCCTTGGTATTTACGGATCGGGGAAGATCGATAGCATCCCCGGCACGAGCGGCCAATTTGAAGGACTACATGGTGTGGCGATGGGAGGCATTGGGTGGGCAGGACATTCCCCGGGTGGCCTTGGCAAGTGGGGCGGCAAGTCTGTCATCCCCACTACCCAGTTTCCACAGCCAGTTGGCCTGGGAGAAACCTGGGACCCAAGCCTGCTTCAGAAAGCGGCAGCCCAGGAAGGCTACGAGGCGCGCTATATTTTCCAAAGCTTCGACCGTGGTGGGCTGATTGTGCGCGCTCCAAACGCAGATCTGGAACGGGATCCGCGCTGGGGAAGGTCTGAAGAATCATATGGAGAAGATCCTTACCTCACTGGCACGATGGCGGTTGCGTTCGTCAAAGGATTGCAGGGCGACGATCCGCACTATTGGCTGACCGCTTCTCTGGTCAAGCATTTTGTGGCAAACACGAATGAGGAAGGACGTAATGGGTCTTCCTCTAACTTCGATAGCCAACTCTTGCATGAGTACTATGCTGTTCCATTTCGCATGGCCATTGAGCAAGGAGGTGCGGATGCATATATGACTGCTATCAATGCCGTGAATGGAATCCCCATGGCGGCTAGTCCGTTGCTAAAGAGCCTGACGATGGATAAGTGGGGCTTCAATGGCATGATCGATACGGACCGTGGAGCTCACAATATTATGGTGCGTGAACACTATTATCCCAATACGGTCGAAGCTGCCGCAGCATCTATTCATGCCGGGATCAACCAGTTCCTAAGCTTCTACGAGGATGATGTAAAGAGCGCACTGCAGCAGAAACTCATCACCGAGGCGGATATTGATCAGAACCTGCAGGGCGTCCTCAGAGTTATGATTCGTCTGGGATTTATGGATCCTCCAGCGCTCGTTTCCTATAAGAAGATCAATGCAGACAATGTGCCCGTGCCCTGGGATCAGGAGGCAGCTAGAACACTGGCGCTTCATCTTACCCTGGAATCAATTGTCCTTCTAAAAAACTCCAGCAATCTTTTGCCTCTTAATATATCGTCCATAAAATCGCTTGCCGTTATTGGGACGCAGGCGAATGTGGTGCATCTGGATCACTACAGTGGAACGCCACCTTTTACCATCACTCCACTCCAGGGTATTCAGAGCAAAGCGGGTTCCAAGGTGGCCGTGCGCTATAGTGCGGGCGGCAATGAAGCAGTGCACTTGGCGCGTACCTCCGATGTCGCGATTGTTGTCGTTGGAAATCGACCAACGTGTTACAAACGTACAGATATAGTGCCTTGTCCCGATGCTACCGAAGGAATGGAAGATTTTGATCGCAAACAGATCAATCTGATGCCGGAGCAGGATAAATTAATCCAGGATGTCTACGCGGCAAATCCTCGGACGATTGTCGTGCTCGTTTCCGGTTTCCCTTACACCATTGATTGGGCAAATCAACATGTTCCCGCGATACTGCACATGGCAAACAATAGCGAGGAAGAAGGTCTTGCTCTTGCCGATGTGCTCTTTGGGGACTATAACCCAGCTGGCCGCCTGGTGGTTACCTGGCCAGCATCCATCAGCCAACTGCCTCCCATGATGGACTACAACATACGCGATGGCCGCACGTATATGTATCCCAATGGAAGCCCCTTGTTTCCCTTTGGCTATGGTCTGAGTTACACCACATTTACATACTCAAATCTGCGCACGAGTTCGTCAACCTTGTCCCCGGACAAACAGATTGAGGTCAGTCTACAAGTAACGAATACCGGCCAGCGCTCCGGCGACGAAGTAGTTCAGTTATACGTAAAGCATATGAATTCCAAGGTATCTCGGCCAGCTCTGGAGTTAGAGGGATTTAAGAGAGTCTATGTGCCTGTGGGCCAAACGAAGACAGTTGAAATCCCTCTGACAGCGAAGTCGCTCATGTATTGGGATACTCCCCAGGAGAAGTGGTCTCTTGAAAAAGATGAGGTCTCAATCATGATCGGAAGCTCTTCCAGCGATATCAAGCTATCCAAGGTGATACATGTTCAATAGCAGACCATAGCCGTGACTGGAAGTGGGCGCACCAGAGAGCATTTACAACCAGAAGGCGACATGGATTGACCAGGTCAACGTTAGAGCAATCTACTCTAAGCGGCTGCTTACGGCCCTAACGCAGTAGCTGTGGGTCGCTTCAACGTTGCCCGTTCCGTCCTGATTGCTTACCGGTAGCAATCCAATTAAGTGTTGCGCAGTAGTAGCCTTCAGGACCACACTCTGCGAGAACATCAGGATATCGAGTTAGATATGCTTTGGGACTGAAGTCCGCCGAACCGTCCCTTCCTTCTCGAAGGCCATGCAACACCCAGTGACGTGCTGCCTCGCGGTAGATGGGGGCAGCGCCAGGTCCAGTGGCTCCAAGCAGCAAGCGGAGATCTGGATTGTGAGCCACATAATACTCAGGATCGAATTCGAGAGATGCGCGCAAGCCCAGGTCAATTGCGGTAGACACGAAATACTGTTGCAGAGCGATCCAGCTATTCTGATCATGCTTTTCTGCAAGCGCATTGTCTTTGAAATAGGCAGGATCGTAGACCACCGATGCGCGCAGGCCACTGTAAACGCCACGATGCAGCCAATCGTTCGCCAGGTCTCTCCAATTCATTGACCCAATATCTGGATTCAGCTTCCGGTAAACATCCTCGTCAAAAATAAATGCAGCAGCAGAGGTCTTGAGAGAGGCAGTCAGATCTGACATGCGCTGCCGCACTTCATCGAGCGAGCCAACCACAATATATGTTAGGAAGTGAACCTCTTCTTTCGGCATGAGAGATGCACCTGGATTGTTCTTGTCGCCGGAAGCCGGCCAGCGAAACACTGCGCTCCATTTGTTGGGGCTGTCGGCGCTGAATGTGAAATGGTAGAGAGCGTAGCTTGGTATCTGCGCATGTTGATCGGGCGTGATGACTCCCATAGCATGCTTCTTGTCCGCGGTAGCTAAAATGACCGGATACGGGGTCGAGCCATGAACGGCGCCGCGGATTTCATGCCACTGTTTCATATCGATTTCACGGATATTGTCCTGTGCGGCAATGAAGGCATAGAAGTGGTTGAAGTTGTGAGTTAGATAGCCTGTGGGGGCTTCAACGCTGACATGCGGAATTGTTGCCTTCCGGTTGTCGATCGTGAACTCATATCCGAGGATGGACGGATCGTTGCGGAATGCCCCAAGGACTACCTTTTTACTTGTAGGCTGATCCTCATCCACCAGTGTCGTGTTTATTTGACCCATAGTCGAGTTGCAGTAGGCCTTGTGTAGTCCGGGCGGTTCCCAATATGCGGGCAACACGGTTGTGAAGAGACCATCCACTGCAACGTCTTGTCCCTCTCCTGGACCTGCGGTGATGGCAAGAACCTTGGTGGTTGAGTTGGGCTTTATCCGGTCGCCCTCGGAGCCGCCCTCGGTTGGGTTGTTGCACTCTCCCATGCCATAGCTGCTCCAGGCGTATTGAAGTTCGCGCCCATGATCCTTCGAGTCGATGAACTGCTCGCCGCCAGAGACAAGCGAGTCGATGGCGCCTGCGGTGCGCGATGACGCTCCTATCGTCATCACTTCATTTCCATAGATGGCATCGAACGCTCCTTTCGGGAGCTTGCGCACGCCGCCGAAGGTGCTATTCACTTTGGCGCCCCGCCTGCCCGCTTTGCGGCCCACATTTATATAGTCGAGGATTGCGGCTTTGCAGTCGCCGCCCAGCTTTGCTTTCAGGTCTGGATAGAGTTCCAGATACTGGCTTACATCGAACGCCGAAGATGCTCTCCAACACTGTGCGCTTCCTGTGTTGAGCCAGTGCTGCTGTAGCGCGGTTTCGCTCATGCCTGAGGCGGCCAATTGCGGGTGAATGGCAGCATAGACCCGCCAGTCAAATACCAGCGGAGATAGGAGGGTCTTCGCATCGGGAGCCTGCTGTCCGATTGCCTTTGGAATGGCGCAGGCGAGAGCCATCCCCACGATAAGGACAACGATAGCTCTGTTTTTTCTTACGCTACGAAGATTCATTGTGCCTCGCAAGCAAATGGCGCGCTGCCTTGAACCCAACGTTTGTTGGACAAGACGAGAGCTATGGGCATATCCAGTGCATCGCCCAGGGGCTCCAGTCTCAGAACCGCTTCCTATGCGCCGTGATTGATTGAGTGTTTTGCCTCAACTCCACTGTAATATATTGCCATCGATTGACAGGGCATATTGGGGTTCGTTATATTCCCGACCATGATGTTTAGTGTTGGGAGAAACTATGAGGGGCGAACCGAAGTGGGTGTGTTCGCCTTAATTTGCGCAGGAAGGGATTCCGCCGAACGTATCCGGACCTGGTAGTGGACGCTCGAGCGGACCCAGCAGGCCTCCGAGCCAACTCCAGCAGGCCTCCGAGCCAACTGCAGATGTCTCTGAAGGTCATGTTGCAAGTAGCAGGTCTCCAAGTTTGAGGCAGCAGAATTCCACAGGATAGCGTGGCGCATTTAGAAACTCCCAAAGCCTTTACCAACCTTGTTAAAAGAAGGCCAATGCTACACAAACTGACTCTTGCGCTTGTCCTGCTTGGCTATTTAGCCGTACCTTCTTCTGCTCAACAGGATGTTGAAGCTGCGGTACTGCATCCGAACTATCTACAGGAAGCCACTGCCGGCATGCAAACTCTGCAATCCTGGTACACGCCAGGCACCGGACTATACGAGACTACTGGCTGGTGGAATTCCGCAAACGCTATGACGGTGCTGGTGAACTACATGAGGGTCAGCCAGAATCGCAAATATCTGCCAGTCCTGGCCAATACGCTGCAACAGGCACAAACCAAATATGGTGGCTTCCTCAATCAGTACTATGACGACGAAGGCTGGTGGGCATTGGCGTGGATTGACGCTTACGATCTCACCTTAAATCCGCAATATCTTGATATGGCGGGTTCCATCTTTGCCGACATGACTAAAGGATGGGATAGCACCTGCAATGGCGGTATCTGGTGGAGTAAGGACAGGAAATATAAGAATGCCATCGCCAACGAGTTGTTTCTCTCCGTAGCTGCACACCTTGCTATCCGGTCCAGCAGCCCAGAGCAGCGTATGCACTATGCCACCTGGGCAAAGAGAGAATGGCAATGGTTTGCCAACTCGGGAATGATCAACCCGCAGCACCTGATCAACGATGGCCTTGAGTTGGCCACCTGCAAAAACAACCAGCAAAATACGTGGACCTACAATCAAGGCGTCATCGTGGGCGGGCTAGTTGAATTGAACCGGGTCAATCCAGATCCTACGCTGCCTCAAATGGCGGAGGCCATTACACAAGCAGCCCTTACACGGCTTACGGACTCACATGAAATTATGCATGACACCTGCGAGCCCAATTGCGGCGCGGACGGTGTGCAGTTCAAGGGCATCTTTGTGCGGAACCTGAAGTTGCTCTGGAACGATTTCCCAAATCCTCACTACAAGACGTTCATCGATGCCAACGCGCAAAGTATCTGGAGGAATTCACAAGGCACAAAACATCAATTCGGCCAGAGTTGGTCTGGCCCTTTCGATGCGGGCAATGCGGCCAGCCAAAGCTCTGCACTTGATGTTTTCGTAGCTGCTGCAGAAATGGAGATGCCGCCAGGCGGCAGGAGAGAGTAATGAAGCGGGACCGACTGTGGATTGGGAATGCTGGTGTATGAATGAAGAGCAACAGCAAGGCGTATGTGGAGCGAATAGATATGATGCAATCCATATCCGGCCGCTGCTGCTTGAGCGAACGCTTTGCGCGCAAGTGTCAGGGCAATTAGGATTCCGTCAGACTTCCCCCTGGTGATGATGGCGGTTATCGATGCATTCAAGACGAAAGAGAGATGGATGAAGAAAATCAATGGAGAAGAGCCGCTCGATCGCCGTAAGTTTCTGCTTGGTACTGCAGCTATGAGCATGGCCGCAGGCCTGGGGGCTGCACTCCCTCGCGAGGCGTCCGCTCAAGAACGACCATCCGCATCGAGGCCGAACGTCATCGTCTATATTGCCGATCAGTTCCGCGCGGACTTCATTGGAGCAAATGGGCAGAACTACACAACGCGCACTCCCAACCTCGACGCCATGGCCGCCCGCGGCACCAACTTCACAGGGGCTATCTGTAACCAGCCTGTTTGCGCGCCATCCCGTTCCATGCTCATGACTGGGCGCTATGCTACCGAGACCGGCGTCTGGCATAACGGCTTGAGCATTGATCCTTCGCTCCCCACGCTCGCCTCAGAGTTTCGCAAGGCAGGCTACTCGGCAAATCTGATCGGCAAGTGGCACCTTGCGCCCGGCAGGGAGGCTGACGGTGGTGGCCGTGGTTATGTCAAGCCGGAGTTCCGCGGAGGCTTCCTCGATCTGTGGGAAGGTGCAAACGAGTTAGAAGGTACGACCCACCCGTATGAGGGAACAATTTTTGATGGAGATGGATCCCCCATCACCTTCAAAGACGAGTACCGTGTCGACTTTCTCACCGACCTTGCCGAGCGCTTCCTCAAGCAAAAGCACGAAAAACCCTTTCTCCTTTACATCTCGCAACTCGAACCTCACTTCCAGAATGATGAGAAGCGCTTTGTTGCTCCCAAAGGTGCGGCTGAACACTTTGCTGATCACTGCATCCCCAACGACCTCCGGCATCTGCCCGGCAACTGGCAGTCACAATTGCCCGATTACTATGGCTGCGTTGAGGCGATCGACAAGTCGGTCGGGCGGATCGTCGCTCTGCTCGAGGAGCAGAATCTCGCTGAGAACACGATCTTGATATTCACCAGTGATCATGGCTGCCACTTCATGACCCGCAATGAGGAGTACAAGCGCAGCCCACACAACAGTTCGATCCGCATCCCCATGATTGCCCAGGGCCCTGGCTTCAATGGCGCTTCTGAAATACCTGAGATCATTGGCAACATCAACATCATGCCCACGCTGCTCGATGCAGCGGGGATTCCAGTGCCTGGCTCGGTTAAAGGACGTAGCGTGATGCCGCTCCTTCGAGAGCCAGAGGCCCGCAAATCCTGGCCGAATCGCGAACTCATCCAGATCAGCGAGTCCATGACGGCGCGCGCATTGCGAACGAAAGAGTGGACCTACTGCGTGATCGATGCCCAGGGCCGCCGCTCTGAGAAGTTCTCTGACCACTACGTCGAATATCTGATGTACAGCCAGGCCTCCGATCCCTTTGAGCAGGTCAACCTTGCCGGCCGAAAGGAGTTCCGGCCCAAGGCTGAGCAACTCCGCAATGAACTGAAGGCCATGATGCAGGCGGCTGGAGAGCCTCCTGCCGAGATCGATCCGGCCAGGCATTACCCATGAGGTCATGTCTGGCCGCTAGCCATCGGGCACCGTCGTCGTTGGTCATGGTGTAATCCGCGGGTATTTCCGGAGTCTCTTTGCACTCCATCATCAGGGAACATTTAGTGGGAACTGAACTGGTTGTTCGTAAATCAACTGGAAATTGGCTGTGGCTCAGTTGTGTGGATGAATTGTCGATATATCGAAGGTCTGTTTTTTTTCATAAGGACAGCCACAAGGACGAATGGAATGCTGAGTTGCAGATCGAAGATTACCGGTTGTCTACTGCTTGCCTGTCTCTCGTGCCTGGGCATGGAAGCTCAATCTACGTCTAAGGCGCCAGTGCAAGACGCAATGAAGCGCAAGTTTGATAACCCTCCGAGTTCAGCGCGACCGCGTGTGTGGTGGCACTGGATGGACGGCAACATCACTCCAGAGGGCATCAGGCTTGATCTGGAGTGGATGCATCGCGTGGGCGTGGCGGGCTTCACCGTGTTTGAAGGTTCGATCGACACACCCCAAGTGGTTCCTCGCAGACTCATCTACATGACGCCTGAGTGGAAGGATGCTTTCAGCCAGGCGGTATCAACGGCTGGGAAGCTCGGGCTGGAGGTATCGATTGCCAGCTCACCGGGGTGGAGCGAAACGGGCGGACCATGGGTGCCTCCATCCCAGGGGATGAAGAAGATGGTCTGGAGCGCTACCCGGGTTGAGGGTGGCAAGCGTTACCTGGGGACTGTACCTCTTCCGCCTGAGGAGACTGGAACGTTTCAGAACTACAAGAGCCAAAGTCACGCGCGAGTGCATACGAATGGTGGGATTTCGCCTGATCTGCCGCGCTACTATGCGGATAGTGCAGTTGTGGCCTATCGCATTCCTGAGGGAGACAGGACCCAATCGGAGTTGAAGCCGAGGGTGACCTCAAGCGGTGGTTCCGCCAACGTTTCGGCTTTGTCTGATGGAGATGTGAATAAGGTGGCACTGGATCTTCCGTTCGGCGCTCCGGGGAAAGATGCGTGGGTTGAATTTGACTATGGCCAGCCGCAAACGATCCAGTCCATCACACTCGCTACGTTGGATGATATGATCCGCGTCTTCGCCTTCGATGAGCAAACTTCCAACCCGCCTCGGCTAGAGGCCAGCGATGATGGCCAGCACTTCAGCAAGATCGCGGACATTCTGCCGAGCAGCATTCCGCAGCGCACGGTTGCCTTCAATGCTGTAACAGCGCGCTACTTCAAGCTCAGCTTCACCGCGCCGCCGTCGAGAGGCAAAGTTGCCACAGGTCACCTGATCACAGAGCTGGTGCTGAGTAGCGGGGCCCGCGTCAATGAGTTCGAGAAGCGTGCGGGGTATGCCACGGTGCGGGATTACTACGCCATTCCCGATCCAGCCGTCGCGCCCGCATTTGTCGTCGCGAAGCAGGACGTTGTTGACCTGACGGGCAAGATGAAGCCAAATGGGGAGCTTGACTGGACACCTCCGGCGGGCAAATGGATGATTCTTCGGATCGGCTACTCGCTGACGGGGCACGAGAATGATCCAGCGCCTGAGGAGGCAACAGGTCTTGAGGTCGACAAGCTTACTCGACAGTATGTGAGGAATTATTTGGACAGCTATCTGAAGATGTACTCCGACACAGTCGGAGCATCGAGGATGGGCAAGGCCGGAATTGCTCTTATGCTTACGGACAGTATCGAGGTTGGCGCTCAGAACTGGAGCAAGGACATCCTGAAGGAATTCAAAGAGCGGCGTGGCTACGATGCCAATCTATGGCTTCCTGCATTGACGGGAGTCATGATCCAGAGTCCTGAATCTACAGATAGATTTCTGTGGGATTTCCGACGCACCATTGCCGAACTGATTGCTCAAAATCACTACGGAGAGATTTCACAGGAACTGCATCGCCGCGGCATGGGCTACTACGGAGAGTCCCTGGAGTATCACCGCCCCTCTCTGGGCGACGACATGGAAATGCGAAGCGGGACAGACATTCCCATGGGAGCGATGTGGACGTTTTCTGAGAAAACCGGACCTACACCCAGCTATCTTGCCGATCTTCGAGGAGCTGCCTCAGTAGCACATATCTATGGACAAAACCTGGTCGGCGCGGAATCGCTGACGACAGGCCCACCAGCGTGGGTGTGGGCGCCGGACAATCTTAAGAGGATCGCCGACCTGGAATTTTCGCTTGGCGTCAATCGCTTCATGCTCCATGAGTCCACCCATCAACCTCTGTTGAACAAGGCGCCTGGTCTGACACTCGGGATGAATGGCCAGTGGTTCAACCGGAATGAGACCTGGGCGGACGAGGCTGGGCCCTGGATAAACTACCTTGCACGCTGCTCCTATCTGCTGCAGCAGGGACGTTTTTATGGAGACGTTGCCTACTTCTATGGAGAGGAGGGGCCGCTGACCGCCGTGTTTGGCCTTAAGCCGCAGGAGGATGCTCCCCAGGGCTATGGCTTCGATTTCGTGAACAGTGACGTCATCCTGCATCACTTATCCTTCAGCGAAGGTCGGCTTGTGGCCCCATCAGGCGCAAGCTATCGCATACTTTATCTGGGCGGGACCAGCAGGCGGATGACATTGCCCGTGCTGCGCCGGCTTAGGGATCTGGTGTCACAAGGCGCTGTCATAGCCGGCAGCAAACCTGTTGACTCGCCAAGCCTGTCAGATAATCAAGCAGAGTTCCACTCCATCGCCGATGACCTATGGGGAAGCGGAACGCAACCTTCCATCTCTGTTCGCCGCTTCGGAAAAGGGTTGATCTACATCGGGAAGACTGCAAACGAGGTTCTTGCTGATCTGCAAGTGGCTCGAGATTTCGAGTACACGCAGCCGGAGCCTGACACAACGCTGATGTTTGTTCATCGCAGCGTGGCCGACCGAGATATCTACTTTGTAGACAATCGCAAGGACCGCACGGAGACTTTGGAAGCGACTTTTCGGGTTACAGGCAAGATCCCAGAATTGTGGGATGCTGCCACGGGAATATCAAAGCCAGTGTCGTATCGAATCGCGGGTGGACGGACCGAAATTCCGCTGCACCTTGATCCATATGGGACAGTCTTTGTTGTCTTCCGCAAGAAGACATCTGTCGAGTCGCTGCAGTTACCGCAACCAGTAGAGACCTATTTGCCGAACATCAACCTGAACACTGATTGGAGTGTCAGCTTTCAGGCGGACAGGGGGGCGCCCGGGAGCCTTGCGTTGGATCACCTGATCTCCTGGAGCGACAGCCAAAATCCGGGTGTGAAGTACTTCTCCGGAACCGCTACCTATACAAAAATGATCTCAGTTCCTGCCAGCTGGCTCCGGCCAGGCGCTCACCTTTGGCTCGATCTCGGCGATGTGAAGAACCTTGCCGATGTAGCGGTCAACGGAAAGTCTGTTGGAATTGCATGGAAGGCACCCTATAAGGTCGATGTGACCAATGCGATCAAGCCTGGAAACAATCAGCTAACGATCAGGGTGACGAACTTGTGGGTAAATCGCCTGATTGGCGATCAGCAGCCCAATATTGCGAAGAAGTATACCTTCACTGACATCCAGCCTTACACCGCCAATTCACCATTGCTCCCATCAGGGCTTCTCGGGCCACTACGGATGTCATCCATTGCTCCACAATAAGCATCGCCGCCCCATCTGGCGCCGATTGCCACCCAGATGGGGCAGGAGTAGAAGGAAGCACGCAGAGGTTAGCGCATGGCCGACATTGGGGTGAAGTGCTTGGAGTAATGCGTAATGTGCTTGATGCCAAGGGCGAGGTTATTTGACAATCAATTGCAATAGATTATAGACTGCAAAGGTTTGCTGGTCATGCTTGAAGACCTCTCGTTCCTGTGACTCCGGCCAATTTAATTTCTGGATTGGAAGACAACAGCAGCAGGGAAGCAGACATCTTCATGCGAATTCTATTGTGTTGGGCTTTAGCCTGATAGCGTTTACTTTGCAAAGGGAGCAGATGAGAGCTGAGAACCTGATGATCGTGCAAGGTGGGGGACCCACTGCCGTCTTCAATGCCAGTCTCTCGAGTGCGATTGCGGAAGGCATCTGCCAAACAAAAATAGGAAGTGTGTTTGGCGCCAGGTTGGGAGTAAAGGGTCTGGCTCAAGGCGATGTGATTGATCTTGGCCGGATGACCCCAGAGGAGCTTCAGGCTTTGCGGAACAGTCCTGGTGCGGCGCTGGGTTCGTCGCGCTTCAAGCCAACTGAGGAGGATCTGCATCGCATGGTTGCGCACCTGCGACGGCTTGATGTTCGCCATCTGGTCTTCATAGGTGGAAACGGCACGATGCGGGGTGCTGAGATAGTGAGCGCGTTCTGTCGGGCCGTTGATTTTGAAGTGCAGATCATGGGCGTCCCGAAGACTGTGGACAACGACATTGCGGTTACCGATCGATGCCCTGGGTACGCGAGCGCGGCACGCTATATTGCGCAGTCGACTCGCGATCTTGGGATGGATATCCGTTCACTTCCGCAGCCGGTCACGATTTTCGAGACCATGGGCAGGAGCGTAGGCTGGCTGGCGGCAGCATCCACGCTGGCCAAAGTGGCGGAAGAAGATGCACCTCATCTTGTCTATTTGCCCGAGATGCCTTTTTGCAAGGAGAGATTTCTGGCAGATCTGGACAGAGTCGTGACCAGCCAGGGATGGGCGGTTGTGGTCGCGGCAGAGGGCATACGGAACCAGGATGGAAGTCTTGTCTTCGAGACGAGCGATCCCTCCCAGCTCGATCCCCTGAAGCGGCCCATGACCGGCGGTGTGGGGCAATTCCTTGCTGGCTTGGTCGCGGAGAACCTGAGGATTCGCTGCCGCAGCGAGAAGCCCGGCCTGCTTGGCCGAGCATCGATGGCGCATGTATCCACGCAGGATCAGCAAGACGCGGAGCTCGTTGGGCGCTCCGGAGTTCGCGCATTGCTGGCTGGCGAGACCGACAAGATGGTGGCGCTTCGTCCACTTGAGGATGCCGGTGAGACGGGATATGATCTCGTCCCGCTGAGCGCGGCAGCCGGAATCGATCGTGCAATCCCGGCAGAATGGTTAGTGGATTGGCCGCTGGCCGTGACGAACGCATTTCGCGAGTACCTTCGCCCACTCGTCGGAGAACTTTATCAGTACTTCCCGGCGTTGCCGTCGGGTCTTCAATCAATGGGAGCAGTCTAGTCATGTCAAGCGCGGCCGAACAGGGTTCATTGAAGAATATTGGCGTACTCATCTTTGGGCGTAAGCGGCCGGGGTTCGATCAGGAATGGAACAAGATCATTCGGGAGCGTAGCTTGGCCACGCTCCATGAGCTGGGTTTCACATGTGTCGGAGCAGACAGCCTGGTTCTGGACGATGAGACGATCCATGTCGCAATGGACCAAATCGAGAAGGCAAAGTGCAATGCTCTGATTGTGATTCAGCCGTCAATCAGTGATGGCCAGTTTGCACTGACCATCGGCCAGCGGTGGCGTGATCCTGTCATCCTGTGGGCAACTCCTGAGAGGCCGGGCGATGGCAAAGTCAGTTCCTGTGCGCTGGTCGGCCAGCATCTTTGGGCGTCGATTTACCGCCAGGCTCACCACCCATTCGAGTTCGTTTACGGAGAACTGGAAGACACACGCAAGGATTTGCTGCGGGCAATCGCGCTTGCAGGCACGGTATCTCGTCTACGACGAGCGAAGGTCGGTGTCATAGGCACCCATGTGCCGGGATTCATTGATCTTGCAGCGGACCCGTTTCTCATACGCCAGACCTTCGGAATGCAGCTCCATTCGTTGAGCCTGCCGCAGTACATTGACCGTGTCGGCAGTGTGGCTGAAGAGGCTGTACTAAAAGACCTGATAGAGGTCCACAAGCTTGGGCTGCCCCAAACAGGAGAGACAAAGGAGCCAGCGCCGGATGTGCTTCTTTCTGTGAATTCTCGCTTCTACTTGTCGATGACCGATTTGATGAAGGAGATGAACCTGGATGCTCTGGCTCTTCAGTGTTGGCCGGAGCTGCCGAATGTGCTTGGGCAGTGGCCATACCTTGCAATTTCCAGGCTGACAACTGAGGGCAAGGCGGTCTCAATCGAAGGGGATGTGGATGGCGCCATTTCGAGCTTGATGAGCAGCCTGCTGGGATTTGGCCCAGGCTTTTTGACGGATTGGTTGGAGCATGACGCCTCGACGATTTTCTTCTGGCATCCTGGTATGGCCCCTCTCGACATGTGCAATGCAATCGGATGTGAAGACGGTCCGACGCTTGCGCAGCACTTCAACGTAGCGCGTCCCTTTGTGGTGGATGGCCGTCTTCAGACGGACCAGGCAATCACCGTTTCGCGACTCTGGCGGTGTGACGGCCGTTACCACATGACCGCTTTTGAGGGCCGGGCAATTCCTCCGAAGCGGCTGATCACAGGCAATAGCCTGCTGGTTGAAGTGGACGGTGAGGAGACCGTTCCACAGCGCTTCGACAAGCTCATCCATGCAGGAATGCCGCACCATGTCCTTCTTCATTATGGAAACCATGCGGAGACCTTTCGGCGTTTGGCGAGGTTGCTCTCGATCGAGTGGCATTCTTAAGGAAAGATATCCGTATGAGTGAGAATTCTTGGTGTATAACGAATGACATGTTGCAATCGATTGGAATGGAAAGATTGAGCTTCAATACATTCCATGCGGCAATTTTCAGAGATTGACGGGACAAGGGAAAACAAATGAAAGCTCGCGTTGCACGACATGAAGTTAGGGATGAAATTCAGCGGCGAATTCTTACCGGTGAGAGTAAGCCGGGCGAGCGACTGAGCCAGCAAAGCCTGGCTCGTGAGCTTGGCGTTGCGCAGGGCACGGTGAGGGAATCTCTGCTCGAGTTGCAGTGGCTTGGATTGGTAGAGTAGGTCGATCATCTTGGAGTGTTTGTCGATAATCTCGACGCCTCTCGTATTTGTGAAGCCTACGAAGTTCGAGAAGTAATGGAAGGGCTGGCTGCAAGGCTCGCATGCGGTCATGCTGGTCGCGCTGATATCGCCGAACTGAGGAGCATGGCGGATAACATTTACAAGCTCGCGCAGGAGAAGGAC
>VFSW01006253.1_pt1 | contig 17524 bp, 13 predicted proteins | sample 5358111 | NCBI WGS metagenome assembly VFSW01 (sample SAMN11554181, study PRJNA540505) | mine drainage metagenome | isolation source: sediment from site ElyBrook_90M | place: USA: Ely Copper Mine, Vershire, VT | collected 2017
GATTCGTTCCATCCGATCCTTTCGTGGCCGAAAGCGACGTCGATTCGACGCCGAGTGGCAGCGTATTTTCCCATGCGCCGCGTCCAAAGGTAGCGACGCGAATGGTAACCTTATTCGAAGCAACCTGAATGTCGCGGCACGGAAAAAGGCCCGGTCCGGCAAAGGCCCAGTGCTGCCCACCATCCCCTGTTACATAAACTCCAAAATCGGTCGCGGCATACCAAGTCGTGGTCGGATTCGTCGAATCGACAGCGATCGACATGACATTACAAGCGGTGTTCGAATCGGCGCCCGGAATCCGTGCGCCCGGTACACCGGAGGCATCGGTCCAGGTCTGGCCCCTGTTTTCAGAGACCATCACCTTTATTTTCGCGTTGCTCAGACTTACGAGGACAAAATTCGTATCCTCCGAAGCGGATCCGGTTGTATTGATCGAAGTAACGTTTCCTCCAGGAGCTGGAAAGGCCCGCGCGGTCCAACTTGTGCCGAAATTCGTGGAAAGTTCGAACAACCCGGTCCCGCCGGCGGCGTAGATCACGTTGCCATCCCATGCCGGCAGCCCGATGGCGCTGCACGCAGAGACACCATCGCTCGTAACGCCATAGGCCGGAGTAAGTTTTGTCCACGAGGATCCACCCGTTGTTGTTTGCCACAGATGCGCGCCTCCGATATAGATGACGTTAGAGGAAGAAAGACCAGGGCGCGGCGAAACCGGAGACATTCGGAACGGATCGTCCCAATATTTCGCATCCGAGAGGTAAGAAGTATTAGTAGATCCCCAGGTTCCATTCGTTTCTACCTCGATCTGCCCGTCCGGTCCCGTGGCATAGACGTGGTTAGAGTTTTGCGCGCTAACGAGCGGCTGCATTGCATCGCCAAGCGTAGATAACTTTGCCGGATTCTGCCCCGGGTACATCCTCCAAAGGCCTTGATCCTGCAAGCCCGCCCAGGTAATATTGTTGCTAATTCGGTCCAGACCGAGATGGTACATTCGGTTGGTCACCATATTGTGCGAATGAAGCTGCCAGCCGCCCTGCATCGAAAGATCGTTAGAACCGGCCGCGTAATTAACCCATAACCCACCATCGTTGCCATCATAAACGACACTGGAATTGAGCGGATTGAATGCGAATGCATGATGATCGACGTGAGGATAGCCATTGCCGCCACCACCATGTCCCGAACCCGCATCGCTGTATTGCTGGGATCCGGTAATGACCCCACCCGTTTCATATAAAAGGTATCCCATTACCCCTTCCACATACAGCGTGTCGTTGGTAACGGAATTTGGCGTAACCGCGAGCACAAGATCGTACCATCCCTGCGCATTCACAGTGGGATTGAAAAGATCACTAATCATATTGTTGACTGCCAGTGAGTCCCAGCCTCCGCCGGCATTCGTGCTCTCGAAGAGGTGGACCTGGGAACCGCCAGGGTCTGTTACGAGAACGAATATCTTATTGGGCGCCATCGTCGGCGAGGCAAGCTGGGAGCGGCCAATATTCGTTATGTAGGTAGTCGAAGTAGTGGTCTTCGTCCAGGTAACACCATCATCAAGGGATTTAAAAATCCCCGACGTGCTCGAAAGATAGATGACGCTGCCGCTTGGTCCGGCCGTTGCGAGGATGTCCCATGTAAACCCTTGCACGCCGGTCCCAGCTGTGGTCGGGATCTGCGTCCAGGTATTACCAGAATTCGTAGAGCGATAGACTATGCCCTTGTCATAGGAAGCAGCCAATACGGTATTATGACTCGACGGATCGACCACCGCCTTCACGAAGCTCGTGCCATTGACCGCGAGCTGTTCGAAACTTTGGCCGCCATCGGTCGAACGGTAAAGTCCGGTGCCGTTATACGGCGGCACACCGGCATTGCAGTTGCCCGTCCCAACGTAAAGGGTATCGGGGTTCACCGGATCGATCACAATCGTCGCGACTACAAGGTTTGGAAGCACGTCATCGGTGAGCGGGAACCAATCTGCGCCGCTATCGGTCGATTTCCACACGCCCCCGGAACATCCGGCATACATGATAAGCGGATTTTGTGGATCGAAAACAATGGCGGTCGTTATGCCGGCAGTGGCAACGGTGTTATCGCCCGTAAGCCCGATATTCGTCCACGATCCGGAAAGAATGTTTTGGGCGCGGGTACCCTTCATTGCTCGCTCGCTGGATTCCAGCATGTCTCGCCGAGCTTCCTCGAAAGTGTGCTGGTACGCGGCATTATCAACCGTCCCGGAGGTTCCCGCGTGCCGCGAGAATTCGTAAAACTCGCGAGCAAACGGCGCCGAGCTTCGAATACTCGCCGGAAGTTGATTGATTGCACGATATGCCCCCGAATCCGATGGCACTACGATCGGCGCGGGAAGCGTTTCGGAGGATTCCTGCGCCCGAAGGAGTGCTGAAAAAACGGAGAATACTACGAGTGCGGCGAAGAAAGAAGTAAAACGTTTAGAAATCAGCATCGAATAAAAATCAGGGGTTAAAAACCAATGAACGCGCGAACCGGCGCAATTCACGAAACTATAAAACACGCAAACTTCATATCGGTTGCACAACCCGTTAACATTCGCCATAATTTACGGGCTGCAAGTAACGCGAAATTGCTTTCAGCAACTCTCACGCGGGGTTGCGGAAAGCAATTTCGCAATACACGAGGACACTACTTTTTCTCTTTCACCACCCACACCCGGCCGACACTCACTTCGTCCGCAGCGAGCGTATCTTCCCCGATCATGCGTGGGAGTACATGACGGTCCTTGGGGCGCAGAAGATCCAACGGATCGATCTCCTTTATGGTAGTATCCACGTGGCCGTTCGTGACGGAAATAAGTTGATAGCGGATCTTTTTTATCGTGTCAGCTCCAAAATTTTCGTAAAACACCTGGAGATACGGCTTTCCGTTATCGTATGTTTTATCGACCGTTATTTGGAGTCCCGGGGACTTTTCCCACTTATCCGCGGGCTCCCTGCAGCCATAAAGGCAGGTGGAAGCAACGGAGAGAGCGATCGCTGTAACCAAAAGTGTACGTTTCATAAGCATTTTGAAAAGTAGCAAGAACAACACCAAAATGGATATTCCCCCCGAACCCGGGCGAGGCCCAGGCGGAGGTGATTACTTTGGTACATTCAAAAATACGACATTTTTTGGCCCGCGGAATCATTTCGGTGAAACAAAGCTTTGAACGTCCCGTCTTTCACGCTCCGTAAAGACGGGCGAGTAATCGTCGGCTAATCAAGCGCCGAACGAGTAATCGTCTGACGAGAAATCGTCATCTCCATTTTTAATCACTTTACAAGAGGAACACAATAGCATCATGAGAAAACTCGCTCAACGAATGGCGCTGGGAGCCATTATGGCTTTCGGTCTTTTTGCCGGGTCTGCGCACGCGCAGAAAATCGGCGTTGTCGATATCAATGCCGTAGTAACAGCCATGCCGGAATATACGGCGGCAAATAATCAGATCGAAGTCCAGAGGAAAGCCTACATGGATACTCTCCAGACCATGCAAACCGAATACCAGACGAAAGTTGAAACCTACCAGAAGCTTGGAGAAACCGTCAGCGCAGACTTCAAAAAGAAAGAAACTGCGGATCTCGACAGCCTTCAGGCGGCATTCAATAAGTTTCGTGATGACAAATTCGGGCAGCAAGGCGAGTTAGCGCAGATGCAGGCGAATCTCATGAAGCCGATCACCGATAAGCTTCAGAATACGCTGGCCTCCTACGCGAAGAAAGAAAAACTCACGATCATCCTTCCGAAAACGGCCACCGTGTATGACGATGCTACAATCGACTACACCACGAAATTCCAGGATTACCTGAAAGCCCAAGCCGCTAAGTAAGTGCTGAGGTGGTAAGAAATCGGTCTGCCCGGAAGGAAGGCCAAAAGGACGGGATTTTTTTAAAGGCGCGGCTGCTTTACAAAAGGCGGCCGCGCTTCCGTTTATACACCTCTCAACAACTTCCGGCAGGACACTCAACACTTTAGCATTCCAGCATTTATGCGTACTCGTCGAATCTCGATCTTCCTCCTCTCATTCTTAGCCATCCTTATGAATGGCGGCATCGCCGGCAACGCCTTCGCGCAGCAGACTCGGGTGGCCTATATCGATGCCGAGAAGCTTCTGAAGCGGATGCCAGAAGCCATCGATGCCAAGCCGCGACTCGACCAGCTTCAACAAGCATGGACCAAGGAAGCCGGTGACATGCAGGGCGAAATCGACCGGAAGCAAGCAGATTACGACCGCCGCAAGCTTATCATGACCGACGCGGAGCGAAGCGCGACCGAACTCGATCTTACCAATTTGCGGAAGCGCTACCAAGACTATATGCACCAGAAGTTCGACGCCACCGGTGGCGAGCTCTTCCAGCAGGAAGCCCAGTTGATGAAACCGGCCTACGATAAGCTTACCGAAGCTATCAAAGAGGTAGCATCCGATGGTAATTATGATTATGTCATCGATCGGAGCTCGAAGGACGTCGTGCTGCTTTATACCAATTCCAAATTCGACATTACGCTGCCGGTCGCGCGAAAACTTGGGATCGAGTCTCAGATTCTTTCAACACCCTTAGTCTCAGGAAAACCCGGCGCTCCACTCGTTCCGCAGCGGCCGAATACGCCAACCCAAAATGGCACGGGAACTCAGTTTCCGGCACTTCAACAAAATCCGGCCAACGCGCCGAATACCCAACCGAACCAGCCGGGATTCAATCATGGGGGCTATAATCCCAACCAGATTCCCCCACCCCCTCAGAAGCCGCCGGTGACACGTTGATCCTGGGCACGAATCGATCTTAAATTTTCAATTCGCCTTCGAACACGGTAACGGCTTCGCCGGTCACCTTTACACGGTCGCCATCGACCGCGATCCGGAACGGATGATCGGCCATGCGGTTCCGTGATCGCTGTATGCCATGGAGCTTCGTCTTTCCCAAGCGCAGGAACCAGAAAGGGCCCAGCAGAAACGGCGCGTAACTGGCAATCGGGTCTTCCAGCGGCGTTGGAATATGAAAGGTGCGAAAGACGAAATCGTGCGAAGTCGTCAGGTTAGCGGCGCTCGTTACGATGAGGCTTCGCATTCCCATACCACGTAGGAAATTGAAATCTGGCCGAATTTCTCCGACCTGCTCTTCCGAGGATACCTGCACGAAGTAGTCATCGTCGCGCCGGCCAACATATTCCGGCGCGGGATCGACCGCCTGGAGAATTTCATCTGGCGGATCGGGAAGTTCTTCCAGTAACAACGCCGGAAAATTTATCGTGACCCCGCCACCATCCTCCAGCGTGGCTGGGATCGAACCGCTGCGGGTAAAAAAGGCAACGGACCGGCGCGGGTCAGCTAGCGAGGACGTGAAGAGGACGTGAGCTGCAGCCAACGTACCCAATGCAGCAAGCTCGACTTCTATCCCACCCGACATCGTGCGGAGATCGAAGCGGTTTGGGCCACGGGCCAGCAGGAATACGGATTCCGGAGTATTCATCGCCCGTGAAAGCTCACGCATCCAGGGGCGGTCCCGTGGCTTCTCCAAGATACAAACCGTTACCGGATTACCGTGGAATGCTCTCGATGTCAGGGTATCGACGTGAAAGATCAGGTCGGGCACGGGCAAGAAAGAATAAAGAATTTAAGAATGAAGAATTGCTGGGCTTCGTTTTTGAAAAACACGGAACAATACGTCTTCGCTCCTGTTTTACGCACCGCCTGAGTACCGGCTCTGCCGCACACCGTGCAAGTTTGAATGAGAGCAACTCTTCATTCTTAATTGAAATGAGGCCCCTTCGACTAATGGTTAGGTCACCACCCTTTCACGGTGGCTGAACGGGTTCGAATCCCGTAGGGGTCACAGTTCTGCATTCCTCTCCCCACGTTTGGGGAGAGGAATTTTTTTTATCGCAAAAAATGTCCCTATTGCTTCGCGGTCGTGGCCGGAAGGGGCGGAGCTGGAACGAAATGCCCATAGAACTTGAGCCACTGGCTGCTATTGGCGCTCGAATTCGAGGTGATGTAGATCGTCTTGTAAAAATTACCGGAACGGTGATCCGCGGCGAGGCGAATATCAAGCTTCGTCGCATGGCCGGGGGCAACCGTGCTATCCTTGAGCGCGGCGATCGTGCAGCCGCAGGTGGGGCGCACCTGCGTGATACGGAGCGGTGCGTTCCCCTCGTTGCGGAGCAGGAACGTACGCTCGGCGTAACCACGGTTGGGCACGGCCCCAAAATTGGAATTCGTCGTGTCGATCACGAGCAGCGGGCCATGCTTCGCCGACGTGGGCGAAAAAGCAAACCCGCTGCAAACAACTAAAACAGTGACTAAAGAAACGAGGTATTTCATTGGTTGGTCTTTCTAAAAAATGATTGTGAAAAATGCTGAACACGCCGCCTCAGTGAATTATCACCACCGGACGGCCAGAGGAATAGCCGCCAAGCGTGTAACGAACCATATAAACTCCCGCCGGAAGCGAAGAAACATCGACATCAAAATCGGATGTGTTGCCATTGTTGCCGCGTTTGGCAAGGTCACTCAGGTCCATGACCTGCCGGCCAAGTAAATCATAAAGCTGCGCGGAAAGAAGAGCGCCTGGGTTGCTCCACATACCGCTCAAACTGCAATGGAAATAATTAGCCGCAGGATTAGGATAATTCTCGACCCAAAGAAAAGTCCCCAGGTTCCAGCCGAGGTTGTTTTCGACGCGCGCATGAGGATTTCCGGGCGGCCAACTTCGAATAAACAAGTTCCCACCATCCATCGCAAAAAGTGTTCTCGAATTCAGGAACACGTGGCTGCTTAAAGGATAACCACCGCCGTCGTAAGTTGGAAACCGCGCGGTGTCAGGTACCCATGAGGTTCCACCGTTTGTTGTAAAAAAGTTGAGATGGTGGTCACCATCATGGGATGAGCCAGAGACGAAGCCAAGCGTATCATTGAGGAACTCGAAGTTGTCGATAGGATTATTCGTGGGCAATTGAAATGTTTCCCAGTGTTGGCCGCCATCTTCGGTGCGGTAGTACTTTCCAGTGTCGCCCCCTAAATAGCCGAGCGTTCGCGTTCGAAAGACGATACTATGTGCATTCACAGTAGGAAGAGAGGTTTCCGGGAACCAAGTTGAACCTCCATCGGTAGTACGAAGCAGGTCTGTATGTCCATAGTATGTGTTGTGTCCTCCAGTCGTGTCAATATCGACATATACGCAGAGGACGTAGCTGTTCTGCGAATCGAGGACGAAGGGATCGCTAAGCGCACTCCCATACGGAAAGGCATTTGGGAACGGCGAAGATTTATCTTTTGGAATTTTTGAACCGATCCACGTCAAGCCACCATCTGTTGTTACTCCGATATTCATACCCGAACCATCCTCACCGCATCCTGCAAGGCCATGCCACGCAATCTTTCCGAACCCGGGGTTTCGACCCACACTATCCCAGCTGAGGCCGCCGTCAGTTGTGCCGACTGTTACTCCCCTTGAAAGAAACACAAGTCCCGAATCCGGGGTAATGAAGCGAGCCCCGCCAACCTGCCAATTCGTTATGGTATCTAATATTCCATCCTCACTGTAGCCTACGAACCATATTTCATCGGAATTCCAAGTTTTTCCGGCATTGGTAGATTTGACCAAATAGCTTCCGCAGAGGAGAATTGTGTCGCCGAAGTTTTGCGCTGTACCGCCATTGAAGGCACACTCGTTTGAGATCGCCCAGGTGTACCCGTTTTGGGAACGTAAGATTATTCCATCGGTCCCCATGACAATTCCACCATACTTCTGATCGTACAGTGTCCCGTTGATCGTTTGTGAACCGTTATAGGCTGATAACAGGGAAGCTACGCGCGCGTCTTCGCTTAACAGATCCGACGACATCGTTGCGCCTAAATCATGTGAATAATAATATTGGCTGGCGACACCGAATCCAAAACATTCCGAATCGTTCATGAGGCTCAGCGAATAGAGTGGGCCGTGTGCGTTGAGAGGTACGGAATGAAAGTTCCAAGTGCCGCCGTTGTTTGTCGTCACCCAGTAATACCCCCATGCTCCGATAATTCCGGTATCCCTGCCTCTAAAATCCAGACACAGTGCTCCCAGCGAGTCAGCCGCGACCGGCAGGAACTGACATACCCAATGCACACCAGCGTCGGTTGTTTTGAAGAAGCTGCTATCTGTTCCGGCGCCGCCGGCAAAACCCGTCTTTGCATCCAAAAAATGGATGGCCGTAAGGCCGTACATTGCCGAAGTTTGGTAACTCGTCCAATCCATACCCCGATCCGTGGTACGAAGGATTCGGCCAAGAAAATCGCACACGTAGAGCGTGTCAGCCGAAGGATAAGAAAGTTTCGTCAAGGGATCAACCGGCGTAGTCAGGGATTCGATGGGAACTTCCGAGCGCATCCATGTTTGACCGCCGTCGCTCGTCAAGAAAACATTATTAAATTCTTCGATTGCCGCCCCGTGCAAGGAGTCTGCCCAGGCCAGATCAACGAGGTCGGCGGTGTCGTTGACCATGTATCGTTTCCAGGTGAGCCCAAAATCGTGAGAATAGTAAATATACCCGTGCGACGTAGCCGCGGTAACCGTCGAAGGCGATTGCCGTGCAAGTGCCGTAAAATTTATCGTTCCAATTTTTTCCCAGGAGCCATCGGGGGCTTGGGCGCGTATCGCCGTTGAGTAAAATAAGAGCGCCCAGAAAAACCCGGCGCTCAGAATCGATATTAAATTGCGTTTCATAGGAATAAAACCCTTCAAAATACTAAAAGTTACAAATGCCCTCTACTCAAAACAAACCTAAAATAAGTATGAGTGTCCGAGTACCCGCTTACGCGGGTACCCGAATATTCGATTAATTGTCTGGCCAAGCAGGTGGGCATGTTATTCCGGTGCATGGCGATACACAGGTGTATCCGACGACCTGCGTATTAACGAGTTTATGGTGGAAGCCATTTGCGTCGCACTTTATCTCGTACTGGTTTAGGCACCAACCGTGCTGATCGCAGAATTTGTGCTCAAGCTTATAGCATGAACACGAAGGATCGTAACTGATCACAGTTTTCCAGCACGATACAGAATTTTCCTGCCAAAATGTTTGGTTAGTAAAATTCGACGGGCATGGGAAATGGCATGGATTCGTAATAAATAACTCCAAATCGGCCTGCCCTAGCCAATCGTTCCAGTTGGTGTCCGGTTGGCCGAGAACCAGGGAATCATTGTGCAAATAAAAGCACTCGGAGTCAACACAGATTTGTGTGACTACGTAGTCGTTATTCGTTCCCCCCGATTTCAGATTTGTGGTCCGGCACCCATAGCATATTTGCACCGGGCAGCCAAAGATCGTAGTGTCGATGGCTCCGGGATTCCAAGGTACGCTGGCAGTGCCTCCCACGTTATTTGCGTCATCGGTGGGAACGGTGCAACTGTCGCAGGAGACGGTCTGCGCCCGCACCGCCATGCCTCCGAATATGGCGCCACTACATAGCAACGCCATCGCGGCCAAAACCGCTATTTTAGTGAATCGTTTGTTTTTCATTTGCGTTATGAATTATGTTATTCGAATTCCCCTTCTGGGTCAGGGCCGCGAGCTTTTCGGCACGCGCCCGTTCCGGCAGACGGGTTTGAGTACTTAAGTCAGGGCTGCCACTCGCGAGAGTGTCGGCCCTTTTCAACTTTTTGTTAGAATTCCGCGTCATCCTATCGTTCCTTCATCAATAATGTCGATTGCGTTCGCGGAGGCCCAGATCACCTGAACGGTCTTGCCGGTCGCGAGCGTGACGGTGGCGTTTTGCCCCTGCGGGACGACCTGGCCGTTAATCGTTACCGAAGCGGCCGTGTCCGGGATTTGGACAGGCACGACCGAATTGCCGGGGACATTCGCGTAGTAGTCTCCGCCGGATGTCGAGACGGTCACCTGTCCTAAGGCATCGGCCTGCTGGTTCGAAATTTGAAATTGAATCGAACCCGTGGCAAAGCCTGTTTTCGTGAAACCGAGCGAGACCGCGAGCGTAAGTGCGAGGGTCAAAACGAGTGTTTTCATTTGCGAGAAGATTGGGGTTTTGGTGTTGATTTAGTAACTGCTTCAAATTCAGGTTGCAAAATTAGGAATGGAACCTCTCAATAAAAGGTACGAATTGCTCACTTTTCTATAAATCTTCGGGCACTAAATCTTCGAATTCAAAGTATATTTGCTTAGTCAAATGACTTAGGAATAGTGCTTCAAGTTCTTATTACTATAAATTGCTCAAGCTTTTATGGCCTCTATTTACCCCTTACGAGACATAACACGAATAATCAATCACTTTGGCGATAAATCATCCAGGCTTATTTTTAGGACTCCAAAATCGCCGAAGCATGACACGCAATCTCGGCAACTCGCGCGGAAATTCGCTCTTCCACTATCCCAAGAAACAGAGGACGATTGGGCAAATGAGATCTTAGGTTGCAAGGCGGATAACCGGAGATATACGGTCCTCCGCAGCCACCTGAAGCGTTGGATGCTCACCCGGCTTTCGCATCTCGATATTCGAGAAGGTTCGGAATACCGGAAAGCGATTTATCGGAGCGCGCGCGAGGTGTTTTGGATTCGGATGCTCGTAATGTTCGAGGCTCGGCAAGCGGCAATGTGGCTCATTCCGCGCGCGCTCGAACGAGCAAAGAAATTCGAACTCACACGGGATCAAATCGAACTTTATCTTCTCCTCCGGCAGAATGCCTTGTTGGACGCAGACAAGTCGAAATTCCTGCACTATGCGGAGGAGTTGGAATGGCTGGAGCGGCTCCTTATGGCAGAGCTACGGCTGCGGGCGCTGAACGAGGCCATCGGCATCGAAGCCGTAGCTCGCGTGGAGATTACGGAACGGGGCCGAAAGCTTGCACAGGAGGCCCGCAAGGAAGCAGCGGAAATTTTTGAAAAGCACAAAACTTTTAACATCGGTCTCGAATATTTTCGCATTGCCACGCTGTCAGCCGAAAGCAATGAGGACGTGGAAGAACTTCTCCGCCTCTGCCGGCAGGCGGAGAAGTTCTTGGGAACGTTCCCACACCTTCACGCGCCGCTTAGCCGGGGTCAGTTCGCCATCAAGCGATTTCGGGCGGCGGCCGCAACGATGGATTTCGAGGCCGCAAACAAGGCCATCCCGGATTGCGAGCGGCAGTTCCCAAAAGGCAGAAACAACTGGTTTATCTGGAAGGAAATCGAAATTTTTCTTCGGCTCCGAGAGAAAAATTTCGCGGAGGCCGCTCAACTGCACAAAGAAGTCCTTGCAGAGGAGCGGTTCTCTTCGCAGCCGGAGCAGGTGCGGCAAAAGTGGGCTTACTTCGGCCACTATGCTGCCTTCGCGCTATGGAGCCTGAACCAATTCAAGCCCCATAAGTCCAGCCATGATTTTTCCCAAGTGCTAAAGGATACGCCAGTCTTTACGCGGGACAAGGTTGGTTTCAACGCCTCGCTTCTCATCCTGCAACAACTCCTCTATGCCGCGATGGGCAATGACCACGCAATGTTCGAAAAGGGCGATGCGCTCCGGCAATATATCAAGCGGAACCTGCGCGGGAAGCGGCGCTCGCGAGTGTATGCCTTCATTCGCACGCTGCTCACGCTCCATGCCACCGATTTCGATGTCGCAAAAACAGAACACCTGGCCGCCCGCCACATCGCCCGGTTCCACCAGCGGCCAGACACACTCGTCGATGAAAAGGAAACGTTCCCTTACTACATGGCGTGGGAATGGATCGTGGAATTAGTCAGGAAGAGCCATCCGGAAGATCAAAAGCAGACCGGCGCGAGGGCGGCATCGCGGAAGCGGTCGAGATAGTCCTGCTGACTCATTTCGTAGAGTCCGAATTGCTTCAGGTGGTCGCTGGGCATCTGGGCATCCAGAATCCTGTAGCCATTCGTTCGCAGCCGATCGACTAAGTGAACGAGCGCGATCTGCGAGGCATAGTCCTGGCGGGAGAACATAGACTCTCCACAAAATACCGCGCCGAATGTTATGCCGTAGAGGCCGCCGACAAGCTCCGCTCCGAGTTTTGAAGGGCCAGTTGTGAGCAGCGAATCGAATGCGCCCTCAGCAGCATTCGTTGAAACCTCGCTATTCGCCACTTCTTTCCAGACTTCAACGGTATGCATGCGCCCAACCTCGAAAAGTTGAAAATAGAGCTCGATCAGTTCTTCCGAAAGCCACTCTTCATGCGGAAGCACTAGCCCGGCGCGGGAACAGCCGCGCAGCACTTCGAGGGGAGCGGTATCGAACGTCACCCGATACTCTTGTTTTTTCAATACTTGCCGGAGCGACCGGCGGATCGTGAAACGGTCATCGAGCGGGACAATGCCGCGTGGCTCATACCTGTAAAATCCGATCTCCCCATGCTCGCTCGCCATTGGAAACAGGCCTTGCCCATAGGCATCCAGAACAAGTTCCGAAGTGATAAACCGGTTGGCCGCGCGAGGCGAATTCACGTCGATCACGAATTACGAATAATCAATTACGAATGATCTTGGATCATCAGCCCTTTAGCATTTAGAACTTACTTAGTAAGAATCACAAATTCGATTCTTCGGTTCATGCGCCGGCCTTGTTCCGTGGCATTGGAAGCAGTGGGCCGCGTAGCTCCGAAGCCTTCGGTCTCCAGACGATCCGGCGCAATGCCGGACTGCATCAGATATCGCTTTACCGCAATGGCGCGCTCTACGGAAAGCTTCATATTAACGGCCGCGCTCCCAGTCGAATCCGCGTGCCCCTCGATGCGAATTCGCATCGAGGGGCGGACGTGCATAAGGCGGACTACACGCTCCAGTTCTGGAACAAAATCATTGGCGCGCTGGGTCTGGTTCGGCGCGAACTGCAAGTCCTCGAAAACAAATCGGCGACCGGGTTCCATCGCCAGCAGCTTGCGGCTGGCGAGCGTCGCGTGGTCTTCGGAGCGCAACAAGTCGATGCGAACGGAATCCGGCGCGAGCGTCGATTCGGAAAGATATTTTAGTGAATAAAGGCTGGTAATATTTCCGGCCAGACCTTCGACGGAACTGGCGAAATCCGTTCCAAGATCGAAGCTGGCGCCATCCGTTGCCGCGGCCATTGCATGATATTCCGGATAATAGGGCGGCGTTACCGTGAGCAGCCGTATCTCGCGCTCGTAAAGCCAATCCCCCATCGACTTCATCGTGAAGTCGGTGGTGCCGTCGCCATGTTCGCCCCGCTGATGACACTGCGCGTCCGTAATAAGGACGGCCATCCGAAGTGCGATCGGGCGGAAGGACATCTTGTTCATCGCGTACAGTCCTTCGAGCGCATTCTCCTTCGGATCGCCGCCACCAACGGTCTGGATTCCCGTTACCCACTTTTCGAATTCGGAGACATCGCTCGTAAGGGTTGGGCTGGTCCATTCTACAACGTCGCTGAAGAGGACGAGGCCAAGCCGGTAATCGAAACCATGTTCGCGCAATTCGCGGGCGAATCGCGTGACGTTATCCTTCACGGAGCCGATCATGTCTCCCATGGAGGCGGTCTTATCAATGACGAAAACAATGTCGATCGGAACCCGATCCTCCCCGTTCACAAGATCGAGCGAAAGTATGGGCCGCTCCGTTCCGTTCTCCAGAACACGGAGATCGCTCTTCTTCAAGGTTCGGACAAATTGATTGCGGCTATCCGTTGCGGAAAAAATCACGCCCATCTGCGGAAAGCGGGTGATATCGACGTTTTTGATCCTAAACGTTATCCCGTCGCGCTCGGTCTGGAGACGCGTTCGCTGCGAGGCGTCGCGGACTTTTGGGATACCGCTCCCGCTTTGCGCAAAAGCAGAGCTCGCTAAAAGCGTAAAACCAAGAATGGCAAGAAATCGAAAGCTCATTATTATACTATCTCGAAAATCCTAGGAAAACTAAATTTTAAGTGCGCACGCATTTGTGCTTCATGAACTATGGCGATAACGAGCCACTTTTATAGCTTTCCAAAAATATGTCTATAAATAAATCCTGAATTTTGGATGGCTAAACTAAAACATTAGAAAACTAAGTTTCTTATCGCAGATTATTCTTATGGAAAACAAGCTCAGCTTTTTCACGTTTTAGTTTAATGAACGTGATGGCTTACCACTCCCGAAATTCCCCGTTCCATCCTTTGTAGCTTCCCCAACAGAGCCTGCCCTGAACTTGTCGAATGGTGCCTATTACCGCATGTTGTAATAACACTCCTTCGCCCGAATTGTTACATGGAAAAAATAAATTTGTTTCGGAGCATCGAATATTCTCCGAGAGTGGAATCCGAAGCAACAAATTAGTCAAACTAAATCCATCGGTTCCATCCGAACTACAATGGCTTAAACGAAAAGTCGAAAACCGACCGCGTGCTGCTTTTTACCCGCGCGTAATCGCATCGGCGAATGCCGGGCAGCCAAAGGATGTCCTCATCCAGTTCCACGACGGGATAATGCTTTCTACGCTCGCCGGTGATTGCAGCTTCGGTAAGAAGATCGCTGATAAGCTTTCGCTTGCCCTCCATTCCAAATGGTGCCATGCGGTCGGCCTTGCGCCAGGGGCGAACGCGAATCGCCGGATACCTGCCAAGCGCCTTCGCATCAAATGTTACGGCGATTGGATCCCTGGAAATCCTGGGCGTATTATTGTAGCCAAGCGAAAATTCTCCATACGGCGTCTGAAGTGGTGTGCCCGCGATGAGCAACGTTGGCTTAAAGGATAAGCTCTCCTTATTCTTCTCGATGCGAAGAATACCGCCTGCTTTTTTTAATCGTACTCCCCTATGCAGCTCCGTAGCCAGAGATTTCGAGCTAATCCACTGCTCGATCCGATGGGTTTGCCGCGCCGAGAGAGAGTAGGCGCCGAGAGTTCGCGTGATCCAAGCTTCCAGGACAGCATGGAGTGGGAAACCACGAAGATTCTTCAGGCCGGTGAGGGAAAGGCCGCCGCCTTCGCCAAGTCCTTCCAGCTTTTCTTCCGTCAATTTGTCAACAAAAGTTGAAAGCTCGCGCATCCGTTCGGCAAGCCCTGCAATCGCTCGAACCGGCGAGCGATCAGGCCACGCTTCCGCAATAACCGGCATCACTTTGTGGCGAACGCGATTTCGTTGGTACGAAAGCTCGTCGTTCGAAGCGGCGTGCATGGGAACGAGTTGGAACTCGTGAAGGTAGTCGAGAATTTCGTTCCTTGCAACACCCAACCACGGACGAAGAAGATATGCCGCGCCAAGTTTTCGTTTCGGTGGAATTCCTGCCAATCCTCGCACGCCTGCGCCACGGACCAGATGCATGAGAACCGTCTCGGCCTGATCGTTTGCAGTGTGCGCAGTAAGGACAAAATCGAAACCTTGTTTGGTAATAAGTTCCTCGAAAAACTCATAGCGTTGCTTACGCGCGGTTTCCTCGATGCCAGTTTTTTCTTTCTCAGCAATGCGCATGGTATGCGTGCGCTTCACTTCAAACGGCACGTTCCACTCTTCACAGTATCTTCGAACGGCATTCTCCTCATGCTCTGCGGCGGCTTTACGAATGCCGTGATTCACATGCGCGACCGAAACTTCCGCGAAGGCTCCGCTTCCACGTAGCGATTGAAGTACATGCGCGAGTGCCAGCGAATCCGGCCCGCCGCTTACGGCCACGAGCAGCTTCGAGCCGCTCGTTACTCCGAGCGATACGAGCGCGGCCCGTGTTTTTTCCGTCAGAGGATTCCCAAAGGATGAGGGATGAAGGATGAAGGATGAAGGCGAACCGATCATCGCATCAATTCTTCCTTCATCCTTCATCCTTCCGCCTGCATCCTTATGCTTAGAATTCGCCATAGTTATTCTCCGTCCGCGTAAGCTTAATATCCTGCAACTGGGGCGCTTTGATCTGGATGGTCAAATTAAATCCCGAGACTGCCGAGCCGGGCGGACGGTAGGAAAAGTGCATCACCCAGCAATGCAGATCGCGGGTAACGTCCAATTCGGGAATGATAATTTTTTTGTTCAGCAAATCGTACGAAGCAGATGTAGTGAACAACCAGTTGACCGTAAGCGGCAACGTGAGCGCAAGCGTCGCGCCGAAATCGCGCACGGGCGCGCCATTTGGCGCAAAGGACTGCTGATAGCTTAGTCCGTAATTAATATTCCACTTTGGCCGAAACGGAATGTCGATATACTCACCGGGATAATACCCCCCGAAAAACAGCGCGCGCTCGTCCTCCGGGGAAGTAATGTTGAACATCCTGCGCACCGAATCGTAATTTTCGCCTTCGACAGTCGTTGCCGCCGAAAAGCTGCCATTCAGACTCGCGGAAACCGTCTGAGGCCGAACAAAAAATTGATGCAGGCTGGCAAGAGAATATTGCGTGGAATCTCCGCCCGCATAATTCGCCGGGTAAAAGGAGAAGCTCGCGTTACCGCTCAAACTAAAAAGAGTTCCTATCGACGAACTCGCGTTCAGCGAAAGCGGACTCAAAAGTTTCGTCTCAAGATTATAGCCAGTCCCGGCATCGAGATTGAACAGCTTCACGTGATCGACCGCCGTCGAATCTTTCGTCACCTGCCGATCGACCTTTGCCTCGAAATTATTAGCGAGCCCAATCGTCATCGTTGCGGACTTGCCCGGTCCGACCATGGCTCCATTCGGTTCGCCATTAAAGATGTTGTAGTAATCAGTTTGCCCAGTTACTGGATTGGTAATTTTATCATAGTTCTGGAAGGAAAGATCCGGCAGATAGCTAAGCCCGATGGTTGGTTGAATCGTATGCCGGATGGCCTCGATGCCAAAGGCGCCGATATTCGCAATTCCGTAAAGCGTGGTCGCGATATTCACGCCCGTGCTGTAATCGAAGAGATTCATAAAGCGGTGCGACGTCGTCGTGTCATATTCGGCGACGGAGTCGATAATCGCTCCGGTGGTATCGTTCCGAATATAGGCTTTGCGAGCATTGCTCAAATAATGTTCCCGCACGAGCCACGCATCGGACATACTGAAATACGGGGAGATCGTAAAGTATCCGAGCTTCGGCGAAATGCTGATCGAGGGGCTATGCAGCATGCTGTAACTTTCGGAGGTCGTGTACCGGGAAGTATCCGTGGTAACGCCCGGGGTACTCGTGGAGCGGCCGAGATTATGGCTTGCACTAAAATTATAACCAATTCCAAGTGAGGCCAGCGTGGGATTTACCGGGCTTCCATCCGTGGATTGAAACGGGAACCAAGTTGTCTTCGAAAGATTGATCTGCGGGCTGGACTCCTGATACGTCCCATCCATCAAACTTTGCGAGCGGCTGTAATTGATACCGAGCGAAACGCCGGCATCCGGCCAGCTCGTGCTGAACGCGGCGTTGGAAGTGACTTGCTGTGTCAGGTATTGCTGAAAGCTTTGAGCAGTATGTTGAAAATACCCATCGCTCTGAAAGCTTAGATTCGCCGAGAGTGCGGTTTGATAGCCAAGCTGAAGATTCGGCAACTGGGCATTGATCAGCCAATCTTTCTGAAAAGGATCGCCACTGCTGAAGCGGGTCATACCATACCCCACTTCGATCGAGGCCGCGCTATTGAGCAGGTAGCGTTTCATCCATT
>VFSW01006254.1_pt1 | contig 17523 bp, 19 predicted proteins | sample 5358111 | NCBI WGS metagenome assembly VFSW01 (sample SAMN11554181, study PRJNA540505) | mine drainage metagenome | isolation source: sediment from site ElyBrook_90M | place: USA: Ely Copper Mine, Vershire, VT | collected 2017
GTCTTGGTTTCCCGCGGGGAATCCGAAGTCTCCCCGAGTTTTAGCGCGCCGTCCTTCATTGTCTGTCTATCGGTCCGGCTATCGGCTTGCGCGAGCCGAGCGTCCGCGCGGGCGAGCCGACCCATACCTGATTCGGTTCGACGTCGTGCGAAACGACGGTACCGGCTCCGATCACCGCGCGTTGGCCGATCGTCACGCCGGGCAGGATGATTGCGCCCGTGCCCACAAAGGCGCCGGCGCAGATTCGCACCGGCGCAACCAGGTCGCGGCTCGAATCGTGGCAGGCGACGATCACTCGCGCCGAGACCGTGACCCCGTCTTCGATCGTTATGAGCTCGGGAAATTCCGGGTCGAGATAACTTTCGCGCCCCACGAATGAGTCCGAAGAAAGTCTGACTCCCATAACCCGATACAAGGGACCGCGCATCCGCCAGGATGGCAGATGATGGACGAACAGCGACACGAACTTTGACACCAACCGTCGAACGAGACCCATCGGGCGTTCTCGCCGGTATGCTGCCTCGCTCCCGCGGAAGGTTTTTTCAACCAATTGAAGCCGCCCCGCGCTCATTGAATCCGCTCTCGAAGATGGCGCCGTACCCGGGACATGAATCCGGGGCGATGGGCGCGGATGGTCCTGAGCCGCGCCTGAGCGGTCCGATTGAGCGGATGCCGCTGGATCTGACCGATCCCGCGCAGGGCCGCGACCCATCCGCGCACGTGTGCGCGAAACTGTCCGGCACGGATTGCAAAGAAGGCCATCCGCGCCGTGTTCTCGAGCGCCACGCCGACCGCCCTGAAGGGAGGAAAGTGCCGATACGCAATCCAGATGCCGTTGCGGGTATAGTAGTAATACAGCCTGCTCGCCGGGCGCTGATCGGAAGCGGCGTAATGGACGACTGCGATATCGGGTGTATATAGTATTCGTTCTCCGCGCCCGATTAGCTTATACGCCAGATCGACACCTTCGTGCCCGAGAAAGAATTCGGCCGGATAGCCGCCCGCCGCAAGCGCCGACTCGCGGCGCAGGGCGCACGCTCCTTCGAGGATGAAGTGGGTTTCGAACCCGGTCGAGGCTTCCGCAATCGGACGCGGATGGCACCAGTCGCGCTGCAGGTCGCGACCCTGCGGGTCGGTGATCCTGAAATCTATGCAGGCCAGGTCCGGAGTCTCCGCAAAACGGTCCAGGGCGCGCAGCGCGCAATCGGTCCCGACCAGTTCGACTTCGTCGTCGATCATGATCACGACCGGAGCATGAGCGGCGCGCAGCGCCGCATTGCGGCCTTCGCATCCGCCGTTGAACGGCATCGGAATGTATTCGACTCCGGGAAACGAGTCGCTCAACCACTCGCCAAGCCGGTCGTCAGCCGCGTTGTCGACGACCATGATTTCCCGGATGTCGCCACGCTGAGCGCAAGCCGACGCCAGCGCGCGCTCCAGATAAAGCGGGCGCCGATAGGTGAGAATGGCGATTGATGCGGCGCGATCCATACCACTAACGAGCCGGCTAACCGGCCGCGAAACGCAGGTGCACCGTCCATGCGTCCAGTGCGGCCGCAACCAGGCGTCCTCGGGGCGCCGTACCCCGCCCGGCGCCGACGCCCAGCAATTTGCCGACCTCCAAGGCCACTTCGGGTCCGGGACTGTTCTCGGAACCTATCTCGTCCCAGTAAAAGTCCAGCAGACATCCAGCTCCGTAAATCGCGTTAGCCAGGGACCCGGCACGTAGCGCGGCCTTGATGCAACTTGCGCGCGAGCCGTACCGGCCGCGCCTCAACAGCAGCCTGGCCCAATCGCGCACCCGCTGCGAGGCCGTCTCCGCGCTGCGCAGCCGGCTGACAATCGATCGCCAATCGCCGCGGTCGAGGCTGCGGCCCGCCAATTGGTCGCTTTCCCAACCCCACACCTGGGCGGCCGCGGATGCGGCTTCATTCAACGACGCGCTGTAGCTATTGAAAGCCGAAGGCTTGCCGAGCTTGATTGCCATCGACTCTTTCAGCCGCGTCACGAAGAGCCGGCCGAAACTGTCGCCAAACAACTCCGGGCGCGCGGCGAGCGTCTTCTCGATCGAAGCCTGCCGGCCGAGATAAGTGGTCACGTAACAATGGAGGAATATAGATAGCGAGGTCGCGAGATCGATCCAGAACTTGCTAACCCAGTAGCTGCGGGAAATCCGATCTTCGCTGCCGCGCTCGTCGTTCAGACGCGCGGCGAGCTGTTCCATGATGCGGTTGTTCAACAGGCGAAAGCCATCCGCCGCGGGAATCTCACTTCCGGCACGGTACCAGCGCGGCAGCGGCAGCGCCGCGGGTTCACCCCATAGCAACTTGCCGTGCTCGAGCAACTCGCGGCTGAAAATGGCCGGCCGCAACCGCGCCAGCCGCGGCGCCTGAATGGATCTCAGCTCGAGCTTGATTCCGGACCCCGCGTTCGAGGCTTGCGAATTTCTCTCGCTCTCGATGCCGCGCAGGAGCCGGTCGACTTCGGCGATCGGCGCCTTTTGCTTGTCGGCTGGAAAGACCACCAGGCACTCGATATCGCTAAGCCAGCGAACGCCGGCCTCCGGGTCGACCAGCAGCGTGGCTTCGCCGCGGGCGAAGCTTCCGGTCAGGATCAAGCCCAGCGCGGAGTATCGGCGGGTGCCTGCCCGCACCTGCTCGGACACCGCTTGTAGCTCGCGCGCCGCTTCAGCCTGGTGCCGCGGATCGGCGCACAGCGAGAACGACCCGGGCGAAGAAAGCTCAAATCCAGCGGGAGCGGGCGGCGCACTACTCATCCTGAACGCACGCTTTACTCGCCGGGCTGCTCATGCGGACACCTTGAGGGTGCGCGCAACGGAATAAGAAGGTGAAAAGCGGTTAACCACGACCCCGAGGAGCCGCTCATCCCTGAACGCGTCCACGACCTTGGAAACCAGCGGACGCGGAGTAGAGCCGGCAACCACTATCAACACTCCATCGACCATACTCGATATGATCTGCGCGTCCGGCACTGCCAGCGCCGGTCGTGAGTCGATGATTATGTATCGGGCCGGCTGCTGCGAACGCGCCTCAGCGACAAACTGATGCATCCGCGCACTGCTCAGCGCCTCATATGCGCCGGGAGTTTTTCTGCCGGGCGGCGCAACCATCAGCCGAGGCACGCGGGTGGCGTGCTGGCACATCCGGATGTCGTCGCCCTCGCCTGCGATATAGTTCAGCAGGCCGGGAGCGGCCGGGACGCCGAGCACGCGCTGCAGCGCGGGATTGTCGAGGTCGGCATCGACCAGCAGCACGTCAGCGCCGGCTCGCGTCAGCGCAACCGCAAGGTTGAGGGCGATGAAACTTCGCCCTTCGCTGTGTAGCGCGCTGGTAACCAGAATCGCGCGCCCTTTCTGGTCCTGCGCCCACTTCTGCACCCGGCTTCGCAGCAATTGCAATTGCTCGTTGATAGGGGCAAACGCTCCGGTGGCCGCGATTAGCGCCGGCCCTCCGGTACGCGAGCCTTGACGCGAATCGGAGGCGCTCGGAATTTCAGTATTTTGCATCGCAGTCGTCGTGGCCATCTTCAATTACCATTTTACTCTATTTGTGACAGGCATACCGTCAAGCGTGTGGCGACATACCTGGTGGACTATCAAGCTATTCACCGCAATTAACCTGTCCGCTCATGTGGATTTTAAAATACGGTGCGCGCGTATAGCCAGATGCCGGCGGCGCCGGCGGCAAAACAGCCTAGCGAGATAATCAGCGCACGGAATCCTCCGGCCATTTTCGGCCCTGCGCCCTCCAGCGCCCGGATTTTCGGTATCACCGCCAAAACCGGCACCTGGCACTCGCGGCTCAGGTCATCAGGATCTTCGTGCGAGTTCTCGGTGAGCGCCAGTCCGAACGGAAGCGCAAGCATCACGGCAACGCTCGTAACGAGGCCGACCAGGCCGACCGTAAGATGGTCGGGCGGCACTGGATGGCTGGATATATGCGCCGGAACGATCACCGCCAGACGAGTTCCACTCCCGCTGCGGGCGAGATTTTCATCCATTTGCGCTTGCAGGCGCCGATCGAGAAGCCCGTGGTATTCGGCGACCATGACGCTATAGTCGCGGGTAAGTGTCGCAAGCTGCGCGGCACGATCGGTACTCAACATGATGCGCTTTTGATAGGAGTTAATCGCGCCCTGAAGAGTCGCGATTTGGTTCCTGAGTCGCTGCGCGTCGTCCATCGGCTGGCTATCGTCGACGCTGTCGTCACTGTTGTCAGCTTCCGCGACCGTGGTCGCCATTGGTGGTTTATTGAGACTGCTCTCCAAGGCCGCGATCTGCGCCTTCAACTGGATAACGTCAGGATAGGCATCGCTGTATTGCGCCTGCAGCACGGCGAGCTTGGTCTTCATCGCGGCCAAGGTCGCTTCGGGCGAGTTGTCCACGCGCCCGCCCCCGTTCGAATCCTCGAGCGCATTAAGCGCGGTCTGGGCGCTGGCGAGCCGGCCCTCCAAGGTGGATTCGGTTCTTTCATTCAGCGCGACGTCCTCCGGCAAGCTGCCCCGGTATAGACGCTTAAAGTCGCGGATTTCCGCCTCTTTGACCTGCAACCTCTCGTTCGACCGGGCCACCTGCACATCGAGGAACTTCACCGCCGCCGCCGCTTGCGCAAGATCCTCCCGCTGATTCTCCTGACCGAACAGTTCCGCCAGGCGTGCGACCGTGCGCTGAGCAAGGGCCGGGTCTGAGTAAACGAAGGAAAGCTGGAAGGTGTCGGGCGGCGTTTTCGCCGTCTTGCCCTTCGGTGGATCGCTCAGTTCCACATCGATTTGGCCAATCATGTGCCCGATGATGTCAGCCCTCGAGTTTGAGCGCAGCTCGCGCGGATAGAGGTTGTACTGTTCGATGACATCGCCGAGCACCGTGTGGTTGAGTACCTTCGGCTGCAGCGACTTAAGTCGATCCTCGAGCACCAACGAGTCCGACCGCTGAAGCCTGGAGTCGCCAGCCGACGCCGCCGTGGTCGAGGCCTGGGGCGGCTGGAGCATCAGCAGCGTATCCGCTTCATATAGCTGAGGTATCGCTTTCACGGCGAACAGCGTTAGCGCTATGCCAACCAAAAAGGCGCAGCACGCACCCAGCCGATGTCGATGCACTGTGTCTCGAAAGCGCGACAGACCGTTAAGATTGTTAGTAGCCATGGCTTATACTCAGAACATACTCCATTTAAAAGCTGGGAATCCCACACTTGCACCGACTATATAAATGTTCGCGGTGGCGTTCCTGCCCGGTGGCAGCCCAAACGCCGCGAGAGTGAATGCCGTTTGGGAGGGTGCCGCGGTTAGCTCTTTCTCCACTCTGAGATACTGCACGTAAAGATTCAGCCAGGTGAAGGCCTTGTATTGGAGACCGCCGGTGTAGGTGGTGATCGTGCCGTTTATGTCGGTCCCTATGAGTTCGATATAACTGATGCCGGCAAACGACGACAAATTCTGGGTCAGGTTATATCTAACTCGTCCCCTGGCCGACCGCACCAAACCGAAACCCGCAATCAGGCTCGGCTGCTGCCCGCCGTCGAGCGTGACATCCCATGGAAACTTGGAATAATTGGCAATGCCCAGACCACCCGGCTTAACCTGAGTACTATCGCTGCCTCCGAATTCATGAAGGATAATGGGACCGCTCGCAAGACTGAGGAAGAACCGCTCTACAGGGGTCCACATCAAGTGCCCGAACGGGTAATAGGCTTCGACGGGCACGGTGCTTCCGCTGCCTGCCAGGGTTCCGCCGCTCGTGCGAAAGTCGATCAGGTCGAAGCCGGGACCAACCTTCAAATCGTCCCGAAGTCTATAGGACAATTCCGACGAGAAGCTTTGCGAGAACCCATAGGAATTCCCATTGCCTTCCAGGGATTTATTAACCACGAAGAAATGTTGATGCAGACCAGCCGTACCGGACCAATCCGCGTTGAATTCGTGCTCGATTTCGGTGGTGAAATAATTGCTCAGCGTGCGGTTGTTGAAGGACAGCAACGACCTCACCAGTTGGGTGTTGAACACTGGCGGTCCCCCGTTGAGCAAGCCACCCTGCAGCCCGTTGGCGTACAAAAAGGATTCTATCGTTCTGATAGTGGTGAAACGCGAGAGGTGCTCTTCTTCCCAGAGTTGGAAGTACTGGCCGCCGCCGAAACTGTCATTGGTTGGATGGTTGATGTACTCCTGAAACGTGGTCTCGTAGGCGAACCCGCCTGAGCGGGTCGGCCCGTCCATCCCGAGATAGAAGCCCAGCAAGCCAGCGGTGACCCAATCGCTCTGGCGCGTCTCGGAGGAGAGCAAGATGTTATCACTGTAGTATTCGTTGAGCTGCGCGAGCGGATACAAAGTGAAAGTTTCCGACGCGAGCGCCCGGCCGCCGAAAAATCCCGCCAGCCCCATCAACAGACTTATGCACAATAGTTTGTTCCGTCCCATACCTCTCAAGGCACCGTGATGGTGTCCCCCCTCTGCAGCGGCATATCACCCTTGAGATCCGCGCCACTGGCGACGTTCTTGTAATTGATCGTGTATTGAACGTCCGCACCGCCGGCATTGCGACGCACGATTTCGATTGCGCTCATGTCGGCAAAGTCATTGAGCCCTCCTGCTTCCGCCAACGCCTCGGAAAGAGTCTCGTCAGAGTGCAGTTGGTAAACCCCGGGTTTATGCACCTGGCCAAGAATGTAGACGACCTGGCTCTGGGCGTCGGTCACCCTTACGGTTACCTCGGGCTTATTGGTGTAATGGCTCAGGCCGTCGCGCAGGTTTTCGGCCAGTTGCTCCGGCGTAAGACCCACCGCCGGGACTCGACCCACCAGTGGTTCCGTTATAGTTCCATCGTTGGCCACTTTGACGGACCCGCTAAGCTCCGGTTGCTTCCACACCATCACCTCGAGGACATCGTCCTTACCGATGGTGTAAGGCCGCGAATCGGGAGCCACCGCGCTTACTGCGCGCTGCTTGACCGTCTGGCCGCCGCATCCAGGGAGCAGCAGCACGGCCAGCATGGCAGAGATCGCCAGCAGACCAGCCGCAAACCGACCGCGATAATCGCGCCCTTCCGCGCCAGGCGCAGGAACCTTACGTGAGCTGCAGATATTGGATTTCGCCCCGTTCCAAGTCGTGGAACTCAAGCAAGCCAGAAAATTTGAAACTAACCAGATCATCTTTCTTGTATTTTAGACTCCATTGCGTTGATTCAACGGCCGATAGCTAGCGACAAATCGCTCGGTCGCTGAAGATGCGCGTCCCGTCAGTCGTTCGGCCGCCGACCACGACCCGCTGTTCTCCGTCGGGAGCCTGCACGGAAATATCGGTGGCAGTTTGTCAAGCCCTCCCCCCTTAAGCACGATGTACCTTTTGCCGCTGCGGCCGATCATTCCCTGGCTGATCATTTCGGCCAGCAGCTTGGTGACCAGTGGACGCGAACTGCCTATCAGATCGGCGAAGTCTTGATGCCCCAACTCAGGTATGAGCAGGGTTCCACGTGCCTCATTGACCCCGAACCTGGCGGCAAGATCCTGAAACACCGCGTACAAACGCTTCTGAAATGACAGGTTTAGAAGCATTACGCTTCGGCTCCAGGCCTTCGACCATCGGGCGTTCACCAGCTCCAGGAGCTGGAGCAGAACATCGGCATCGAGGCGGCGCAGAATTTCTTCGATGCGTTGGCGTGTGAAAAGAGCGACCGTGCATTTGGTAAGCGCCCGCGCCTCAACCAGTTGACATCGCCGGTTCTTGTAGTCGACGAAGTGCCCGGGCCCCAGAATGTCTGCGGGTCCGGCAATTTCCACCAGGTAAAACTCGTCATCTCCCTTGGGCGCATAAAGCTTGACTATCCCGGAGACCGTGACGAAAACGACGTCGGAGGACGCCCCGTACGGAAAGATCACCTCGCCGCGGTCAAAGTGAAGTGGAGCGTAGTGCTCAAGGATCTCTCTGGCTGGCGCTTCAGGAATCCCCCAATCATCCTCTAGGCGATCTCGTAGACGGGCGGCTTCGTCCTGAATGGGATGCCCTTCGCCGCGCTTCGATGCCACAGATCCCAAGCCCCTCCTTAAATGTGAATCAATCGTGAAGATTATGTGTACAGAACAGCACAAGGTGACGCAAGCACAATTCCTTTCAAAGAAACAACGATTCTATTACGATGTCTAAAACTGACAAAACATCACAGAACAAATAATTCATTCACTGGTTTATAATAGTTTGCTTTTAGAACTGAATCAATCCACAAACAAACAACGTAAATGAACAATCAATCGATACGAGCTTAAAGAGAAGATTTGCATATTTATGCGAAATTCTGCATCAAAGAGAACAAATCAGTGATATGGTTCGGCCAGTTCCCGTAGTCCTCCGACGAAAGGAAAGCGGCCTTTGAATGCAACGTAGAGGGGTGAAACCCATGCATCCCCTTCGGCGCGGTTTTACCCATGTGGCTCGGTTCGATGACCGTCCCTTCCGGCATCAGGTAGATTTCTTCGCCATACCGGCGATCGTCAAACCACGCCTTCAATTCTCTCAGGGCATCCTCGCTCAGCCATTGGCCGGACCCTTCTTTGGAGAGGGCCGACACGATCTCGATCCGCGCGGCAGGCGAAAAGAACCAGAAGCGCGCCATTGTCGAATCCAACAGGCAAATATAGTCATGGGGTTCTCTTGCCTTGAGCCCAGCGAGCTGTGCCTGGATGTCGACCGTCCGCACCGTCGGCGCCATCCCATGGTCCGCAAACACGTGGACGCGCACCGTGCTGTAATTGGCGCGGGCGGTCTCATAAAGATCGCTCAGGGCCGCGGAGTAGCGGTCGAGGCATCGGGCAATCGCGGCGGGATCGTTTCCATGAATGTGAAGAAACGCGTCAATTTCCGCCAGGTACAGAAAGTAGAAGCTCTTTGCCCGATTGGCGAGTTCGACCTCCATCCGCGCAATCAGATCGAAGTCCGCGCCCTGATGGTAACAGTAGGCGGCGTAGCTGGAGCCGCGGCTGGCCAGCACGTCGAAGATTGTAGTCGATCCCGGTACTCCACCGGGTAGGTAAAGATCATTTCGCTCGCACACGTCGAGCATCGGCAAGCAACGTAGCGGGACGCCGTAGAGCGAAAAGTGGCCGGCGAAGCCGTTGAGTTTGCGCGCCAGCAGCTTGGTGCCATACCGCACGTAACGGTTCTCCACCAGCGCCGGCGGCCTCGCCCAAGGCAATTTCAAAGCCGCACACGGAGACCGGCGCTGGGCCCGTTGGAAAAGGGTCAGCCTGCCATGCTCTTGAGGATAGAGCCCGGTCAGGATCGAAGGAATCGCGGAGGTGCTGAAACCCAGCACGCTCTCCAATGGCCTGCGATAGGGCGCAATCGAGCGCAGGAATGGATGCGGCTTGACCCACTCCCAGCCCAACGCGTCGATCAGGATAAAGATGTTCGCCTCTTTGGCCATCCGATCCTTCAATCCTTCTCCATTCAATCCTTTCAACTCTTCGCGCCCTGGATGTTTCGCGTCTTCAATCCTTCGCGGCCGTCACCAGCAGGCCCGAGCCGTGTCTGGTAGGCGTGTGTCCTTCGAGGAAGCTTAACAGCAGCAACAACGGCAGCGCCGCGGCGAATGCCGCGGGATGCGGCTTGCTGTCGCCGATGACAAAAAAAATGTCGTGCGCGAGGTTTCCGAAGGGCCCGTACGTCCAGCGTACCCCAAGAGTACGCAGGCCCGTTTCGCGAAGCAATGCATCAATTCGGTCGGGTGAATAACCCTGGCGAACGTGGCCGATATCCGCCGGAGTGAATCCGATTCGCCGCTCGCGCCATCCGACGAGTCTCAGGTGGCGCCGCTGCGGCACCGAAGGAAAAGTCAGCAAAAGCCTGCCGCCGGGCTTGAGCGCCTTGGCCAGGTTGGCGACCGCCAGATGATCCTCTTCGATGTGTTCGAGGACGTCTGAGCTCGTGATCAAGTCGTAGCGCTCGCGGTCTTTCAGAGAACAAAGGTCGCCCGTTCCGAAATTCACGTTGGACAACCCCAGAGCCTGGGCTGCCGCGCGACACCGTTGCACTCGATCCTCTTCGATATCGATGCCGGTGACGCGCCATCCCGGCCGCATCCGCGAGAAGTAGAGCGCCAGATCACCTCGCCCGGTGCCCGCGTCGAGCATCTGGATTCCGTTTGCCGGAAGCCCAAACGAATTGACCGCGCCGATCACGTGGTTCAGGCGGATCCGGCCGGGGATGTGTATCTCGCCGATCAGCTGGTAGCCAAGCCGGCGAAGCCGTGAGGGCTCGACTACGGCCTTCTCGATTCCGAAGCGGCGTGAGGTGAGCGCGCTCAATTCGATATCCCGCTGCGGAGCATCGGACCGACAATCCGCGTGATCGAGAGCGGCACACGCTTCCAGATCGCGCTCGCCATATTCAACTCGCGCCGCTCGCGCGGCGCCTTCGCTCCCGCACGCAACTGAATCGTGCACCAGTAGGCCTGATGCGGAAGCGGCCCCCACTGGCGCTTGAACTCGAAGATTCCCGAACCGACCGACGAACGGCCGAAGTCGAACGTATGGCAGCCGCGTTCGATGCCCATGCTGATTCCCGCCCAGAAAAGCGCGTTGTTGCCGTAGAGCGGGCGGGCGGCGAGCGTCGCTCCCGACCATGGAAGGCCGATCATCTTGCGGAACTCGAACGCGAGGGCGGCCGCGACGGGTTCGCCCTCATAGCGGATGATGATCAGCGTCAGATAGTCCTGCAGCCTCTCGCTAACCTCACGGAAGAACTGCGCGCTATGCGTGGGCGATCCCAGATCGCGCATATTGGTGGAGTAGACGGCGTAGAATTCCTTGAGCGCCTGCGGGTCGGTCGGCTTATAGATCTCCGTCTTCAATCCGGACCGCTCGCATCGGCGCAGCCGGTTGCGGCGCTCGGCAGGCAGGCGCTTGAGCTGTTCCGCAGCCGTCGCCGCCAGTTCCAGACGCTGCGCCACCTTCTCCAGACTGATCTCGAAGCGTGAATCGCTGGGGGCGAGCGGGCTTCGAACGTGGAGCCGCTTGGCATTCAGGCCGAGCGCAAGTTTCAGTGCGTAGTCGAATATCGCGCGGTCAACCTCAGGGCGAGCCTCTTCGGGCAGCAGGCTGGAATGACAAACACCGCCGTAGTCGAGGTACGGCATCGACGCCAGTTCGTTTCCGTATAAGAGGCTGCGCACGGAAATGAACGGCGCCACCGCCAGCGGTTTGCCGTCTTCCTCGGCCATCAGATAGAAGGACTTGAATCCGTACGCGCTGGCGACTATTTCGCGCCACTGCCATAGATGCCCGGTGGTCGCTTCTTCCGAACCCTCGACCAGGTCCTCCCAGCCGCGCTTGTGGGACTCTTCGCACACAATGATTCGCATTAAGACCTCATTATTGACTTCGGGGTTGCCAGGCTACAGGGACGCGGCCGGTCATGCAGCGCCAAAGTCCTACCGCACCGGCGCAGTTGAGCACCAGGAAGCTGTAGGCGAGACTCACCCGCTCGTCCACGCCGAGCAGCGCGGCGAGCCAGCCCACCACGACCCACACGCCGAAAAGCAGTTCCGCGTCGAGGACCAGGCGATAGAAGGTGCTGGTGGGCGCGAGCCGCACCGTCGCGATGAACGCCAGCACCAGCAGCGGCACCGTCAGCCAGCGCGCGAGCTTGTGCGACGCCAGCACCAGCAGCGAGCGCCATTGGCTCCGGCGCACCAGCATGGGGAACGTCCGGGCCAGCACCAGCGCCGCCTGCGACACCATGCGGACCTGGCGCGAAAACTCGTTCTCGATCGTGAACTCCTCCTCACACGTCGCGCGCTCGGCGATCACCGAGTATGCGCCTCCGAGCGCGACCATCATGGGATGCAGGAAATCGTTGATGAGCTCGGGTGGATGCTCGCGCCAGAGCGACTTGCGCATCGCGTAGATCGCGCCGTCGGCGCCCGCCACCACCCCGCTGCGCGATTCGAGTTGCTTGAGCGATCGCTCGTAGCGTTCGTACATCGAGCCGGTCGAGCCGCCGGTGTAGATGGTCCAACCCGTCACCAATCCGATTTTCGGATCCCTGAAGGGCCCGATCAGTTCCCTCAGCGCCTCGCGATCGAAGAATGCATTGGCGTCGGTGAAGACCAGGATCGCGCCGCGGGTGTGCTCGACCGCCAGATTCATGGCTACGCCTTTGCCCTCGCGCCGGTCTTTCACCAGCAGCTTGACCCGATCGCTGACCAGGGGCTTGATGACGTCTATCGTATGGTCGGTGCTGCCGTCGGAAACGATCAATATTTCGCTCGGGCCATCGTAGTGGCAGGCAAGAAAGTTCGCGATCTTAGCTGCGACGACCTTCTCCTCGTTGTAGACCGAACCCAACACTGAAATGCTCGGCCATCGCCATTCTCCTTCGGAAGCCTCTACAGACTCGGGACGCCTGGAAGGTAAACACATCAGAACAAGCGGGTAAACAGCATAACTGTACAGCAGCAGGCCGAGGGTCAGGTAAAAAAGAAATATCATCATCGTCCGCGGCCCCCCTCAGGCTGATTGGCCTCGCATGACCTCGCGATACACTTCGACCGTTCGCTCTAGTTGCATCCGGATGTCGAACCGCTGCATGACGTGAGCGTGACCTGCGCAGGCAAGTTTGGCACCAAGGTCGGGATAGCGAAGCAGCCGCTCGACCGCCGAAGCCATTGCGCCCGGATCGCTCGGAGGAACCAGCAGCCCGGTTTGCTCATCGATAATCACTTCCGGCGTCCCGTCAACCGCCGTCGCTACCATCGGTCGCGCGGCCGCAAGCGCCTCGATCGCGACCAGCGGCAGGCCCTCATGCAGCGAGGGTAGGACTACCATGTCAGCCGCGGCGAACAACCTCGGCGCATCGTTGCGATAGCCGAGAAAGGCGACGTGTTGACTCAATCCCAGCGCTTCAACCCGCGCTCTAAGTTCGCCCTCGAGACTCCCGCTGCCCGCAAACAATGCGATCACGCGGGGCCATCGAGACACCAGGTCCGCCAGCGCCTGGATCAAAAAGATGTGACCCTTCTGGGTCTCGAGCCGCCCCAGAACGAGGATCGCACGCTGTTCGTCGGCGAGGCCCAGTTCCGCTCTGGCCTCGTTGCGCAAAGCCGGGTCCGCCGTAACATAAAGGCTCAGGTCACGCCCATTATGGATGACGCGGATTTTTTCGGCGGGAATTTTCTTTTTTTCTCGAAGATCCCGGGCGCAGGCATGAGAAACCGCGATATAGAGGTCGACCAGGCGCGCCACCTGGCGGTCAATCCAGAAACTTCCCTTGAGCGGTTTCCCCTCGCGCCACACCTCGCGTCCGTGGAAGGTCTCGATAACGGCCGGGACCCCTGCAAATCGAGCAACTGGAGAGGCAAACAGGCTTGAGATAAACAAATGCGAATGGACGAGGGAGATGCGTTCGCGGCGCAACAGGCGGACCAACCGGGAGACCGCGCGGAGGTCCATCAGCGAAGAAATGTCCAAGGGAAAGGCCTCGATTTGCGCCTGCGCCAACTCGGGACGCATCGCACTCAGGAGCCGCTCGGGGGCCGCGATATAGGGCTTCATGCCGGAGTCCGGCACAGCGGCGAGGAGTGAGAGCGGGTGCTCTTCCGCTCACGCTCGAACCGAACTCCAAATGAAATGGAGAACTCTAGGCCGGTCGACACCCTCCGTATTCATGTATTTCTGTTTATTTGAGGCAATACTTTCTCTAAAATCTCTATAAGAGTTCTACAAGTATCATAAACAGTGATGTAATGCTAATTCATCGGTAAAAATCGCTTGAAGGCGAAGATATCAGCTTCTCGCAAGCGAAGGTATCGGGAAAATGCGTCAGCTTGGGCGGGTCTGTCGCATGTGCGGCGGGTCGGTCGACTCGACGAGGGCGCCGCTAGCGCGAAACCTACTGGTCGAACCGTCCAGCGCGCCGGCGGCCCTGCCCTGCCGGGTCTCGATCCGGCCGTAGGCGGCCGCACCAACCGCAACGATGCTCGTGCCTGATGAGCGGCCGCCACGCACGAGGGCCCGTCTAGGGCGTCGTCGTTTGGTCAGCTTTTCCTGTGTAGAAATTCGCGGGCTTCGTGCTAAAGCCGTGCTTGCTGGTATGGGTATGGGTGTTACGGATCGGACCGGATGCACCGGACGAGTGGATGCTGTGATGCTTTGGCTTGTGTCCACTAATGTGCGTGGGCGAAGAAGGATGAGAGCCCTTGGAATCATTGATACGATAGCCAGGAAGAGCATTGTCCGCGAGGGCTGAACGAGGGAACCACGCGAGCAAAATCAAGGCCGGCAAGCAAATGTAGACCGCCATTTTCACGAAGTCAGGTCTCCTGTAGTCAAGGTCGTCCTACGTTATAGCCGCATCAGAGCTGCTGGAAACCAGGGTCGAGGCATATTCAGGTTTCAAGACATGTTCAGGTTCAAGACAGTGTGGCCCAGAATTCGCAAAGCCAGGACATCAACCAGTCGAGCAATCGGGACCTGAAACTCCCTGCGTGAGGCCCAAGCTGTCCGACCAAGGCGGCAACTGATATATACTTTAAAGGCAGACCATGTCCATGCCGTGGTCGTTGGTCTGAATGCGGCAGCCCCGGCCTTTACCCGCCGCGCGATGCGACTGTCGACCGCTACAGAAGCCACTAGTCACTTCTGAAACTCAGCAACGCAAGGATCGAGCCAAACGTGAGTCCCAACGAATCCGAACCGCAGCATTTCCCGGACGCTTCAACCGCGGAACGTCCGCCTCAGGCGTCCGTCTCTTCGCAGCCTTCCCAGTCGCCGTCGTCGCTGGAACGGGCCGGCAACTTGGCGACCCGGGTCGAATCGATATTCGTGCGCCGCCTGCTGGTGGTCGGAGTGCTCGGCATACTGGTGATGATCGGGCTTTTTCTGTCGAACTATTCCGGCGAAAAAGCCCGCTTCTACTGGTGCGCGATGTTTCCCGTCTTCGGCGTAGCCTGCCTCGCGCATGAACTTGCGGCCGGGCGGGCGTATGAGATCGCGCTATGGCGAATCCTCATGCGCCAGACGCTTCATTGGATTGGACCCATAGTCGCGGTGAAGATCCTGTTCATGCAGCATGCACGCGGCCAGATGGCTAACGACACCGTCGCTTTAATCATCATCCTGCTGCTCGCGGTCACCTGCTTTCTCGCCGGCGTTCACTTCGATAGCAGCTTTTACTGGGTCAGCGCATTTCTCGCGATGGCGGCGATCATTGGCACCGAGATCGAAACCTATCTCTGGTTCGTTATCGTACTGCTTCTGATCGCGATCGCGATCGCGGTGCTGTCGACGATACTGCTGCGCCGGGGCGCCAAGGCCGGCGCGGCACCGGCGCACATTTCAACCTCCTGACCGCCGGCGCCACGACGCCGATCACGCCCGCGCACAGGATCATTGGACCTGCGGTGCTGCCGTGTCGCTATTCCGGAGGTCCATCGTTCCTTGCCTCACGCCGTGTCTCACGCAATGCCTTACCCAGCACCGCTGCGGCCATCCCGCCCAGAACTAGCGCTGCGACAGGTCCATTGCTGCGCTTGCCCCATGCGAAACCCAGGGCGCCGACGATGCAGACCGACAAAAGAGGATGGCGCTCGACCAGATGCCGGGGCTCAAATTGCGTGACCGTTTCAACTTCGTGTTCGACCTTACGATTGATCTCGGTGACGGTTTGATGGAGGCTTTGCCGCGCCTCTTCCAGTTCGTCTTTGATGCGGTCGATGTTGTCGTCCATTTTGATCTGCTACGGCCTCGAGCGCGTTGACGAGCGCCGTGCCCGCTAAAGTCCGTCCAAGCAACAGCCCGAGCGTGAGGCCAAGGCGGCTGCGGAGTCCGCCGCCGAGCATAAACCCCGCCCCCGCCGACAAGGCCAGAGCGCGCAAAGGCCGCCGCCGTATGCTCGACGCCAGACGATCGAGGTCAGGCGCCGTGCGTTGCAATCTGGTTTGCGGAGTCATCGGTATGCCCCCGGCGCGCTACAACGAAAGTTGCCTGAAGGCTTTCGCGGCAACGTAACCGATTACAAATGCTCCCGCGAGGGCGACCCAGGGCTCGCGCCGCACGAAGTCAGCAAGGCCATCTGAGACTTCGCTCGCGTAATCCACTCCCTTGGATACATATTCGCGCGTATTGTCGTATCCTTTCTCGATCGCCTCGCGGCCCAGGTTCGCGGCTTCTTCTATCGTATCACCCGCCGCCGCCGCAACTTTATTCAGATTGTCCATTTCCTGCATTCCTCCCTTGAGAGTGTTGAGAAGACTATTGACTAAAATAGTCAGACGGGCCTTTGCATTATCAAACCAACGAGAAAAAGCACCAGGAATATAACGAAGAGGACTCTCGCCATATTCGTAGCGGCTCCGGCGATGTTACCAAACCCCAGTACGCCGGCGACGATTGCGATCACGAGACAAACGACTGCCCAATACAGCATATCCCTTTCCTCCCTCTTAGCCCGTTGAACCGGGGCGTGATACGGCCGCGAATGAAGCTGACGCGAATCAAGCTCAATCGATCGGCAACTCAGCCACGCTGTAGCAACTAACTAATGTTGAGCAAGGAATGTGCCCGCGTCGAATCTGAACGATCGGCTTCGTAATAAGACGTCATCTCAAACCCGAAATCGCCAGACTGTCGCTCGTTTTTATCTCGACGCCGAACGCATTCTGTTGGCGTTCGGGATTCGAAGTACTCTCCTTTTTACTGAAAACAGGTTGAATAAATTGCCGATCGCGCGTCACGATGCCGCGATTTCCCGAGGCTTTTCTGGATGGCCTTCGTCTTGCTTCTCCACTTCATGGTCGCGGTGTAGCCGGACATTATTTCGGGTTCACGAGGAACGACTTCAGGTTCACGAGGAACAGAGGACATCAATACGATGCGAGGCGATTGTGCTGCCCGCAAGGAGGTCGTTATGAAGAACGTCTTTGGGTTGAAAATAATTCTACCAGCGTTGGTGCTGGGTATGACCGTGGCGGCGCCGGTCTTTGCACAGGAAGACAACGGACCGGCCAGCCAATCGATGAGTAAGGCGGGAGCGTCGGCCGAAGATGCGGCGTCGGACGCGGGCCAGGCGATCAAGCATGCCTATCACGGCACCGTGACCGCGCTGTCGGATTCCGCGATCACCGCCAAGGTCAAAACCGCCTTGCATGAAAACAAGACCACGAGCGCAAGCAATATCCAAGTCGACACGGTGGCAGGGGTCGTAACGCTCAAGGGTACGGCGTCGTCGGCCGATGCTTTGGCGACCGCGCAGCAGGTCGCGCAGGCGACCAGCGGGGTCAAAGAAGTGAAAAACGAATTGACGATGGCGCCCACCGCGTCGCGATGACGCAGGTTGGGGATCAATCCCCGCCCGTCGTGATTCCGTCGTGGCGGGTATCGTTCTGCTCAGGCGGTACCCGCCGCGCGTTCCGGAGGCCTGGAAGCGCAGGGGGGGGGGGGGGGGCCCCCGCCCCCCGCCCCGGCCCCCCCGCGGCGGCTGGCGGGGCGGCGCCCGGGCGCCCGCCCGGCCCGCGCGGGCCGCGCG
>VFSW01006255.1_pt1 | contig 17522 bp, 16 predicted proteins | sample 5358111 | NCBI WGS metagenome assembly VFSW01 (sample SAMN11554181, study PRJNA540505) | mine drainage metagenome | isolation source: sediment from site ElyBrook_90M | place: USA: Ely Copper Mine, Vershire, VT | collected 2017
CCATGAGACGTCGGAAACCTCTGGCAGTCTGCCATTCGAACATCCGCGCACTTCGGTGGTGTGCGATCTCCATCTCTCGAGAGGCCCTCGAACGTGAGAGACCCTCGATGTGAGTCACGACCGCGCTCGTCGTGGAGGCCACGGCATGGCCGAGTTCATGCACGTGCCAACACAGTGCCATGTCCTCGGCGAACATGAAGTACCGCTCGTCAAAGCCTCCGACCGCCTCGAAGACCCGGCGACGGATGAGCAAAAAAGCACCCGAGATCCAGTCGACTTCTTCGTCAGGCTGGGACGAACGATAACGTCGAGAGGCCGGATTGGTCGGCCAGAGCGGCTCAAGGAGTGCGTGCAGGCCGGCCAGCCAGACATTGGGAAAGACACGCTGCGAGGGATAGACGGTTCCATCGGGTCGCACGATCTGCGGTCCGACGATTCCTACCTCGAGGTGGGTATCGAGGTAGTCGATCAGGGCTCCGACGGCGCCGTCGTGCACGATGACGTCCGGGTTGGAAATGAGCAGGAACTCGCGCGCAGGGCTCGTCGCCGCTCCCCGATTGACGCCACGTCCGTAACCGAGGTTGATTCCGGGTTCGACTACGGTGACCTTCGAGTTCGCCAGTGCCTGGCGCGACGATCCAACGTCGCCGTTCTCCACGACCACGATGTCCTCGACACCGTTGGCCCGAAGTGATTCGACACACTTCACCAAGGCAACCTCCGCGTGAAAGTCAACGACTACCGCACTGACCCGCGATGACACGTTGCTCACGGAGTAGCCTGCGACATTCTCTCGATGGAGTTCACCAGTCGGGCAACCCCATCGTGCCAATCGGGTAGTGGGCTCCATATCCTCGAGAACTTCTGGGTGGACAGGTCACTACGACGCGGGCGTGCGGCAAGTTGGGGCGGCAAGAGCTCTTCGGTGGAAATCGCCGTAGCAAAATCATCGCCGCGACCCGAGAGTTGACCAACGTAGGTCGCGATTTCGAACCAAGTCGTCGCGTCCGAGTTAGCGACGTGCCAGACTCCGCCGACACGTTCGCGCGCGAGGGTGACCAGCGCACGAGCCAGGTCACCCGCCGTGGTGACGGTGCCCATTTGATCATCGACGAATCGAACGCACTCGCCTGACTTCGCGCGCGCGGCAATGGCGTGCACCACGTTCTTGCCGCGAACGCCCATTACCCACGAAGTGCGCACGATGGTGTCTCGATCAGTGCAGAACAACTCACCTGCTCGCTTCGAGGCGCCATAGACGCTCAGTGGATTGGTCGGATCCCCTTCGACGTACGCTTCTCCTTTGGTACCGTCAAAGACGTAGTCAGTGGAGACCGCGATCAAGTGCGCGCCGATCGAGCGTGCCGCATGCGACATTGACGCGGTCCCTCCCTCATTGACCGAGAAGCACCGGTCACGTTCCGTCTCCGCTCGGTCGACCGCCGTATACGCGGCCAGGTGGACAATGACGTCCGGGCGAATCGACACCACGGCGTCCATCACGGCCGATTGGTCGGTGACGTCAAGGTCGCGGTGGTTCAGTCCCGTCACCACGAATTCCCCCCTGGCGACGGGCCGCTCGTCAGGTTGAAAACCAGGGTCGCTCCCTGGGGGGGCCAACGCGCCCAGGGTGTCGACGAGGTCAACACCCACTTGGCCGCCCGCACCGGTCACCATGACCTTGACTGCCTGCTTCACCCAATCACCGACTCTTCAAGTCGAAGGTGGACCACGTCGCCCGAAGCGAATGCCACGTCCACACCGTCGACGCTGACCACGAGTCGGCCCGTAGCGTCGATTCCAGTAGCCCTGCCCCGCGATACGCCGTGGTGATGCTCGACACGCACCAATTGGCCAATCGTGGCCAGTGCCGACACGTACTCCTCTCGCACGGTGTCGCGACCGAAACCGGCCATCCGCACCAACCGAATGTCGAGTTCCTCAAGCATGATGTCGAGTAGCGCGCTCGACGTGACCCGAACGCCCACTTCTTGCAGCACGCTCGTCGTTCGGGCTTGCGCCGGCCCAGCTGCTATCAGGTTCACTCCGATTCCCACGACAACGGTCGGCGAATCGCCTCCAACGAGTTCGGCAAGTAACCCGGCGATCTTGGCGTCGCCGACCATCAGGTCATTGGGCCACTTCAGGTCGGGGCGCAGCCCACAGAGCCTCACCAATGCGCCGCGTGCTGCCAGGGCCACCGACGCCACCAGCAGTTGGGGGTCGTCCGCCACGTCATCGGGCTTCAGGAGAATCGAGCAGAGCAGCGACGAACCACTCGGCGCGGTCCAACTGCGTTCTAGTCGACCACGGCCCTGAGTCTGAAAATCTGCGTAGACCACGGTGCCCGCAGGGGCCCCGGCCCTCGCGCGTTCGGCGAGCCAGGTATTGGTCGAGTCCACCTGGGCCAGGTGATTAATCCGCCAAATTATCTGGTCCACACTTAAACATTAGGGTTTGATGGTCGGGTGATAGAAATTTACAGTTCGCAGACGGAGGTTCACGTGCTGAAAAAAGTCCTCATCGCCAATCGCGGTGAGATTGCGGTGAGAGTTATCAGGACCTGTCGAGAGATGGGCATCGGCACCGTCGCTGTCTATTCCGACCTCGACCGCGAGGCGTTGCACGTTCGCCTCGCTGACGAGGCCTATCCGTTAGGCGGTCAGACGGCGGCCGAGAGTTACCTCAATACCGAGGCGATTCTCGAGGTCATCGAACGTTCGGGAGCCGACTCCGTGCACCCGGGCTACGGATTCTTCTCGGAGAACACCGATTTCGCCCGTGCCATCACGTCCAAAGGGGTCATCTTCATCGGACCTCCTCCTGAAGCGATCGAGATCATGGGCGACAAGATTTCCTCACGCCTGGCTGCTTCTGCGGTCGGGGTCGCCGGGGTCCCGGGACGTAATGAGACGCTCGCCAGCCATATCGAGGTCGTCGACTTCGGAGAGGAGTTCGGCTGGCCAGTCGCCATCAAGGCGGCCTACGGCGGCGGCGGTCGAGGAATGAAGGTGGTCAACACCGCGAACGAGGCAGTCGAGGCTTTCGAGAGCGCTCAGCGTGAATCGCTCAGCTACTTCGGCCGCTCCGAGTGCTACGTCGAGCGCTACTTGACGTGGCCACGTCACATCGAGATGCAGGTCCTCGCTGACTCCCACGGTCACACGTTGTGGCTCGGCGAGCGGGACTGTTCGGCGCAACGACGACATCAAAAACTGGTCGAGGAGTCGCCCGCACCCGACTTCCCCGATGACGTGCGCCGCGCCATGGGTGAGGCCGCGGTCAAGGTATCCGAGGCGTGTGGCTACGTGAACGCCGGTACGGTCGAATTCCTGTATCAAGACGGTGACTTCTTTTTCTTGGAGATGAACACTCGCCTCCAAGTCGAACACCCGGTAACCGAACTGGTCACCGGTCTCGACCTGGTCGAGTGGCAGCTGCGAATCGCGGCCGGCGAAGCACTGGACTTCTCCCAGGACGACGTTCGACGTGACGGACACGCTATCGAGGTACGCATAAACGCCGAAGACCCCACCGATGGGCGCTTCTCGCCATCGCCGGGAACGATCACCCGTTTCGACCAGCCGGCCGGTCCCGGTGTTCGCCTCGACGCCGGATACCAATCCGGTGACACCATCTCGCAGTACTACGACAACCTCATCGCCAAGCTCATCGTGTGGGGCGCGGACCGGGACAAGGCCCGACGAAGGATGTTGCGGGCCATCGAAGAGACCGTCATCGAAGGCGTCTCCACCACGTTGCCCGCCGACGTCGTCATCCTCTCCGACGACGATTTCGTCGCCGGCACCCACTCCACGAAGTGGGTCGAGTCCAATCTTGACTTCTCCAATCTGGTTGGCGCTCCGGCGATACCACCAACGCCAGGCGAAGCGCTGGTGCGACGTGACATCACCGCTGAGGTCAATGGGCGCAGAGTGAGCGTCGCCCTGTGGCTGCCCGACGCCAACGACGATGGAATCCCCAAGGCGCACAGCACCGCAGCCAAGCCTCGGCGCCAGCATCATGGCAGCGTCGCGGCGACCGGTTCCGGTCAAGTGAGCGTGCCGATGCAGGGCACCATTGTCAAAGTGAGCGTTGAAGTCGGCCAAGAGGTCGAAGTCGGCGAGACGATCGTCATACTAGAAGCTATGAAGATGGAGACTTCGGTCAAGGCCGAGAAGTCGGGAAGGATTCAGAGCCTCAAAGTGTCAACCGGCGACTCGGTGAGTGCGGGTGACGTGGTCGCGGTCATCGAATGAGTGCCGACGACGTTGCGAGTGCGGCGATCGGTGACGCCCGTAGTGCACTGCTTGAGCTCAGTCACTTCGTCCATGCCCACCCAGAGCTGGGCTACGAGGAGTTCGCCAGCGCCGAAGCCGTTGCGGCGGCGGCCGAAGTCGCCGGGTTCAGCGTTGAACGAGGTATCGGCTCGCTACCAACGGCATTTCGAGCGACGAAGGGCGACGGGGCACTGAACATCGCCTTCTGTGCGGAATACGACGCGCTGCCCGACGTCGGACACGCCTGCGGCCATAACATCATCGCGGCTTCAGCCCTCGGGGCGGCCATTGGTCTCGCGGCCGTCGCCGACGACTTGAACGTCAAGGTAACGCTGCTGGGTACACCTTCAGAAGAGGGCGGGGGCGGAAAGATCGACCTCATCAATGCCGGATACTTCACTGACGTCCACGCGGCCATGATGATTCATCCGTGGCCGAACGAACGCTTGGAGGCGTCGTGTCTTGCCGTGGACCACTTCGACGTGATCTTCGTTGGAAAAGAGGCCCACGCATCGGCCGCTCCCTGGGAAGGGATCAACGCTCTGGACGCGCTCACCATTTCCCAAGTCGCGCTCGCCCTACTGCGCCAGCAACTTCGACCAAGCGATCAAGTCCACGGCATCACGCTCGAGGGTGGCTCGGCGGCCAATATCATCCCGAGTCGGGTCGTAGGGCGCTTCATGGCCCGGGCGACCTCGAGCGATCGACTGAGCGAGCTGCGATCTCGAGTAGACGCCTGTTTCAATGCCGGCGCCATCGCTACTGGCTCCACCGTCGAGATCAACGAGATCGGCAGTGCCTTCTCACACATGGAGTCTGACACGAGGATCCTGGCGCACTATCGCCGCGCCGCCGAAGCCCTCGGACGTGATTTCACGCTCGATGACCAGGGCATGGCCAAGCCCACGATCTCGACCGATATGGCCAATGTGTCACTCGTGGTTCCTTCGATTCATCCCCTGTTGATGATCCCGACCAGCGGCGCAGTGAATCACCAGCCTGAATTCACCGCGGCGTGCATCACCCCGGCCGCCGACCGGGCAACCATTGACGGCGCCATCGCCCTCGCCCATACAGCGATTGCGGTCGCCAGTGACGCGCACTTGCGTGAAGAACTGTTGGCTCGATCATGATGCTCGAGCACGCGCTGTTGGAGATCATCCAGGGTCGCGAGAGCGATTTCGAAGCCTCGATGCGCGCGGCCCTACCGATCATCGAGTCTGCACCGAACTGCTATGGAGCCGAAGTACGCCACCAGTCCGAAGACAGTGCCGTCTACCTGCTGCTGGTTCGCTGGGCGTCGATCGAAGCCCACATGGCCTTTCGCGCCACTCCATTGTTCGAGCAGTGGCGCGCCCTAACGCATCCGTTCTACGTGAGTGCGCCGTCGGTGACTCACTTCTTCGATCCACTCCAGCGTTAGCTGGGTTGATAGACGCCGAACTCGGTACGCAGCACGTCAGCGACTTCGCCCAGAGTGGCCAGTCGCGACAGCGCTACCTTCATTGGGTAGAGCAGGTTCGCCGATCCGCGCGCCGCCACCGCGAGGTCTTCGAGCGCAGATTCCACGGCCCGGTTCTCGCGATTTGACTTGAGTCGCTTCACTCGGTCCACCTGGTCTCGTTGCTGTTGCACGTCAATGGGGAAGACGTCCGCCTTCGCAACCGACGTCTCGGCGAAGCGGTTGACCCCGACCACCACTTTCTCTCCGCGGTCCACCGATCTCGCGAACTCGTACGCGGCGGTCTCGATCTCATCTTGCATGTAACGCGACTCGATTGCCGCCACGGCCCCACCCATGGCATCGATGGTCGCGATGTATTCACGAGCGCGCCGCTCCACTTCGTCGGTCAACGATTCAACGAAGTACGAACCGGCGAGCGGATCCACCGTGTCAGCGATTCCCGACTCGTAACCCAGCACCTGCTGGGTACGTAGCGCCAGCTTCGCCGCGTGTTCGGTCGGCAGACCGAGCGCTTCGTCGAAGCCGTTCGTGTGGAGGCTCTGCGTTCCTCCCAGGGTCGCAGCGAGGGCTTGGATCGCCACGCGCACGATATTGCTCTGGGGCTGTTGGGCAGTCAACGTCGAACCACCAGTCTGAGTATGGAAGCGAAGCATCATCGACTTGGGGTCCTTGGCCCCGAAACGATCACGCATGATCGAAGCCCAGAGCCGGCGAGCGGCGCGATACTTCGCGACCTCCTCGAAGAGGTTGTTGTGGGCGTTGAAAAAGAAGCTCAGCCGCGGGGCGAATTCGTCAAGTTCCAATCCGGCGCCCAGCGCCGCTTCGACGTAGGCGATTCCATTGGCCAAGGTGAAGGCGATCTCCTGAACGGCCGTCGACCCGGCCTCGCGGATGTGATAACCCGAGATTGAGATCGTGTTCCAGTTAGGCATCTCATTAGCGCAGTAGGCGAAGGTGTCGACGATCAGGCGCATCGATGGTCGAGGCGGATAGATGTAGGTTCCGCGCGCCACGTACTCCTTGAGGATGTCGTTTTGAATCGTGCCGCGTAGCTGCCCGCCGTCGACGCCCTGCTCCTCGCCCACTAACTGATAGAGCAGCAGAAGGGTCGATGCGGTGGAATTGATCGTCATGGACGTAGTGACCTCATTGAGGGGCAGTCCGGCCAGCAGCAGGCGCATGTCCTCGAGCGAGGAGATGGCCACACCGACCTTGCCCACTTCGCCTTCGGCGCGCGCGTGGTCGGCGTCGTAGCCCATCTGGGTCGGCAGGTCGAAGGCGCACGACAGTCCAGTCTGTCCGGCGCCCAAGAGGAATTTGAATCGCTCGTTGGTCGCCTCGGCGGTGCCAAACCCGGCGTACTGGCGCATGGTCCACAATCGTCCGCGATACATCGAGGACTGCACACCGCGCGTATAGGGGTAGGCGCCGGGGGCCCCCAGCTTCGTCGCGGGATCGAATTCCTCTAAATCCGAGGCGTCGTACACCTCGTCTATCTCGATTCCCGAGTCGGTCGATCGCTCAGATGACGTCACGAGGATAAGGCTAGACGCTCATGATCGACACTCGAAATAGGGACATTCTGCGAATTGATCGGGGCAGAGCCGACCGGTAGAGCAAGATGGATGTATGAAATGTTCACAATGTGGTTCCGAAACGACGGGTCCGCGCTGCTCAGTGTGCGGTCAGCTGGTCGCCATGAGTCCGGTCAACGAGTCTGAGTCGGAGGTACAACTTGCCGGATGGTGGCGGCGTGTAGGAGCGACCTTCGCCGACGACCTGATCCTCTTGATTCCCTCCCTCATCATCGCTGACCTCTTTCGATCCTTCGCTGGCGGCGTCGTCTCCATCATCGCCGGGCTCGCTATGGAGGGCTTCTACATGGTCGCGCTCCTCTCCTCGGCGAGCGGACAGACCATCGGCAACCGAGTTGCGGCGACTCGGGTACGTGACTCGCTCACGGGAAGCGTCATCTCCCGACAACAAGCCATCAAACGTTGGGGCTTCATCGCCCTCTACGGACTGCTCGTCCCGGTAGGCGGGCCAATCATGTACGTCGCTCTCCTCGTAGCCATCGTCGACATCGTCTATCCGTTGATGAACCCGCGCAAACAGACATTGCACGACCTCTACGCGCGAACGATTGTGGTGAAGATCTAGACGCTGACCGGATGGGGCATACACAACTCGTCGTATTCGGCGATCACGATCGGCCCCGCGTTCTCACCGCACGCTGGACACGACGGATCTCGTCGTACCTTGAACGTACGAAATGACTGATCCAATGAATCGTAGGTAAGGAGTCGACCAACGAGGGGGTCGCCGAGCTCGAGCAGCAATTTGATGGTCTCGATGGCCTGGACGGAACCTATGATTCCCGGCAACACCCCCAGCACCCCGGCTTCGGCGCAACTGGGCGCCAACTCCGCGGGCGGTGGCTCGGGAATCATGCAGCGATAACAGGGTCCGACGAACGGATTGAACACCGTCACTTGTCCCTCGAAACGGAAGATCGAACCGTGCACCACGGGGATGTTCTTTATCAGGGCCGCATCATTGACGAGGTAGCGAGTCGGAAAGTTGTCGGTGCCATCGACAATGACGTCGTAGCCGTCGATGATCTCCAAGATGTTGTCCGCACCGAGGCGGGTGTCGTAGGTGAGCACCTTGAGATCGGGGTTCATGGCACTGAGGGTCATCTTGGCACTATCCACTTTGCGCATCCCGACCCGATCGACGTTGTGCAGGATCTGGCGCTGAAGGTTTGAAGAGTCCACGACGTCCATGTCGATGATGCCGAGCGTGCCGACACCAGCGGCCGCGAGATAGAGCGCTGCCGGTGAACCGAGTCCACCGGCGCCTAACAAGAGGACCTTGGACTCGAGGAGCCGTATCTGGCCGTTCTCACCGACTTCGGGCAGGAGTAAGTGCCGTTGGTAGCGCACGCGCTGGTCCTGAGAGAGCGCGACCGGAGTCGTCCAGGCGAGTCCCTCGTCCTTCCACTTGTTGAAGCCGCCGATAATCGATACGACGTCGGTGTAACCGAGCTCCTGCATTGTCTTGGTGGCAAAGGCGGATCGGACCCCGCCCGCGCAGTAGACCGCGATTGGTTTGCCTTTGTCGGGCAAGCGCCCTTCGACCGAGAACTCGAGATTCCCGCGCGCGACGTGGACCGCTCCCGGTACGGCGCCCTGCTCGTACTCTTCGGGCTCTCGCACGTCGAGCAACGTGTAGTGATCGAGTTGTCGCGCGACGTCGTGCGGTTCGATCTCTCTGATCTCGGACTTCGCTGCGTTCAGTAGGTCTCGGGGTGTTGCCAACGGTCGCTCCTTCTGAGTTGTTAAATCTTACCTTATTGGTCAACATTCATCGTCGCTCCACCTGCTAAACCCAACGCGTGGAACTTCGTGAACTTCTCGCCCGCCGGCGCATGGTCCGATCCTTCGACGGGACGCCTGCGGACCAGTCTTGGCTCGATGATATTTGCTCGCAGTCGCTCTGGGCGCCAACGGCGGGCAACAGCTGCGGCGTGCGAATGTACAACTTCACGCAGCCTCAAGTCTCTGCATATCTCCAAGTCGCCACCGATGCACAGTGGCGCAGCCATTCACGTCGATTCCAAGGGCTCTCGCGGGCGGGTGGAGGTGTCGTGATCACGTCGCGTCCTCAAGATTACTTGGCACGCTACGGCGAAGAGGACAAACACTCTTCAGGGTTAGACGACGAGTCGTCTTGGCCCATCCCCTATTGGCACACCGACGCCGCCATGGCAACCATGGCATTGCTCTTGCTCATCGAAGAGAGTGGCTGGCAAGCCACAATCTGGGGTAACTTCCGTCACGACCACGAGGTCCTCGCGTGGATCGGAGCACCCGATGAACGATTGTTCGCCAGTGTCCTCATCGGCATCGGCGACGGCCACGATGCGCAGTCAGCCTCACTCAAACGTGGCGTGGTACCTCGTACGAGTCGTGTTCGAAGGGTGCCGATCTAGTCGCGCGCACCATCTCGTGCGACCGCCTCGAGGAACTCGACGATGGTTCGAGCGCCAAAGGCCGTTCCACCCTTGGTGACGTATCCGCGATTGGCGTCGCAGCGACCGGGCCCAGCGATGTCGAGGTGCACCCAGGGCCGCCCTGCAGTGAATCGGCGAAGGAAGAGGGCCGCCGAGATCGCTCCCGCCTTACCGGGTTTGCCAATGTTCTTCATGTCAGCGACGTCCGATTCAATATGCGACTCGTACCCGTCATAGAGGGGCATGCGCCAGAGAGCCTCGCCACTCTTGAGCGACGCGTCACTGAAGTAGGCCGCCAATTCGTCTGTTGAAGCGAACAGTGCCCCGATCTCGTCACCGAGCGCCACATTCTGGGCTCCGGTGAGGGTCGCAACGTCAACGATTGCGTCGGGCTCTGCCTCCACGGCCAAACTGAGCCCATCGGCCAAGATCAGGCGTCCTTCGGCGTCGGTGTTCAGAACTTCAGCCGACATGCCGTTGCGAAAGGTCAGGGTGTCGCCCGGTTTGACTGCCTTGTCGCTCGGCAGATTTTCGGTCATGGGGGCAATGGCCGTCAGGCGCACACCGATCCCAAGTCGGCTCGCAACCGACAGGGCGCACATCACCACCGCGGCGCCCGTCATGTCGGTCTTCATCGTCATCATGCCGTCGCCGGACTTGAGCGAGAGTCCACCGGAGTCGAAGGTGACACCTTTGCCGACCAGCGCCACGTGGGGCAAGGGTGCTCCCGGCTGAGGGTCGTACGTCGCATAGACCAAACGGGTGGGCTGGGCCGAACCCTGACCGACTCCCAGGAGACCGCCGAGGCGCTCCTCCTTGATTCTCGTCTCATTCCAGGACTCCACGCGAACGTGGGGATCGTCGCCAAGGCGCAGTTCGACCTGGCGTGCCAATTCCTTGGGAGGCATTGACGCCGGAGGCGAGTCGATGAGGCGCTTCGCCCAATTGACGGCGTTGGCGATGATCATGCCCTTCGCGACGCCCGCAGCAACGGCGTCGTGGGTCGAAACCGAAGGAAGTGGCGATCCCAAAGGGACGACGTCAAAGGACGCATCCGACTGGGCTCCTTTGAAGGTGTAACTCGAGAGCAACGCCCCTTGGACGAGGGCCGACGCGACTGCTGCGGGATCTTCTATGCCTTCGGTGGGCAGCAAGAAGGCGACGGTGGCGTCGCCGCCACATCGCAGCGCCGACGCCCCCGCCAATCGGTAGTTCTCCAGCGCGTTATAACTCGATCCCAGGCTCACCAAGACGACGGTCGACCCCTCGATCGAACGAAGTACGACGAAACTGCCGGCTTCATCCTTCATACCTCGTGCGCTGCACCACGCCTTGGTCAATGTCCTCGGAATGCTCTGTCCCGACAAGACCATCGGCACCGACTCTGCGATGAACGCCTGGGTTTCATCGAACACCACCGGTACGACGATGGTCGACTCCTTCGCCGCTTCCATCGGGGTCGAGATTCGGGCGGTACGGGGCATGAATTCCATCTCCTATCAGTGAATGCGCGCAGTGCGGTGTTCGGGGCCCTCGGCCCAACGGGCCATGGTCCATACGAGATCGCTCAATCTATTCAGGTAGCCGATCACCAGTGAGCCATCGAGCGGATAGCCAACGGCGATGCGCTCGGCGCGTCTCACGATCGTTCGAGCAAGGTCCAGTGCGGCTGAAAGTTGGTTCTCGCCAGGTACGACGAACTCGCTCGGCATCGCTATCTCACGCGAGAGCTCGTCGATCTCGACTTCGAGACGATCGATCATGGCACTGGTCACCAAGGACTTTCCGGCGCTCAATTTATGTCGATTCTCCGGGAGCGTCGCGACTTCGGCCATCAGCACCCAGAGGTCTCGCTCCACACTGATCAGCAGCGTGTCAATGCGCCCATCGCGCTCGCACAACGCTCTCGCTAAGCCCAGCGCGGCCTGCGCCTCGTCGACGGCGCCATTGACTTCGATTGGGTCCGAACTCTTGGCCACACGTCCTCCGAAGTACAGCCCGGTGGTTCCGTCGTCTCCATTGCGAGTGTAAATCTTCACACCTGCAGCGTAGTGATTAGGGACTCTGCCAGTAGCCTGATTATCGAATGGCCGCCAATCTTCGTCCACCCTTCGCCCGACCGGGCATCGCCGACCCGTACCTGAGTGCGCTCAACGAACGGGTCCTGATCTTCGACGGCGCCACCGGTACCAACCTCCAACTCCAGGACCTCAACGCAAACGATTTCGGTGGCCCAGATTTTGAGGGCTGCAACGAGATCCTCACCATCACCAAACCCGAGTCCATTGAGTTGCTCCACCGATCTTTTCTGGACGTGGGTGTCGACGTCATCGAGACCGACTCGTTTGGCTCGTTCTCCGTTGTCCTGGCTGAGTACGGCATACCCGACCGGGCCCACGAACTGGCGTTGGCCTCCGCCCAGATCGCTCGGCGCATGGCCGACGACTACTCGAGCGCGGATTCGCCCAGGTTCGTCGCCGGGTCGATGGGTCCCGGAACCAAGTTTCCCACTCTCGGACAGATCACCTACGACGACCTCTCGGCCAGTTACGAAGAGCTGGCCTACGCCCTCTTAGAGGGCGGAGTCGACTTGCTGCTAGTCGAGACGATGTTCGACCTGCTTTCGGGTAAGGCCGCCATCGCTGCCTGTCACCGGGCCATGGCCCGACACGGACGAATCGTCCCGATTCAAGCGCAGGTGACGATTGAGCTGACTGGTCGAATGCTGCCCGGAACCGAAATTGGTGCGGCCATCACCGCCCTCAGCACACTGGGCGTGGACGTCATTGGTCTCAACTGCGCTACCGGACCGGTCGAAATGTACGAACCTCTGCGCCAACTTTCTGAGACGGCGCCGATGCCACTGTCGTGCCTGCCCAATGCTGGACTGCCCAGCGTGGTCGACGGAAGGATGCACTACGACCTGACCCCGGAGGGTCTGGCCGAACACCTGTCCAGATTCGTCAGCGAATTCGGAGTCCAGGTGGTGGGTGGTTGCTGTGGCACGACGCCCGATCACCTGGCCCGAGTGGTCGATTCCATTCGTCCACTGCACGTGGCCACGCGCCACGCGCGGTTAGAGCCGGCAGTCGCGTCGATCTACTCGGCCACTCCCTATGAGCAGGACCGATCCGTACTCTTGGTCGGGGAACGCACGAACGCCAACGGCTCAAAGAAGTTCCGCGAGGCGATGCTCCAAGGCGACTGGGACACGTGCGTGAGCATCGGTCGCGATCAGATACGCGAAGGCGCTCATATCCTCGACGTCTGCGTTGATTACACGGGGGCCAACGGCGTCAGTGACATGAATGAGATCATGAGCCGTCTCGCGACCCAGGCGTCGGTGCCGATCATGGTCGACACCACCGAAACCGCCGTGGCTCGCCAAGCACTCACGTGGCTCGGCGGCAAGGCGATTCTCAACTCGGTCAACCTCGAAGAAGGAGACGGTCCGGGCACCAGACTCGATGGATTTCTCTCGCTCGCCGCCGAATTCGGAGCGGCGGTGGTGGCGACCTGCATCGACGAAGAAGGGCAAGCCCGCAGCGCAGACTGGAAGGTACGCGCCGCCAGCTCCATCACCGATCTCGCCGTCACACGCTACGGCATCGACGTTCGCGACATCTTCATCGACCCGCTAGCGCTGCCCTTGTCAACGGGAATGGTCGAGTCTCGCCGAGACGGCATCGAGACCATCGAAGCAATCCGGCGGATCAAGGCGGAGCTCCCCGGGGTGCGCACCATCCTTGGACTCTCGAACGTCTCGTTCGGTCTCAACCCGGCCGCCCGTCAGGTACTCAACAGCGTCTTCCTTCACGAATGCGCCAACGCAGGACTCGACGCCGCCATTGTCCACGCGTCGAAGATTCTGCCACTGGCGCGGGTCGACGAAGAGGTCAGAAAGGTATGCCTCGATCTGATCTACGACCGGCGTAGCGATGACTACGACCCGCTGACCGTGTTACTCGGACTCTTCGAAGGCGTGTCGCTCTCCGCATCGAGCGCGAACTCCCTGGACGATCTCGAACTCGGTCCGCGACTGCGAAGGCGCATCATTGACGGCGCCCGCGTCGGGCTCGAGGAAGACCTCGATGAGGCCATGGCAGCAGGTCAGGCTCCGTTGGACATCGTTAACGACATTCTCCTCGATGGCATGCGCGAAGTCGGCGACCTCTTCGCGGCCGGTGAGATGCAGTTGCCCTTCGTACTGCAGAGTGCCGAGACCATGAAGGCGGCCGTGGCTCATCTCGAGCCGCACATGGAGAAGAACGACCAAGGGGGCCGCGGACGGGTCGTGTTGGCAACGGTCAAGGGGGATGTCCACGACATCGGTAAAAACCTGGTGGACATCATTCTCACGAACAACGGGTACGAAGTGATCAACCTGGGCATCAAGGTCGGGGTCAGCGAGATGTTGGCCGCAGTTGAAGAGCACCACGCCGATGCTCTGGGCATGAGCGGTCTGCTCGTGAAATCAACGCTCATCATGCGCGAGAACCTTGAACTCATGAACGAACGAGGCATGAGTGAGGTTCCAGTACTGCTGGGCGGTGCGGCCCTGACCCGCACGTACGTCGAGCGCGATCTTCGCCAGGTCTACCAGGGCCGAGTCTTCTACGGCAAGGACGCCTTCGAGGGGCTGAGGGTGCTCGATCAGTTGGGCGAGATTCGCCGTGGTACCCTCGAAGACCCGCAATTCGGCCGAACCGTCTCGGAACGTAAAGTCTTCCGGCGCATCCGTGGTGAAGCCGGCGAGGTGCCTGAAGGTCTTCCCCGGCGTAGTCCCGAGGTCGATTCGGACAATCCACTGTTTGCACCACCGTTCCTCGGTAGTCGGGTCGCCAAGGGGATGTCCGTCGACGAGATCAGCAACTACCTGAACCTGACGGCACTCTTTAGAAATCAGTGGGGTTTTCGCCCCGAAGACGGCGAGGACGACCCCGCTTTCAAAGATCGGGGCAGCGCCATGCTCCGCGAACAACTGGGCATCGCCAAAGAGGAGGACCTACTCCTCCCCCAGGTCGTCTGGGGCCACTTTGCCGCGGCCTCTGACGGTAACGACCTACTCATCTTTGACGACGACCTTCGGCGCCACGAGTTGGCGCGATTCACCTTTCCGCGTCAGCACGTGGCGCCGTACCTGTGCATTGCTGACTTCTTCCGGCCCATCGACAGCCCCGAGCACGACTACGCGAGTTTCATGTTGGTGACGATGGGAGAGAGGGTCTCACTTCGTTGTCAGGAACTCTTCGCGCAGAACCGCTACTCCGACTACCTCTTGCTCCACGGACTCGGAGTCGAGATGGCTGAGGCATTGGCCGAGATGTGGCACAAGCGCATCCGCGAGGAACTTGGCTTCGTCGAGCAGGACGGTCCGAACTTGACCGGTTTGTTTCGCCAGCAGTACCGTGGCGGCCGCTACTCGTGGGGATATCCGGCATGTCCCGACCTCACCGACAACGCCAAGGTCGCCGATCTGTTAGGAGCTGAGCGAATCGGCGTCAGCGTGTCTGAGGGATTTCAACTCAATCCAGAGCAGACGACGGACGCGATCATCTGCCATCACCCGATGGCGAAGTATTTCGTTGCCTGAAACGTCTCCGAGCTCATCGCCAACTTCCGACACCGACGTTGGTCGTGGGGCGCTTGCATCTGACTCCAATCCTGTCACTGAATAGGTTGTGCGGACTCGGTCGCGAATTCCACGAGCAAGCGCCGTAGCCGGAACCGATTCGCGCAACGAACGTTTCAGCGACGCATCCCAGGTACTCCGGTCACTGCACCGGCACTCGTTCACCCATGGATCCGTAGCGTCGACGAGCGAGGACATAGGCGATTCCTCCACCAATAGTGGGCAACCAGTACGAGCCAATGCGAAATGCCAACGTGGCGACCACCGCTGACGAGCTGGGAATCCCCGCGAGAACGAGTAGTCCGGTGAGACTGGCTTCGACGATGCCCAGACCACCAGGCGTGAGCGGCACCAACGTGATGACGGCAGTGGCGGCGTAGGCCAAAAGGACCAGCGAAGGATTCGGCTTCGCACCCGTGGCACGCAGTGCCGCGAGCAGACTGAAGTAGTCGAGACCGATTCGCCCGGCCACCAGCACGACGGCGCGGCGCCAGTTGCGCCCGAGACCCGCACGCACCAGGTTGCGCTGCTCGATCAGTCGACCGGGCAGGTTCGTCGTTCTTCGATGGCGCCGCCAAGTTCGATTGAGAAGCCACTGAACGGCGCGTCCCACCCACTCCAACACCTGGTCGGTGGTCAAGATCAGTACACCGAAGGACGCAATGAAGACGAAGCCGACGATTCCCAGTTCGCCGGCGTGTAGCAATCCCGAACTGACAGTCGTCCCACCGAGCAGCACGGGCAGCGCAAAGACCGGAAGGATCAGGAGCCCCGCCAAATTCAACACTCCTGTGGTCGCCAAACCGCCCGCCGCTTGGCCAGTGGTCATGCCGGCGGCCACCAGCATTCGATATTGCACTCCCGCGCCAGCGGCCCCTCCACTCGGCAGAACGTTGGTTACGGCGTTGCCCGCCAATCCGGCCGTGACGACCGCGTACCAGTCTTTGCTACGCACGGACAGACGTAGTAGGGCCATCGCGCACAAGAAACTTCCAAACTCCGTGGCGAGTGCCACCAATAGCCACCAGGGTTCTAACGAGAAGAGTCGCGGCGAAGCACCAACCACCTTCACCAGGGCGGGTAACGCGACGTAGAAACCTACGCCCGCCGCCAACACCCAGATCGCGCGGCGTATTGGCGAACTGGGGCGTTTTGCCTTGGACATCATCGAATGTGACCTTACTGTGCCATTGGGCCCGACTCGACGAATAGGGCCGGGCCGGGCCGGGAACCTGCCCTCCCTATAGTCCTCGCCTTCACCACTACTTGAACCCAGCGCACGGTAGTCTCGACGGTGTCGCGTTACCGTTCTCGAGCGCGAGCGCCCCGGCGATGGTCAAACGACGAATAGGTTGCTTAACCACACCGGTCGCGCGAAGAATGGCACCTTCGAGATTCGCGTGGCGAGCCAAGGTGCTTAGCCAATCGATAATCGAAGGCACCTGACTCAACTGTCAACCCGTCGAGCGACCAACGGAACCTGGAATTCGACGCAGCTACTCGCCCAGCGGGCAGAGTCCGCCTCGAAGGGACATCGTAAGCGGCTCAACCTACTCAAGCGCGCCGAACCAAGACTTTTCGCGAATGCTGCGGTACCGACTCCTCCGGGACGACCACACGAATCTCGAGAACGCCGTCTTTGAACAAGGCGCTAACCTTCGACACGTCAACGCCTCGAGGAATTGGAACACTCCGAGTCATTGACCCGTACCGGAACTCACTTCGGCGCAAATGCCCCTTCGCTTCATCACTCTTCTCGGTCTTCTCGGCCATAATGAGCAAGGCATCATCAACGATCTCGATCTGGATGTCCTTGTCGGGGTCGACTCCGGGCAACTCGGCTCGGACCACGAGCGTGTCGCCTTCCCGATACTCCTCAATCTTCATCTGGTGCCACGCGCTGTCTCGGAAGAATTCGTCCAGCCAGCGTCGTGACGGCCCGGCGAACTCGCCGATGCCGAACGGCAATTCGCGCAGTCGATCCAAAGTCTTGGTGTCAGTCATATCAACCTCCGCTTCGCGGAACCGCCACCGCCCCGCCCGGGGGCGGTAACTTTGCTTCCGCCCCGCACGGTACCGCGCCGCACCCGTGCCACGCTAGGGACTCAAGTCATATGTCTCGACTCGCCT
>VFSW01006256.1_pt1 | contig 17517 bp, 6 predicted proteins | sample 5358111 | NCBI WGS metagenome assembly VFSW01 (sample SAMN11554181, study PRJNA540505) | mine drainage metagenome | isolation source: sediment from site ElyBrook_90M | place: USA: Ely Copper Mine, Vershire, VT | collected 2017
CCATCTGAGGCCGTTCCTGTTACATCGTCAATTCGTACGTGAGGCTCAACTACGGTAGAGTTTGTCACGAAGTGGTAGAAGTGGCGATCGTCGAGTACTACAAAGTCATTTGCGATCTTCTCTTTGAAGTGTTGTCCAATGAGACTGGGGATTCTCTCTGAGATCCACGATGCAATAGTTTTGACAGTACTATCTTCTTTTGCCTCAACTTCGAATTGCTCTAGTGTGACTTTGCCATCTTTGATTAGTTCACTATTGGCAACTAGAGCGCCGGTTGATGAAGGTATTGCCCATGGCACAACTACCCCAGCAATCTCAGCACTGCGCTTTAGACGAGCTAGGGATTCACGCGAAGTTGCGTAGATGTAGCCATTTTTGATGGATCTAACTGGGAAAAGCGCGATATTTGCGTCACTAAAGGATATTGCTCCCGCGAAGTCGGAGCCAGATGTCTCGGGACCAAAGATCACACTTATGGCTTCGTTGGAGTCCCTCCATCGCCCCGATAGTTCGTGGCGGATGGCGCCTTTGATCCCCGATCCTGCCATGATTGGATAATTTGTTTGAACTTCCCGCTGTATCGGTGAATCGATCGCACCTAGGCCATCACCGGCTCCCATGTGGGTTGGGCTAGTTGTGTAATAGAAGATCAATCGACTTTCTTTGAACATATTGTTTCCTTTTTTACTTTGTTCTTTATTTTTCTAACTATTAGCTTCGTGAGAATGCGATTTCACACTGATTGAAGCCTTCCGCTCGACGTTGATCGGAGGTAGAGTTTGTCGTCCATAGGCCACTCTCTATTACCTCCGTAAGTTCGTCCGGATCACCATCAAAGTTGTCGAGAAAGTAAACTGCGCCGGAAGGTATAGATCTCAAAGACTCTTTGGGTTCTCCCTTTGAGAGGTCCCAGCCCGAAACAGTTCGATGCCTTCCCGAAGTTGCTGCGATAATTTCACAACTCACGGAGTTGAATTCGAAGGAAACGACGTCCCTTCCTCCGTTGTCATAGATCGTAGATCCATCTGGGTACCAACCACCTTCAAAGAGCGCGGGACTATTCAAGTAGATTCGCGCTGATGCGGCAGCGCTGCTAGACGGAGAACTTTCAGCCGGTGCCTCGGTGGTTGAAATGACGGTCGAGTATGTCGCTCCCCTTCCATCGCCACCTAAGCGAAGGAGACCAGCTTCATCGAGGAGGTCATCGGAATCTTGCACTTTAACCAAGAATCCGTAGCCAATCTTCATTGAAATGGCATCGGTGGTGTAGATCACGGATTTATCCGAATAAATTAAAAAAAAATCGAGGCCTATCCCCAATCGACTTTCGATCGAATAAATATCCGAAGGACTCAGCAAGTCCTTCGCTGATATCGACTCCATTCTTCGCCACTTCTCAAATCCTGCAGAGGTGAGGAGATATGATCCCCCACCTTTGCCCCCAGCTCCACCTTGAGTAAAAGCTACCTTGGGCGTCCGTGCCGAAGTCATTGAAAAAGATGGCGGAACCACCACCGGCTTCTTGTATCTAACGACATATTCCTTCTCAGCGTTCTGCGATACTTCCAAATCGGCTGGAAGATGGTAAAGTCGCTCTACTCCCTTTGAAGTGATACGTGCGATATTGGACTTAGTAACTCGAAATGTACCAAAATCTCCATCTGGTGGAAAGCCAAGGGAATGGCGGATTCTTGAGTCGATTTCACCTCCGCCAAGAAATTGTGCAATATTTACTCCCCTTTGCGAGAGGATTGCAGATCTTATTGCGCCTGAAAATAGAGAAGGCCATGGCGGCATTAGTGCTTCGCCCCAATCACCGCCACCTCCAAATTGACGATTTCCTCTCAACATGAGGACATCAATTGGCTCGATAAATATCTCCTTAGTTATCACTAGATTCACCTTCCACGCGATCGCTTCTTCTTCCTAGAAATTCCGCAACCTCGATCAACGAAAGTATGTCTCGTGCCGCTTTATTGGCCTTTTCAGGTTGGAGCGATCCAAAGTTGGGAGCAGAAATATCACGGTTTTGGACTGCTGCAATTAAATCTCCGGCTATCGCACCAGCATCTCTATCCGATATCTTCGTACCATCAGCGGTTTTTGCAGATTGTCGTAATAGTTGGAATGCAATTCCACGCTCGACCGTCATCCACCAGTTTTTGATGGCTAGTGAATCAGTCGCACCGCTATTTGGCATCGGAAACCTTTCTAGCCACTGCGTCACATTATGTAGGAACGTACGCGAAAGGGTCTTTTCGGAGAAGAGTCGTGATAGATGTTGGATGGCCGATAAGGCGTTAGAGTCGTTTCCCTCTTCCAAGGAGTCGAAGGTGCCAATTACGCCGACGTCGCCGCCACTTCTTTTCATGATTCTGATAACGAAACGATTTCGTCCGCTATTTTTAGCTAGAGCCTCCGCCTCCCGAGCTCGCCTCAGGGCGAGAGCCAAGGGCGTTGACTTGTGCGCTATTACTGCTCCGATACTCGCTGTTGCACGGTCGCCTAACATCTGCGCGAGACCTCTGTAACCATTAGCCTTTGGCGCCATGATCCAGCCGTCCCTAACGAAGAGTTCGCCGTTATTGGTAAGGTTCCTCATTGATATCGACGACTTTGGAAGTGTTCCAGAGAAGCTATAACGGAGATTTTCGATACTACTCAATAGATCAGCGATGGGAAGAAATGCCAGAACGTCGTCACCTCCGCTATAGATCAACTGTCCTGCAGCTTGTTGTTCGATCATGTACCTACTCACGGTTGTCGAGAAGGTCGACAGAGTCTCCGATATGGCCATGTGGCGGGAGGGCGAAGTTAAGCGTTTGCTGTAAATATAATCTCTAAGGTCAGGGTTTTCCTTAGCCGCTTCCGTCAGCCTCTCTTTGATTTTGCTGTGCCAAGAGCTTTCATAGCTCCTGTTGAACCGCCCTTCTCGTAGTGACAGCCATTCCCCAATGCTGTCACCGTCCATCATCAAAATCGCGTAGTAGGATTCTGGATTAAAAAGTTGCCGCTTCAGATTCGCTGGTATTTGGGCCGATATGGCGGGATCTACATTTGCCATCACCGATTGAACCGCACTTCTCACGGTACCGTCTAAAGCAGATGGGTCATTATCTTCCGACTCGTCGAGGGCATTCGCCAGGGGGTAGATGCCATTAGCGGCGCGTTCGTTGTCTAAGCCATTCAGCGAATTCGCGAGTTTCGCCGGTAAAGTTGCCACCCCGCTGTCGACCTCTGGAATTGCTTCCAAGAACTCTTTTACCCCTGGTACATTGGCCTTCAAGAGACGAATCAGTTCAGTCAAGGTTCCGGCGCTCGCCATTGTATGTGTACTGATTATTTGGCGAGGAACCTTCTTGGCGTTAGTCAAATACGAAATACGCTCGCCGATAATAGTGGGCCACGCCCGTTTTATGGTGCAGATTACGCAGAGGTACTCGCCTCGCTTTACCTTCCAAGTTGATCTTTTTGCAACTTGATCCCAGATAGTTCCGCTACGCCTTTGTCGAGGAAGAGTTCTGTCCTCGTCGGTGTCATCTGATATCCACTCCCGATCACCACACGTAGTACATCTGTAGCCGACTTGTGGTAATTGTCCGATGGTGGGAGTTGACTTTTGTGCAGAGTGCAATGAGTCGAGCTTTGAATGCAAGATTCCGTAAAAGATTCCAGGGTTGGGGTTGTAGATGTTGAAGCCATCGATGAAGATCTCTTTTTGGACGGCCTTCCACTCGTTGCTAGAAAATATCTCGTCGTCAGTTCCCGCGATTTCGGTTCGAAATTGCTGTAGTGCGGCTGTTTCATTTTGAATGGACCTACCGCTTTCGGAGTCGTATGACGAGGTTCCGGGCCACTTTACGACTGTCCAGGAGACTTCTGGAAAGCCTTCCAGTTGAGCCTCAAGGCGCCCGTCATCGACGTAGGTAATCTCGTCGAGGGTAACTCCGAGAATCTCGTTGAGTGCATCGTTGGCAAATTTTCGTATCACCTCGGCTAGGTGTAATTTGATACGCTCTGCAAGTACGGGGGCCTTGGACCACTCAACAAGTGCAACTATTTTGTTCGGAATCGTCGACGTGTAGAGAGGATTGGAGCGATTGCCAGCTGCTAGTACCCTCTTTGAGTATTCGTCCTCACCAAGCTGTTTTCTCCACCAATCGTCTTTCTCGCCAGTTGAAAATGACCTTACGAGCCATTCGTCCATCATTGGATTACCACGCAGAGCTGGAAAGATAACGTTATCGGGGCCGTACTCATCAGCGATCAGAGACACGGCTTCGAATGAGAGCGACGAGAGAAGATGAGATCCACTCCACAAGTCGGAGGTGCTTCGGGCTTGTGCTATAAATTCCTGAACGGGTCCAATCGATATCTCAAGAAGGGCGATATCGGCCTCTTTAGTTTTGCTATCTCTTCCTTCGCCAAGGAGAGATGAAAAGGCGCTACTTGCATCTAGATGCTGCCATATAGAGTGGTCGGGAACGCGAGAATCAGCAGGTAGAACTTTGGCGAGTTTACCAAGATGAGTTCCATTTGAGCTTGGACCAAAGCGCCAAAACGCAAAGAAGGTCTCCCGATAGTCGATCTCTCCGTTTGAGTCTCTCCTTATGAGCCCTTCTAGGTGGTTGAAGCTTGCCTCTTCGATGAGGTCAATTCCAAGGTCGTTTAAGTCGCTCATCTTCAGAGTTTTGCCCACTAGAGGATGTATAAGCTCACCCTCAGAAGCAAAGTAGACCGAGTGCCAATATCGATTACGTTCATCATTAGGAAGAGGAAAGTTTGGTCGGTCGGCCGCTGCGGCCCACCAGTCTGCAGCTTTGTTAAAGGTGGCGCCTTCGAGGTTCAATGCCTGCTGAATCTTCTTCACAGTACCAGCCTCATGGCCTCCCGGTCGACGCATGAGAATGAGTGCCTTCTCTGCTGGATCATGTGTCCAAGCGACAAGTTTATTTTTCCATCTATCCATCTACCTATACCTCCTCTCGAGTTAGTTTTATCTTTGAATCGCTGTTCTGGTAAATGTCTAGCTTTGTGTAGATATCACACCAAAAGTTGACTTCGCTATGCGCTATCTCCTCCTTCTGGGAGACGGGTATGTGAACCAGTGTGCCCCTATACCCGCTGAAGTCTGGTTTGGTAGGGCGTATAACAAAGTGAAGTTGACTTGGAAAACGTGGTAGGTGTGTGCCGAGCATGTCACGCCCTGTTTTGCCATTGGGTTGGCCAACTCTATTTTTCGCGAAAGTGTAAAGCTCTTTTTTAATTTTGGCGTAGTCCTGCATTACGCCTAACCAGTCCTTTTTGGTTGAAGTATTCCAAATGCAAAGGCGGTCATTCTCGTCGAGTGCAATTGAAGTCGGCCAATTTACTGCTTCTAGGATTGGCCTTGACACCATACTTGTCGCTTTGTTTTTGTTCTGGTAGAGCTCCTCGCAACTGTTGTCAGCGAGGTAGAAAGAGCCGAATCCGTTCCTTGACTTGTTCCCGACACTTCCAAAGTTTGCAAGGAGTACTAATGCACGATTTAATTCGCCTAACTGGTCCGAGTTGAGGCCACGATGCCCGATTTCAATACGCGCAACGTTTTGAGAAGCAGCGCTATTAGACGGTTCGCGAGGAGAAATGGCCGTTCTACCTGGAGCGAACTTGCTAGGTCCGCTAAAAGCTCCGTATCCAAGATAGGAGACGACATCACCACTTCGCCTGTCGGAAGGATCGATTTTGCGTTCCCATGCCCTTGGGGATTCCGTCTCGGTCTTTAACTGCGACTCTTCAATGACTGAGATAGTCACCTTTGATCTTAGGGTCTCATTGAATACAGAGCCAAATATGTGCGCCTCCTTGTTCCTGATGAGTTCTACTTTGTATCCGCACTCCTTTGAGACTGCAATCCTCCACCAATATCTAAGTAAGGATTTGAAGGCTGGAGCTCGGAGCTCTGCCTTCTGTTCAGCACCCCCGAGGAATGCTGGCGTGACAAACGAAAATTCGCTTTTCAGGATTTGTTCCACCTGTTACGACCCACTTTCCGAAAATTTCAAATCTTTATATCTACGTGACTATCTATGACTTTGTTTGCGCCAAGGTTAGGCGATGGTTGTATCAATTTAGAGACGAACTACACGTTTTCATTCTCGCGTTCTTCGATGTCGAAGGACTCCAGGAAGGCACGATCGATAAAAGCGAGCGCCTTCACTCGATCCAGGTCCTCTCCATCGATATTGATTGGAAGTGAGGCGCCAATACATGAGAGGCAGCCGTGTTCGCACTCTTTTGAACAGGTGAGAATTTCGCTGCACTCCTTGAATAGTTCTCCGTATGAAGAGATTGAACGGCTGTAACCACCATTATTGAGGTCAAAAAGCCCAATTGTGTAGCTTTTGAGGCCGTCCAAGGAGGTCCTCTCTGAGGACGTTATCCCGAGCTCTTCAGGGGCAATACCTTGCAACTTCGCGGCGGCAATCCTAAGTGCTACCGCAATTGTAAGTGCAGTACTTTTGTCAGTGATATTTACGCCAGCAGTATTTACCAAGTCAAATTCGACGGCATCGGTGTACTCGATGTGGCCTAAGTACACATCCTTCAATAGCTTCCAGGAAGACTCCGTGACGATGCACGGTTCATCTTCGAAGCCTAAGCGGTCGTGATTCGCGTTTGAAGATACATAGTGTTGAGTTAGCGCGCGACCGCACTCTAGACATAGGGTGAATCCTGTATGGCTCGATGTGCCGGAGTAGAAGAAGATAAATGCCTTATCTGACACGCGTACCCGGCCGGGAAACCTTGTAGAGGTTGACATGGCCTCGTAATTTGTGGGGACGTTGAAGATTGGTAGCACGCCAGTCGCTTGTGTGTATTGAGTGATGTCATTGTGGACCACTTCACGTGCATCCGCTCGATACCCGCTCGGAACGACGAATCGCTTGCAATTGGATTTTTTGATCTTTGCTTCGCAGGTGTCACACTTTATATCATTGATGTTGACGGTACGTGAATCTCCAGCCGCTCCGCATTGATGACACGACCAAGAGTACCTTATCTCCTGTACCTCGGCAATGTCACTTACGTTGGGTGGGATGTGCCAATTGAGCGTAATGCCCGCCGATCTGTGAACGACTCCATCAATTACTACATTTGCTCCTGGACCGTACTCGCGAATAGCCATAGGACCTGACCGTGAGGGGTAGTCGTTGTATGTTCGTTTATTCGTCTCCGCGTCGCCTTCAACGTGATCCCAACTCTTCTTTTTGGGAGCATCGTTGTTGTATTGGAAGTAGACGATATTCGTTGGGAAGCTGTGGGACGGAGTGTACCTCTTAGTGTTCAAAAAGGAGAGGAGGTACTCCTTTTCAAGGCGGATCTTTAAATTTTCGATCGAGGCCAGCGCCGCCTCTTTATTTTTCTTGTTTTGGATGGAGATATCTTGGGTTGAAGCCTCTAGGTTTGACCACTCTCGATCAAATCCGTCCCTGATCTCGGTTATCAATCTCGTAGAAGACACAATTATCTGGGTCGGTCTAAGTGGAGTTGCGCCACGATTTATCGTTGAGATCGCACTGTGAATTGCCTCGTTCGCCGAAGAATCTTCTTTGATTCGAGATAGGAATTGAATATATCTGTTGGCCAAAGAGCGACTTCCATCTGAGACCTTGCCATTTTCATCAATGAAAAAGCTACCGCACGCGAGACTTTTGAGAGAGATGTTTTCAATGCCAACTAGGTCTTCGAAGAACAGCGAAAGGAGGTAGGCGTTCATGTGTCTCTGCAAGATCGTTTCGCTATCTAGTTTTACCTTGACAGGTCGAATCGTGTGGTTCAATAACCATGCGGGATTGTCGAATACCGATCTTTGATAGAAGCTCGATCTAGAGATAGCAAGCGAGATGGTTCTTCCCTCTCGACGTCGCCCAGCTCGACCAGCCCTCTGGCGATAATTGGCGGGATGGGGTGGAATATTGGACATCGCCACCGTACTGATGCCGCCTATGTCGATTCCCATCTCCATCGTTGTCGTGCAGTTCAAGACATTAATGCGTCCCTCTTTGAACTCTCTTTCGTATTCGGCCAGCCGACTTCTTTTTTGCTGTGCGGAGTGTTCAACGGCGATTAGCGATGGATACATCTCGGCGACTTTGTCGTGGATAGGTCCCCAGACACCTAATTCTCGGAGTCCATTGAGACGATCGTCGCTCTTTAAATTTTGTCGTCGTTCAAAAAGTGCGTCAATTCCCTCAAAATAACCGGAGACGTCATTATCAAAGACGGGTATTTCATATTCAAGTGCTTTCTGCGAATTTGAGTCAGGTTCAAGATATGCAAACGGAGTAATACCATTTACAACCTTGTCGATGGAGCGGCCAGTAACAGGACACTTCCAAGCCTTCGTAGATAATGAAAATCGAAGCTCGTCCTTACGAAGTAGCAGACCCAAATCGTTCGTATTTACTATCGGCTCGATCGCATCGAATACGCCGGCTTCGAATAGTCTCATCAAATCGTCGAGTTCAGATTGTGTTATGTTGCGCTTTTCGTTGGCGATTGTTTTGAGAAGGACCGGTAGTTGCTGGTTTTGCGGACCGAATAGGCGGATCTGTCGGTTATTCGACTCTTTAGCGCGTTCATCATTGCTCTTGATTAGATATTTCTTTGGTGCCTTATTTCCCATCCAATTTGTAAGTTCACCACTAATGTCTAGTCCGCTTCGACGACGGAAGTTGTAGTCGATTGCTAATGAGACCAATTGCTTCATTGCATACTTTTCGATTTCAAGGAACTGTCTAACCTGTTCGAGTTGTTCATTATCCGTGTGCAGATTCGAATACTCGACACTTACAAATCCGAGGCGTTCAAGGTTATCGCTAAATGGCGAGAGTGAAGATCTTGGGATATTGCCGAATTCTCGTAATATTAGAAACTCTGCAAATTTAGAGTCCGACTTTCCATCTTTGGCCATTGCCGCATACGATTCAAGGTGTCGTTTAAGCTCCTTGAGGCTACTGCCTTGGCTCTCAATGCGGCCTCGTAACTCATCGAAGGATAGTGAAACTTCGAAGTTTTGGCTACGTTCAACCTTTAGCAACTCCTCTTTGTAAATTGAATAAAGAGGGTGCGCTGGGTCGCTAGCTTTAGCAGCGATTAGCGCATCAATGACTGTAGTATCGGATTGGTTTCGATCCTGCTCGCGTGATTTCCGACGACGTTCTTCGCAAAGGATGGCATAGATCAGACTTTTAGCAGCTGTTCGCTCACTCGTCTGCTGCATGACGGCGGCGATTCTTGCCGTAAATGTGCGGGAGTCGTTGAAAGAGAGGGTCCGCCTGCCGGCAAAGGGGAGCCCGTTTGCACGGTTTTTACCTTTGTCGCTTGGCGTAAATTCGAGCAACTTCGGAATCGCCGTATTCATCACCGCGGGAGCGTACGTGGCGATGCTTATAAGTGACTTGCGCTTATTTGAACTACGTGCGCAGGAAGGACATTCGAACTCGTCACGTCCTTTGCGTTTCTTCGACTCGAAGATCCTTACCTTGTAGTCGCCGTTATTGTCTGATTCGTTACCGAACTCGCCCGTATCTAATGAGAGGGTCGTAAGATCACTCGGAGTTCCTTCAATAATCTCGCAATTGGTTGAAATTGTTACAATATGACTCGTGTGCCTTCCCTCGTTTTGCAAGATTTCGTCAGGTGCATCGTCTAAGTCTTCGTCTTCGATTGCGGCAGTAGGAGAAAAGTCGTCGACGATATTTATATTGGAGAAGGCTTTTAACTTTCCTTTTTCGCGTCGCGCGACGCCAAAGGCGCGGTTACACTCGGTGCAGCGGTAGAGCGGAACTACCTTCCCGCCGCAGCTACAACCTTTTACGTCGGAAAAGTAGATCTGCCCTAGCGTCCACGACTTGGGTCTTGGTTGGTTCTTCAAGACGCTGCAGTCGTTGTTTAAGCAACTCCATATCCCTGTAATTAGTTTCATTATGAAGTGGCCTCGGAGCGGCAAAAATGCTTGACCATCGGGTGCGCGGGTTCCACTCATGGTATCTAGAAGGTCTAGAACTGACTGTGGCGTTACGACTTCATTGAGGCTGGGAAATTGCGATGCTGTTGACTCAGTTTCCGCTACCAGATCCGAAAGAGATTGGTTTTGATTGGAAGGATCACTCGTAAATGCTTCTCTCAGAAGCTTTGTGATCGGGTTGTCGGCAAGGGCTTGATACCTTTCGGCAGATTCTTCAAGTTCGGAGTCGATATCAACTATTTCGCCAATCGATCTGGCCTGGTCAAAGTTTGATATCAGTGCGGGAATCTCTCTTCTGCCAGAAACAACGTGGACACGATCTACGTCAATATTGCCAATATCGGCTAGAAACCTTTTGAGTTCCATTCGTGATTGCTCATCGTTGTCACCCATCGTTGCCGAAGTCGCAATGAAGTGGACCGACGAAGCGTCAACTTCGAAGGCGAGCATGACTCTACGTAGTAATAGGGCTATCTCTGCCGCAGCTGAACCTTTGTAGCTGTGCGCCTCGTCGAGAACGACCCACTTTAGTTTTCCTTTAGATGCGTTTATAATCCGCTGATCTTCGGCGCGAATCAACATGTACTCGAGCATCGTTATGTTGGTTATAAGGATGGGAGGAGGGTCTTTGCGAAGCTCTTTGCGGGATTTAACTTCGGTTGTGGAAGTTTTTGTGCTTCGCTCGGTTTCGACTTCAGGTGTTGAAGAGTTGAATAGACAAAACCTCGCTCTGTCGTCGATCTTTTGAGTCCATTCGACCAACCTCTCTCGTTGGGAATTGATGAGGGCGTTCAATGGATAGATAAAGAGGGCTTGTACGCCTACTAACTCTTCGCGTTCTCCATTGTCAATTTGGGTCGCAATGCTATTTAGGATCGGAATCATAAAGCACTCCGTCTTACCAGAGCCTGTTCCTGTTGTGATCACTATTGATTGGGGATCCTCTTGACTAAGTATCTCCCATGCCTTTACTTGATGTTCATAAGGCGATTGAGTAGCTTTGAAGCTGTAATTCCGGCCGCCTTCTAGTGCGGAGACCAACCTATTCGAAAGCAGTGATCCAGAGAGTTCCGCGAGAGTCCTATCAACTGTCTTCCATGAGAAGTTAGCCTCAAACAATGGGTCAGCTATAAGGGGTTCTCGAGCAGTGATTCCTCGCCTTTGACTTCGAATGAAGTTAGATAGCTCTCTGTCCTTGAGGTGTAGGTTGTAGAGGCTCTCATCTATTACTGCATCGGAGAGTTCCTCTAGGAAACCTCTGAAGTAATTTGGGCGGTATCTCATTTGGTGTCTTCGTCTTTCAATGTAAAAAATTCGACCGCAATCTCAAATAGAGATTCAAAGTAGGTCTTATCGAACTTGTAATACCTCGAGACCTCAGTTAGGTTCTCTAGCAGGTACTTTTGGGTTCCGGAGAAGTCTGTAAGGGTTAGAAATGCAACAATTATCGGAAAGTTGATAATTGGAAGTTGGTACTCGCTGCTGCGATGGTAAAGGTGGCCTTGAAGCTCACGAGGTAACTTTGCGGTCGAAAGTTTCTCTTCTAAGTCGATTGGCCATTTAGGGTCTCCCGCTTTTCGGCGGAGTAGCTCTTGAAGTGGACCATTTTCAGCTGTGAATGCTTCCGCCCATCTAATGTCAGCTTGGACTCTCGCAATTTGAAAGACCTTATCCTTGAAGTCAAATCGCAGTGAGGTTAGGATTTGAATGTAAGTTGCGAGGTAGCCAAAGGCGTCCCCCACCTTTACCGCACGGTCAGTGATGAGGATATTGATTACTTTTTTATCCTGTATCCCGTTCTCCTCCAAGACCTTTACCCAGTTATCGATTGCCCCCAACCAATCGGATTTCGATATGAGAGAAGGGGTAAAGTCGAGCTCCTCAAAGATCCGCTTGACGTCTTGGAGGTCTAGGCGTGAAAATGGATCGAGCAGAATTTCGGCCATTAAAGAGGTCTCCTGGACCGTACACTTCCAAAAGTCGAAGTTATACGCGGCGAGATGGGTTACCTCTGAAGCGATTGAACCGAATATGCGCCAGAAGTTCTTACGGTCTTCTTGGCGTCCATGAATAACCTCGAGCAGTGCTTTCTGGCGCATATTCTCGTCTGCCGTATCGAGGGCGAGTCCAAATTGAGATGGGCTCTCTAGTTCCACTCCAGCGCGTCTGTGAATTCGAGGCCGGAGCTTGAGCTCCCCTCCATTGTTTTCAAAGATAAAGTACGTACTCGTCGGTATGTCTGATCCATCGTACCTCCATGAATCTTCTTCGGGAAAGTATTTGAAGTCGACGATAACCGTCGGTTCCGCCATACATATTGACCTAATTGAAGCTCGTTCTTGGACTTGTGCCGGAAGTGCAGAGCCGTCATTTGCGACGATCCTGAAGACATTTGAACCGATCTCGTCTAATCGGGTTTTGTATCTTCGAACCGATATTCCAAGGACCTTTTTGTGGTCGACCTGTACTTCGATAATTATGGTTGGATCTGGGTGGTTTATTCCGAAAAGAATGGGGCGAAGGCGGCTTGCAAATAGCGCAAGGCTTTGTTCTGTAGCTGGATTTGATGTATTGAAATCCACTTGCTCCTCGAGCAATATTCCGTCGTTTGCTTTAGAGCCTCTGTAAATAGCCCGAACTGCAACCCTAGAGATTGAGCGTGGCTTCGGAAGCAAGAGACGCAATTTTGCTCCGATGAAATCAAATATTGTCAGAGGTTCGTCCTCGCTAGCTATCTCTTTGCCAGATGATAGGAGAAAGTAGGCACTTGATGCCAGATTTGGTATTTTCAATTCGAAGGTATGGTTACTGTCCCTCAGGGTGATTTGACAGGGAGTAGTCACCTGAGTTGATTTGCCTATAGCCTCATCGATCATCGAAAATACCACACTGGAATGATCGATGGTCACTAGAAAGCGGCTCCTATCGATCGCGATCTTTTCAATGTTCCAGTTGGTTAGCTTCAAAGTGGCGTTATTGGTATCAATCTCTATTTTGGCGTCTTTGGGTAGTATTATGGCGCGCTTTGTTGCGATGACATCACGATTTATGTCGGAAGCAACAAGGGTGGAATGGGTAGTTCCATCCCTTTTGACATCTTGGACCACAAGCGCCTCAGTAGATATGCCCTCGATTAATGAAGCACCGGGTTTTGAGGCAAATATCGGTAGAGACGGTGAGAGGAACGATACATCGATCGTGTTGCGGTGTTGCCAAGTTATACGTTGCAGACGGCGGAGTTTTTCCTGATGAACCTTTACTGTTCCAGACCCGTACTTACTATGAAAGCGAGTCTCCTGTGATACTTCGACGATCGACCTTTTTTGGTCTCCGAGTTGTATCGTGGGTGCCGACTCGATAGAGTCAATTCCAGCACCGTCGGTCGCTGTTAGCTTGCAATCTTGCGCGTCGAATATTATTGTTGCCCTTGCACTTGGTGTCGAAGCGGTTCCGTTGCCGATGAAGCGGCTTCGATCGTCCTCCAGATCAAAGATCCACGGTAGATCTCTGTCAAGTGGAACCGATGAAATAGCGGGCGTAATATCGTAAGACTTATTTGGAGATACGAACGATACTTCGGTTGCCTCAAATAGGTCTTCGCCATTTCCCAGTTGAACTAACTTGAACTGATCGAATTTGTAGCTCTCTTGCCCTATCGATCTTTGGATAGAAAATGAAGTTGCAAACGACCCATTTTCTATCAGTACTTCGAAGTAGTCGGGTGGCGATTCGCTGCTTGATTTTGTCTGACCTGACCACAAGCAAATGTCATCGAACGTCACATGACTGGGAAATTCGAGGCGCGCTTCGATTCTAGGTTTTCCTCCAAAGGATAGGTTTCTAACTATTGATGGTAATCGTGTCCTCTGAATACTTTTCGGGGTGATCATCTGCTTTGCGAGCGAACTTACAAACCTCTTTGCTTGTTCGCTCCCGAGGTAGATTGGGAATCGTTTCCCCCACGAAGTATCAAGAATTTTGAGGTAGTCAGCAGCTTCTGAATTTACCTGGGAGATTATCTCGCGTTTAAAGTCGAGCATTGCGGAGATAAAGCGTGCTACAACTTCAACTATTCGTGAATACCGGGCGTCTCTTCCGGCTCTAGCAAGTTGTTGTGAAATTGCATCCTGAATTTCGTCCAAGGAGTAGCTGTACTTTGCAGCTTCGATAGAGACCTTCTGAATCAGATCAGCGACCCCACCGCGCCCCTGCTCGAGGGCTGCAATCGGAATACCTGCATTGATAGCGATCTCTCGTATGTATGCCATTCCCATGGACTTGTCGATTGAGATCTTCCAATAACGAAAACCGTGTTCAACGATCTTTGTGAGGTCGGTGGAGTTGATTGAATTCGTCGCCAGGGCATCGAAGATCGCATTGTACTTGAAGTGGGAACCGTCGTAGTGGCGTGACCACCATGCAGATGCAAAGAGGACGAAAAGGGATGGAAATGCCGGGGAATAGCGCTGGAGCCGGTTGATTTCTATCCATTCATACTCGGACCAACGACTGTCTAAGTAGTTGATTTCGCTTATCAAAATCTCACGTAGACTATCGTATTCGTTATCATCGAGCTGCAAAGTATAAAGAGGGTCTCCGGTTGGAATAAGGAGATCCCTCGAACTAAGAAACTCACTCCGCCATCTTTGTAGTGTCATTAGCTTGGATCCGCCCGAGGTCGTTTTGACAAAGCCTTACATAGTATCATCGTGAACAAATGTCCATGTCGCTATAGGTCATTAATCTTCAAATGTATCGAGATACCTATCTTGACATGGTCTTCTTGATTTCAAAATGTCATTATCTTGACTACATTAGCTAGCTTGGCGGTGTAATGTTTGAAGTTTTGCGAAAGATATTTACTTGCGTAGTACCGATGCTTGATCAAGGCAATAAGATTCACGCTATTGCTCTAATTTAGTGAGGCTGGCATGAGTTGTGCTGGGTATGAAGGTGGATAAGTTCCGTGGCGAAGAAAATATTGATGAGCTTTCTTGGAAGAGTTAGTCCTGATGAAAATGGCACCTACAAGAGGGTTAGTTACGAGATTGAAGGAGAAGTAAGCAATCCGTCAGCTCTTTTTGCAATTGCTTTGGAAGAGCGACTTCGCCCCGATAAAACAGTAATTTTTGGAACGCCGACCTCTGGCTGGGATATGTTGATCGACGACGCATTGCTGGAGCGAGTGCAAGGGGATGAAACGGAGATCTATTCAGAACTCGAACTGATTCAAAGAAAAGCGAAGGTTGGGCCATTGGCTCAAGCGGATCTCGATGAATTGACAAATTTGCTCACCAAGGCATTCAGTGTTGAATTTCTGTTGCGGATAATACCAAACGGATTCGACGAACTTGAACAATTGCAGCTATTAAAACTAATGGCTAACGAAGTTGGGCTCAGAGATCGAGTTCACATCGACGTTACCCACGGCTTTAGACACCTCCCCATGCTTGCGCTTACGTCGGCTTTGCATTTGCAAAGCGTGAAGGATGCTTCGATTGACGGGTTGTGGTATTCGGTATTTCAAGGTTCTCAGTTTCCAGCGAAGGCAGTAAAGCTCACGGGATTGCTCACGATCGCTGACGGTGTGCGTGCACTTGCGATGTTTGATAAAGATGGTGACTATACCTCTTTGAGTAAGTTATTTGAGAAGAGTGAACCCGCGGGGAGCAACCTCAGTGAACTTCTAAAGACTGCTGCATTCTATGAGAACACATTGAATTTCAACGGGGCCAGAGCGCAGATACTAAAATTAAATAGTGCAATTGCTCAGCATCGTAATAATCTTTCAGTTGAACTACAACTCATCATTCCTGAAATAGAGCGAAGGACTAGTTGGGCCGAATCTCCAGACGTTGTGGATCGTATGACCAAAATTGTGCGAAGATCGCTCAATAATGGCGATTATTTAAGGGCTGCCCTCGTTCTTTTCGAAGCAATTATTACATCTGCTTGCGAAGATAGAGGTGTCAGTGTTTCAAATTTCGAATCCAGGAAGATAGTGCAGGGGGAGCTTGAGGAGTACTTGGTCGAGACGAGGTCTACTGCGTTACCTTACTATTCGGAGTTGAAGTCAATTCGCAATTCACTTGCTCATGGAAATGAGGCACCTAGCTCTAATGTGGCCAGGATTTTGGGAGATAGAGTTTCACTTGGCAAGAATCTATCTGAGACGTTGAGCTTGTTTGCCGCACGCAGATTTAAGGTTGACCGATCGGCTCGATAAAGTTTGCCACGGTCGCAACGGTTTGAAAAAGGGATTTGGTCCGGTTGTAGCCGCTCGCCTAGCTTCGCATTCTCCTCTTGTTTGTAGTAGTACCACCGCAGCCGGCGATAATCGATCATTGTGAACTGTTAGTCGTCTTGCGCAGCAAACGCTGTACGGTTCTCCGCCTGTCTGTATAACTTTCAAAATAGCTGACTTTTAAAGCCCTGAGGTCCCCCAGATGTCCACGAAATTTTGGGAACCTCAACCCCAACTGCGATGCATTCAAATTTTGTGAGCACTTTTGTCTCTTTGTCGATTACACCCCACGCTAGCAATTGAGAACATCATTATCGGTGATGATATTCGATTGGATGGCTTAATACAGAATCGAGATAAGCCTGGTTTCACTTTATGGTCACGAGAGGGATAGGTGTAACAACTCACTCTACGCGAAAGCAATTCTCTCAAATGCGAAGGGAAATGCCAAGGCATTGAATTCGAATCAAATTGCAAACGAGGCACGTCGAAGGTTTTGCTCACAGTCAAATATGAAACTATTCAAAGGTGACACTGCTAAGCTTTTGGAGATCTCAAAAACGGTCGATCAAGTATGAATAAATCAGAAGTAGGTATCTCCGGGACGGAACTTACTCACCAAAGAACGCATAGTTCGTAAGGTAGATCGGGCCAGTGTTGGGAACTACCTAGATGTTTTTGAGAAACACTGTCGGCTACGCAAGGACTGACAACAGCTTGTAGGTGAAGACTGATCGCATATCGTCAGTTTTCGTGCCTTCGAAATGCACGAGGCTGGCAGGAGGTAGCGGGTTCCTCTAGTCGAGTCCAAATACGTGCGATCGTGGAGTTGACGTGCGATACAGATGTCAATTCACTCGTGTAATGCTTCATTTATTTGATTGCTGGGGCGAGAATACGAACTTTTGCGATGTGGTAGAAGGCCGATCATAAGAGGCTCAAAGGGCACCATTACGCAGCACTAGATGCGCGTTATTGAGCCCAAGTATCTCCACGGTTTGTTTGCAAGTTCGGTGATATCAGTTTCGAAGGTAGCTCGGTTCCGTAGGAACGCCTAGGGTCACAGCACATCGAAGATAGCGAACACAGGAGGTCGACATTTCATAAATATCCCCGCGCGTTTGCCCGTAGGAACCGTCATGTTACTAAACCTAAATAAAAATCGTCGAAACACTCAGCAAAAGACCTTGCTCGTGACTTAACTAATTAATGATTTGGCAAGAGTCGAAGCAGCACCTTGAATGAAAGGCCCGTACGAAAA